>Ga0065711_1026299_pt1 | contig 80216 bp, 47 predicted proteins | sample Hoacrofraction12_FD_59098 | JGI IMG/M metagenome (GOLD analysis project Ga0065711, IMG submission 59098) | Hoatzin crop microbial communities from Cojedes, Venezuela - Epithelial fraction 12 v2 (version 2) | ecosystem: Host-associated > Birds > Digestive system > Esophagus > Crop | place...
GGCCGCGGCTGGCCCCTCTGCCCGGCCCCTCGCCCGGACCCGGGGGTAGCCGTGCCCCCTGACGGCAGCGCTCCGACGGGAATCAGGCCTGGGCGGCAGGCGGGTGGTGGGGCGCGGGGGCAAAGGCCTATTTAAGAGGGGTTGTTTTTTCCCCCCTTTTCAGGCGTGGCAGCCTCCCGAGGAGTGGTCATGGGGAAAGGGGGACACGAGTGGGGCCAGGGGCACGGGCAGAGCCACCGTGATGGCCGCAAGCCATGGTCCATCAGCCACAGCCGGCTGCTGGCCAGCCCTCTCCCCATCCCCATCTCCATCCACATCCCCATCCCCTTGCAGAGCAGCAGCAGCAGCTCAGCCACTCCCGCAGAGCAGGAGGGCACCTTGTTTACAGATGGGAAGATGGCAGAGCGGCTGGCCCCAGGCCGCCCAGCAGGCTGGTGTCAGAGCCGGCGATAAAACCGCCCTGCTCCCCGTCCCTGGCTGGGAGCGTGAATAAATACCCCCGGCTTGACACACGCATCCCAGCTGTAATGTTAAATTATGATTTTTGTGTGGTATGCGATGGTTGCTAGGGGCCCTAACGAAGATTTGGGCCCCAGTGCGGTTTGCAGTGCATACACAAAGGATAAGAAGCAGTACTTCCCTGTTGCCACCCAGGGACAGAGCTGGCTGCAAGGAAATGGGGGTAAAGGCAAGGCAGCAGTGAAATATAAACATTCAGAGGCATTTGCAGCGCTTTACATATGTGATTAGCCCTACGTGCTCACATGCACAAAAAACTGTAGGGACAGAGCTAATTGGAGCTGCTCGTTGTCTCCTCTCCATGAGCAATCACCTGCGCTCAGTAGAAGTTAGCTTAAAAAATCCAAGGATGAGGTGGGGCACCAGAGCTCATCCTGTGCTGTTCCTCTCCTTCAGGTAGAAGGGAGAATTTTAGTATTCCAGACTGTCATCAGTAGCTTTTCCTAGCATGAAATTCACTTAAAATTTGAAATTGCACTTTGCAGAGGTCTACTCCTCTCTCTATCAAGTTCCCTTTAAAAATTAATTTCACTGTAGGTTCTTCTAGCCTGATTTCCAATGGAAATGAGGCTTACGTGGTCATGGTGCCTGCATCTGTCTGCCAGTCTGTCCGTCTCTCTAATAACGCTTGAACCCACTGGCTGATTTTGAACACATCTGGCAGAAGCATAATTACATCCCCACAGATTTTGTGAAAATAAATGGCCTGATAGCAAAAAGAGACCCTATCGCAGTCTCAAATGGGGAAAGTTATAATGTGGGTTCATGTCTTATTAGAGTTCAGATATTCCATAAAGGTGAAAACCCTAAGAAGTGTCTGGTCTGTATGAAAAGCTTCAGATGAAGTTTATGCCATCACAGACACCCTAGTCAATCAACAACAATATACAAATACACGGGAGATGCAGCTTTGTTAGTTCCAGGGCTCACTAAACTACTTGTTGGGGTTTTTTTTCTGTACCGGAGGCTGCCATCAACTCTGCTATTTCATGTGTGGCTAAATAAAGTCTCTTTAATCCTAGGTGCTCTATTCATTCGTAGCTGCACAATGTAATCCTTTGTGTTCAGCCAAGGCTCCCACATGAAAGCAACAGTAGGTTCACAAATGTATGTTTAGTTTTATATTTAAAAGCAAGTGAATGTTTCCCACATCCAAGCAAAAGCAGCAGAGATGTTTCAGTTTGTTGTGATGAAATGTTTAGCCCCCATCTCTCACTCTAAAAGACAAAGTGTTGTCTGTGTGTTGATACGATAAACAAGGGCAAGGAGCTGTGCAAAAGCTGGGAGACACCCTTTCCCAAAGCACACGTGTGTCCCATCCCGTCCCGTCCCCCCTCCCCGTTCTCACAGCAATACGTTCCAACCAAGCGTATGCCCTATACGGAGTTTTTATCAGGTCGGATGATTCAGTTCCTTTTGATATACCCTGACCCTCCGGCCAACAGCCTCGCCTCAAATACTGGTAAAAAGGACTGTGCAAACAAACTGCCCTCTCCGTTACAGAGGGAACTCAGCCCTTCAGGACTGGAGAAAAAGAAACCTGGGGGCAGGCAGGGTTGGGGGAAATTGTTGTGCCTGGCTCTACCCCTCTGGGATCAAGGAGTGGACTCCAGTTTCCACTCTAGGAGAGGGTCATCATTGTTTCAGCTCAAGTTTTGCTCTCTGCCCTTAGCGCCGGCTCAAGAGAAAGAAGAAAGAGGAAAGGCTGCTTTTGAACTGGGCTGAGGCAGCTGCAAATCCACGCAGAACTACAGTGTCGGTCCTTGGATTTATTTTGTTCCTGGGGATTACTTGCTGGAGGGGCTGCGTGTGCGTAGGCAGGGTTGGGTCTCTCTGCTTTTCGCCTTTGTTTGGGTGCTGTCCCAGCCAAGTCCTGGTTAAGGTCTTGCTTACTTTCTTGGTCTGGTTCCAAAACGATTTCTAAAGGATGTAAACTAACCTATCAGGAAATATTACCTCTTATTGTAACCCTCCCCCAGCCCCATCACAGTGTTTTAAATCTTCTGCCTTCAAACACCTCCCACGTATATGCTGGTTACTTGGGCCTAATTGCTTCACTTTCCTTTGCGAGGCAGTGCAGGTTGTGTATTAGATAAAGGTATGACACCTTATATTTAGCATTAATTGTAACTGTGCTGGTCCGGAGCATACATGTCTCTTGCCAGTCCTTCCTGTGTAATTTCACTCCCTAAATAGCCCACCTCATGATACATTCTTTGATAAATTTCCCAGCAGTGTTTTTCTTGTGACAAACTGCTACGAGCTCTTCTTACAAATCTTTGGGTCCTCAGCATTTAGAAATAAAATTCTGATGCCTTCCCCCTCACTTTTTCTTTACATCCTGCTTCTCCCAAGAGCAGCCAGCATCTACATGCAACATAAAAGCAGGGGCAGGTGTTAAAAAGAAAGGATCATTTTGTGATAAAGTGGTTCAGAGCTGTATAGCAGAAGCCTTTTTCTGAGAGGGGAGTATTGCCCAAAACAAAACAACGTGATTTACCAAAACGTCTCTGATCAACCATATTACTGCTCTTTGGGGTTTTGTTTTGGGTGTGGGGTTTTTTACCCCCTCAGCTCCATAAAAAGCGGCAACTGGTTAAAGACGAGTTTTGCAAAGAAAACAGGGTAGCTTAAGCGATGGACGATACAAGAGGGTGTTTTCCACTTCTCGGTGTCCCAGCTACAGTTTAGCCTGAGGTGATGGGGCTTCGCCATCTTGAAATGGAAGGGTGAATAAACAGGTGCCTGTGCCATGGCGGTTACTAAACACTACACTCCTTCCCTGTGCTGGCTGGCACCACAGCGAGACTCAGGCTTGGTGGAGATTGCATCTTCCTGACTCTCTTCTCTGCAGCCGGGATCTGGGAGACTATTACGTGCACAGCAAGCCGCTCTCTGCTTGTCCCGAGTCTGAAATCTCATTCGCCTGGGCTGCCAACCCAGCGCAGGAACGGGTGCATTAGTCACATCCAAGTACTGGCAGAGCTAAAGAGCCTGAAACAAGGTGATTTCAGGGCGGAGAGGAAGAAGCTTTTGCCTTCACTGTTCTCCCTCCAGCGACCCAAAGAGCTGCAGGCAGTGGAAGGTAGGTGTGTCACTTCTGCAGCAGCAGTGACAGACTGCAATCCAGAGGATGAAGAAATGCTTTCAGATGCTTCCTTTCTGTCACATTACACTGCCTGGGGGAGAAAACCTAGCTGCTGAATTGGAGAATTGCCGCAACTGAGTCAAGTGCTTCTGGCCTCCCACTCAGGTTTTCAGCTGTTGTTTCCATGTGAGTGTAAATAGGTAGAAGAGTCTTGTGAAGAGTGCAGAGGGAACAACTGTGTTCGCAGGCTCATTTCTTGCAGCAAGGTATTTGCTGACTGAGCACGCACAGAAAGGCCTTTAGCTATTTTCCCCGATTGCTCTCATTTACAGGGCAACAGTTTGAGGCAGTTTCCTGTAAGAAATAGTGCTGACCCAGGTCTCTTGCTTAATCTCTCAACTCCCATATAGGCAAGGACTCAAAACTGGTTGCAATTCAGAATTCAGCTGAGCTACCCTGCGGGGCCTTGGCCAAGTCATCAGCTGTACCTCAGTTCCCTATGTGCAAAATGGGGAAAATACTACTCTACTTCACAGGACTGCTACAGGGAAGAGCTTAAAAAATAAAAACCCAAACCAAGATCACCTGCATTTACTTTGGTTTCGCCTGCAAGGAGGCAGGGAGAAAAGAAATAAGACAGTTGTAGAGTACCTTTGCATGAGGCAAACCCTGAATGGAAGCTCTTGCTAAAGAAAACAGTGAGGAATAAGCAATGCTGACTCCAAATAGGATGCTTAATTGGAGCTATAATTCCATAGCTCTCAAATCACAGTGTGCTTTATAGACAAAGGAACACCAGGAATGGGGAAACTGGTAAGGTAAGGCAGCAACAAATTTGCAGGATCGTGTGCTTACCTGTGTGCTGGCCACCTGCCCGTGTGCGTTGCTACTGACTCTTCGGTGAAGAAAATGCTCAGGTGAGAGATGACGGGAAGAGGAGTGGAGCACAGAGGGAAAACTGGTGTGGGTGTCCTGGGCAGAAGATGGAGGGACGAGGAGCAGACTGGCAGGAAGCAATGAATGGGACAATCTCGATATGGTGGAGCAGGCCACCAGCCAGTGCAGCGAGATGAGGTGGGAAATGGAGTTATGGGCTGGTGACAAGGAGGAGATGTCCCAATTCTATGTGGTGGATAAGAGGGAGTCGGTGGAGAGGATGCAAGAGAGATACGATGTGTCCAAGAATGAACAAATTCATTTGGAAAGCTGCATAATCAGTGGACGAAAGGAGAGTGGTGGGAAGCAGAGATGAAGCTCTGGTATCCACAAAGTTTTAGCCATCCTAGAACATGGCTAAAAAAAGGCATGGCAAAATAGGAAGCCCTGTTTTTTATAAGGAGGGAGAAAGAATAGAACTGTGAGGCTTGAATATGGGGGGGAGAAGTTAGAAGTTGGCCCTAAAACTACAAAAATGAACAAGTAGGAAGCAGTTCAGGCCCCACAGTAAATGCAAAACTGTGTGAAGGGAGCAGCAGAGGAAAGCAAAAGGGAACCCTCTGAGGGGAGATGCACAAGGCTGAAGTGTAGGCATAGACCTGGAAACGGAACAAGTTGGTTTGTGATTCATGAATGTCAAGAAACATACAGCTAGATTTTAAGATGTGTCAGAAGTGTGTTCATTGGGTTTGGAAGATGCCCTTTACCGATCAGCATACAGTGGCCTCTGACGTGTATTTAGCTTAAAAATACCCAGAGAGGCAATGTAAAGGAGAAGTCAGCTGCTCATGACCTTACCAGAAGCACTGCTAGCTCCAGAGGGTCCCTACCTTTCCCTTAACCGTGTTTCTGTCCAGCAGTGCCACCACAAAGGCAGATGGGGCGGGTGCAAGTGACTCCTGTGAGTCAGAGAAAACAAATAGAAGGAGCCGACCAGACCTCCCTCCCAAAAGGCTGTTTCCAGAGAGACGTGTTATAGGTGGGGAAGCAAAACTTTACAGGAAGTTATGCTTGAAATCTGCAGTTTAATTTTTTTCCCTTACAAATCTAGAACTAAGGCTATAAAAAAAGTACCAGGCAACATCCCCTGCCTCTGTTCTGGCTGCTCTTTCTGTTGACAAACCACCCTTTGCCTTGACCAAGACACTGCACAGCAGCATTTGTCCCAGGCTATTATGTCGCTCCGAGTAAGGGTGCACTCCGGCCACCCCAAACCCACGCAAGAAGAAACTAGCATAGTGCCTGTGTTTTGATACAGGAGACACTCACTCCTACCTTGGACTTTGGTAGGGAAGAGCTGCTACAGCAGCCAGCCTGAGGCATGGTGACGGTCTTGGTCTTGAGGCAGTGTCACAGGGACAGTGACCCAGGCTGTCCCTCCCTGAGTCCATGGACACCTGAATTCAGGCTTGGAATATGATATATTCAGATCAGCATTGGCAGAAAGATCTAGTTTCGAATTCTTCCAAAAGCAAAACCCAAATGCATAATGCACTTATGTTCCTCCAGTGCCTGTTTTTAGATCCATGTCTTTTGCAACTCAATTAATCAAGATTTTGCTGCTCATTCTAAGATAAGTGGCATTTCTCTTAGGAAGGCTTGTAGCTTTAAGTCTTAGACGTTTAAAAATAATCAAATGGATTCTGAGCTAATCCAGATTCATAAACCGTTCTTGTCTGTTAATAGCCGAACACTTTGATCATCACATTTCAGAGATTCCTTTCTCCAGAGGGGTATTTTTCAGAGAGATTGTGCCCCACTACTCTTTATTTTGAGGCTGCGGTAGGTTACCATGCTGCATCCCCATGCAAGACACATAGGAGGAAGGGAGGGGGAGGAGGAGCTGCAGCAGAAATAACCTATGGCTCTGAGCTTATCCATGTTCCCTTTCCCCTCTTCTCCTGATGATGGAGAAGCCACAGATTTCTCCTTGTGTTTAGCTTATCCTCCTCACCTGCTTGTTTCTATTTGCCCTGCCATCCTTTTGTGGGATCTTTTAAAACTCTTCCCTTGAGAGTGACCATGGGCATTTTTCCTGTTACTCCTCCAGCAAGGCTGGCTCAATAACATGTTTCTGCTTGTCAGACCCCCACACCTTCTTCCCCACCCTCCTATATTTTCTTCTGTTGGAGAAGCAGCTGCATCGCCTGGGGAAGAGTGCAGCCTGTGGCAGATCCCCATTCCGATCAGAGTATCTCTGCTCTGACAAGCAGGATGAGAGAGTCCAGTCTTCATGGCCCTACTTCCACTTTACTGAGGCTGCCAATTAGTAGAGGAAGCGGTGATTGGATTTCCGCCCCCCCCCTCATGCTGACAATTGACCTAAGCCACAGTAAGGCAGGAAATGCAATTAGACAGTGGATGATCTTGGGAAGGACTGCAACTAATGGCTTTGCGTTTCTCACAAACATTTAATTTATCCTTCTACTCTCCCTGCAAGTTGCATGTAGGATATTGTCTTCTCATGTAAGGCAATTGCCTTGTGATCCTCTTTCGACATCGCAGAGCAAAGTGAATAGCAAATAACAGCTTAAATATCACTCATGCCAATGCTTGGGGTAACACTGTGACAAGCAACGTGAGGGATGTGCTGGCAGTGGCCTCAGTCACCAGGCTGCACAGTGGCTTTCCAGCTAGGCTTCATCTGAAGGGCATCAGCTGCAGCAAAGCTCTTTTGAGCTTGGGGCCAAATCCATCATGGTGAGGCAACATCACAGCCTCTGTCCATCACCTCCAGGAAGCTCTGCCTGGCACTCAACATTGCAGAAGCAGAGGCAATCGTGATACCCACGGGAGAGCAGGAAGCGCTCTACACGAGTTCCAGTGTGGGAGACCGTGTAGGCCTGACATTTAGGATGAGAAATGGATAGGCTCCTGCACTGGGTGTCCAGAACATGCAGCTATGTACTGCTGTGTACACAGCAATGCTGGGGACTTAACTCAGTCAGCTGGAAGAGGGCGAGTTTGGATTGAGTTGTTTGTCTGCAGCACTAGGTAACCTACTTCTATGAACACTGCCCTGGCAAATTAGTTAGATCAGGGTGATTCCTTGCCTTCATCTACTCAGTGGCCTGCCGGTCCCTTTTGTTCTGAGCTCATCTGCATGTGGAAGGTAAACACAAGGTACGCCCGTGGTGACCTTTAGAACCAGAAGTCTTTACAGTTTGCATAACACTGCAGATATATATGCCACGATAAAAAATAAGCTCGAGTACTTATGGAATAAATCCTTGCCCCAAAGAGATACCCAGATGCAAATGGTGGAGCACACTGCCAGACATAAAGTACAGCTCAACCAGAGAGGAGCGTGCTACAAACACCTAGGGTTTTTGCAAGAGGAGGGAAGAAAGCCTAGCCAACTTGAGCAGGCTCCAAGGGCAAGCTGAAAGAAATCAGGAAGACAGAGGAGATGAGGAAGAAAGTGAAGGAGATGTTCAACCAGTGTGTGAGGGTGAGGTCCCAAATATAGGGGCTGTAAGAGATGATGAGAAATGCTATGCTGGCATAAAGGTAGTCATGGAAAAGAAAGAGGAGCTCTGAGTCTGACATCCACAGCTCTGCCATTGTCCTGCTGTGCTACCTTTGGAAAAAATCACTTCACTTTCATCTAACTTCCCTCCTGATCTTTGCACATCTTGGCACCCTGACTTGCAAATTCTTTGGAGTAAGCCTATCATTTCTACGGGCATATGAAGTATCCCCTGTAACCAGGCTTTGAACTCAGCTGGTGCATCTCTATCATGAAGGGCAGAAAAATCCAATGGAAGATGAAAAGTTGTTGCATAGGCTTGGAGATGGGCAAGGCTTGTCTGTTAGCAGGGACTGACAGCCTGTGCTGTGGGCATGAAGCAGAACAGGAGGCTGGAGAGGAGAGGGCAACACTGGCCACCAAGAACACGACTTGCTCATGGCAGCGGGATAAGAGAAAGAGCAATGAAGAGAGATAAAAAATGTTAAAATCATGGTATGTGGGTGGAGGTGGGGAAGAGACAAGCAATGGTTCGGTAGAAAAGGCAGGTGTTATTTTAGTCAGACTGGGTTAATTTCAGCTCTGATGTAACTCCATTTACGTCAGTTTTAGTCAGTTGAGTTACACAAAGGATTAATTTAGGCCAAAGAGTTGAGGTGAGAGTGAGTCAGCCCAGAATAAGTTTTGGGGTGCAAGGAAGAGATGTGAAACAAGAACCAGGTGAAAAACTGGAGGCATCCTGTATTTTAAGAGATGTTGAAGAAGGGAGGGTGAGGATGACAGAGGGCAAACAGGAGGGAGAAATGGCAAACAGGCCACAGGACTCTGCAGGGATGTATGCCAATGATTTTCCTTCCAACCCAAGACAATTTGCAAAGAAAGGCAGTCTGCTCTCTGAATTCTGCAGTGTAGTGGTTATTTACCCCTTACTCCTTCTCATGGTCTACCTCCCCTTGCAACTTCTCTGGGCAGCTCCCACACCAACATACCACTCATTGAGACATCATAACAATGAAGTTTTTGTTTTCTTTTTTTTGTGTTTAATAACAAAATATTCCAGGTTTAACCTGAAAGACACTTTGGACCAGGGTTTCACAAGGCAACAGCTGCCTTTAGCAGGAAGAATGGGTCTGATTCACTCCTAGTACAGCTTCACTGGAGTCGATGGAAGTGAATTTGTTCCATTAATTCTCCAGAGACAGAATGAAAGCCAAACAAAACCAGACAGGGCCATTCTGAGACTGACAAATAAATCCACACCTTACCTCTCACCAGCCTGCCTGTGGAACACATGGAAAAAGTGTCTGACATACTCGACACCACCTATAAGTTGTGCAAAGTACCCCTCAACAACACGTAGGAAACAAAATACTGACGCCATTACACTTAATGAAACAAAAACAAAAAAAATGATTAAGCACATCTCTTTCTTCCTTCCAATTCCACTCTCTTTTTCTTTCCCTGCACATGCTTTCCATCAATTGTTTCAGACGTCTCTTTTAAATTGGTGTTTACTTTCCCGTAATTCCATGTACTGAGATAACGCAGCAACATGAATCCCTGAGGTTTCTTTTTTCTCTCCCCTGTCCCGATTTCCCCTAGCTTTTATTTTTGTGTTTTTGTTCTTTGAAATCATGATCTTCATCTGTATTTTATTTTCATTCCCTTCCGCTATAGCTTGGCCCTGTTTTCATTCCTCTGTTCTCTTGTCCCTTGTTTAGCATCAGCTTTGGTTGATAGAAGAAGAAAGTCAGTAGGCTATAAGGTTAAAGATTAACTTTAACTGTCTCTTTGACACCTACCCCAAACTCAGCTCCCCCAGTTTCCCACCTTCCACAAATACTTGGTACTGCACAAGAAATGAACACCCGTAAAGCACTCTTGTCTTGTATTCAATCACCATAATAAATACAAACTCTCTTCTGTAACATTCAATCATTATATTTAGTCTTAATATCATACTTTTCATCTGCAAACACCCACACAAGCATTGGTTAATTTGTCCTTACAACAACCCTGCAAGGTAGGTAATTACGTGTTATTATCTCCATTTTACACATAAGGAAACTCCAGAAGAAATTATGAAACTCCCAGCAAGCACACATACCCACAAATCTAAACAGCTACTAACTATATCTTCTACAAATGCACACATACACACAGTAGTCTGCATACATATTAGTGTACACTGAAAATAAGGGACCAGCAAGCTCGCTGTAGGACAGGAGAGAGGCGCTCAACACATTACATCCATGGAAAAGGAAACTTCTCAGAACATGAGATCACCCTGGATGGCAGAGGAGAGGTGCAGGAAGCAAACAGCGAGCTCTCTGCAGCACACTGCGTTTTCTGGGCAGCATTTCATAACCTCCTTTTCCTGCAGATGAGCAAATGTGCAAGGTGAACTCCTCCTTGCCCCCATGTACTTTTTCTGAAGCACCACCGAGGTTTGATTTCATGTTTGCAGTTTCACCACTGGTGGCTGCCCTGGCTCTATCAACACTCGTTTCTGACAAGAAGTTGGGAAAACCCAGTCAGGCACAACCCCTGGTGAGCTCCTGACCTATTTGAATGCTAATTACCTCTTAATGCTCTCTCCGACTCGTTCTACTGCCTATCAAGATGTCAAGATGGGAAGATAATAGACCTTCTGGACCACAGGCAGCCGCACACACAAAACCATAGAAATACAGAAGAAACATTAGTGGGAACGCCAGAGAACAAAAATGAAGACGCGAGTAATTAACTTTGATCCAGGATGTCAGCAGCCTGTGCCAGAGCATCCTGCGCAGCAACTCCCCTCCGCAGCGGGGACAGGAGGCTCTGTTCCCACCCCACACAGTACTCCTTCGCAGTAGCCCTTGCACGACAGAGGTGCCAGGGACTCGGCAGGGTCTATTTTGGAGGGTCAGGTCCTCAAGTGTAGTTAAACATTGAATTCCCACTTATGCAAGGGAACTCCAGTGTAACTAATGGGCGTTAGATGCCATTAACGGGCATTAGATGCCATTAATATAAAGAAATTGGATATGGAAGTAAAGACCTCTGTATGGATTTGGGCCTTTGTGACTTCCCGTTTCATTGTCCTCCGTTCAGATTGACACTGAGGCCCTCATGGATTTGGGAGTCATGGTTCAGTGAAAACTATCCTCTTCCCCCTGCGTCGGTCCTCCTATCTTATTTTCTGAACCTGTCACATCCTCTCTCAGCATAGATATGTCCAGGCAAACGATTTCCATATTGTCTTCTTTCACCCTTTGTGTTTTGGGTGGGACTGGGGACAAAGCTATAGGGCAGAGTTTTCCAAGATGAATATACATTGCTTATTCCATAAAAACTGACACAAGGCCCTGTGTCTTCCCTGTATCAATAAAAATGTTGTTGAGTCTGTATCATTGGTGGAGTTTTTCCTGTTCCAGATTTTCTTAAAATCCTTTGCTTTTTTTAGCTTTTCCAGCCAGGGTTGTCCTTGATGTTTTCGGTTTTCTGTGTCAGTTTTCTACATTTTGTAATTTCTGCTTTAGAACAATTGCGGTCCCTCCTACCCTCTCCCCACCCAGTTGGCATATGTTACTTTTTTATTTCTAATTGCTGTCTGAGCTCTGCCACTGCGCCAGCACAGGCTGCTGCTTCCTAAAACACAGACATTGATGACAAGGCTGAAACTTCACAGAGTTCTGCCAAACGTGCCGACTCTGAATTCCTGCCTCGCAGGGGTCCTCTCAGCTTCGTCCCTTATTAATTGCAATCCATCATTCATACCACAGGAGCGACCCAAACCTCCAGACTCGTTTATGACCTGAGCGTCTATGTGCTGTGCAGACAGGGAGGGGAGGCCAGCCCTGTCTTACAAACTACAGGTTTGCAAGGAGAGGCAAAATGATTGTTCCAGGTAAAAGTTGTGGTCCTACCTAGGTGAGTGCTCTTTGCTTTAATGACTCTTCTCTCCTCACTGCTCTTAACCTCAAGGATAAAGGATCAGGCCACCAGCAGAGCACCTGTGCTGGCAAGGCCATGTCAGACTCACAGCATGTGGACTGGCTGCCCACGTCTGTGCGTGTCTGGAGGGGTCCAGCTCCCCCCTACCCCAGTCACTGGACGTGGGGAAACCACACTGCTTCACAGGGAGCAAAGCTGTGAGAGGCGAAAAACACCAGGGAGCACTGACAGTGGAGTTAGTACTTGCATAGTAGTGGTGCTGTAGGTCCTGTAGCACAAACAAATCTTAAAAGGGATTTCAGGTCAGGGAGGGAAATACTTTACTCATATAACCTGCACTGAGATGTTCAGACGAGTCAATAACGCCTGCTGCTTTGGCCATCACCATGATCTATCCTGCCTCATTGCTTCCTTGTACTGCTGCTGTCTACTTGCCTGTACCCACCTCTTATCACTATCTGTAAGCTGCAGGAGCTCTGGGGCATGGCGGTAGTGCCAGCACTACAGGGCCTCAGTCTTGGTCTGGATTTAGCATTCCCAGGTGCTCATGGCAACTTGGAAGTAGTAAGAATAAATACTAAAATTATAGTAGCAAGACTTAAAAAACAAGCCCATACACAAAAAAAGAGAGAGCACGCTAATGGCCATGATAGGTGTAATGAAATGGAAAGCAAATGTACAAGTCTATACACTCTTGATAGGGAGGGTGATGGGGAAGGTGAACTTTAGGAACAGTGCAGAATGAATTCCAGGATCATAATGAAGCATCTGAGCTTGGGATGCAGGACGAAGGAATTAGAAGCTATGATGATGATGACCAGAGTTTCCAGCTAATGTGGGAGCGCAAAAGGAGACAGTGGCAGGATGCAAATAGGAGGTTGATGTGATTGCAGTGCTGAGCCAGCCAAGCCTTGTCTCTACTAGCAGTACACATCCTATTAGAAAGAGTTTTGCACCCACGCTCTAAGTAACAGAATGCTCAACATAAATTTGAATTTTGCATGAACAAAAGACAGCTGCATTAAAAATGGGTTAGTCAGTCTTAGTTAATGCTCTCCAAACACAACATGTCTTGTATGTGCTAGGCTTCAGCCTCTTTGGGCACTGTATTCCTCAAAATGTTAGCTCTTCTTTACATGGGATAGTCATTTATGAACATTTACAACACAGTCGTTCTTCACTGACTCCCCTGTGAGGTCCGTTATTCTACACCGGACGGACATCCACCAGACAGTGTCCTCCAATTCCGCCGTGTGGACTGCGTGCATCCATTCAGGATGCTTGGCTTGACCACCTACTGTGAAACAGTCATGCCACAGTCACCAGCTTGAGTTATTTACTGAGCTGAAGTAGCTCTAAGTTAACCAGTTGTTTTTCCTAAGTGACACATGTTCCCTGTGCAGACATGGTTGGAAAAAAAAACCTTTTGCAGAACCTTTTTCAATAAGCTGGAGGCTGCAGAAATAAGGAAGGCAGAAACAAGAAAGCACAATATGAAGAGTACATTGAGAAGAGCTTTGGAGCTGTGGTCAGCTTTGTCTGAGTCATGAGAAAAGAAAACCACGAGGCTATGACCGTATTAGACTGTCTTACATAGGTAAATATAAAGATTCTTTAAATAGATGAAAGATGATAATTACAATTTCAAAGAGGAGTAAATCACTACCCACACCCTTTGGCTCCCTACACGGAGATCTTATCAAATTAAACTACAATCTCTTTCTGGAATAACGACGCAGAACCTTAGCTGGTAAAAACCAGAATAGCTCCATGGGCTTTAAACATACAACAGTGACTTAGTCAGACAACGCTCAGTGCCACTTCTCTGCTCAGATGTCTTCTCAGGTGCCCCCCTCCTCCCAGCATCACACACAAGCCTGCGTGTGCCACAGCTGCACACTTGAGCTAAAACAGGCTGGTGTTGAAAGACAGCTTCCTCTAGGCCAGGGGGAAACCAGCACTTCAGAAAAATAGACTTCATATTTAAAGGTTCATTGTAAGGACAAGAAACACCATCAGTCTTTTGTTAGTAATGGTATCTCTCATCATAGTGGTTGGTCTTCAGTTCACCAACAAAGCCAAAGGCTTCAGAAGACTGAAGGGACAGTCGTGACCACGTTCTCCAGCTTCCCATGATCAAGGCCAAAGTATTTCACCCGTAAATCACGTATCCAGTGCTCTTGCCAGCCTTCAGCTGGAGACTGTGTGTTAGAGACCACAGCAAGCTTTCTACACTGTTCAAGTGGTTACAAACCTTCTCTTTTGAATATGCGCATTTTGTTTTTAGTCAGAATTTGTCTAAAATCAGTGCAAACAACCCATTTGTGTGTTTTGAAGCCTTACCTCTTATTTTTGGAGTCCTAAATTCAGGATGCTTATGAGTGGCATTCCAGAGAGCATTCTGCCATGTAAGAGCTTGTGAAATGCCTGTACTCTTCAAGTCATGCACATTTTAAATGAGAATATGCAGCTATCATTTTGGTCAGCTGATGCTGAAGATTTAAACAACTAAGCACTGGTGTGCTCTCCAACCTGATAAACACGACTGATAGCTGCACCCCACCCAGAAAGAGAAGCATCAGCAACAAGTGGCACTAATTTAGTTAATTCACAGGGCAGCAAGGTGCCTCTTGCTATTACTTTTTTTTTCTCCTGAAAAGTGTTGTGCATGGTCCATTCCCCTCAGAGGTTATGTAGATAATAGCTTGAATGATGGAGAATTTTACTATTGTGACCATGTTAGGAATTAGCTTTTCTCCTGCTTCAGTTTAGAGTCCAAAAAGACCCTACCTCTTACAGCTCTGCTGCTTAAATGAAAAGATTTTCTGTGAGCTTCCATGGAGGAGATGTAGGACGCACTGTCTGTAGTAGATCTGAGTTCTTTCCCCCTTTCCTGCCCTCACCCTGATCTCCCAAACAATCATTAAGCAAAGGATTCCCTGCTCATGTAAAGGCATTATGGCAACCTCAAAGCCAAGTAAGTTTTCATTTTGCTGAGTCTGCAGCCTAGGATGAGGTGATCTAATAGCTCCTGCTGGCAGGACTGGGAGGTTCTGTCCTACCCTTTCCCCTCCTGGCCGTGCATTCCCACTGCTCACCCTGCGCTGGCTCTGAGCCTCCTTACGCTGCCCTTGGTGAGCTGACTTAACTCATTAAACCCCACAAAAGCAAGTGGATGATTTTCTGCAGGTGGCAGTAAGCCCTTAGGTTGACTCACCTGCTCTGATGAAATCATGGCCATTGTTATTAGCAGACCATCTTCATACGATAGCAGGCAAATAGCTGCCGTCACAATGGCAAGCTCAGATATATAGATACGCAGCTACAGAGAGCTGATTCTCTGCTGCCACGTATCTCTCTTATTCACACCTCTGCCAAGTGAGTGTGAAAAGCTGCTAGTGCAGAACGAGATGTCAGTGGTGAGCATGCAGTCAGCTCTGATGACAGTGACTCTAGAAGGGGCAGAGCAAAGGGCACTTCCCCAATCCCTTGGTACTGGTAGCAAATTTGCAGTTGTTTTTTTTCCCCCATAAATTTTGATGAGACCAAAAAAAAATAAAAATTTATGCAGTCTACTTCTAATTCAGCATTTTGCAAGCAAACTTTTGGTGTGCTGCACCTGGCAGAAAACATTCAGTCACGAGAAGGATCACCGCAGGCTGGTTCCTGCTGTTTGCTATTATCTGTTGGTGCTGCAGCAGCACTGTTCTTGGAATTTGACAAGGGAGAGGGACTGGGCAGTACCACAAGGAAGTTACGGTCCGAGTCAGACACACTCAGTACAGCACAGATGTGAAAGATGCAGTGCAAATGACCTCTAGAGCAGTAGGGAAGAGACCTCCTCTTCTTTTTTTTTTGTTTTTTTCTTCATCTGTGGCTGGGTATCACTGAATGGTTCCATAGAAGCACCTCTTAATCAGGGAATTGAACTTCAGTCATGATATCAGGACACTGTCATCATTTTATAGCTTTAACTGCACAATAGTTGGTTGACATCGAGTCGACAGTTGGACTTGAAGATCTTAGAGGTCTTTTCCAACCTATGATTCTATGTAGTAGACTCATGTCCCAAATGGCATTTTTTGTCGCACAGATTTGCTCTCATTTTTATTTGTGACAAACAAACTTGCAATGTCTGTATCTTTCATAAATCCTGGTGGAAATGAGCCTGCTTGGGCTAGCGGGGAGAAGACACAAGATGTCTAGAGTTCTTTTGTTTGCTTCTTCTTCCTCCCTTTGTTGCCTAATTTTATTTCTGCAGGTCTACAAGGATCCCTGCATGCCTGCCATTTGTGAAATTTTGCATTTTCATGTTAGCAGGCTGGACATCCGCCAAGCAGCTCTCACTTGCACAACGACAGCAGACAATGCGCTTTGAATTTTCCCTTTGCACAAAGGTCAGTGAACTTTTCCTACTCACTTGCCTGCTTCCCCACTGTCCTGTAGCTCGCAGATAAGTCCTTGCCTGTTTTCTACTGTCAGTTCTGCTTATGTAAGAAAGTTCTTTTGCGTTTGATGCAAATTAAGGCTCGTTAATTCTGTCATATGAAAGCTGCCTACAAAAATTGGAGAAATGGGCAATGCTCTGCCCTTTTCCTCGGTGCTGTTAAAGACTTTATCATACACTCAATTCGTAGTTCCCCACTGAAATGCAAAGCTTTCAGCAGCAAGGAGTGGCTGGGTGTCAGAAGCTCTTTAGTCAAAGTGTGTGTTTTAACCAGTAAATGGTGCTGTCTGGATCATCTAGGGAACGCTAATGGTTTCAACTGATCTCTATAGGGTTTCATTTAAAAGCAGCTAAGCCAATTGCTTTGAACAAGTTTTTGAAATGAGATGTCTGCAGAGGACTTTCTACCAGCACAGAGGCAAAAGCTGGGCGAAGGGCTTTCTGGTGCATTCAGGGACAGCGAGGTCACGGGCTGCAGCTGCAGGGAGGTGCGGGTAGGCCTCTTGTCCGCACTGGGCAGGGACAGGCAGCATTGGAAGGAACAGCATTGCCAAATACTTCTCACACCTAGTCTGGTGTAACCCAGGCTCCTTGGCAGAGAGCTGTAGAAGCAGAGCGGGAGTCTGAGCAGAGCCCTAGCCCAGATGGTCACATCTCTGTCCCACCAGACAGCCTTGTTGTCCCTATGATGTGAGTTTGATATAATTAAAGACCTGCTGCTTCCCACTCAGCATAGCGCTGACACTTCCGTTCACTGCTGGACTACAGCTGCTGGGGCATTGCTCCTGCAGTGAAAAATCTCCCAGCTGATACCACATTGCTGTTCTAGGCTGATTTCTCCTGACCACATGGTCCTGGCTGCTGGACCTTTCGCTTCTGCCATCCTTGGCTGCCCTCTACAAGGGGTGAAGGAAAAATGGCCTTCCAAGAGCCTGAAGCATGAGGATCCCACTGGGGAGTAAGGGTGAGAGGTGCTGCTGAATAGCAAAGGTAATGAACAGGTACCTGTTGTGAAAAGCTCCAAATTTCCTGCACAGACCACTGAAATTGAGAACTACTTTCAATTGAAAAAAGCCCAACAACAAACCAGCAACTAGTGTCCCTGGTACAGAGGGGACTGGCCTAGCAGCCTGAGTAGGTGCTGACTATGTGGCAGCGCTGAGGATCATCTCAGCGCTCGTACGCTCGTACGCTGTCAGCAGTCAGACGGGAACCAGCCACGTTCCCGTTGTTTCTGCAGTGCGCTCCAGCGAGTGCAGCTGTTACAGCGAGCATGTACACCAAGACAGGGACATCTCTATTCTGTGGCACAGAAAGCTGCCTGGACAGTTTTCTCATGAAAGATTTCCATTTACTGTTTTTCACTCGGCCTTATTAATCACAGAGACATTAATAAACAAAACATGGAGCTGCAGCAGAATGTAGGCGAAAAGTTCATTCAGACAGGAGAAAGCACAGCTCAGCCGCGCTCATCAAACTTATTTTTCCATGTGCAAGTGCAGCTTCCTCTGTTTCATTTGTTAGAATGTTTGCCTTCCCACATACTTTTCCTACTTTTATCTCTGTTTACAATCTCTTTTCTCGTGAACTGTCTTTCTTGCTTAAGAAAAACACCAAACAAAATACTTCTCTGCGTTCCTGTCTTTTGGTTTCACAGTGGGCTCTCTAAAGATGTGTTCTGGATGGTTAGTTCTTTAAGAAACATTGACAAATGTCAGGTAAAATCAGTGCACCGCAATGTCATCTGCAGGCACCTGTCCTACGTTGCTAGCATATGCCTCTTGCATGGGCAACAGAATATTCTCTCTCTCTCTTTCCTTATTAAGTGACCTGATCTATGGCAGGTATCATTTCATGGGCAGACTACAGCAGAAAATGGCACAGGGCATGGAAAACGCCTCTGTCGTGTGGCTACAGCACCTTCAACCCCAGCAAGACTCCCCTCCTTACCTACACCTGTCCTTGTATCCAGAGATGCCAGTGACTTGGGAAGGGTCGTGGTTCTTCTCTGTACTGTTCTTTTGCGGGGAGGAAAAAACCTTCTGCTGTGGGAGGGTACAAAAATGCAGTTTGATGCCTGTGCCTCCCAGCTGCTGTCGTGTACAGTAAATGCAGGTAGCACTGCCTCTACTCTGGGGAGCAGGCAAGGACAAAAGCAGAGGCCTGCGAGACCGGGTCTGGCAGACCACAGCTTGGCCAGCTGCACAAGGCAGTGAAGAACATGGCAATAGTATAGTTATCACAGACGCCTTTGCCTCCTAGTAATTTTGGTGTCATAAGGTGCTGCTCGTAATAGGAAATCATGATTTTACTGTGGTTCTGGTATATCGTCCATAATTAGTGTGCAGTCCTTTAATGCTAATTACCTTAAGTATTAATTCCTTAAACATCAATTAAAAAAATCACGTGCAAATTTACCTCTTCCTCAAATGAATCACGAGTTAACGTGGGGGTACTTACAATGTACTACTTAGACTTGCTTAATTAGTTAATCTCTGTAAGGGGGTTTCAAATGTGTGAAGAGCTATCAAACTGCTAAGTGCATTATCTTCAATTAATTTTGTGCAACTACATCTTCACTACCAAGAGGGTCTTTAGAGTGCTGAGAAAAGGAAAAGGAGATATTGCTTCTAATTTTAAAAGTAATTCATAAAAAAAAAATTAATTGAAAGATGATTTGACATGGTGGGAATAAGGGTGAATATATGATTTCTTCTGTTTCAGCCAGCCCTGAATGTGAAAGATTCATCATTCATATCCCTCCTCTGCCTTTGCTGGTCTCTGGTTTCTTTGCTTCCATCTTCCCCTGCTCTCAATCCTCTCTCTCAATGAACATTAACCCTGTCTTCCAAATTTGCTATGACCTTAACAACAACAAAAAAAGTTTAAAAAGAGCAAATCACAACAAAACACTCCTCAAACTGTGGAGTCACTGAGGTTACACCCTCACAACCAACCCAATAATAAGGTAGCTTGTTCCAAAATAAACCTCCTGGACTTCACTTCAAAAGGAGATTCTAAAGGCCCAGAATAGAGCTTCTGCAAGAGAACAGGGCCAAGTCCAGACAAGGAAGTTGTATGGTATCTCTCCATTTCCTGGACCACCCTGGTAGCCAATGGAGATAAGCTCTTACTGTGTCTTTAAAAGTTTTCTATTCTATTTAGACCTTATATGCCTTGTTAACTACTCTCATTTTCCTTCACCTGTTAATAATGTGCTGTTGGTGGAGCTGTCTCAAAAACTTAACAATGGGTGCTTTCTGCTAATACTCTAACTGGCAGCCTTATTTAGGCCAGCTACATTGAACTGGACTTTACCAAGAACTTATTTCCTGGATCATTTTTCTCCCACTGGGACTAACAAAAGATAAGAATGTTTCCCTTGCTGGGTCTGATTTGTTTTTAGAGTTTTTCACTTGCCTTTTCTTTCTTTTCCAAGAATGATAAATCATCACTTCTTTGCTGTCTGCCAAGGTCCCACGTGTTGTGAAAAATTCAAGCAGCTTGTTTAATGTCAATTTGCCTGAGCAGTAGTTATGAGGCAGTGTCTCCTTCACAGGGTTTGGATCATTTTTAGTGTGTATTTGCAGTATATTTGTATCACATCTGGGCATTCATTCATCAATGATTTGAAAACATATTCATTTACCTTATTTCATCCAAAACAAACTGGAACAGAGAACAGACTATTTGACGGCCACAACTTTATTCTCTGCATACTGTAAAGTAACGGCTTAACCTGTTGGATGAGGCATTCCACTAGCAAGTCAGAGTTGTGTACACAGTGATTCTGAACACCCCACATTCTCAGGGAAAGAACTTCTGCTACCAAACCAGAAAAACCTCTTCTCTCCAACCCTCCCCAATTCAGTGTTACAAAAGGAACCGGTGAGGGGTATTCATTGTTATCCAATCCAGTGGATATTAGTTTAGATGAAGGGCCTGACCTGCTCTAACCAGGATGTCTAACAGAAGTGTTGGTACCTCAGAGAGCAGCTTGAAAATAGGACAAATTGTTGTTATGGGGTGCAGAAAGAAGAGCAAGACTATCCGAAGAAGCAAAAAACAGTAGCTTCTCACTCTCCCATACTTTCACCACTGGTTTGTTTGTACAAAAACTTACAGTATTCTTTCCATTTGTCTGGTGTATCCATACAGTCTGTACCCGCAGAAAGTACTAGAGGGGTAAGCCAAAAACTAAAAGAGTCAAGAGTGTCTTGCACCTCAACCTAAAGCCCCCTTACTTTCCTTCCCTACCTGAAGGATTAATGTGATTACCAGTGATCATTTAATTAACCCAGGTGTTCCTCCTGCTCTGAAAGAAAAGTGAATTGGAGCCTGAAGAGGCTATGAGTGCTACAAGATCCAAAAGGAAGGGGTACGGCTACCTGAATACTGAAGCCTGACTTGCCTGAGGTGCATTTCCACAGGACAAACCTAACTGCAGGAAGTTATCAGTGCTTAGCCAAAGAAGTGTTGCGGTAGGGAGGATCCAGCAAGGTCTCAATGAACAGTCCAGGATCTTTGCTCCCTCCCCTTCACTGATGTGAAAGATAGGGGGAAAAATTTGTATTCTCTTCAAAGGGTTCCCTTTCATACCAACATTTCAGAAGATCAATTGCCAATAAATTAAGACAAAACCAAAACCACCATATGTCCTGGGGCCAAGGGAAGATGCACTCCCTCTCTGTCCCTGTCATGTCAGAAGAGCAGCTCCAGTATGGCCCTCTGGGGCATACTCTGCCCTCACAAGGGCACCGGTGTGACGTAGTTGGCAGGGAAGAGACCCAGTTCCCCACGCAGACGTCCTTTCCACCATGATGGGTTGGAGCTGTCCAGGACCTCTAAGATGTCTCCACTGCGGAAGCCCAGCTCATCATGCTCCATAGCATCAAAGTCGTACAAGGCACGGACCCATAGCGTTCTCTGGAACGGAGATAGAGACAGGCAGGGAACACTGAGCCAAAATTTTCAGAGATCATCCTCCCATCACCCCTCTTATGCCCCAGTACGTATGTTCACTAAGAGAGGACAAGCAATGCTGAAATTGAGACCATCTTGCAATTAAACCAGGAAGTGGCCAAGACACCTTGGAAGGAGGGACCAATTTACTGAGACACCCAAGGGGTGGTGGTGGGTTCTCAGCAGCCTCAGTATATTCGTGGTTGTTCACACCATAAGATGAAAAGTCAGATTGCGAGCAGGTCCTTAGAAAATAGCACTCACATGTCTCTCCTCTGCTCTGTAAGATCAGCTGTGGTAGCTGTGTTTGAAGCCAGTTACGGCACAGAGCAGGGCTCCTGCTGGAGTCGTGCTGGGCTGTACAATATAAGTGCATGGCTCTAGGGAGGTTAGCTGGTGCTGGTATGGATACAGAAATATGTCCTTGGCCAGCAGAGGACTGTTAGGGATACATCAAGAGAGCCAGCACACAGGCAAGTCTAGTGAGGATTATGAAGAATGATACTTGCTCTTTCAGGCACTTCTGAGGCATAAGGGAGGGTCTTAAACTTTCTTTGGACTCTCCCCAAGGTCAGTCCCCTGAGGTCAAAAGGATTTAGGAACTGTTTGGATGTATCAATTTATTTTGGGTTTGCACTTTAATGAGCACTATGGTCAGATTTTTTTTCTTGAGAACTTCATTGTAAAAGACTGTAGTCAATCTCCCATTTTGACTGGAAATCAGATTTTAAAAGACATAGCATGGGCTTGTTTTCTGGGAAATGGTTGGCATGCACACCGTGGGGCATGGACAATTTGAGAGGTATATTTTGTGGGCAGAGATGAAGAGATCTGTTTGAAGACAGACTATGTTTTGCTAAATCTTCCAGTCAAGGTCCTGCTTAGACATGGCTCCTAGCTATTTGGCCGAACATATAGACCTTCCTGTAACTGGATTTGTGGCTTCTAGATCACTGATGGGGTGTGGCAGGCAAGGGCATGTTGTTATTCATTGCCAAAGCCTCTGAGGGGATAAAAGCCATTGTATTTTGAGCTAGATTATAGTAAAGATTTGATGCTTTTACAAAAGAAGTCATGTCCCTGTTTCCCGGTTTGTTCCAAATTTCCTAATCCCATCTGTCCTCTTTCTGTCACACTTGAGAAAGGTCTCCTGTCCTTCCTTTCTCTCCTTGGATCTAGGTTCTCTAGTTGTTCTGGGCTAAGCTGTACCTTTCCTCAAGGAAGAGGACTGTGCCTTAGGTCACACTCCTAGGAGCTGACAGAGAAATACCTTGGAGTTAGCAGTAGAATCACGGGCTGAGGCAAAGAAAGATGCCATGCCCTATGCAGGCATTCACATAGTGGGAATCTGAAGAGCAGGTGGTTACTTAAGGTCAACTGCCAGGTATGGATCCAGGTAGGGGAGCAGTCTGAGATGTCTGCAGAGACATATTTGGATCATGCCCACATCCACTGTGCTAAGAGGCTCTGACAGATAAGGGTGACAGGTAGGTAGGTGAGTCCCACTTTGATGGCATAGTAGGTCCAAGAGCATGTGCCAGGTTCAGACAAGTAGAATTGGATGATGACAGGTCTCCTCAAGACTGAAGCAAAAAGTAGTGGAAGGGGCAGTGTGACTACAAGTGCATTGCAAGACAGAAGGAGCACTGTAGCATGGCACAGTATCATGAGGCAACTCTCTGTAGGACTTTAAAAGGAGTACCGTACATCTAGCTACTGTGCTTAGCAAGCCTGGCTGTGGTGGCAAAGACACTTGATAGTCCCTTGCATCAGTTGTCATGAAGCCCTTCTAGGAAAGATCATTAGGTTTTCAGAAACGTCTTCTGCTGGACTGGACCTATGCTTGATCCAAACTCATGGGTGAGCTTGGGCTCATTCACAATGTCCCAGATGCCTATTTTGTTGAGCTCATGCTAAGTTCCCTCTTCTACTAAGTCTGCGTGATAACTAAGACTGGCCTTGAAAGCAGTCCTAGCACTATGCTCCTATAACACCGCAGTCCTACCCTCAGAATGCCCCAGAAGCAGATTCAAGTGTCTGTGATAGAGTCTTGAGACTCAGAAACATCTTCTAAGGTATGTCCCGACAGGCTTAATACACTATTCATCATGCAACCTCTGTGCAGGTGACATTGCCCATACTGCCTGGCCATTGCTAAGGGACCCATTGAGTTGGGTATATGGGGCCTCCCAGGTACATCACCTACCGGTGTCTGCTGGTGCGGTGGGTCTGTGTGTCTCCGCTGCATAGCTGCTGCACTTCCTTGGCTGTGATCCCTTAGTGCAAGCAGCCCATCTTTCCTGTCCAGACTCCCGCCATATCTATCCTAGAAAGAAAACAGCAAGAGAAATTCATGTATACACTGAGATGTATAAATGAGGGGCTTTAAGAGTCATTGGTAGCCAGGGAGTCAGGGTCCAACCCTCAAATGAACCATCTTAGTGTCTGCTTCGAATACAGTCCCTGTGATGCAGTCCTGCAAGCATTGCCCCTTATGGAAGAGACCGTTCTAGTTTGGATTTTTCTTCTTGGAAGCTGAAATGTGACCATTCTCAGCTGTGTTCCACAGCTGCTGGGAAAAGTGGTCAGAGAGGGGCTTCTTTGGCCTCTGGGACTTTTGGAGAAAACATAAGACTGTTCTAACTCACAGGTGAAAAGCCTTGCTTGCCAAGGGGACTTTTGCCAATCTGGAGTTATTATGCACCAGTCCTGCCCACTTCTTTCTCTTCCTCTGTTCTATATGCTGGTGGAATGGCAGCAATGGTGACACGGCTGACTCTACATCTAAGGACTCACTACTTTACTTTTTCATGGGCTGGTCTATGATGTAAAGGGCAGGGAGCAAGCCTGAGAATCCAGTAGCCCAATTAACCAAAGAAGAGAGAGATAAAATCAGGTACAAAAAAAAGAAGCCATATGACCACACATCGGAAGTTGTATCAATGCAAATCAGCCCAGACAGACGAGAGAAGTAGGCAACATCTAGGGAGCAAGTTCTCTTTTGTCTGTACAGCTAAGAGGTGCTGAGTGTCTTCATCCCTCTGGGCCCTTTAGTGCATGCACTAAGCTTTTTTTGTGATAACGGTGTGACAGAATCTGTTACCGTGCTAGCTCAGGTTGCAGCAGTGCTTCAGTGACACAGGGTCTGATCAGCTGTGTCAACAGAGGGGAGGAAAAACAACAGTTTGTGCTTGCTGTTGCTTGTAAACAGCTTTCATCGTCTCCCTCTTGCTGCTTCCTTATTTGCACCCACTCTTCCCAAAAGTCCCCTGGTCTCACTTGCGCCTTTGGCAGCTGCTGGAGCACAATTCGCACCTCACCTGTCCCTGCCAGAAAGTGAGTCAATTCAGTCTGCTTTGCAGCTGCAAGACTTACTACATGGATGCTTCACTCCGATGAGTGTTTCTGCTCTGTATCAAATGTGACTCATGCATAGACTGTGCTCCAAAGAGTGCAGGCCCTCAGCTTTGTCAGAAGCTGTATTATTTCATCAGCAGTTTCCTGACAGGCAACACTGCTTGCCTCATCAGAGACTATCCATTTCACAATTGTCCCTGGCCTTGCTATGTGGCAGCTTTCATGCCTTAAGGGACATGGGTTTAGATTTCTTCCCTTCAGTAGGCCAAGTCCTCTCCTTGGATGATGCTACACTGTCTTTAGCTAGAGACATGAGCCAACCCCAGGAAAACCATTTCCCTCAAAACTAATCAGGATGAACTTTGAAGACAGCACCAGGTACTGCTGCTGTCCTCTCCATTCCTATGCAAGCAAAGGAGTAAAGAAACTGCACACATCAGGGATGCAACATGATGAAAGAATGCAGAGAGGGCCCAGAATAGGGAGGAAGAAGAATGTTCTGAAGGAAACCAAACTCTCCTAGAGTTACCATAGTCATTTCTCATCCCTGTGTTGTGTTTTGTGGTGCTGAATGTCAGTAGCATAACTCAGAAAAAAGAAACAGGCAGCAAGGTTTCATTTGTGCTATAGACTACAGATGAATTCCTGAAACCATATATGTGTGTGCATGCAAGATTTGGGAGTGTTTTTCTGCACTCTCACTGGGTGATACTTTATGCCCTTTCCTAAGCAAAGCAAGAACATGACACCATTCCTAGTTTTCCAGTTTTTGGGACAGAGCCCCAAAAACTCCCTAGGAGTACTCCCAGGTTCCCAGTGAAAGGGCCACTGTACACTGACTTCTATTTTTCGCTGGTTTGTCAATCAGTCATGGATCACAGAACTAAATAAAAGCCCACATATTTATCACACATCGAAAGAGCAGCCCAGGCCGACACCATCATTGCTGCTACTACCATATGGAGACCTAACTTACTCTGCTTCCTAAAGCAGGTTTAGGGTGACAGATTTTGGACAAAGTGACTGTTCACTCACTACCGAGCAATTAAGGCCAACGTTTCAGGTGCCTGGCCTTGATGTCCCTGTCCCTTGTTCCTGGTAGTACCTGTTGCTGCTGCAGTATGGGGATAGGATGCTCTACATATCTCTTGGATATAGAAGAATGATCTTCTCCAGCTGCTCCACCCAGGTGGAATCTTTCCCGGCCCATCCGTTCCAGGCTCCCACCATGCCTCTCCTGATGGAAGAAAGATCACAAAAGTGAGGTCAGGTTTTGCTTCCCACCACATCCTTGACTGAAGCTTAGCAATCATTGCACACTGATCACTACCACTACCCTCTATCTTGGAGATTCTTCCAAAGGAAAGATCCTGCCCCTCTGAACAGAAAGACAAATCAGGAATCCCGTATTTTAGATCTTTGTCATAGCCATTCTCCATCAGAAGAGCAGGCAGCAATGGGAGTTGCTGGGCTGAAAATGTGGCCACTGATGCGAGGAACACAGGAGCCAAGCTCTTTTTGGAAGTACTGGCCTTAGACTTCATTTGTCTCTGCACTGAAATCTGTATATTACTATCATTTTATCATATGGCTATAGCATCTAGAAATTTGAATTGTGAAAAGAAACCCCACTGTGACGAGTGCTAAACATACCCTGCTGAGCCCATCACCATAACAAATGTACAGAGTGTTTGCCAAAGCAAATTTGACTCCTGTTCTTTCATTTGCCTGTCTGCATCTTGGAGCAAATGCTGTTCTCTTTCCCTTCCTGCTCACAGTCAGCCCAAACAGGTTGTTTTACTGAGATACGTGCATAGAGCCTTCCTTTCTCCTTCCCCAGACAATTCCTTGCTGTGATCTCTTTCTCATAGGTCCCATAGACTCTATTTTATACCTTACTAATGCATTTTTAAAGCTCTGCGTAAGTGGTCTAGAAGGAGACAACACCACAAACCACTGCTTCAGACTGAAAAATATATGATCTCTCTTTTGGAGCTAGGAAGAATGACCCACATGCAGCACATAAAACTTTACTGCTGCAGTGAGCAAGTCACGTACTTTCTGCCTTGCCTCCACCTGCACATCCTGGTAATTTAATACAAGAATCCGCTTCCCAGTAAAGCAGGACTTTTGTTACTGCAGTGACCAGGCATGTTCACTTCCAGTACTGTGTATGCAATGCATAGCAGTCTCTACTATGTCATTAGCTTGTTCCCCTGGCACAAAACCAGGCATTCATTAGACTGGGATTTCCCTGCCTTCTCAAATGTCTGCTACATCTTCCCTGAATGCACAGCTTTTCCCCGTACCTGTTGTGTTCCCCTCAGCAGTACTTTTCAGTTCCTACCAGCCACTGCTCCAGGTTCTGCCCTTGTTTCCTCCATGTGCCTTAATGTGTTAGCTCAGTAACAGAAGATGGACGATTCTTCTGAACAAACTTTCAACTGTAATAACAGCTGCACTCTGGGTGCATTCAAGGACACTAGGAAACCAGACTCAAATTGTTCTCAGACACAACCTACCAGTCAGCTGTGTACCTGCCCTTGAGAAATCCAGGCATCTCAATAAGGTAAGTCCTGCTTCCCTTGGATGTGTAAGGCATCTTAGAATTTCAGTTCTGGGGCCTTAGCACAGCTTTAGCAAAGCACTTCTATGCAGATTCGCAGCACTGCCTATTGCTATCCAAAACAGAAGCAGAAAATTCTGCTCAATTATATAACTGTACATACCACTGAATCCACTAAAAATCTACGTTGCAGGGCCCACCAGTGTAGTCATGTGACTGGGTTTCCAAGGTCAGATACTCCCCCCTGCCACCCTGAGACATTCTTATGGTCTGAATTTCTTCCATGCAAAAGTTTCATACTGAGAAACTCCTAAGGCCAGTTTGTGTTTACCTTCTCTTCTCGGCTGTTGTCCCTCAGGAAGATCTGCTTCTGCCTGGAGATGGAAGTTGTCTTGTAGTAGTCCACCAGCTTGTTTAGCGAGTGGAATTTCTCCGTCCACAAGTAATAGTTACCCTTTGAATCCCGCATCACTTTGAAGTGTTGCACATCATCTTCATGCCTGGATCCAATTGGAAAAGTAAGCGATCACCAGCCAGATTGCATTTTTATCTTTTTTGAAGAAGGCTTTTCCAGAAGGATACCAAAGCTGCTTGCTTGGCCAAAGCTAGACTTTTGGGAAGTAAAGCAGTGGCAGTCCTTGCGTGTCCTGGACCTACTATTTCAAAAGACTCATCAGCTTACAAACATGGAGCACCACAGGGCTGCCCAGTCACAAAGCACTATCACAACAAAGCATAGGGTTTTAAAGCCTCTCCTTTGAAATAAAGGCTAGAGGAGCTTTCAGGGCCACAAATAGCTAATAGCTTTATTTGTACTTTGTAGAGGAGACAAAGGTGCAGTTGTAGTCTACCCACTAGCCTCTGCAGGTTCCTGTTAGCATCCGGTCTGCATTGGCTATAAGAGCTGTATTATACCTTTTCACGCAATGGGCATCACCACTGCAGGTAGACATAGTCACATGAAGCCATACACTGAGTTTTGTAATTGTACAATATTTACTGCAATATCATTACTACTGGTCATTCTCCCTACCCAAAAGAAAAAAAGAGAAGGAATTATTAGTTGCTGTCACAGGCCATATTAACAGTCTCAACCTTCTGCCCCTGCTTCCCCCCTGCACCTCCTCTCCTCTTACCTCTTGTCTGATTTGGACAATTCCTCTTTCAACCAGACGTGATCTGGTTTTGGTACCCACGTCCTTGCTCTGTGCAGCTCCAGGAACTCAAAACACTCATCTCCACAAATAAACTAAATGGGGACCAGGCAGGGACTGACTGCTATCCTGGAGTGCTACAGTCATATGAGCTGTTAAAATGTTTGCATGGTTTTGGTCGAAACCAAAAAGCCCTCCCCTAAATAGTGCTGGGCCATGGTTAGGGGGGCCAGGAACTGCTTGCAGTGAGCTGCTTGAATACAGCTGTTGTGTTCTGCAGGGTGAAGAGGGTTTAGCCATATGGATCTGAGCTCTGCCACATTGCTTGACCTCAGGGCCAGAGAAAGAGCCTGACTGTACTTAGTTTGTTGGTGTTTATTGATGTAGATGTAACCAGAATGTTTTCCTGCATTCCTCCCAAATACTTTCTGAGCTCCCTGAATCAGAAAGTGAACGCTGCTTGGAAAAGACACTGCTAACCACTACTCTAATTCAAAACTGGTTATCAGTTGTTTCACTGAGAATTGGGAAACCAACCTTCATTTAAGAGCTCTGCTATGAAGCAAAGGCTCTGAGAAGGGTTGGGCTACAATAAGTTGCTGAAATGCAGCTGGGCTGCAAGCAACCAAAAGCCATTCCTGTCCAATGGCTGATTTAGTGACGTGTGGGAAACAAGTTAACAATGTAATAGTCATCTCTTAATGGGTAGTAGTGGAATTCCTGGATTCAGTAACCAGGGCTGTCAGGGAATTAAGACAAATGGAACGCACATGTTTTGCACTGTGGGAGACATCCCATGTACCATTCTGCTTTGCTGCAGCTCTTTCAGAGAAGCAGGTCACCAGGGGATGCATCTTTGGAATGGGGCATTCACTGTGTCACTTGAAAAGAGGCAGAAACATTTGGGAATCAGATGCCTAATTTGCTCTCATTCACAACAGAGCAGCACTGCCAGTGACTGGCAGCATGCAAACTTCCCAAGAGGTTACATAACATTAGGAATTCTGTCAAGAGGAGGCTAGGGACACCATTAAACAGGAAAAGAAGCTGGAAAATGCTATGAGAAGCAGATACCTGACAGAGATGGAGAAGTCACCGTGAGAGTTCTGACTGGCTCGGACGATGAAGGAGCCAACTCCTTTGCTCATGAGGGTGTTCTCTGCTTCGTGGCGGGATATCCTCTCATCAAACCAGCTGTTGAGCGTGAAAAATTGTGGAGACGTGAATAAGGAACGTGAATTAAGGTGAGGAACAAAAAAGTTGAGGGTAGGGAGAACGTGAATAAGCGGGGTGGAGGAAAGACGAAACAAAAGGATCAGAGGATGTAGAGAGTCATGTACACGACTACTCCCAGTGGTCATGTACATGCTAAGAAACAGGGTTTTGATGGGTGCAGACCATTTTCTTTGAGCAGTAAAAGCACGTAGATGCAAAGAGAACAATATAAGCTTTGGCCTGCTAAAAAGCAACACTCAGCTGGAACTGTAATTACAGGCACAGTACAGTAAGGTGTTAGTCAAAGAGATTTTAAATTACAAATGAGTATGCATATACACACACGCATAATTCTCAGACGTGTATGTCAAATTGCTTTTAGTAAACTGATTGAAAATTACTGGACTATGATGGATATATTGCAAGGGACACACATAATTTTTTAGCAGAAGCAAGCCATGAAAGTTTTAGTACTAATAAATTGGTTCCTGCAAGAGTTATAATACCACAAAATTGCAGAAACACAGAATACATAAGCACACTTATGTAAATCTAGCCAGGCATAACAAACAATAGTATAAGGCAGTGGACAAATAATGAGAAAGTCATCATAAATAGTAAAACAATACAGTATCAATAGAAATTTTTCAGTGGAGAAAAAAATCACCATGTACACATACATGTCCACTCTGCAGCTAATAAGATCTACAATCTGCAGTCTTCTGCTTTTATGTAATGCTTAATTGCCTGTATTGCATTAAAATTAAGGACTGACAGCTTCATAAGCTCTGTCATTTCCACTTTTGAGTTTCATTATACTTGTCCTTACTATCATCACAGTTTACCTCTGTATCATTAGCAAAGGGAAATCTGACTTTAATCAGCATTGATAACCAGTCTCAGTGATTACTGGACAAGACAAAGATGGGAAAAAATGGCCCATCACAAAGAAGAGACAGCTTTGTTCCCTACATCTGCTTCTAGCATCTGGCCTGAACTGCTTCAAAGTACAGACCTGCTACTCTTAGAAAAGCGTCAAAGTGGAAATATTTCTTCACAGCTCTTGCACAGAGAAAGCACCATGAGAAAAATGTTCACGAAAAAAAGAAGCTGCTAGTGTCCCTGCGTGATGCCAGAGCCCTCTGAAAGAGCGAACAAGAACAACTGACTCGGGGATCTCGTCCCCCTGAGGCCCAAAGTACAAGCCTATATTTGCACAGCAAACTAGAAACGTCCTTCAGCTCAGCCAGGCAGGCTGGCTTGTGTCCAAAAAGGCCGGTAAGTGCCACCTCCAAAGGAGTCAGTGGCACTTGTTTGTACCCTGCACACTCCCAGTTTGCCTGCTCAGGACACCGGTGTGTTCCGGCTAGCAGCAGCGGGCTTGGTGCGTGCTCTGCCTGTTGGCTCCTGAAATGCGGCAGCACTTTTTCAAAAGAGGACAGTTAGAGGGGCTTCCGGGAGCACTTCTGCCAGCTGAAAGGAAAAGGCTGGGAAAACACCGTGCGTCGTCATATTCACGGCGCAGGACCGGCCAGCACACGTAACATGCATTTCAACGCCCGTCAGTCCGTTCTGGAAGCGCGGTGGGGGAGCGAAGGTAGGCCCGTCCTCTGACAGATCCGTGCTGGGAGGTGCGGTCACGAATGGTGGGGAGGGGGTGGGGGTGCGCGTGGGAGCGGGGCGGCGTGTCTGCCAGCCCGCGGGGAACGCCGGCTGTCGCGCTTCGCGTGGCTTCACACTGACCTCTAGTGTGGTGAGAGGGAGCCAATGCAGGGAACAGTCGGGGGACGGGGGGGAGGAATTACGTTTTTATAATTTACGCTTTTACAGTTCGTTTTCAGAGAGATCTCTGGCTCTTCCTTTTGTGCTCAGGCTGTGCCTCTGCTGCCAGGACTTCACATGGTGACTGTTCTCCTTCTGTCCGAGGAGATCTAAGAGCCGCTCCTGCCACATCCCAGTGGCAGCCCTCTGAGCAAGAGTAATGAAGGAGTCACTTGGGAGTGACGGAGAGCACAGAGAACCATTCAGCTCTGAGAGAACAGAAGATGCTTCAGGGTAGAAATCAGGTGCGCTGGCAAAATTGCGTGTAGTGTTATGGCAATCCTTGCCAGACTTCAACTGTAGTATGTTATAACTGGTGCTTCCTCTGCCGTGTCTGCTGTTGTGCCTGCATGCACACATGCTCGACAGCGCGCTGTGGGAGCGTGCAATGGTGGTGCACACAGTTTCCATGACACTTACGGGGGAACGTGAAAATCAATGAAGTTCTTGGGAACGTAGCCCTCTTGACTTCTGAGCTCAGCCTTGTACCACTCTTCCTGGGAGCTCAAAACCTGCAATGGAGAGATGGATGGAATAGATGTGTCACCTGAGAAAGGCAAAAGTAACCAGGTTCTGGCAGAAACCTATAATTTCTTATGAAAATAGAAGAGAACTCTGCATATGCTCTACTTCCCACCCACCATACAGCAAGGTTAGTGGCTGATGACCACTTCAGAGCAAACAAAGCGATAAAGAAGGCCAAGCAGAATTAAGAAGGATTGCTTGTTAACTTTATCTCTTCATCTGAATGCCTGTCCAGGTGGCTGGGGATGCTGTCTGCATGTCTCTGATGTCTGTGAAATAGAGAAATTCAGCTCTGAAGGACTTAATAGGGGTTTAAGGAGTTCTCTGTGCTGCTTTGAATAGTTGGTACCAGAGCATCTCAGTTTCACAAGGAAGCAAAAAAAAAAAACTTGTGGAAACTCCTCTGATATGTATGGGTATGGAGGGATATATAGCTATATGCGTGTATGTGTGTGTGTGCCTTATGACTGCATAGATGTTACCATGTGCTCTCAGGTGTCATCTTGCAAAAGATAATTTAGTGGGTTAAGTCTTCAGCTGCCCTGAGCTTCGCCAAAGCAGATAAAAGAAGAAGGCAAAAAGTTTTTTAAAGCTACTATTACACTTAAGATACTGTAGGATAGCAGGAAGCCACTCCACAGCGCACACTGGAGCAGCTTCGAGTGTGCTTACATTAATGTCGAGTGTACTGGCCCTTGGGGATGGCACTGCTGACCAGGGACTGCCCAAACTCCCTGCTCCCTGGCTGGTGGCCTCTGGTATAGCCCTAAGCTAGAGGAGAGAGGACAGGGATACAGCCACATTGTAATTTTACTGCAAGTGTTGTGGTCTTTGCTGTTTTGTTTGACATTCCAACTCCTGGGACAGAATTCCGCTTTATGAAGTAGAACATGTTTCTGTTCTCTCTGGTTTTGGAGAGGAGCCTGAAAGCATGAGCCATGACAGTTTTAAAAGGAGAAAGCAAATGGAAAAGACTTAATTTAAAATCTATTGTTAACAACAATAATACTTGTTTTGTAAGCCAAGCTCATGGTTTTGGGAGCATAACGCACTTTCTAACTGCTTGATGTTGGCAACAGGGTGTTACTGTCTCTGGGGCCAATTCTCCACTGCCTTGCCTGCCACGTAGGCCTTTTTTATGCATTTGGTTACAGAAAGATTGGGGAATAGAGGGCTGTGGAGCTCCCTACTTGTACAGTCACTGCTTCCCCCGTCACTGGGTGCCAGATTAAGGCTCATTTTTGCTGCTGTGGCCAACCAAAGGGGATGATAGCTACTCCCTGCTCACGCTCAGGCTCTGCTCCCTTGGCAGCAAGGTTCCCAGAAAGATCCACCTGCTGGTTCTCGGTGCAGGGCTGGCAGGTTTCCCTCAGTGTGTCATCTCAGAGAAGGATGTGGGGGGGTGTGAGAGGGTGAATTTCTTCCTGTCACTGCTGGTTGAGGGCCTCATGTTTCCTGTTTTCTAATCTCTGCATCAATACTGTTCATCTTATCTCCTTTATAAATCAAAAAAGACAGCCAGCAGGCTGTGCAGGCAGCAGGAGGGGGCTCACGATCAGGTGTGCGTATGCCAGAAGAGAGATGTTACTCAGGCTAATTTACTGTTACTATGGTTTGGGCAGCTAAGGTGTTACTTTGTTTACCTCAAGGATGTTAAAGCAAGAGGCAGTCTGATTTTTCTGGTAGTGAAGTCTCTGTGACAACTGATAATAATACCAATGTGTAGTGTTATTTGACACTTTTCATCAGTAGCTTCCAACATACTTTGAAAGGAAGCTCTAGCTTATAATGATTTTACAGGAAGGGAAACTGAGGAAAAGTGATCTGGCCAACACCATCATCCCAGCCAGGGGCTTGATGAAAACACAGTCTTCTGAGGAAGAAGATGTCAGGTAAAGATCAGGGGCATTAGGGATGTGGGGACTACTTTCGACCTAAGGAAGAATTAGGAATGGGAGTATTCATCTATGCTGAAGAGAAGTAGTGATTTCTCCAGAACCTTCTCATAGCTCTCTGGAAAAAACCTGGTATTTGATCTTAATGATCTTAATTCTGGATGTCATCAGCTTTGTCTAAGCTTCAAGAATTAAAAGGCAAATAAAATAAAAAATGGTGGTGATGCAAGAGGCAAGGCTGAGACCCAATGTCTGGTTATTAACTGGAATAGATGGGACTATACAGGGAGGGAGCGAAGGATCCCAGTTCCAAGCAGGGGTTTAGATCCTGTTGTTGTACATCATCCCTTTGGACAGTGGAGGAGCTAAGGTCTTAGAGAGGACTTATACTCAGGCATTTTCAACTGAAACAGAACAACTACGCTGGGGGCTGAGAAGTGGATAAATAATTAGGGTGGCACAGCATGTGACTTCATCTGTGGTACTTTGGCAGAGTTAACAAGAACTCTTCTACCATAACACACGCAAGTCAACTTTAAAGAGACTCTCAGATGCTCTGTATTGTATTCTGCCATTCTCCCACTGCTAAATTCCTGGAAGGGCGTACATATTATTAGTCCAGGTCCTCTTAAACTCTTCCATTATGTGTGTAACAGACTGTCTTGTGGACTTTTCCTCTTCTGTTTGCAATTGCCTAAAACCCTGCAGCAACTAACAGTAATTACTTACAGTGAAAAGCTAGATATAAGTTCTATAATGCATGATAACTATCTTTTAAACAGTCTGAGAGCTGGAAATGAGGAGGACAGCAATATCTCTGGACCACACTCATCCTGCCTGCCTTTAGACATAGTCAACCTAAACGTAGTCACTGTAGACTATCTATATGGTCAGTGAAAACAGACAGAGCCCTCAAAATCTGTCTACTTAGGAACTGGATCTCTGCCCCAGCAAAGGTACTTATCCTTCCCTGCTGATTACTGGAGGACTGTAGGGCAACTAAACCCATAGGTTATGGACATAAAAACAAGTGAAGTGGACACAGACTCCAGTGACCTGGGAATTGTTGGTTGACCTATAGCAAGCCCTATGGGAGGTGAGTATCCTGCATTTGTATCCCAGTTTATGGACATCTGTCTTAATCTCTTTTTGTCAAGGAAAATGGGAGCATAGAAAGATCTGGCAGCACTCTTAGAAATGCTGTTTAGTCAAGCCTGGGGCTGCACTTACCTTCAGCATATCCCCAGCCTGGAAGCTCAACTCATCCTCTCCAGAAGCACTGAAATCAAACTTGGCGATGGCTTCCATACTGTGTCTTGGTGGCAGAGCAAAGCTGGAAGAAGTACATACTTGTCAACATCTATGAGCTGCTAGGACTCGTGAGTCTAGCCTCTAGAAAGCTTACAGGCAGTGCTGTGGTTTGTACATGGATGAGCATACACCAACCATTGGTAGACACCAGTTACTAGACATGGAAAGACATCAGCAAGTAGAAGAGATGGCACAGCCAAGAGGCTGTAATTAGCTCAAGTCCATAGTTCAAACAGCCCATTGTGTATGCTTATTCCAACAGATCTCTTTCTCTGCAGCAATCCAATGGAGAATTTTGCAGACATCACCCAAATGAGCTGGTAGCAGGGGAAAACCTTCTGTATAGACCAACCACCACTTTGTCGTGGTTCCCAATAAAGCAAGTGACTCTGTCATGCAATAGAAGAATGCATTTGCCCTCTGCAGTGACTTATTCTTTGTCTCAAGAGTGAGACTAATTGCAGACAAAATGAACAGCCTGCTATAAATATATTTTTCTCTTGGACAGAGGCCTCAAGGCCACAGTACTGAAGGCTGAAAGCATCTTTTCTCTGTGATGGCTTAGCATGGGTGACCACAACTTTCAGCCAGGAAAAACTGTTTGCAGAAAGGATGTATTCCCTATTTTGGAGCTGGCAGAGAGTGAAACTGGAGCCCTGACAAATTTAAGGCATGCACTTACCCCACCTCCGTTTTGGTAAATCAGCAGCCTGAAATGTATCAGACAGCCTGCAAACCAAAGCCTGCTTTTCATCAGCAGAAGAGATGTGGCAGGGGAAGTAGCAACATGAGCTTCGCTTCTTCACCACTTCCTGCTCGTGTAACTCAGAGGTACCCCAGCAGGACCACTTCTATGATCAAGAGAGTTACACATTTCCCATGGCTGGCTCATGGACTCTGCAGCCCAGCAGCGAGGCTGCCAGTGAGCAGACAAGAAATAGCTATGCAGTGCCACATTAAGCAACTGCATTGCTGGTAGATTCTCTTGCAGCACAGCTTGTGAAGACCATCAGAGAGCTCCAATATAGAAGTAAATCTTACAGTTGCTAAGCTAGGTTCATCTGGGAACAATGATCCTGAAGCTGAAGGCTCCATTACCTAACTTCACCTCTCACAAAGTCACCCAGACTTGATGACTTGAGAAGGGCTGACTTGCCTGATTCAAAACATTCTTCACCAGAAATCCCTAGAAACTGTATGAGTAACCCTAGTTAGGGGGGGCTATTTCTTGTCTGCAGTTAGAGCTGAGGCAAGATACCCAAAATATAAAGTGCTGATACTGAGGAAGCTCCAAAATTATGCCACTTTAATATCCCTCCTTCTCTGCAGTATCTGCTGTAAGCTTCCTCCTTTGACACACAACCCAGGGACTTAACTACCTGTGTACCAAGGATCCAGGGCCCAGCTCTGATACAGTGCAACTTGACCCAAACTGCTGAGAATGAGTTGGGAGAAAGTCTGTAGAGTAAAAATTACAGACAGAGGTAGCGCTGCCAAGACAGCAGTTCAGGGACTCAAGAGGAAAAACACCAACATGGAAAGATATAAAATCTCAGAGGAAAAACAAAACCACAGGAGGCTTAGTTGGGATAGTCAGTCTAGCTGAGGACCATTCAAAAATCACTGGGGTCACTGAGCTGAACTGGTAGTGCCATCAGTCCTGACCCAGCTAGTGATGGATGGCAACCACAGAGGCCGACTCTTCCCTCCTGATTGATGCCTGCTGCACCAGTAAAGACTCTTCAGGTGCCTTTACACAGGTGGGGAGTATGCTAATACTTAGCCTAATATTTCATTAAATCCTAGCTAGCTTCTGTGTGTGTTAACTGTATTAAGCAGTTAGTTATTGGCTAAGTTGTGTATTTTCTGCTTGCAGAGTCCCTTTGCCCTTGACTAAAGACGCCTAGACAAAGTGATCCACAAGAGGGGCCGTAATGTCACTGGAGATTAGTTCTGAGATTTGGTACATCGCTTTTCTAACTATAAAAAGATCTTCACATGCTTTGTATTGGATTAATTTATCCCCCTATGTTTGGCTGCTTACAAGTGAATATATGTTCATAGAGTCATAGAATCATTAAGGTTGGAAACCTCTAAGATCATCAAGTCCAACTGTCAACCCATCACCACCATGCCTATTATTCATGTGACTGATGTGAGCTGTGCAGCACCAAGGCAAATTTTTTAGCAGTTCACAGACAGCTCTGCTCGTTCAGCATGAACCTGTCCTACAGCAACTGGGGTTGTTTCAGTGTTGGGGCCTCCCATGTAGGTTGGAGTACATAGGTCAATTGTGATCTGCTACACGCCTGCTATTCCAGCCCACTGGAATATACATCAATACTGAACTAAAACACTCTATGTTTTACCAACCTGCTTTATTCTCAGTCTTCAGCTTTCCAGCTATTCGAAAGTTTTTCATCCCCTTTTCTCTCTGTCGACTTACAGATGCTCTTTAATTCTTAGTTTGGATACCCTTTGCAGATTTGCAAATATAGCTTAGGTTCACCTTCTGATTGCCCTTTTCTTTTTCTAGGCATTGGTGTAACTCTGCAGATGCAGCTCAGGCCTGATCTGAGAACTGTCCTCTATTCTTGCACTGACATTTTTGAAGCTTCAGTCTGTAACCTCCCACAGCCAGTGTGAGGCCCTCACATGCTAACAGAGTGTAAGGATGTTAAACTGGAGAGGAATTAACCATTGAGGGAACTGGTTATACAATGATACTCTTTCATGGAACAGAACTGAAGAAAAAGACTAAAGGAGAATTACTTTAAGAAGGGATGTTTTTCAGTGTTTTATCTTGCGGCGGTGGGCTGCTGCAGAGAGATCAGAGCCAACAGTGCAGATGAATCCTGGAACTCTTAAGTGCAGAACATTAATCCCAGATTGAGAAAAAAACATGCTTAAAACAATAAACTGTTTAAATACAAATCCTGTCTTTGATTTTTGCCCTTTAGTCACAGAAGAGACAGCGAGGGTTCTCTCTGCAGGGAGCAAGAAGGGAGAGAGCCTTTCATTCTTCAATATCCGAAACGTTAAAGATGCAATTGGAGATGTGATCCCCTCAAAAGGAGGAGGGTTTGTGAAACAGTTAAAATCTCCTCTCTCACTTCCTTTTCAATTTCAGCAATCCCAACCTCGGGGAGAGACCAGGAGACAGATACCTCTTCAAACAATCTAACACATGGATTAAATGTGCTTTTCATTGCCAGTGGCTGGATTTAGAAGAGACTCAAACACCATACACACTGTTGGCTGTGTTGATAAATCAGCAATGCAGTAATGCTGTGCCCTTAAGCTCTTCCCCCACTAACTACTAAAGCAATGCTAGCCAATAATCCTGTCTTTGAACTCCAGCCTACCACTTTTCATCACCTGAACTTCAAACCAGTTCTGTTTTTCTGATCCTGTTCCTCCCTCCATCTGTAGCTCTAGAATCCTCACTCCACAAGGGTCAGTGCTGGGCCCTCATGAAAACTCCCCTGCCAGGGGCCCATTCTTTCCCTCTCTGCATGTGCGTGACTTCAAGCACTACACCACGACACAGAGAGACAGGATTTTTTTTGTTATTGTCATAACTTACACTTCTCAAGCACCTTTTATCCCAAAGGACAGCACTGCAGTTTGCAGACAGAACGCCAGATCCCGTTTTTAACTGACTGGTGCAACGGCTTTAAGCTTTTGAGTAACCAAGGACAATTTTAGACTGTGCATAATGTTCTGTGTGAAAATGGCTTTGGTACAGAGTTTAGCATGAAGTCTATGCAATGTTCAAAAGAGGATTTTTCAGTTCTGAGTGTGAGTTGACCAGTACCCTGCGTCTTGTGCTGGCTCTCTGCGTGGAGGTGAATTCTCTCTGTGGTTCCCCATTGTAACGAGGCGGATCCAAGACACATAAGGCTATGCAATACTGCGGGACTGGTGCAGCAGAAGATTCATAAAATAAGAAGTGAGAAGCAGCGTGGCTTTGAGAGCACTACGAAGGTATTTTAGTTTGGCAGAATGCCATTCCCTGAGCAAGAACATCAGCATCTCTCTGTTGATGAAGAGATCCAAGGCCTAAATCATGTTAGCAAGCAACATAGCCTGACAGCAGCATCCCAAAGAGTTTAGTACTGTTACCCTACACCAAGTTGGGTCAAAATTCAGTAATAACAATGTCAGGGAAGGTTACCACCTATGAAGAGTTTACCACTCAGGGACTGCCCAGGGTCAGCCCTGCTCAATCTCACATATTGACATCACAGAAGGAGAGCATAGCTGCAAAAACGTGCCTGCTTAAAGGAGCCATATGAAGAGAAGTTTTTTATTTTTATGCCTGCAGTGCATATATCCCCAGCCTTCTACTCCATCCAGTGAGGTTTTGCACTGAGATATACAGTGCGAGGTACTGTGTCTTTTTTCGGCTTTTCAAGAGCAACCTATCGGACTGACGAGCAACCAGGGACAGAATTCAACCCTGAATCTGTATAGAAATTCCAGATGACATTTCAGCAGAAACAATGGAGAAGTGACCCATTATCTAGAAGAGCTGTGACAGATAAAATCTTTGTTTTTACCAGCTAAGCCACATACAAGTGGCACGGGAATATTTTGTTTCAAAAATGCAAACCTCTTGCCATGGAGTTAACGGTGCAGCTCCACTGACTGTCAGTGATAAGAGGGTAAAATTTATAAGGGAGAACCAGTCACTAAAACATTCAGTACTGTCGCATTTAAGCCTTGGCTATCCTGCCACCCTGAACAATGCACAGCACTTGGGCTGAACCTCTGTGCACAGACAAAATGAGCCTCCTAGGATTCACAGAACAAACACATTTCAGGACTCTCTAACCAACAGCAGTCGGTAAGAAATGCCCCAGACTAGGATGGTGCTTAATCTCCCTGGGAAACCTCGGTCTTCTGTGCTACTTCCAGTCAAGACGGAGTAGAGCTGTGCAGCACCATGGGAAGCCTGTGCAATGGCAGTCCCAAAGAAAGTAGCACAATACCACACAATATTGTGAGAGTATAAAATCGTGAATCTTTGCTGTGCTGGAAGGGTTTGTGTGGAGGACTAGGGTGGGGGGAAGCACAGCCCTCTGTTTGCCCACCTTCTCCCTCAGTTTCCAGTTGGTTACATTTAGCCGAGACACAGGGATTTGTCCTGCAAAAGCACTGCCCTGTTGTGGAAGCTGATGAACAAGATGGCACTGGGATCCCATCCTCTTCCCCTACCGCGCAGAACTTTACCTCTCCTTCTAAAACCCCCCTTTCCTCCTCAGTACCTTTCCCACAGAGTTTCCCCCACTCAAGTCTCAGAATCACGCTCATCCCATACCTTGTAGCAGCTCTCTTCTCTGGCACTTTGCTAGAAAGCAGGAGGTCTGTTACCATCTAAGGGAAGGAAGAGAAGGAGAGCTCACAGCCTGTATCAGGCTCCTCCCTGCAGTGACAGTGTGCCACATCAGTAACGGATCCACGTGTGTGGACGAAGACAGTCAGGAGTGGGCATGGGGGACAGAGGCAGAGAACAGTGTCTGTCACAGGACAGAGTGCAGCATGGACAATTATCTGTCTCTAATGTTGGCAATATTTGGTGCGCTGCATATTTAAAATAGTGTCAGTTCTTAAAGACCTGCCCTTTGCTATTGCCTCAGCCCAGGCTGGTTTAACAGCTGAATAAAGGAGGGTACAGTCCCTCAAAAAATGCAAGTTCTACCCAAATAAGGAAAACAGAAAAGAGCACAGATCTGGTAAGTTAAATGAGATACCATAATAAACTTGTTGAAAAGCGTATCTTGAGGAACAAGTAGCTGAAGACATAAAAACATGTAATAAAATTATTTTCAAAGACAACAGAAGCAGGAAGCCTGCCAGAGTGTCTGTAGGGCTGACAGATGATTGAGATGTAAAAAAGAGTGCTCAGAGAAGATAAGGATGAAGCACAAAAGCTGAATGAATTCTCTGCATCCATGCATCTGCTGTAGGGATGTAAGGAGGTCCCCACGCAGGGTTTTCTTTGTAGACAAGAGCCAGGGAAACTGTCTCAAGCTAAAGAATTGGGAGAAAAGGTTTTAGGGCAAATCAGTAAATGAACAAGAGTAAATCAAAGGATTAGAAACTTTAGAGTTCTTGACTAAAATCTAAACTGAACATGAAATAGTAAAGGCTGAGCAATTAAACTGTGGCATACAGCATAAGACCTAACCCAGCCTCAGGACTAGGAGAAACAGCAGCAAACACAATGCCGATGTTTGAAAAGTGCTTTGAGGGGGTACAAGGGGCAGGAGGTCTAACTTCTGTATGCCTGAAATTGGTAGAAAGAACAATGAAGAAAAGAATTACTGGGCATGTGAGAGAAACGACATAGCAATTGCCCCTCACATAGCTTTTGTAGAAGGAAGTCATACTGCACAAATCTGATTGAGTTCTTTGAAGAAGCTGATGAGCATGTGGATACGGGTGATCACTTGATATAAAACTTGCATTTCTAAATCCTTTTTGATGAAGTCTCTCACTGAAGACTCTTAAAAACACCTCCTAAGCTCTCAAAGAATAAGAGGGAAAGTCCTATAGAGGATTAACAACTGATTAAAAGTTAGGAAACAACTTAAATGAGCTGTTCAACATATTCATAAATGATCTGGAAAAAATGAAGTGACAAAGCTTACTGATGAGAAAAAAAAATCAGTGTAATACAAATTAAATCTAATCACAAAGACTTGCAGATATTTTTCAAGATACTACTGAAATGCGAGATGAATCTCAGGGCTGGTGACTGCAAAGTAATGGACATAGGAATAAACAACTGTAACTATATGAACACAGCAATGAACTTAAAATTAGCAGTTTCCACTCAGGAAAAATACCTTGGTGTTGCTGTGGATAATTGTATCAAAGTGTAAGCTCAGTGGAAGTCAAAAAGGAAAACAACAGAGAACAAAATAGAAAGCAACATCATGTCACTGTACAAATCCCTGGGGTACCTGTTTGAATATTTGTACCTCGAATATGGCATCTAGTTCTCATCCCTCTATCTCAAAAAAGGAGATAGTAGCATTAGAAATAGTGGAGAAAAAGTAATTAAGGATGACCAAAAGTAATAGAAAGTTTCTGAACAAGGAAGGACTGAATTAAACAGACTAGGATCCTTCACCCTAGAAAAAGTGTTGACAGACGTATAAATGCAAAAGCAGTGTAGAAAATAATGAGAATCACTGAAAAGGAAACAGGAAATGTTTATCCATCGTTTCTCATAACGTGAGCACTAGGAGTTTATTCTCAAGAGTGTCAGGACCTAGGAGGCCCTAGTGGAAGCAGTTTCGCCGTGTACTTGCCCTGTTCTTACCCTCCTTCCCCAGACTGCTGTTGCTGGGCACAGCATCATGGGCTGTGTGGAACTGCAACCTGACCCGACCCATCCTGTTTTACGAGCCGTGGTACTGCACAAAGAACACCACAATGTGCTAGTCTAAGACAATCGGTCCAGCAGCAGGCAGTGGCAGTCCCCCCCCACACCACCCTTTGGGGACGCAATAATCTCCTGGAATACTTGTTAATTAAAACAGAGGTAGGCTCTAAATTACGAAGCACTCAAACTAGTGAGCGGTAGAAACCCTAAGAGTTCCCTTTGAAGAGGATAATCCCCAATATACTCTGCTGAAAAAAATATACAGGTGCAGAAGGCAGGGGGCCATAAGAGTACAGCAGCTAGCTCTTGTCATTTTGCGAAAAGTTTTACGTGTGGCTATCACTGCACACATCAGGAATATAAACTTCTGTACAGGCAGGTGGGATGCCAATTCTCACAGTCTTCTTAGTTTTAAGCTATGTTCATTCCCATGGTCTGTGAATTTCCTGACAGATGACATTACGTTACACATTAGAATGACCTATTTTCTCTGTTTCTACCATGATGTGATCTAATGGGCCCCCCAGCAAGAGCACTGCTGTGAGCTGTCACTCATATTTGCTGCCTGACAATGTCACAAAACACTGTCTAGATTCCTGTTAGGTATCCAGAACTATTCCGTGATAATATTACATCTATTTAATGTCAAGCCGTAAAAGACGTGGCTTTCTATACCATAGACAAAACACTCAATAGTGGCAAGCCCCCAGCAATGAGAAAGGATAGGAAATAACTCTCTTTTCTTTCTTCTCCATTTCTATATACTCCTCCCCTGTCAGTTATGGCAGCATGGTAACCTCTTTACCATGTAGGATACATGCCTCACTGCTATGTTGAAAAATATGAAAAAACATCCAGATACTTCAGTCATAATAAATGGAAACAAGCCTTATGGGAAGGGTGTTAGACTCTATGCTTCCATGTTTTAGTCAGTCTCTATTAGACAACTGGATGAAGCCCAGCCCAGGCAGACAGGTTATTCCGCAACTACCTGCTGCATATTTCTTATGTCATCATCTACTACTGGCACAATCCAGATGGGATAGCTGAACCATGGCTATGATACAGTCTGGGAAGACCTAGATTTAAAAAGCTTGGTGCAGATACACTTACACCTGGTTTTGCACTTAGGTGAATGACTCAAAATAGATGTGTCTGCACACTTGTCTGAAAACTGCCTAAGAATACACTGTCTCACAGAAAATTTAGTAATTTCTTGCTGGTCTGGAATTTTCAAGAGAAAAAAGTTTTTCCAAGGCATTTTACTAGCTTAATTTCTATCTGGGAAGCATGGGAGCAGCCAGAAAGAAAACAAAAGTGAAAAGAAAAAAAGGGAAGAAAAGAAAAGGAAATAAACGTTATTTCTAATAAAACATATAAATCAAGTATTTTGCCTACTCTGAATTGTTTGGGTTGATAATATATGGAAGATTAAGTGGCTAGGTTTTGTTTGTCCTCAATGTAAACTACTTCCCCATGTTCTTAATTAGTTTTCCTCCAGAAAGCAACATTGCCAACAGGGGAAACAGAAGTCAAAGTGTGGAAACAAGGGAGATTTCAATTGCTATATTGTGTTGTAAGTAATAACTCAGCATCTGTGGATTCAGGAGCATCAGGGCTGTAAATCCACATAAAGCTGAATGTTATGAATGGAAGCTGTCTCGTCTTTCCCGATCTCCCATCTATTCCTGTCCCCACACTCAGATATGCTCCACACACAGCAATTCATCCTCTCTTGCCGCTTTGCTTTCTGCAAACAGCTGCTCAGGCTGTCCACAGTGACAGGTCATTAGTGGGCAGTTATTGTTTTCAGGACTGAGTGCACAGGAGTGCCAGTGCTATAAAAGCTCTGCAGAGCTCCGTGAACTGATCTGGGCAGAGCTCTGTCCCAATTTGCTGTGCTTCCTGTTAGCAAAGATTGTCGTGAAAGCTCTGCACCTCGTTGCTCACCTGCAGTGGTCCTGTTTGATCATGTCCTAGGATTTTCAAACAGCTCAGTCAACAGCACCAGCTGCATAGCTATTGCTATTCTAGTGCTGGTCTTGTCACCATCACCCTCATAAACCACATTCAGTTTAGCTGGTATGACTAAAGCCTACTGTGCTTGCACATGTGGTACAACTATTTCAATTAAAGATGTGAAGCCATTTCCCTTACAGGAATAAGCTTTAACTGTAAGACTACTGTTCTAATTCTACAGTTGGGCATGCACTTGGAGAGTGCACAACTTTAACCGCTTGGTACCATCAATGTAGCACCACTTGTTGCAAGGAGATGTGGCTTTAATCCTGAACAACAGTGTTATTTTGATTCATGCAACACTTCCCATCATTCTGCTAGTTCATCTCCAAAGACATCCCTTACCATTTCAGCTGGTGATCATCTCTGCAGTTAGGAGAGATTTTTCTTTGGGAATATATTGCTATGATCCTCTAGTTTCCGATTCTAAAGAAGTACTGGCAAACTTGATGATATTAAAGATTTTCTTCAAATCCTTCCAAACCTGCCAACTTTCTCTTCTACGTTCCCCACTCTGTAACTCCTGATTACTGAATTATTAGTGTCTCACTAGCAGCTTTTTGTATCTAATTAGTTGGGTTATTCACTTTCTGCATTTGTAGGGTGATTACACTGAGCCATGCTCATGACATCCCAGATTATCATCTTGACAGCAATTACAAGATCACAAGAACTGAACTGTCACAGAACTGACTGGATTAACAGAGGAGAAAGGAGCAGTTTATAAAGGACAAAGTGAAGTTTTTACTTCTTTTCCTTTACTACCAAACAATTCTCCTGGTTTTCCATAGATTTCCTTTAACTGCTGCATTGATGCTCAAGAGTCTAGACAGAAGCAACTGCCTTGCAGCTTCTGTGTTGCCAGCTGCTTTGAGGACACATAGCCAAAGCATGCCTGCTGTGTAGTGTTCTGCATCAGAGGTTTTCAGCTTGGGCCTGTGAACTACCTTTTAGGGATCGGCAGATGAGGCCAAAGATGGCACATCTCACTGTGAATGAGGCCTCTGCACACAGCAATTTGTGCCTTCACTGAGAAATCCAGATGAATCTGCAAGTCCAAAAAATGTTGGAGACCAGGGGAAAAGATGAACAGAGTATGGTCCTCATAACAGCACTTTTCCCAAGCCTGTCCTACATTTGTCTCACCTGAGAGCTAAAGAGGGTCAGTTACTCAGGGCAAGAAAACATGGATCCTGCAGCCTGACCTCTGCTCTGGAGCCTTCCTCCAGCAGAACTAGTTTCTGATCACCCTCAGCACTGAGACAGATCTAAGAAACCTTGCTCCTCCTTACCGCTGTCTTGGGAGCCAACACAACCTCTTTCAGAGACTCTTAAGATTTAATCAGTTGATCTCCACCATCATCTATGAACTATACTAAGTTACACCAGCAGCAAATTTGGCACATCTGACTTTATACTTTTTATACATTGGGCTAATTCTTCTTTACAGTGTTCAAATTAAAAAAAAAAAAAAAGCCAGGTGAAAACAGAGAGAGAAATGCTGCTACCGATAGAAAAAGGAGTCTTTTCCCAGTTTTTACAATTTGCTTATTATCATCCATTCTGAACACTAGCAAGTAGCAAAATAAGTCCTAGAGGCTGTTGCAATGGTACCCTGTGCGTCCCTGCAAGAGAAACATGACAAAAATACAGGAGACAGACATCTAGGCCATTATGACGCTAGCTAATTTTGTCATCACATTAATAGTATTTGAACTACAGATAAGCTAAGCAGGGGCTGCATGCCTATCAAGCCAAACTCAACACTGGCTGCAGGAGCTGCTGATTTTCTTCTTTGCTGCATGCAAGCAGTAGAGAGAGAAAGGAAGTGAGAGAAAGAAAAAGAGAATCTTCTTCAGTGATTTAAATCCAGTGCTGGAGCGTTCAACAAAACATCCCTCTCCAGGATTTAAATTCTCCCTTTGATGAGCATCTAGTGACTCAGTGGGATTTGCTACGCTTCCATTTGAAGCTAGAGAAAAGTAATCTCACTCTTTATTTCTTCCCCCTCCCTGTGCTACACCCCTCTAATCATGATAAATATATCTAAACATGCCTGATTAAGCCAGACAGACAATGCACCCCTAATCTGAACTGATCAGGGCTCTGGAGCTGCCAAAGTGAACCTGCTGTCTCTCTATCAGACAGAGCAATAAGGGGTCGGTAATACAGCTCCATTAACTGCTTGCCACAGAATGAATTTTCCCTGACTGCTCCTAAAGAGCAGACACTTGAGGAATGCCACCTAATGGGAAGTTGCTTTGAACGGTCTCTTTTGGCACAATTGTCGAGCAGCTCCTTCTCAAGCCCTCCAGACAAACAACTAAAGCATGAAAAATGTAGCCACTTCCTTCTATGCTACTTTTAAAAAAATCTCCTCATACCTTATCTAGCTAACTGCCTCTCAATTTTTCTCATCTTTTCTTGCTAAGCTTCAGCACTGGCTGATATGCGTTGTACTGCAAGTGTGTGGTTATCAGAATAACAGTCCTGTTCCCACTGTGCATGTGCGCATGTATGCAAGATATCTGCTTTTGTGCACAGGTGGAGCTTGCACTTTGTGGATTCACAGAATTTAGGGCCATAACAGACCACTATATCAATATACCGTATCAGTATATCAACATACCATGTATGTTTAGCATGTTTGCACCAATGCTGGAGGTTCATTGGAGGGTAAATGGATATAGATCTGAAGAAGTGCAAGAATGTGCACCTCTGAATTTATTCTGGAATCTATGCACATGTATGTACATTTACTTTCATGCAGGTGTAGCCCTCTGTGATCTTTATCCTCTGAGAAGATCTACTCTTAGTAAAAGACTGCAGTCAAGAGGGATCAAGGGGGTGTCAGACCATGTTTGGGCTCTGTGAAATACTGGGACTACTTATCCTAAAACTGGTCTTTGGTATAATTACTAGTACCTTCAAAGTCTCTTAGAATCGGACCAGCTGTGAACAGCTCCAAGGAATTATTCTACAGGCAACAAGTCTGCTACAAGTCAAGCTACAGGCTTGGGGAGGAGTGGCTGGAAAGCTGCCCAGCAGAAAAGGACTTGGGGGTGCTCATCAACAGCCAGCTGAACATGAGCCAGCAGTGTGCCCAGGTGGCCAAGAAGGCCAATGGTATCCTGGCTTGTATCAGGAATAGTGTGGCCAGCAGGAGGAGGGAGGGGATCATGCCCCTGTACTTGGCACTGGTGAGGCTGCACCTCAAGTACTGTGTGCAGTTTTGGGCCCCTCACCACAAGAAGGACATTGAGGTGCTGGAGCGTGTCCAGAGAAGAGCAATGCAGTTGGTGAATGGTCTAGAGAACAAGTCTTGTGAGGAGCGGCTGAGGGAACCGGGATTGTTTAGTCTGGAGAAGAGGAGGCTGAGGGGGGACCTTGTTGCTCTCTACAACTACCTGAAAGGAGGTTGTAGTGAGGCGGGTGTTGGTCTGTTCTCTCAAGTAATAGCAATAGGACAAGAGGCAATGGCCTAAAGTTGCATCAGGGGAGGGTTAGATTAAATATTAAGAAAAATTTCTTTACTGAAAGAGTGATCAGACATTGGAATAGACTGCCCAGGGAAGTGGTGGAGTCACCATCCCTGGAGGTGTTTAAAAAAGGTGTAGATGTGGCACTTCAGGATATGGTTTAGTAGGCATTGCGGTGTTGGGATAACGGTTGGATTAACTGTTCTTAGAGGTCTTTTCTAACTTATGATTCTATGGTTCTGTAAGTCAGATGAAGAATCATATTTCTCAAATTGATCATACAAGAGACTGGAATGAGGAGTGATGATATATTTCAGGCATGTTTCCTATCAGGAAGGACTTTCCAAAAGTCACTTCCAAAGCAAAGGAGTCAAAACAGAATCAAGAATCTGGTACTATGAGACTTCATCAAAAACAACCAAGTAAGCAATCAAGCAACCAACTAACCAACCAACCACAGACAATAAAACCCAGCTACAATCAGATGCAGATACTCTAAGGTGCTTGCCTTGTATTGGGGTATGTAAATATGGGAAAGAATACTCAGAATTCATTATCTCCAGCTCTGACTGTTAGAGAGAGATTTCTAAAAAATGTACAGTATCCAGCACGCTGTTCTGTGCATCTGAGCTCTTGTACTGTAACAAAGAGCTGAGCAATTCTGATGTTCATGCAGGTCTCCATATGAATACACACTGGATGTGCATGTGGATGGTAAATTCCCTTTGTTTATACACTATCATGCCTTTCGCAGTGTGAAATTGAAATGTAGAAAAAAAACTTGTAAATATTTGTGCTAAAGTAGGAGTAAGTTCACCTTATGTCTTTGGTTCATTTCCACAGCAGTTAAGAAACTCCTCTTTTCATATATAAAAGATGAAAGATGCAACAGAAGGCTATAATTTCTTTATTTCTGGGCACAGAACAACCTAGAGAATTCATTACATTCAGACATTAATCCAATCTGGTAAAAATAGTTTTTAATCTTATATTGGACTCCGCTGTGTAGCAATACATTTGAGTGGGATACGTGAACAAAACGATATGAAAATCTGCTTGTATATACTGCTGGGTACATAATATGTTTCAAATCAGCTACTGCATGTCTCTTTCATCAGGCCAGCTGACAAAATTTTGTGTAAAATGGGAAGAAGAGCAAGATCAGTGATGAAAGTGCCATTTTCCTTGGTATTTTTTGTGTAAGACTAATCCTGTCAGCACGGATAGTTGTGCAAAATATGGAACTCTAGTACTAAAATTACATTGTATGCCAACAGATATGATTTTGCACAGAAGTAGAACTACAGTTAGCTCAGTAAAGAAAAGGTAACATTTCTTTGTTGTTTTAACATGAAGCTATTTTTGTACAAAATCTTATCTGACTGCACAAGTTGTGACTTTTTACTGAAAAGTTTGCCTCATCTCTTTTCCCTTATATATTTTTCCTCTCCTCTTGTGCTTTTATGAAAGGAGGAAATGTAGAAGTCTAGTTCAACATGCATTTAGCTGTGTTGATCTATACGCAAACATAGGAAATCTGATAATTAGGTTCTTAGACCCCTCATCTTGGACACATCATACATAATTTCAGCTCACAGTCACCTTTTCTCTGAGAAGAAGATCTGATACACTTTGTATACAGAGCTTCACATTTAGGTAAGAACAGAGAAATTGAAATGCTACTAGTGGTATCTTCCAAGTGGTATAACGAGCACTGCTGTGGTACCTTCATTGCATAATGTCACCACTTGCATATTTACCTTCTGAGCCTCTGTGTTGTATTAACTATGCTTTTTCTGCTTAATGGATCTTCACAGCTCAACTTCCATTTAAACACAGAATCCCTTTTACAAGGCCTAGGTGCTTACAAAACAGCCTTTCTATAAATTAAAGTCAGCCCATGGGCATCTGCGTTTGGAAACGCTTCTGAAAGGGTTCTAAAAGCAATCAGTTACAATAATTCATACATTTAAAGATGCAACTCCAACAGTCAATCCAACTTTGCTTCTCATTATAAGGTAAATCTGAATGCCAGCTTGTTACTATTCCTGGGGTTTGTCTCTGCACAGCAATTGTACCATTTTAAGTAGAAGTGTGGAACATATTTCGTGTTTGTCTATGCATTTTTTAGTTCATTTGGACTGTGATACCTTTGAAATTCAAGTGCAGCAGCAGTTCCTGAATGATTTAACGTGTAGACATTTTTACTCTGAAGTAGGAACAACTTGTTCTTGTTTATCTTAATCCGAAATTGAGTTACATCAAATTGGAATAGGTTCCCATCATCTGGAATGAAAATACCCAGGTCATACCCCAATGTAGGATTATTGGTTACTGACCTAACATTCAGACTAAGAATTAAACACAGAAAGTTCCTATAGATAGATGAAGCCTGACATCCTGTGTTTCCCGTTCCCACAGCGTGGGCACCTTCGTGTCAGTGAGGCTAACTGGAACCTCACTGTGTAACCCCTGTACACCCTGCAAAAATAGTCACAGTCCCACTCCTTCAGTGAGCAAGTGATCGATTGCTGCTCTGCAGCAGGGAACTGCACAGCCTTCAGACTATTCAATAGATTGCATGTGGCAAAAAGGGAACACTGCGCAAAGGGTGTGAATGAGTCATTCGACATTTCAGGTTGACTGAAGTCATTCTGCTACATTTATTTCTAATCTTGATGTGCTATCCACATTTGCATGTTAAGCAGGATGGGAAGAAAGAGATTTAGATTATTTGCTACAATACAGACGTGGAAAATAGCAGACTCTGCATGTGTATGAGAATGTAGGATTACATGCATGGCTGGGTGAATATAGCATCATGTGAAGTGCCTTTTCTACCCTCATACAGGAGTAGGTATTCTGCATGCGAGCCTGAACACATCTGAGCAAAAGTATGTTTGAACATGTGTATCTCTAGGGATCTGATTATAAATGAAAGATGCTCATCTGCAGTCTGCCTGAATGGAGGAACAGAGGTCCCATGAGCATATTTCAGGTGATGCATATGTTGTGTTTTCTTTGGCAAAATACAAACCTGAGCAACTGTGAATGAGCTTGTCTGTGTACACTTGGAGGGTAGGTACGTGTGTTGTGTGCACATGGGTGATAAGAAGCACCCATGAGCATGAGCAGGTGTCAGTTGAAGCTAGAATTTATTTATTAGACAAACATCATCATCGGTAAACCACCTACTTGAAGATTTCCATGGAAAGAACACATAGCAGCCTCTCAAAGTACGATCTGGCCTAACACTATGCTCCTTCACTCCTGGTCATACTTCCACTTTAAAGTGCAATTTTGCAGGGAGTCTGTCTTCTTATAGCTCTCCCTGAAGTCTGTTTGATCCATGTGTATCTATCAACTTTAAGCATTAAGCCATTTTAAAGTACATGCTTGCCTCTGAGGCTTAGCAGCCTCAGTTCAAGCACTTGGGTTTGAAATTCTGGACAAAGACACTGACTTAGCTCTCATTTAAGAAAAAAATAGCTATCAGTATGGAGACAAAGATCCTGGTGATATGCCACACAGGAAATATTATCGGGGGGGTGAAGAGGCAAACATGAAGGATACTTCATGAGATACTCAAGGCTATGCCACAAGGACTTAGTGCTTTAAAATGAAGATGGAGAATCTCGCTGTCAATATGGAATCAGTGGGTCACACACAAACTAATTCTTGAGGAGACGAAATATCAGTTGGCTGGGGCAAGCAGAGCTCTGGTATCTCACCTCAAGCTAAAAGCAATCAGGTTTGGTTTTGCCCAGAGTAACAATGTATTTGCATCTAGAGCAACAGACTCACAGCATGTCACACAGGTAAAAGACACTGCCAAGATCTGCATTATTATTTTTAATTTTTTTGGTAATGTCCAAATTATTGGGTCCTTTAAATTATTAAGATTTGCTTTGCATAAAGCACTGCAGATCCTCCTCTGCCTCTATTCTGCAAGTTATTGATACCATGCTGAATTAACCTTGGTGAGTGAATATAGGATGGACATTGTCTCTCTCAGTTTCAGTCATTTTTGCTCAGTGGCACAGTTTGCATACAAACCACTGAATGGTGGTACTTAAATCTCTGAGTAAAATTGCTTTAATGGAAACAAAAGTGCACATTCATGACATTTGTATTCATATTAAGTCTTATATGCTTCATTATCTGAAAGCCTAAACATTTGGTCTAGCCTATGCAGATTCTGTCCTATTAAATAAAGAAGTGAGCACAATTCTGGTTCAAAAAGTTTAGAGAAAATGAATTCTTACATTTCTTTGGGTGGCAACTGCAGGCATATTGCAATTCCAACTTATCTACAGTGCTTGTATTGGCTTTGTACAGAAGATACAAAGGAACAAGATGGAAATCCAATTTTTATTAGCGAGTCCACTCCAAGGCATGCTCATTGAGGTACATAAAGATCTAGTGGCCACAGGAACTGGTGATGAAATGAGGGGAGACTCTATACAAAAGGACTCTGTATAACCCATAAGGGACTTGAGTAGCAGTGGGAACTCTGGATGTGCTGACAATACCATAGCATAGGTAATCAGGGCAGAGGCACAACATGATCTACAACTACAAACCAGTTCACAGGTCCCTTGAGTATTGGCTTTTGTCCCACCAGCTCACTTAACCATGAGAGCACAATCATTTTACCTCGACTTTGTTCTCAGGCTGAGAAATGGATGTGCGCATATTTAAAGAAGCCAGCTGTTGTATTCAACATTACATTATGCTTTATGAGGGGAGGACAAGCTGTTTCATCCAGAACACAATAAAACATCACGCGCAGTGGTTTTACAATTATGCTCCAGAATACACTATGCTGATGACAGTATTGTCATCTAAGAATCACCTCCTGAAAAGGAGTTGAAAGCAAAAAAAATTCTAAAAAATCAGGGAGATGATATCGTATTGACAGTCTGTTGGACTGGTTATTGTGTTTCTATGTCATACCTCTTTTACTTACCCTTTCACTGTCTGTCCTATTCATAAGGCAAACTACTTGAAGCAAATGTTATCCTTCCATATGGTACAACTTAATAAAAACTAATGGGTCAGAGCTGTTTATAGAATCATACAGTAATTAGATTAAAAGGGATCTGTGGAGATCATCTAGTTCAAGCCCCTGCTCAAAGAAAGGGTAACTTTGAAATTATGCAAGATAAGAACATAATCTGATTTTTCTACAGTGACTACTCCAATGGAACACCAGTGTCATTCAGGCAATGATATAAATTATGTGCATGTCTAGACCAAAAACATAAGGAAAATCACTTAGGTAAAAGATCTGCATTAAATGATTTGAGATTTCATTTCAATATGCATTCATAAGATGATATTGCCTTCAGTCCTTCATATTATCAAAACACACACTAAAACGAGGCTAGCATTACAAGCATCCTTCGCTTACTTCTGTGTGCTTAACACCCTCATTATGTAACTTTTAAAAGATGATTATTCATAGATAGAATTCAGAAAAAAAGGAAGAGGAAAGAAGGAGAAAATTCGAGAATGGAAAACAAAAATTATCAGGCTAGACACTGCAAAATGCTATACATCATGTAGTGCATACAGCCTACGAGAAGGTGGTCATCTTCTACATACCTTAGAAAGTCTGCAGAAGAAAGTTTTGAGAGTTGCAAACTGCAGGAACTGTGCAGCTCTCACCCTTCAAGATGCATCGTGAATGCGATAAAACCTTTGTAGTGAGAAACCTGCCAATGGCAAGAATTACTTGTCACAAGACTTAAATAAGGCCTGTGTACTGCTACAAGGAAATGTAACACCTCAAAATAGGGATTAATGTGATTACTTCTATGATGAATGGGGTCAATTTTATCCAAATTGCAGAAATCTAAAAATATTTTCAACACTGCAATTCTGCTTCCATAGAAAAAAACCAAAACCCTATGCTCACTGCACTTCCATTTTCTATTCTGTTCTCTCTCAGTTTCTTCTACTCATATCTACTTTGCTTGCTATCACATTTAAGGAACTGAAATGTTCAGATTCATTACTATTGCATATCTTGCTATATTTGATTATGGTAGGCTGTCTCATTTGTCTTGAAGATGAGCCTTGCTTTTTAGTTGAGCTTTACGAAAGTAGTTCTATTTAATAAAGTGATCATCTTTTTGAAAGAAGCTAATCCCCAAATATCCCCAAATCATTTACTGAATTTTGGGATACTGTTTTCTTGGTTGTTCTGTGTTAAAGTGTTTGGAATTTGCTTGTCTCTGCAGCTGGTCAAAGGGTAGATGCTCAGCCCTTCCAAAGCTCAAGTAAATTAGGCATCTGAGATTGCGTAGCAGAAGTTAATACATTCAAAACAACCCCCTTAAAAATGTAATAACAAGATTGTTTAGACTGAACAGGAGAACAACATTTCAAAAGAACATCCAGCTCAAAAGCTAAAAAAATGTTTCAAACAAAAAAATAAAACGAAACATATTGAACAGAAACTGTTCAAAACAGCAGTAATTCATTACGAAAATAATCACTGTTCACCCCAAGAGATTCCCAGTGCATTTCACAATCCATGAATTCAATTTAGACTCACTTTGTATTTCTGGCATCCTGAATAGGCTTCATCAGAGGGGGATTCAGCAGTGCTGGGCAGGGGCCACACAGTGCTGTAGTTTCTCCCTTGTATGTTTTAAAGGATTAGAGCTGCTCCTTTGGCTTCTCTTGCTAAAACTGCCCAGCAGTTTAATTAAGAAGACTTGTTATGAGCTCTTTTTTTGCCGCAGCCTCACTGACAATAACACTTCTCTGGACACCTCTGGTATGGGTTAGCCTAGCTGGTAAGCTTGAATGTTAAAATATCATGACGGTGTCCTTTGACCCCAGTTTTACCCTGGGGGGTGTGCCTCCAGTTTGGCTGCTGCTTTCCCTGACTTTGTATCTATCCCTTCACCTAACAATGAAATCCATCCTCCAGTGCTTTTCAGCAGTGCACAGCAGGTTAGAAGCAGAATCAACAACGGCCCAATTAAAATCAAAATGTCAGATGTGCAGAAGCCAAACTGAAATCTGCCTGGGCTCAGAGCAAACGCCTTTAGACTTACGCAATCAGCTGGAGGATAATTGATGACCACAGGCGATCAACCTACAGTTGCAGGTCTCATGCAAGAAATGTGCTCTGGCATATCATTCAGTATTGACTCAGAGGAAAGGGCTTGATTCTCTCTGAGTCACTAACACCATCTCCTGAAGTGCTGAGGGTTCCTGAGAAATCTCCCCTAAATTACCAGATGAAATCACAAAGTGCTTAGAAGACTCAAAGCAGTGACTACAAGTGTGCTACCATTCCCAGTGTCTCTGTAAGTGGTGGTATACAAAGAACGGTAAAAGCTCTTTAACTGGCTGTGGAGAGGAAAGGAATCCTTCATTTGAGACCAGTATCCCTGATGATTTATTACAGTGAGACAGTAATAATCCAGGTAAAAGCAGGTGTAGGGAGCTTTGAGGTACTACCAAAGAGATAGAAATCAAACCAGAAAAAGGAACTCTTGTTCTGGAGTACCAATGGCTACCTGAAGAGATGTACTGAAACAACTGTCCTGGTACAACAACACTGGGAGATCTCCTCATTCAAACAAGCCCTTCATCTTACCTCCCTTCTACTTCCCACTCTGCATTTACCTTTCTCTTTAGGGTGAGAGCTTGCTGAGGCCTGGGTTTTCTTCTGCTATGATTTTGCCTGCATCTTAAGGACTGATGTGTTTGGTTGGTTGTTGCTTTTTTTAATCAAGACAGCTACTGCATAGTAAATTCCCAATGGACTTACTACCTTGATGTAGCTGTTTCAGGTACCTTCCAGGCAGGTGTGTTGTACTGAGCATAGCTAGCCACACTGCCATAAAATCACCTGTGCTTTCTCTTCCCTGAGATTCCACACTGAGGAATATACCTGGAGTAAACCGCATGAATATTAAAGAACGGCTTCTTTTCAGCAACGAAGACATAACCTCTGTCAGTGCAAAGCTTCTGGTGTCAACAGTGTCTGAAAGTCAGTTGAAGCCTTTCTGTAAAAGAACTAATTAATAATAAAGCTCAGGATGCTTGAAGAGCTGACCTTCAGAAGCCCTGGAGATTTAAGAAAATATTTCTAAACCCATACTGCAATTGCAGTTATTAATGAATTATTAATTTCTACAGACATCGTCTTGTGGTTGCTTCAACCCCTTTTCCCACAGTGACCTGAACAGTCAAGGGAGCAAATCAGAACAGGTTGAAAAACAGTTTAAAAAATAAAAATAAAATTAATTAGTATATACTATGGAGGTACTTGTCATGTCTGTGTACTTACAGCTGATCTGAATTATATATTTATAATAACGATTTGGTGGTTTTGTTACGTATGAGAAGCACCGCGTACATTAAGAATTACAGCACTAACTGTAAGGGCACACAATGAATTTCTTGAGAAGTTACAAGTCAGCCTATTAACTAATTCATTAAGTAAAATTATTCTTAAATATGGGTTCTTTAAGAAACTTCACACTTTGGGTTTGATCTTTTGTTTGTTTCTGTAGCCTCGATAATGGATTAATCCAGCTTTTTGTTCTACTTAAAGATCACAAAAACCTTGCATTGACAACATGTAAAGATTTTTTCAAGATTTTTTTTTTACCTCTACGATACTTCTTATAAAAAACCTTCCCTTTAAAAAAACCCTGGTGTTTAATTTACTCCTTCAGACGATGCTACAAATGGAGTTTGCAAGACACCTGAGCTGCCCACAGATAGAATGGCCCTTTCAAAATGTTCATCACTTCACACCGGGATTCTTGGTAGACAGCAGAGCCTCCACCATCATTCAGCAGGGACACTTGGCTTCACGTCTGTTGGAAGCAGAGGGAAGCAGCTGCTGCTCTGAATGATGAAACTCTAACTGTGAATAGCAGTATCAACCCCACTGAGAACTGCCTTGTTGTGATGTCGTGGGAAAGGAAAAATATTTTCTTGAACATCATTTAAAGCTAATCTGACAACACAAACATTCAGAGGCTTTGATTATTGAATGGGCTCATTACAGCAGAAGGAGAAGATAGTACAGGTGTAATTACTTGGGATACAGGAGATAGCAATATACACTGTGTCAAATCAGTAGGCAAAGGATGCAACTGCCGTACCTGGCCCCGATGAAGGTAATGACATGATTATGACAACGCCTATAAAATTTTCAGCAATGTAATACTGCATGTCTATTCATCCCCTTCTAATAAGAATGTCAAAGTACTTGATGACTTCAGTGAATTAAGATTCACCTTCTGTTCAAGATGGGAAAAAATTTTCAGACTAGATTCAGTTCTCTTTGACACTAGAGTAAATGGGGACAATTTTTATTTGCTTTGATGGATTTAATCTCAGAGATCGGTTACACTATTAGGATTACCAAGAAAGGAGAATCCAAGCACATAATGGTTCAACAATGGTGTTATTTCTGTCAGTGTAATGATAATACAGCTTGAAACATGATAATACAACTTGCAACTAAACTAATCACCCTGTTAGAAAGTGTTGATTCTATCCCCGCATAGAGCTCTGCACACTTGGCTGATAGAGGGTTTGGTCACTTTTTCTAGTATCATTATGTTTTGACCACTATTTGGGTAGCGTGCAGGAGGTGACAGACAAGTAGGCTCATGTGGTACAGCAAATGCCGTGTACAGACAGACAGAATGCCTCAGAGTATCTTATACGCTACACATTTCTGCATGAAAACAATTACCAGAGGACATTCATGCCCAGAGACAATTTTAGAAGTTTGTTAACATCCCAAGATAATCCTTGTTTAGCTTGCAGGGTTATGGAGTGTTTCTCCTGTAGCTTGGAGTAGCTGTGACCTGGAAACATGATGTTGTTTATGTAGCTAGTTTTTTAAAAATAAAAAAGGAATGCCAAAGCTCTGAGGGTAAAAGTTTGTACTCTAAGGGTTACTGGTGGATTTGTCATGATGAGATAATAAAAAAAAAGTATTGGGGGACTAGAAAGGAAAATCTAGAGAACACGAGGCATACAGTGCCTCGGGGAAAAGAATGGTATGTAATTCGTACTGTACACTGCTCCGAAAAGATAAAGCTGCATGTAAAAAAGGCTATAGAGTCGAGGAGAGGGAGGAATAAAGGATCTTGGAGCTCCAAGAGAGGGAAAAAAGAGTTTCATCATGTATTGGTGCATACTGTTCATTTAGGCATTCCAGTCATTTTCCTTCATCTCGCAATATTTCGCAGTACTGACCTGCGACCTTAGTGCCAGGATAACGTGGCCATTCTTAGCAAGCTTATTCCTCCAAGGTTAGCCTCCTCTGCTTAGGTATTATTTAAATGGTACTTTAGCATACTTCTCTAATCAGCAGAACAATTTAAAAAAATTTAAGGCTACAGGAAGAGCTCAGACCTTTCCAGGACCACTGCTTTATTCTTCTCTATTTGAGATCCTTCTAGAAACAGTATTTACAACAACCACGCTCCAGACAGAGCATTCTGAGATAAAGCCAAAAGATAAACTAGATGCCTTTCCTCTCACCCTGATTACTCAGCTAGGTAAGCCTGACAGCTGCAGGACAGTAGTGACCAAACATCAGCAGCATCTGAGTAAAGCATCAACATATCATGGGAATCAGCTTGTACCTTCAAGCATAAAGACTATAGTGCATACACTTGTTAGCCTGGCTAACATCACTACCAATTCCACTCACGTTTGTGCAAGTGTCTCTCTCTTTCCTTCCTCTTTTAAAAAACTGCTTATTTGAAATCATATTTAAAATTAAACTGTCACTATAAAATGCAGAAGCAAGGCAGCCTTGTCTAGTGAGGAAGAAACAGCTGAAGATTTGCTGTGCATCCCTGGGCAAGTTACTTCACCTCTCTGTACTGTAGGACACATCCAAAAAGTGAAGTGTAGCCATACATGGAGACATCTAAAAGCAATGGAGTACCAAAAGCCTTAAAGATGCATTCTCAGAAGGCCAGTTCATTTTTACAGATTGTCAGGTTAAGCTAGTACGGCTTTAGTGCTTCTGTCATCTCAATATCATTAAATTCATGTACATGGGCCTGATTATAGTTATAAAGTGAGAGCATTCATACTCACCTATCTTAAGGACAAATTGGCAAAATACCCATCAATAGGCAAAAATGTGTGTAGACATTAAGATGAAAGGTTTATATAGGAAAGGCAAAGTTACTGCCGTATAACCCCTGATGGTAATATACTTCCTTTGCTGTTGCCCCAATATTACAAAGAATGGTGGAAAACTAAGCTGAAAAAAGTAAGAAGTCTCCTTCAAGGGAGCTGCAAAATAAAGACTTTTGATAGACATCAAGGGGTTTATGGATACCATTTGCAGTGACTGGAATATGGCTTGCAACCAGCCCTGATCTTCAGATCAAGTGTGTGACAGTCATTATATTGTGTATAGTGATTTGAGGAACTAAAAGCAGGCAAAATAACTACGTTCCTCTTAAACCAAAAACGGACTCTGGAGAGAAGGGAGAAAGGTAGAGGAAGATGAGGCTTTATGATAGTGTAAAAACTACAGAAACTAAAATGAGCCCCAAAGACACAGGCATATCAAGTGTCGATAGCAAGATTTCATTACTGGTAAAACATTGCATTTTCCTAGCCACAGTGGGTAGGCCCTTCTGACTAATATCAGAGACTGTACTTGCCAGTGAGTGTATTTTGTGGTATATATCTTACAGCTCCACTAAGAGGAGAATTTCAAGTGAAAATACTGTTAAGGGAAGAAGCATAGTGAAGGAAATGAAGATCATTTTCATTATGTCAGGCAGTAAAAATAAACCAAAAGAGACTGCCTACAGCAGTAGTTCCAGACCTGTGGCTTAATAGCAACCTCTAGCCTGCCAAACTTTCAGATATTGCTTGTGGCCACAGAGAGCTGCTGTCAAGGTATGAATTGATGGGGAGGGTAAAGTATAACATTGAACAGAGGGCCTTACATCTTCACTACTGTTGCCCTTGAATCAGCAAAAACGGAGGAAACTGGTGTATGGTTGCAAGAGTAGAAAGTAAGTGTGGGGAAAAAATGAAATTCTGGGTGATTATGTAAAGGAAGACAAAGTTTGAAGAGAAAAGTGATGTCTTTTATTAGAGTAATGGCTATAACTTACAAAAAACAGACAAGCTTGGAGACACGCTATACCTTCTGCAAACTAATGTAAGAAGGTATAAGAGGTCAGGACAGAGAGCTAACTGGAGCAGCAGAGCCCTGGTTCTCTGGGAGTTGTACAAAATTATATCTTGTGAAAGACCAATTTTTGTTTTGCCCAGGCAGATCCCTCAGCCTTAACAGTCTTAGGAGATGTGTGTGGAAGGGAGTAGTAGAGATGAAAACAACTTCAAAATCCAGACAACAAAACTAAGTGAAATTTAGATGTGTACATTTCACATTGTCTATCCATCCATCTCCAGGTTATTCTGCTTTCTTGATAAAAATGGGAATGACACACAGCACTGTTTTGCATTTGATCTTTTATCTGTGGGATTATCAAGTTTGGATGCAAGAAAAAAACAGAACTAAATGTAAAACAAAAGTAAGGGGAATTGCTTCACTGGGACTCCAACTGCATTTTTTCACTAAGCCACTACTAAGGGAACATGTTTTTTCCATGTCTTTTCCACAACTCATTTCACCATCACATCATAACCAGGGTTTACGTCCTATTCAGAAACCTGGAAGCAGAAGCTAAAACATGGGGATCTCTCTCCTTCCACTTACAAATGGATGACTGGCATTGCTAGATTCATCAGCTACAGTCTTTCACGCCAAAACATAACTGGTGGGCAACTCTTTCTCATCCCAAAACCCAGCTCCTCCTGCAATGCCCGTTTACTAAAAACTCAGTCATTATAAAAGCTTTCTTCTCTAGACAAAAATAAATGTGACAGCTTCTCCTGTCACTGTAGAGAGTTTAGACTGTTATTTTTTCTAAGGAATTTTTGTGCTGATAGCGTGCTACTAAATCGAGTCTTGGAGACCTCTGTCCTTCTGCTCGCAGGTTAACTACAAGACAAGTACAACAAACTTTCTCTATGCACACAAACACATGAAACATGCACAGAACTTGCCATACAGCTCTATAGCACTCCATTCTAAAGAAATGTCTCATAACAATACTGCATATTATGCTTACAATGCATCTAAAAGCTTTACAAGAACAATACAAGGCAATTGAGGAGAAATTGCATTCATGCCTGGCCCCTTGAGACCCCACCACATTCCACAGGAGGCACCAAAAAGAGGATCAACGATGCCAGATCTATGGTTGCCAGAATCATTTTTCTTTCTAGGCATCTTGCCCCAGTCACTATAATCACACCGGGTGTCTCAGAGACGCAATAATCTGATTTCTGTCAGAGCAACCTTAAAATTTCTAGGAAATCTGGATATCTCTTTGCTTTGTGCTTCTGACTGAAAATAAAAATAAAAATTCCCCATTTATTATTTTCTTCACTCTGTTCCAATAAATACCCTCCTTCTGAGCACAGTCCTGATCCTCCATTGACAGGAGAAAAACTTGATGCATCTGTGGTGGAAATGAAAATACACTATATCTTGATCCTTGCAGCTAAGACCTTACTTGTTTAACTCTGCAGAAAATGTGACGCTAATTTAGCCAATGCATCTACCCTTAAAACTTCATAGTGAAAGAAGCAAGCAGCTGAGCAGATCTGTACCTTTGAGGCAGGTGGTTGCACTCTGCTGTTTCAGGATCTGTGTTGAGACAAAGCAGTGGGGAATAGCACCAGTCTCATAACGAAATAACCAACTTGCCTCCTGTCTTCAGCGCAAGCGCTTAGCAAGGACCAAAGTCTGCAGAGCCATGCAGGACACACAAGTCTTTACCACGGCATCTTCACCTCTCCCTCGTGAAGTGCAACCAATCAAGCCAGCACAGTGCAAACCACAAACCATGCAGGAACTCACAGGCACGGTAGCTTACCGAGCTGGGTGTGGGACTCAGCTTAGTGCGGTTTTATTCTCTTACTGCAAGGGTTACAGCTGCTCTAGAGCAGTTTCTCTGAATGCTACAGCTGTTTGCTGCCCCAGCTTCATGTCATGTGCTGGGGCACCCTGTAACTTGCTCAATGCTCGGTTATTTAATGTATCTGTCTGGAAAACACTAGCCTCTTAGGACACAAGTAGTGATCTTCAGGAGCAAGCCATCAAAGGTCTCCTAAAATGTGCCCTCTTCTCTAATATGGGGTGACAGTGGTTGTCATAAGCTATCGGCATTTGAACGTGCAAGGCACCTCTCCTGCTTTATAACCCATTTGACGTGACAGAGTCCGCGGGTGCATACACACAGTGCACCCACTTGAGAAGATATACTTGTATCTCTGTAAGCAAACACGGGCAAAGACAAAGACCATCTTGTGCCTGTGTAGGCACAGCCCAAGAGGGAGTTGGTACAAGAAAGAGCGCAGGATTTCATCACATTGTGCAATTAGTGTGCACCAGGGGTCTGTCTTCAAGCTGTGAGAAAAAAAGGTATGAAACTCTGATTCTTACAAGAACACAGAAAAGGCACATTTGCCCATTTAGTTGTTGCATCAGTTTAGTCACTAGCAGAGGTGTATTGCGGGAGGCCGGTGGCCTGGACAGAGTGACTCTGATTTACCCAAAGCAGTGATGATTTGTCTGGGCAACACTTGTGCTATGACTCTTTCAGATATCTGTGGACCACATAAATACCATAAAAATTAAAAAAAACACCCTATAATTAAGGCTTTCTGCTCAGGTGAGTAAAGGCTGGAAAGACACTGCTGAGTTACCGCACTAAGCCGCCCCCTTACAACTCTACTGGTTCCTCTTCCTGCCGCCCCAACAGAAAATGGCAGGGGTCTCCCGTCCCTCACAGCAGGGGCTGGAAGCCAGGGAGAGGTGGGGCCTGAGGAGTGATTGACAGCCCCTCTAAATGCAAGGACCCTGTGGGGTGAGAGAGGGCTGGTGGAAAGAAGTCTGACTGGATTAGGAGAGAGAGGGGGTGGGTGTTTGCAGATGATTGGCAGCAGTTTGAATCTCCGGAGGAAAAGGTTACCCAACAGTCAGTGCTGTTCAGGCTTCCTGAGGTAACGAGGAGCAGGAACAGGGGATAAAGAGATGGCTGGTCCTGGTGGTCTGGGTCCACCCATGTGTCCTCACCTATGTCAACCACATTGGTAATTAAATCCACACATTAATTACACTGGGGAAAGAGTTACCCCTACCCTACGCTCATCCTGTCCCTGCTGGGGCTAGGCCTCCTGAAAGGTTTTCCTCCCACCTTTTCTTCCTTGCCCTCAGAGCTCCAGTCCCTCCTCTTGACTGGGGGCTGCCAGAGGCCAGCAGGGCCCTTGTGGGAGAAGAGACATGGGTGACTGGAAAATTGGTTTCTGCTGTAGAGCGGAAAGCCCCCTCAGGAAAGGCAGCCCTTGCCCTGGCCTACAGGCTGCCTGGTACTGAGCCTGCAGCCATTAGCACCAGGCATTTCATGGAAAAGTAAAAAGGAATTGACATCAAGTGAAATTACTCCCTGCAGCCATCACTGTAGGACCACATAAAATCATAGCCTAAAAACATAGTCTAAATTCTGTCCGTAGATTGTAAGGCAGGAAAGGACCGTTTGCTGCAGCTGAAATAGATTAATGAATTCTCAAATTCTTGAGTCAGTAAGATGCACATGGCCTGATTTCTTGAAGCCACTTTTTTTGACTTTGTTCCTGTCTGAGAATCGGATGAGATTCTATTTCCTTGAGTATGGTTCAGAGCCTGGCCAAATGGTCCATACTTTTTTTCCAGCCTGCTGCTCAAGAACAGCAGAAAAACATGTTTTAACTCCTAATTATTGTAGACTTTGAACAAAAAGCAGCCAGATTGCTCAGGTTCCATCTGTGTCCCTCACAAGAGCACTGGTGTTACAAACAACAATGGGTAAAATTTTACTGATAATATTGAAATATCTAATATTGAAAAAAAGTATTTTTAATAGTATCCTTTGTCCAGAAAGTTACAGAGAAGGATTAAGGTGTTTTGCGAATTTCTATTAAATTACTCTTTCGCCATTTTTAATGGTTTAAGTACTTCCAATATTACGTGTTCTGATTTTTCAGCTTAAAACAGCTCTTTATCTCAAAATTTACTTTGATTTGAATAAAAAGGTAAAAACACCTGAAACTAAAAAATATTTTGGGGACAAAACACTACTTTTCTTCTGGTCTAAGATAAAATACTCTGAACTATTCAGCCAAAAATATTTTTTATTTTGCATTAGAGATATCAATCTTGCAAGCAAACTAAAAATCAGTTATATATGCAGCATTATAGCACTAATCACACAGGGCTGGCTCAAGAACAGAAGCACAGAATGCAAAAATCAAATGTTGATGTCTTGTCTGCTAACACTAAGACCTAAACAGTGTTCAGCTTCATTTATATGACATGATTTGTCTGACTTTAACTGACAAACAAAAGCAAAAGACAGCAAATTAATGCATGGTTATATCCAGGCTTCAGGCCTTTTAATCTCAATGGTTCAATGTGAAGATTATTTAAATGCAAACATCTACCAAATTTCATATTTCAGGGGTTTTTTTGTTTTGTTGGATTTTTTTTGCTTGCTTGGTTTTTTGTTTGTCAGACGAGGATCTTTTAGGCTAATAACTCATTTTAGTTATGATTCAACTATTCTGACATCTATTTATCCCTAGCACATCCTACCTTTTTAATGTCTTAGAATACTGGATAAATAACTACATCTGAGCATTAAGAGTATATGATTTGTCACTGTAGAAGTACTGAACCCAAACTACATGTATTGTAGTGCCATGTCACTGCAGTACATTCTTTTTCCAGCTCTGAAATATTCCTGAACTCCTGAAGTGAGGGGGAAGTATATGCTGGCATTGTTCATGTTGTTCTTTTCATATGTGTATAGAACTTTAAGCTGTCACTCTTTAACTTTTCACCATTTATTAAAAACAAAGAAATGGAAGAAAGCATTCTTCCATCAAAATCCTAGACGTACAAATATCAAACCAAGTGAGGACCCAGCTAAGGAAAACATAGGTACTAAACTTTCTGTTAAAGCAAATTATGATTGCAGGATTATCTCATCGACTTGTAAACAAAGCAAGTCAATGTGTGTGGCCATATAACCAATGTCACAGTGCAACTCTGACAGAGAGAGAAACACGCAAAGGCAGAAGAGGAATGTCATGACTGCAGTTTTTAATAGTTTCATTGAAACACATGATAAAATCAGTTTCTCTCTGTGGGAGAGAGACAGATAAAAATGGACTCCGTTTGAAGTGCAAACAACAAAGAGACACGGGGAGTTGTAAAACATACAGCACCGTCCTCATAAAGATCCCACTTTCAGTTCCAAGTGTTTGCAACTGTCTCTCCCTGTGAAATCTTAATTAAACCAATATATTTCCCATCTAAGTCATTTGAAGATGTGTGCAGTTTGATAAAAAGGTTAATTAGCTCTATTCTTTAAAAAATTTAAAAGGTACCATTTTGATCGTTTGCTTGAAATTCATGCTTATCCTTGCATTAAAAATATCCCTCAATCTGGACTGTGGTAGCTAGCAGACAGGAGAAGCGTGCTCATAAGTGGGCCTGTGGGGAGGGGGCTCAGATGGAAAACAAACATTCATTATGAATTTTAATATTTTTACCTTTTGTTCTCATAAAGTGTATTACAGATTGTCTCCCTTCTTGAGGCTGGGTGTTTGTCAGGGCTTGAAATCAAATTGATACATGATGAAGGCGGACCCTTCTGTGGTGACTCAGCTGGGAATTGCACAGAAATCTACCCAGCCTGATGCTAGCTAATAAAAGGAAAGGAGGGGAACAGGAACATCACATAAAGCTGTGAAATGACGATTCACAAGCATCATTTAAATCATTTGGAGGCTGCATTCCCTTTTTATGCTATTACTGCATTGACTAAAATGCACCTCCTATTGAGTATACCAGCTGTGAAAGCTGACAGATCCAAGCCGACCAGTCTGGAAACACTGTTGTTACAGTTTAGCAGAGCAATTCACAGACAAATGGAAGCTCTTGTTTTAATTCCTTCACCTCTCTGCCCTTGTTTAGAGCCCTTCAACAATTCCGTAGACAGAAGGCTTGCAATAGATTGACACGAGACATTTCTTTCCCTTCTCCCTAGTTGCAGATATTGTCCTTTTGCTGTAATGTAACTTTCACTGGATCTGACATTTGCATTTGGATCTTGTTACAGGTGTGATCAAAATGCTAGCTACGGTAGCACCATAAGTCAACTAAAGCCGTGGTTTAATAGTTGAAGGTGTTAGCCTGTGTTTAAACAAGCTTACTGGAAAATAAAATTATCCATTTCCTTTTACTTGCTAGTGCTCTCTGTGTTCTTGGTAGCCTTTTTGTTGTGAAACACCTGAATATGGTGTTTTCAACCTACCTATAAATGTCAAAGCACCTAATTATTATGGCATACTTAATTGAGTAGTACCAAGCCACTTTCCTTCCAAACTGTAGTCTTGCCAGAAGGAGAGGCTAGGCATGTTCTCTGTATTTTCTTCTTGGGTCTGACATGGTTGCTGTATTTTGGTCAAGGACAGTTGAATGGGACAAAACGGTAGTTGCAGAAAGCAGTCTCTTCTGTCTTCCTGTTCAGTAATTTAGCTATCATGGAATCCCTATCTTGGCTGTCTTGCGCAGATGAGAAATGGAGAATGAAATTATTTCTGTCTCTGCTTCTTTCTGCAGAATTTTAAGTGAATGATATAATGTTTGAGCTGTTACGTTTACAGAACTGCATTGAGTTTTCTGATTTGGACAACAGAATAAGCACCATGAGAAACGTCTGGCATCATGTACTAACTCTAGACGCAAAATAAATTATTACCTATGGCACTTAGGAGGCACATGAAGAACTTTACAAAAAATTATTCCGAGTCCAAAGTAAAAGTCAACGAAGCAACCTCTAATGATTCTTGGGGCCCCCCAAGTTCACTAATGTGATAGACCAGCAAACTAACATACAGTGCAGTTTCTCAGATTATGGGTGTGCTATGCCACACGATGAATGACCACGGAAGGAACTGGAGGCATGTAAGTGCCTCACACAGTTGGATTATTTTATAAATAATGGATCAGAGAAAGTCAGGCACCATTGTCAACAGGGCTTCTTCAACACTGAGACATTGAAGAATTTTCAGTGTATGGTTAACACCAAAAGGAATCAAGGATGACTTGAGAAGGCCTGTGAATTAAAATTAGGAAGTTGGGGGGGGATTATTTAAACTAACTTCTTGAGGAAAGATAGCAAGTAATTATAGCTGCACAAAGAAATCAGAAAAAGAGTAAGAAAAACCAACTTCTCCATGCTGTTTTCAGAAAAAAATACTTTAAAATACCCACAACTTCACAAGTAAGAGCTTCGAAAAAATTACATCACTGCTGACTTTAGGCTTACGGAACAGCGGAGATATTTTTCAATATAAAGACAGATGAGCTGAAATGCTGAAAATTGAAAAGAAATTAGCATCCATTTGGCATTTCTGACAACCAGTGTCTTGAAAATATTCAAGACAAACTAATATTTCCTGGCTCTAAAATAGCTGTATTTTCCCAGATTAATGAAGGAATTGCACTGGAGAAGGCAGTTAGGCAGAATCTGTGTATACAAACCTCTAGTTATACAAGTACTGATACGAGACTAGGGTAATTAACATGGCTGCTCGGTGCGATTATAGCCCAGACAAGTTACTAAGCAGCGCCACAGGTGTGTGTCAGTTAGGAAGCAAGTACTGAAGAAGTTCCAGCCAGCAAGTTTGCTCATTCTGCAGTTCCTACAGATGCCACTGGTAGAAACAAGCTGGTTTTGAAGCAAATGTGATTTTGCCAAGGAATCACATTAAATTATGTGCCATAATGCACATAAGAGCATTACAATAGTGTACCGGGTCAGGCAAAAGGCCCATCTGGCCCAGTGTCCTCTAGCTGAGAGTGCCAATACAACCTATTTACAGAAAATGGGCAGGAATAAAAGAAATGAAGTGAGCCTTCTCTTGACATTCCTTCCAAGAATGGTTCCCTGCAACAATCTAGGGACTTGTTGAGCCAGATATTGTATTTGAAGAATTGGATTAAAGAGCCACTTATTTTCTGTAATTTTTTCTATGTTTTTGTCCTTCGCTACACTCTGTGGCAATCAATGCCACAATTTACTTAGTGCACAGTATGGAAGAATACTTCCTTCTTTTTATTTAAACCTACTACCTAGTAATTTTGATAAGATAGGTTTGTTCCTCCTGGAGAAATTAGCTAACTTAATGGACTTCAACTCAGTAGTGCAATTAAGTTTACGTTTAAATACGTGACTCAGTTCTTACCACTCAAGCATGTTTACCGTTGACACTTAAGTAACTTTTTCTATTTTGTCAAATTTGTTGAGAAACTTTGTAGTTTTGGAAACCTGTAACAACACATAAAAGCTATTGTCTTTATTTTCAGTATCATCTGTAGAAATTGCTTTTAGCTCTGAACCTGCAAGAAGTTCTTGATGGTTACTGTCTAACATCTTTATAGTGAAAAGAAATGGAAATGCCAATCAATTATTAGTAAAAAAGTATCCACACTACAAAGACAGTTCTCCAGTTCATGTAAATTATTCTACCTGCTGGCAATCCCTGCAGAAAATCTGAATGTAAGAGGGGCTATGGAAATTGAACTTCCTGTTGTAGATTATTTCTTCTTGCACATTACTGACACACTGATGGAAGAACCAGAGTCTTGTTCTATTCTCGCCCATATGATAAATGGTATCTACTAGACAGAGGAATTATGTATTTTAGATATTGTCATCTGGCATATTATGTGAGAATCCAAGTTTCGAAAACTACTTTTTCCAAGGAAAAGAAAGAATGAAGCACACGCAGAGCACTACAGTTTTCATTCAAAAAGAAATCAAGGTAGCTGTTGCCTGTACTTTCTATATGATAGACTTAAAAATGTTTCAATGAAATATCCTGGAACAAGTATCAGAAAGTCAAAGCCAGAGAAACAATCTTATTTTCCCTCCCCCTTCTTCACTGAAAATACAGCACTTTCAATTAGAACTAGAGTTATTTACAGAGGACACAGAATTGCTCATCAAGTTAATCTGCATTCTGGGGAACAAATAGATGGATTACAGTATTATGTATAAAACTTATTCCTGCTGTAGTGATCCATGAAATTGCAGATAATTTTGCTGAAATGGACCATTATATTTTTAAGTAGAAGTGAAAGAAAATGAGAAAGAGGAGGTAAACTGCTAGGAACTGAACTTCAAATAGAAGATTAAATTATTAGTAGGAACGTAGCACTGCTGGGAACAGCATGAGCTGCTAGATGAAACCACTGACCTGTTGGCTTTCAGACACAACCAAGTATCCGCCTGGCCATAGTAAATTAGATGAATTATTGGTAGTGATGGGCCTGTCACACTGCACACTCATGTCCCCAAGTGATGTATGCGAAAGTGAATTCCCGCTGATATAAGCTCCATGTAGCTCGTACTGGCTCTGAGGTGCCAACAGCATGCATCTGTTCAGTGCAATGAAATAATTGCATTGTGATGCTTCTATAGTACAGCTGTGCATAATGATTTTGCTTGATTTTATACTGATAGACGAGATAAATTCAAGACTGTTTAATGATCGTATAAAAATCTGGGGGCTATGAGATTAGACTAAGGAAAACTAACTGTACCATGAAAATTTGCATTTCAATGCCCTTTTTTCCTCTCTCAGCAAAGATGGCATGCTTCCACCTCATCGCTGCTGAACTTGAAAGTACTATGTGACTTAATGCAGTTTCAGAACAAGTCAGAAAACCCAACAAACATTTGGTCACTCAGTTCTGAGAGGTGTGTTGCTATCTTAACTAACTATTGCCCTTCACCTGAGTCCTGATATCTGACAATACATGCAGTCTTACTCCATCACATATGTGAAGTAAAATATTTCAACTTCGGAAGCCCTCTGGAAAAGCTGTTTGAAAGCCCTGTACTCATCAATGACCAGAAGTAACCACCTAAACTACCAGCTGCAACTCCAATTAATTTGTCCATCAGGTCAGTCCATTTAGGACACCCCAGACCAGAATTCATCAGTGTGACACTACAGGGAGGCTAAGGGCATTATCAGATTCAGTGCCTGAAAAAATTATCAACAATAGAATCAAGGAATGAAAAAGAAGAAGTAATACACAGAGGAGGAGGTCTTAGTACTGAATTTTCAGGTTTATAATCCTAAGAGAGGAGGAAGCCAGAGGTCTTTCAGATCTGCAACCTGTCTCTTGAGGCATTCTGTAGCATATGTTAATGTCTCTGCTCAGCATGCCAAAACCAAGAAAAATCTGCTTTATCTTCCCTTTCCTATGGTTCCTAAAAGCTTCAGAAGTAGTAATATGACAAATAGGCATCAAGAAAACTGAAACATAACTAGATGTTGTATCTCCTATATTACACTGTCCCCTAAGAGGGCTACTATTCACCCATATTCTACTTCTTTCAGCTCCTACTAGAACTTCCCGGTTCAGAGAAACTTCAACCTAAACAGCTCAAGCTTAAATTTTAACAATATATGTGCTAAAACTTTAGTTGATTAAAAATGAAAATGCTTTCCATGCTAAAAAAGTACTATCTGTTAAAAACAAATGCCAAAAATCCATACGATGCAAAAAGTAAGAACTGTAGGTCACTTGTTTTAGAAAACGGGGAAGATGGAAGCATTTAGAAATAAAGTAATGGGTCTGTTATAGTACTCTCTTGTGTAGTCACAAATAGAGTTGTATTGTGGGTGTTTAAATCTAGCAAACATTTCTCTGTTTTGCTCTATTATCTTAGCCATTATTTGGTACAACATGGTTTGACCAAAATATTTAATTCAAAACTGGAACAGTAGAGTCTATTGATGGTTAGTCTTAAAATAGCTTGACAGAAAGTGCATTAGGATCCCACAGTCAGGAAAACAAAGAATTGCTTTGGGTCAAGACTGAGGTGCCTGTGCAGACTAGGAAGAGAGCATCAGTAGGGGAATAACAAGTAATCGGTTTCATGGACTCTTGTTCAAACTGTGCAATAGCATTGAGACTGAAAAGTATGGAAACCAATTCTAGAAGAACACGGATGCTGTAGAAACTGTAGTTTAAATGCTTTGAAAAGGTGGCTAGAGATAAATAGAGTGGTTATGGTAGATTTGTAACACAGCTTGCTTTATGCTTCATCCCAGCTACAGATGTCTTGCATAATTTAGAGACTACTGGCATTCACATAAACTATATAGGATATATAGGCAAAAGGAGAAATTAATTCTTTGGATTTTAGGCAGGATTCAAAATAGTCCTCCACTTTCCAGGTGGATTACTACTTTCAGAATAAAATGTCAGATGATATTCGCTGTGAAATAACATGGGGGTAGGATGACTACGCTAGTGTTAACTAAATCAGTCTGGCTCTGTGCCACGAAACAAAGAGGAATTGCCCACTGACAGCATATTTTCAGTTATTTTTGTACAGCTTTTACATATATCAGATATTACAGAGGTCTAAAAAGCATCAAGACTATTTATTCATGAATAAATAATTCTACATAACATTTAAACTGTAAAACAAAAGGAGGGGAAACTTGTGAATAATTAATATTGCCAGGAGTTAATTTTGTTCAGATAATCTTCTAAAATGCTGTAAATTTCGTTTGAGCTGAAGCTGCTGTAGGGAACGTTGCTAAACAATCCAGTGTTTAATATCAGAAAAAAATCTAGTCAGAATTTTTGGCTTGTTTTTCTAAGACTCAAATGCCAGGTATTGAATACAAAGTTACAGGACATTTCTATTCAAGTTGACATACCGTCCAAACCAACCAGTGTCACTGTGTACAGCATTTAGTCTGTTGCTGCACCTTTCACTCTGACCCATCATTCCTAAGTATTTTTGCATTTTAGATGCAGTCAGTATAATGTAAAGGTTATAGTGTTGTCTAGTTTCACCAAGAGAAAAACAGAAGTGCTGCAATTTTTGGACAGAGTGACACCAAATCTTGTGTGATGTGACAAAACAATTTCAAACAGATAGAAGATTACATCTGTTTTTATTGGTGGGGATGTATGGACTACTTGCTGCAGCTATTGTTGAGTATATGAAGGCCTTGCTAGGCCTTCCTCTGCAATAATATCTAAGATTTATCTGCGCAGCAATTCCAGGTGCAGGACAGCAGGAGGCAACTCCATGTTTGTGTCAGCTATAGCGTATGGTCAACAGTTGGCAGGCATGCTGTGTTTAGGCGCTGTGAGGTCTTCAAACACGGCTTAATGTTTCCATACCATATGTACTGTAATATTCAATCACCAAGGGAGTAGAGTCCAATGTTTCTGCACAATTTATTTGTTGGCTGATAAAAAATCAGGTAACACTCGAAATACTATATGTTACTAGTCTTTTTTTCTTCTCCAATTTTTTTCTTTTTTTTTTTAAAACAAGGTGGAGAAAACCACTATAATCTGCAGCTTTTCTGCTTTCTGCCTCCCAAGGTACCTTCTGCTTCTCACCAGACAGAGTCTGTAGCCTTCTTCCTCTTCCAAAAAACTTAAACATTTTCAGACAAATAGTTTCAGCTGATCTGTTTCTCAAATATTTGGAATACTGTGTAGCTCCTAACAGAAGAAACTTCATAAATTGATTTTCTATGGGAGATTAAATAATCCTGGCAGTCCTAGCAGTTGTTTTTTTTTTTTTTTTGCATTTCAATAGTTCCATATTGCAATATTAGCTTCAAGCGGACTTGCATGGGAATTACCAGAATCTTTGATATGATTAGAATTTTTTTTCCACCCTAAATTCTGTTTACAGTTAATTAGGGAAGAATAATAATCATACTAAGACTAAGAAACTGAAGAATCAAGATGCCTCCAGTGTGTGCTCCTCAATGCCTTAACAAATATGTATCTTTCACTCATAGCCCCATAATTTTTTCTTTTCAAAGCAAATTGATGCTGCAAGATACACCTATGTAAGCTCTTCCCAACACAAAAGGAAGCTTGGTTTTTTTTTCATTATTATTCCTACTACTATGTGCAATAATTCAAATATATTCAAATTTCCGAAGGGAATCATCCCATTCCTTCCTCTCAGCTCCAGCTATGCATTTGCGCAGGAAGGTGTTACTTATGTAACCCCAGGGGAGAACCTAATAAACTTTAGAAGGATGAATTTTTTTTTCCAGTGTAGCTCCCTTAATCTCATGGTTGAAGCTCTGTGGAAAAGTGGACAGGAATCCATGTTGGGGCAGAGAAGAGGAGAAAGGAAGTTGTAAGATTGCCCACTTCAACAACTACCAGCTATTGGATGTATTTAGCTGTAGTACAAAATCACACCTTGTACACAAATCTGGCAACAATAAGACACTTTAAAGCATATGTAAATTGCACTGTATTTACATCCACTCTAAGAACATTTTACATTGCCAGGACTATGTGAAAAACTATAGTGCAAATAAAAAGTAGACCAAATACACGTGCTGTTGAATTTAGTTACCCGTAGCTTCCTTTGATCAGCTGTCTCTATGGAAAATGTGCTGAATAAGGACAATATTATTCTATTTACTGAGAAGGTCTAGAAGGCAGTGAATTTAAACCTTTTTGATCAGTGGAGCCCTAAAGATCGCACAGTTAAGTTTCAGTTTTCTGCACAGAAAAAGTAAGCATAATGATGGCAACCTTACTTTTCCAAGCTCTCAGATCCCTTAGAAGCAGATGATATGATTGGTAGATGTACCTTGAAAATTTGGATGAAAGCTTGAGAACCCTGTATTACAAATAAGTTAGTATAGCTAATAAAAGTTGCATCAGCTTTCTTCAATATTCTACAGCACTTACAATATGGATGTGCAAGTCCTAGCATAAAAATCTCACCTAACCAAGTTGAATGTGGTTGCAAAGACATTCTCACCGGCAGTAACATAAATAAGGAAATATACTCAGATAAGGGTGCATGACAACTGTCCCCTTAGTAGCTAGGCAAAAACTGTGGTCAGCTCACCCAGCAATCCCAAGGAGTACAAGTTTTAACAGCGATAACGCTTTTAGTTATATAATCTTAGCAATGGTTAAAAGCTGATGGAAAACACAAAGTGTGAAAACTTTATTTAAATAACATGATTCTTGTTGTTCTTCTTTTTTAAATATTAGAAATTCCAGGTTCAACTCCCCTTGGAGTAATAAAGAAGACATTTTCTCCTTCTGTATGTCAATTGTATCTGTATTTTTTCAATCAAAGAGGCTTTAACTTCCTGTAACATAGGTGTTATCATTTTCACTGGCATAAAAGTCTTTTAATGTTTCATAAAATGACCACGTGTACAACGCTTAAAACACAGTCTCAGGTTTTATGAGAAGTGTCCTGGCTTTTTTAAAGTGACCCACCATCAAAGCTGCCCAGCAAAGGTTAGCTGAAAATACATTTATAGCATTCTAGATGCCTTTAACCAAATCCCAAGAATAAAGGTAGATTTTCCCCATCATAACTAGAATGATATGGCCCTCTCCATCTGCACCGGTGGGAGGTGTCATCATTTTCTCTCCTTTGGCCAGGAACTATACCAACAGCCCTCCCTTTTTGCCTTCTTACCCCGATAGAAGATTGAATGGTTTTATGGTTGAGTCACTGCACTGGATACAGGCCTAGATTATAATTTCTGTCACAGATTTCTTGTGTAGTGTTGGACAAAAAATCTCTTTATTCCTCTGATGGTAAAATGAGCCTAACGCATCTCAAACTCATACCAATATTCTGAAGATCCGCTGATTAGTCTTTGTGAGATACTCTGATATTAGAGAACAGATGCTTCAAAAAAGCCAGTAAATATACAGTGATCTTTGATTTCTGGTCTTCCACAGCATTTTTTTTTAAAAAAAGCTTTCCACTTAATAAATCTCAGCTGGATGACTGTTCTTTTTTACTCAGCAGCTCTCACATTACTTTTCTAAGGTGGAGCCAATTTTCTTCCCTTCTCCTTTTTGGAGCTCTTTACCCTTCACTGATTTAGTACAACATACCCTTTCCAAACATATTTATTTGCTGCTTTTTATCCTCATATTCCCAAGTGCCTTATAAATACATGTATATAAAAAACTTCAAACAAAGAAATAAGACTGCTGCAGGGATACCACATAGCAGACAGATAAATAGTTAGCTATATGGTCCCTTCATGATCCTATTGGAACACCCACCATGGGACGTATGGGAGAAATTCTGTATATTCTATAGAAACTGCAGGGAAGATCTTTTAATTGTATATAATGTAATATGATCAGAATACTAAAATTAACCTCCTATTCTTTTAAGTGTATTTTTGGATAATTAACTACTCCAAGTAATAAGGATTTGGAGTTTCATGTCTCATCCATAGCTGATTGCAAGGTCAGCATCTTCTATGGATGCTGGTGTAATAGAAACTCAGACAAGTATTCTGCATACTAAATTTTCATGACCCATTTCAACGAAGTTCTGCTTGGAGGCTCCTAGCTGAGAACTAACAAGGTATGGTCCTAATAGTCGAAGTGAAATATGGAGGCAAGAATTCAAAGTGGGTGCATATACAACCTATGTCAATTTAGGGAATGCTCTACACTGCTACACACCTCTCTGCTGAACACGATTCTGCAATGAAGAAGTCTACGAGCGCTTGCTACCTTCTCTAGGAAAGACACTATAATTCAGGACACAGTCTATGCGGAAGAAAAAACTATTAAAAGGTTTCATAGAGCATAATTTGAAGTAGCCAACAAAAGAACACACATACACTAAATAACAGCAACATCTCATTTTCCTTCTATTTTTTTCACATTTGTCCTAGGAATAAAGATTTCTCTCAGGAAACTGCAATCTTAAAAATTAGTTTTTCATCTGTTTCCTACTGTCCTATTTTTCTCCATGTGTTATGGTGCATGTGTCTGATAATGCTGCAATAGTGTTCCTTTTAAAGTAGTAACTAGAAGTGGGGGAGGGCATGCTGATCCTAGTTTGCTGGGTGTTCATTCTTCTGTATAATTTTCACATAAATAAGCAAAACAACCCAGCTTCTTATATTCACATCTCCCCTGTTAAAAAGGAAGCTTGTTTTAGACACTGGGGATATAAACACAGAAGGCAGCAGGTAAGAACAGGAGGGCTATGCTGAACTGTGAATCTGTCTGACTTTGTCAATTATCATAAAGAGTTACAAAATCTGTTAGCATTCAACTCCAGCCATTGGCAGTTGGCATTGCAGTTAATGGACTGAATGATGCCTCAGAGGAATTTTTCTGCTCGATTAACTCCAGGAAATTTAACACCTGTGTAAAAAGTATCACCCTCCCCCCAATAATTAAAAAAAAAAATCTCAGCAGAACATTTTTCCAAGGCAGCATCCACATCACATGAAAAATAGCTTTCTCCAGCGCCCCGGCAAGCAGCAGTGGCCCAAGAAAGACATTCTTTGAAAAGATGAAATCACAAGAGAGCTATTTTGTAGGTAACAGTGATGTATCTAGAGGGGAAGAGTTGATGGATATCTAACAGATTTATTTTTAAACATAATTCTATTCCTCCACCTTCAAAGTAACTAACAAATAGCAAACAGATGGTGTTAGCAGGCAAATACTCCAAACGAGGATGTTATTTCAGGGGCAGAGTTGTGGCACCCAGACAACTGAAATGAAGGTAGTGATTTTGGCTGTCACCTTCTCCCTCTGGCATAAACACAGTAAGAACTTGGACTTAGCCATGTCTTGCTGAGTGTCTAACATATTCCCAAATACAAGGGGCCATGGTAGTTTCTTGCTTGGCTTCCACTGACAAGTATCAAACATCTATTGCAAGGAATGTACCAACTGCCATTTAAAAATTACATGAGTGACAAAACTCCACAGTTCGATGTGGAGGACAGTTTCAGGACAGTTTTTACTCAGTTGTCGTGGTATCTTGGGATAGAGTTCATTTTATTCCATAATGTGAAACTGCACTCTGAGATCCCAGTGAGACATCTGCTTTGAATTGTGCCATATACTCACTCAAGTTTAATACTGTCTTACACGATGGGTAGATGAATGTAAAACGCTGTGTAATTTGCAGGACTTCATTTATTAATAGTGAATAAATGCGTAATAATGTATAGCTATAAAATTGTGTGGGTATTCCAGGGCAAAACTCTTTACCCCCTTGATGCTAGTTTCTGCACAAAAAGACTGTTTTTAAACTAGTTAATTAGTATCTTGTTATCAATGTCTCATATCTGTCAAGTGTAAGAAATGTTTCACATCGGTAGTTAAAATGTTCAATTTGGAAGCTGGTTTATACATAAATATACCATACATATTACTCATGGTATGTGCCTAATGACAGTGTGCTGAAAGATTTCGAAGCATTGAAGAAACAACAGTCTTCAAGGTAAGGCAAACATGCCTGTGCTCTTCCCTTAATATCAGAAATAGGGAAGGGCACTGGTATGACCTATACTGAAACTGGCAAACCGGAGTATAAAAAAATAATTCTGTGAAATTATCAAGCGTTCACTTATTCCTTAGAGTTTATATTAGAGAATATAGACAATGGCTGGATCTGAATTCAGCCACTGGGTAAATGAGATTTTCAGCAACTGAATTGCAGAGCAGCAGGAGAAAAGAAGAATAAAAAAAGGAAGAAAATTCAAACCCCAAAATTTTATCTGTCCTCAGAGAAGCATTTTTTAAACAAATTGTAAGCAGTTATAACTCTACGCTGTATGACTCTGAGGGCATATTCTCCAGCCAAGGCAACTAATTCTTTGTGCACTCAGGAGAGGAGGAATACGGCCCCAAATATTTTATGACATCTTATGAAGAAATGGAGGGCGGCGTCATCTCTGTCTTATTCCTACCTGTCTGTGATGATTATTTCAGTTGGCTCTGTGAAGACCTGCTGTAACTGGTTTGCCACCTTCTTGTATACAAATAGTTTCCTATAAGTCGTACTTCCTGCTTTTCAAAGAGGTTTGAAAATTATGTATTTTTTTTGCTTTAAAAACATTATTATATTATGGCAATATTCCACCATATTCTTGCCAAGTTTCTTATTAGTATCAGCAGCATCCACCACAATCCAACTCTTCCCTCTGCTCAGCAAGCTGCCTTCTCAGTGGATGATGAAACTTGGCATGGATAAAGAGTAAATCTTATTAGCAATGCCCACACGTGCTGTGCAAGGGCTTGTACGTGATCTATAGTGCTGAAGGAAGACATGCAATCTGATTACAAAGGGGGATTTTATAAAGGGCTCATGTCTATGGTTGCTCAGTCAGCACAGGCAAAGCTTGCACATCTCTTTTTTTAAATGGTTTGAGATAAAACCTGCTTCAGTCCATTTTGATTTCCACGCATAGCCCAAAGGAATTTAGGAAAGCAGGGCTTTCCTTTTCCTACTTTTTCATGCTTTGTAATACTAATATTTAGCTTTTAGAAAGCACTTTACTGTTTCATCTCGCTGTCTAATTAAATATCTCTGTAAGACACTAACTCCCCTAAAAAGATAACAGTTATTCAGGCATAGTACTGCACAATGACCTCTGATATTTTGCACTTCTGTTCTAAAAATAGGGAACTGCTGTGATTTCTAACAATATGATAGCAGCAGGGAAACACTGACTTTTTAATAGTGATGACATTAGGTGGTACTCTTCCTGACGTTAGAGTCCTAATTCTTATTGATGGGAGCAGTACTGTAAGGCAACACAAAGAGATTCTTAGGTGCTCGAAAACTACTAGGTAGTTTCATTCCCAGTTTTGCATCATGTGCCATATTCCCCAGTTGCCTAACCTGCTTGCATGTTAGAACACTTCTGAGCTCCAGCTGGAACAAAATCCAGCAGTCAGCACACTTCAGATATCATTGTGGACCATATGCTTAGAGCAACCTATTCTAACACAACCTGACAGTCCTTCCTGGTATGGCTCAGAGCACATGTGAAATACTGTCAGCAGCAAACTATAAAAACACGATGCTGGCAAACTAAATATCAGCCTTAACGTTATATGATCATCTATCACAGAATCACAAAATGGTTGAGATTGGAAGGGACCATCTGGTCCAAACCTATGCTCAAGCAGGGCCACCTAGAGCTGATTTCCCAGGATCGTGTCCAGATGGCTTTTGAGTATCTCCAAGGTGGGAGACCCCACAATACCTTTGGGCAACCTGTACCAGTGCTTGGTCACCCTCACAGTAAAGAAGTGTTTTCTGATGTTCAGATGGAGCCTCTTGTGTTTCAGTTAGTGCACACTGCCTCTGATCCTGTTAGTTAAAGGGGGCGGAATAGCTTGTAGTGAGCCAAGTAGATTGAAGCTAATCCATGTATTTCATTCCTGTTTCCAACTGAAGTGTGTAGCACAGAACTATCCCTCACAAAATCTGTCCTTCATTTCAGGGAAAGAAAGATGCAAGTCTTGTAGCTCATGGTGAAATGTCCTCAGCGCTGTCAGCCACTCCTGGATGAAGGGTTTTGCACTGAACGTGTCTTTAATTCCAAAGGTGTTAAGTATTACCTTCAGTCAACTTGACAAGCATTTTTCTTCCAAAATTTACCCTTCAAACCCACAAATCTCAGCAGCAAGTATCATACAAATCTTTAAAATTGGGCAGTAGCTAGGACTTGCTGCTTTTAACTCTCTTTTAACCTTTGCCGATCTGCTCTTCTTCAAATGTCTGCTACAGCTAAGTCATTGCCCTTCTCAACATTATCACTTATCATTATTAATTTATTTAATTGTTTCTTCTTGCTTGAATGGTGGAAGATAATAGCCATGCCATGGTGATGCAGCACTAACTCTGGGAACCAGCCCTGGTGATATCATGGCTGTGTCACAGCGGACAGAATGTTGGCAGTGGCCATGGAACAGGGGAGTCTCTCACACAGTGGCCCAGGATGGGCATAAAAAGATCTGTGCCAGGCCAATCTCATAGGCGAGCAGGCAGAAGAGAGCAAGGGCTGAGGGGGAGAGCAGAGAAGGAAGCGCAGGGACAAGAGGGGCTACCGGTGGTGGTGGCAGGATGGAGGGGCGGGGGG
>Ga0065711_1026300_pt1 | contig 80212 bp, 37 predicted proteins | sample Hoacrofraction12_FD_59098 | JGI IMG/M metagenome (GOLD analysis project Ga0065711, IMG submission 59098) | Hoatzin crop microbial communities from Cojedes, Venezuela - Epithelial fraction 12 v2 (version 2) | ecosystem: Host-associated > Birds > Digestive system > Esophagus > Crop | place...
GCATTTGAGATTCACAGTCGATCAAGTCCACCTGATCTCTATTGCTAACAGCTCCTGCCACCCTTAGGCACAGCTGGGCAAACCTTCCCATTCAGCACTTGTAGCTTTGGAGCTGTTTAAGCAGTCACGACTGTGAGTCAGTGTATCGCAAGGGCACAAGCCGCGTCCTCTGCATTGCAAAAGCCTAAGCCCTTCTCTGGATTACCTTTTCATGACTGGAGTTTTCAACAGGATAGCCCATTTAATGTCTGTAAAATAATGAACAGTAATCATTACTTGCTTACGTGCTGCTGTTAACCTATATTGCTTTTTGCTAGGGCACATAAGGATGTACAGTAGGATACAATATTTCAAACCCATCTCAGTATGATTATTACAACCTGGTAATTTTGAGGATTCAAAAGGTCAGAGTTCAAAGAAATTATTGTTTTTTTGCTTTCACATTGCACTTTTACTTGTATGCTTGTAAGGTGTACATTACAGCATCTTACAAAAGAGAGCAGTTGTTCAGAGAAACCAGGGTGAAGAGACAGAATAATAATTAGTAAAAGGATTTCTTCTCACAGGACATAATTAAAAGCCCACTGAACTTCTTAGACTCTAAAACTTGGTACCGCTTATGCTGGAACAAATGGTTGTTCGTATGTTCTTGCAACATAGTAAAATCATTTCTTTGTGTGTATGACTGTAGCATGCTTAGCCTGACGTCTTTTGATCTTTACAGCTCCAGTAAAATGGAACCTCACACATCTGCATACTTTGATGGCAATTACCTACAGCTGTCCATCCAGAAATGAGCTTGAGGAAAAGGAGACTAATAATCATTTCATTTTCAAGATTATCTTGTAAGAAAAGACCAAGATGCAGAAGTCTAGTGTAGGACTCAGTGTAGTACAGGAAGAACATGATAAATATCTCAGAAACATCTCAGTACATAGCATAATAATTCAAAATGGGGTAAAAGAGAACGTTAACATAATTACATATATTCTTGTGTGCACACCTGTATGAGTGTGTGTGCATCTTTGTATATATGTAGACAGAATACTCAGTCTTCCAAAAACCATTAGACTGCAGAATGTTTTCTACACCGTAGTTACAAGATGCCAACTCTTTCTTAGCAGCACCCAAAGTTCAGCTATGTCTGTATATTGAGATTCACTGTACATGTATCACAGGAAGAAAACACTGGTCCTAAGCAGAAACTGAACAAGAAAATTTCCTTTTACCATTTTCAGAAGTGCCCTGCTGTTGGTGCTGAATCTTCTGTATAATAATTAGAAAACATGCTACAAGCCCATTAATATATCCAGTAGTTCAATAAAATTCAGCTGAAAACACTCAGGAGTTTATCACTTGAAAATACAGAACAGTATAAAATATTTAGTGGTTAGGAAGGGTAAATGCTTCCCTTTTATTTCTGTCCATATATAGCATTTTTTTTGTGAAGGAAAAATAAACAAATACAATCTCACCCAAGCTTTGCATCTGAAATCAATCCTCTCAATTTAACTAACATTGAAAGAAGAATTGATTTTGCTGATTTCTCCCTGAAGCATAATTGTGTCCCTTTCAATATCTGTCTGTGTACTCTACTAGGAGAGCTGCAACTAGTTCAGAAGGAAAGTATACTTTTTCAGATACAATACCTCTATGAAAGTGGTTCTGGTTGGCCTCAAATTAATAAAAAATCTGGTTGCAAGACTAGGAATTTACAATTCCAAGAGATACCTGCAGGTTGTTTTGCTGGACTGATGCTGATCCCCCTCTGTATTTGCTGAGTTATCTACTGAAGTATAAATTTAATCTTCAAATAGAAAGATAGCAAATGGGCTGGCCCATAAGCAAACTCAGGCAATATGGCCACTTGTACTTACCGAGACAGGACTGCACAGCCTACAACGCTCTGAGAAAATTCCCTGTCCCACAGGGAAAGAAGGATAGGTATGAGGGAAATATATTGATTAACAATGAGCATTATATTGACAGCAGCTCTGAGGTTCAGGTGGCAAATCTAGAAGGTAATGGCAGAGCTGGGACAGACATGGGCTGCACTGGCTTCTTAGCCAATGAGCCATGTGAGACTTGGTTCTGGGAGCAGTCAGGTCAGAGCACACTGAAGTGATGTTGTGGGTGTCCCCAGATGGGACTGACCAGGTCTCTGGAGCAGATAGCACCTCACCTCTGTGGCAGGCTGTGCACAGACATGAGGGGCTCTTCTAGCCAGTTACTGCTGTCCCCGGGCAGGCGGTTGGGCCACCAGCTGAGCTGAGCTTTCGTGGCAGCTATTAATAGGAAGCTGAATTTGTGGCAGAAAGCCTAGTGGCTGGGAAAGTAGGAAAAAGCCAGAGACAGTATTTGTGCGGGGCACAGGAAGATGGCCTCTTCATAGCAAGCACAGGATCCGTGCCAGACTGCTTGACAGCATTTCTTCACCATGGGGTTGGAGAAGAATCCCTGCAACACCACGCTGCTTTACTGGGTGAGGGAGGCAGGAAGGGGAAGGATGAGTTTGCACCTGGGCCAAGCAATGCATGAATGCCAAGGTAAGCAGCCTGCGAATGCCTGTTGGTTCTTTGTGCATAAGACCTTTATGGGTGGCTAGATCTTACGGAGTGGGAAGTCCTGTGAGCTTTCAGCTTGACTTGGGGTGAAGAAGTGGAAGATGCACATGGGTCAGGTCAATCCCAAACACAAGTACAGGCTGGGTGGAGAGTATCTAGAGAATAGCCCTGAGGAGAAGGACTTGGAGGTACTGTGATGATGTGACGATGAGAAGCTCGACATGAGCCAGCAATGTGCACTTGCAGCCCAAAAAGCCAACTGTATCTCAGGCTGCATCAAGACAAGTGTGGCCAGCAGGTTGAGGGAAGTGGTTCTGCTCTTTTACTCCGCTCTTGTGAGACCCCGCTTGGAGTACAGCATCCAGCTCTGGTGCCCCAACATAGGAAGGACATGGAGGTGTTGGAGTGGGTCCAGAGGAGGGCCACAAAGATGATCAGAGGGCTAGAGTACCTCTCCTATGAGGACAGGCTGAGAGGTGGGACTGTTCAGCCTGGAGAAGAGAAGGCTCCGGGATCACGTTGTAGCAGCCTTCCCATACCTGAAGGGGCACACAGGAAGAATGGAGAGGGACTTTTCACAAGGGTGTGTACTGATACGACAAGGCAGAATGGCTTTAAACTAAAAGAGGGCAGATTTAGATTAGATATTAGGAAGAAATTCTTCACCATGAGGGTAGTGAGGCCCTGGCACGAGTTGCCCAGAGAAGCTGTGGCTGCCCCTTCCCTGGAGGTGTTCAAGGCCAAGCTGGATGGAGATCTGAGCAACCTGGTCTAGTGGAAGTGACCAGCAACCTGGTCAACTCCTGGGGGTTGGAACTACATAATCTGTAAGGTCCCTTACAACTCTTACCATTCTGTGATTCTGTGATTCTGCAATCCACTTTTCTTCCCTAGTTTCCCTGGATAATGCACAGCTGACTGATAGAAAGATGAGAGTCCACAGACCTCTGCCTTTGCAACTTTCCTCAACCTAGCACCTTCCACAAAAGCTCACTTGGTTTCTACATGTCTTCTACTGAGCTGGTTTTATAATAACTTAATCCACCTCACTTAACACTAAACCCAAGACTCTTCAAAGGATCAGAGACCTTGTGACAGCCTCCATCAATATATGAATTCTTTTAAATTCTAAGCAAAGCTGAGACATATTGATCCCTCCTTCTGTTATCACTAACAAGAAAAAAGAGTTAACAGCACTCAGTCTCCAGGATGATTGAACCAACATTTTTTCACAAGCAATGAAGTAAGGAGCAGGAAAAAAAAAAGAATTCTGAGTGCATTAAGTAACTTGAAAAATTGGTACAAAACCCAGAGTTAGGAGTTTATACTTGTAAATTAGTGCATAAGAAACACCTGGAATAAAAAAAAGAATCTGTAAAAAGGCTGAGTCAATTATTTTTAAATAAGATAATTGATACGAGCTGACTTTGTAGGGCTTTAAAGTTAATAACTGCCAATGTTTATATGCTTAGGATTGCATTTATAATTTAAAATTCATTTTTACAATTATAGAAAAAATTGATATGTTGAGTTCTGAACCTGTGCAAATGTTACATTATCTGACCACTTGGATAATTTCTAAACTAATTTGAGATGTTAACTGTATTCAGTTAGGTGTTTTTAAATGAATTTGAGAGTGTTTTCAGCAAATATCAAGTAGTGCTTTTAAACTAAATTTTTGAAAAAATCTCCATACAGCTGGAGAAAAGAAATGTCTGAGGCAAATCCCTGAGTTTTATTTAAATTTCATTCACATAATTCTCCAGTTATTTCAAAAGTGATTTATATTGATTTACATTTGTTGAAGTCTCTAGGGTCACTCTGGGTTTGCACTTATTTCAGAAAGATTAGGATCTGTCCTAGTAAAAGAATTGCAAGTTGATAGCAGTCTATTCCAACTTTTACTTTGCTGCTATAGGAAACCTGATTTCATGTAGCAAAGTGTAGACTATAATTTAATACATACCTTCCAATCCCTACAGACACCAGCTTCTTTTGCTTATCCCTGTTTTTGGGCCGTTCTAAGATGTGAGCAATACAAGCTAGGTTTTGAGCTTTGACAGCACATAATAGCAAGCTGATATGTTTGTATCTATACATAGTGAAGGAAGTATAAGCTACACTGTGGTGGACTGATCTTGCCTGGATGCCAGCTGCCCACCAAGCTGCTCTGTGACTACGCTCCTCAGGAGGAAAAGGAGGGGTGAGAAAATAAGATGGAAAAAGCTCATGGTCAAGATGAAGGCAGTTTAATAAAGCAAAAGCAAAGACCGTGTGCGGAAGCAAAAGAAAACAAAAGATTTATTCTCTACTTCCCATCAGCAGGTGATGTCCATCCACTTCCCAGGAAGAAGGGCTTCAGTGCACATATCATTTGCTCCAAAAGACAGACGTTGTAATTAAGAAAGCCCTCCCCCCACCCCCTTAGCTTTTATTGCTGAACAGATGTCATTATGGTATGAAATGTATCTTTGGTCAGTTTGGTTCAGCTGTCCTGGCTATGTCCCCTCCCAAGTTCTTGCCCACCCTCAGCCTACTGCCCTTTGGGGATGAGGGGGGAGATGTTGTAGAGATAGCCTTGATGCTGTGCAAGAACTGCTCAGCAGTAGCCAAAGGACTGTGTGTTATCAGCACCTTTCTGTCTACAAATATAAAGGACAGCACTAGGAGGGCTGCTATGGGGAAAATTAATTCTGTCTTAGCCAGACCCAGTATATGCACACAGGAAAACATCAGATCTTGTAAAACTAGATTACAAAATATATCTTTTCAGAAGTGCACTGGACTTACTTATTTTTCCAGTGTCCGCCTCTTCTGCCCTTCTAGACAATGGCAATTAGTTCTGAATTAATGCACAAATGGTAAAAACAAGGAAAAATATTCACGTCATTCCGGGGTGGGTTCATGTGAATCAGTAAATATTGGGCATTTAGCCTAAGATACTTAGCAGGAATAATGTGGGTTTTCCCCTTAAAATGTAGACTTGCTTAAATTGAAGAATATGACTGTATTTCTGAAATAAAGCTCCTTAAACACTTTTGAAATTACTTAACTAAAACACATAAAAATTTATAGTAGGATTCAGGATTAAAATATGTTCATAAACACCGTCTATGAATGAAAAATGTAATCCATAAATTGTCAGCCACAATCTGTATTTTTTTATATCAACTACCAGGAGGATAATAGATCATTCTGAAATAACGTTCACATTTATGTATTCGACCTATACAGCAACTTAACGTCCTGCTGTATACAATGCCTTCTGAACTGGGGATTTTTCTTGTATATGCAGAACTTCCTATGGCCGTCTGTGCTGAACAGCATGCTGGGGGAAAGCCAGGGTCTTTGCTATACAGAATTTTTTGCCTTTCTCTTACACTCAAGCATTTACAAGGATTTCTGAAGAGTGGGTAACAAGAGCGACCAAACACAAAACCCAAAACATTAAACCAAATACAGAAAAAACATTTCACTTTAATGATATAATATGGCATTGGTGGCAGTTAAGTGTATAATATCAGAAGGGAGACCCACGGAATTTAGTTTTAGTTACTGACTTACATACAAAACCTAGAGGATGTGTCAACCTATTAGCATAATCAATTAGTTTTACCATTAATTTTCTGTGTACTTTACCTTTATTCGTAGATTGCCCATCAAGATAACTGATGTTATTCATGCGTACTTGTTTATTAGTAGAATAGAAATCCTTTTCCCTCAGATGCAGATGAACATTCTTTTAAGACAAGGATGGCATCTTAATAAGTTTTTCCATGTGTGCTCAGTATAGTGCTTGTCAGATGCACTTCAGGATTCCTAGTTTTTCAGTGTTCCTGAAAATCCTATTTAGATAACAAAGGAGAAAAACATATACACATACACCCTCCACTCTCACTATACTTCTAAGTACTTATTACCACAGTTATCACTGTGTAATACTTATATATCCTTCAGTTTGAATATTTTTAGGTTACAAAACTTGGCAGGCTTCATTAAGATATATATTATGGTATAATGTTGGTCATTTATTGCCCTTATTTGTCTACAATGAAAAGGATTACATTCTTCCAAAGTTATTTTTAATCTAGCACTTAGAAAACAAAGAACAAGGGACCAAAGTAAGTTCTTATAAGGTCTCATAAACACTACAACAAGCAGTAACTGAATACACGAGAAGCTGCCTCTATGCTCAGAAAGCTGTCTCCCTTGATGGAAGATTTGTTGCATGCAAGTATGTCATAATAAGGTAGGTACAGCACCTTTCAGCTAGGGTCAAAGTTATATTGTACAGATATATAGGATAGCAGTAGTCTGTGTATTTCTCTCTTAGAACTGGAGAGGAAATTCATACCAATATCTATGAGATTTTTCTCTTTCAGAAAGCCACAGATGAGCTTAACCTGGTTCCCGAGTGAGACATACAGATCACTAATGGACTTGAATAACTTGTAGGTGAAGCTTCGGTAGAGAGTTGCAGCATTTGGGTGGAAAGTCTGGCAAAGTGTGGTTAGTGGAAACCATTAAGAAGTGCCTGGAAGCTTTTGCCATTTAATAAATTATTCAAGACTGAGTCAACTTTCCATTCTGGAGAGGAACTGAATCAAGCCGAATGGGTACAGTCCATGTCTACTTTCAAAACAGAAACAGGAATTCTAGGTATCTGCTGTCAGGTGTAAATCTTATAGTAATGATGACAACATGAAACTCAGATTTTCTGTCTTCTTTGCTAAGTTTGCAGATGTGCATGTGCATCTGACTCTAGTTTTATTTGAGCTCTTATTGGATCTGCAATGCATAAATACAGAGGATTTTAAGTTATTAAGTATAGGTTTTTAAAAGTGGTGGTTTTGAAAATAACCAAAAGTATAAGGTGATATGACACCTAAATTAGTTACATTTTCCTGGAAGTAAATGGGACATAGCAATGGAGACCCATGCACAAATTTTAGGCCATTTTTTCAGTCTTTCACTTGAGTTGTTTGTATTTAAGGATAATTTCCTTTCAGTAACTAGATTCCCTGCATATCTTACACTGCTATTGCACATCGTAGTCCATTGTAAATTGTTGTAATGAAAGCTTGTGATTTGTCATGAAGCATGCTTGCCTGGATGATTTCTAATGTCTTGTAGTGCCTTTGTTTTAAAGTTAGATTTAAATCCTTAATTACAACATATCTATATTTGTTCTATGCTCCTCTGAATTACATTTTACCTTTTTCCTAATGCTTCCCTGTAAGCACACCATTTGACATCAAAGTAGAAATGCGGTAAGAAAGAAGATCATACATGACAGAGGTATGCTGAGTTAGAAGGCTATTATCAGGACAATGTACATATCTCTTTCTTTTCACCTCCCTACAAAACACACTGCCTCTCTCCACTGTTAGGTGTAATCCAATACCATTTCACATTTGTTGTATATAAAGATGAATCTACTGATCAAACTAATGTGTTCCCTCTCACTTTTTCTTTCCACTAAAGGTTTAACAGCCTGTCATGGTTTTGGCTGGGATACAGTTAATCTTCTTCTAGTAGCTGCTGTGTTTTGGATTTAGTATGAGAAGAATGTTTATCACACTGATGTTTTCAGTTGTTCCCACGAAATCAAGTACTTTTCTCCAGTTTCTCATGTTCAGCTAATGAGCAGGTGTGCAGGAGCTGGGAGGGAGCACAGCCAGGCAGCCAGCCCAAATGGCCAATGGAAATATTCCATACCATAAACATTGTGCTCAATATCTAAATAGGGATAGGCCAGGGAGCAGAAACTTTTCCATGAGTTCAGAGTTTTCTGTGAGTTCATAACTTTTCTGTGAGTTTGATCTTTTCTGTGAGTTCAGCGATATCTGCGAGTTCCACAAGTTTTGAGATCGCCACTCGGGAACTGGCTGCACAATCAGTCGTTGGATGGTGAGAAAAAATATATTGTATATTGCTAGTTTTACATATTCTTCTTCATTCTTTTTCTTATTCTAATTATTATTCCTTCCTTTGTTGTCATATTAAATTGTCTGTATCTCAAGCCAAAAGTTTTACTTTTTGTTCATTCTCCTCCCTATCCCACTGTGGGGATAAGAGGAGCAAGTCAGTGGTCCTAGTTGCTAGATATTGGGTTAAACCACAACACAGCCTCTGTTAATTGCTTTGGTGCTTCTTGTTTAAGGAAGGGGACTTTTGTGACCCTGAAGCTGCTGGATAAGCCTGAAATAAAGTTTATATTCAGGTCAAAATTTGGAAATGTGAATTCTCAAATTCCTGTGTAAGATTACGAAGTTTATGTCTCAACACAATTATCTTTGGAATGAAAAGAGCTCTTACTCACACTGATATGTGGGGGTTTTTCTCTGCTATTTAGCCTTTATGTACAAGCACCTACTATGTCTTTTTCTTCCTACTACTAAGCTTAGTCACACTAATTTTCTTATGTGAACTTCAGTTCCATAGTCTGAAATCTTGGTTTAGATTTCGTTTATTTCGTTTCTTCCAAGACTCCAAGATATCTCACAGGATGACATCATCAGAATAATTGGTCATTCTGACGTGCTTCCTAATCCCATGTACTTAGTCCAAATGCATTTGAAGGCATTACGTTGTAGTTTCGTTGTACTACAGATCTTGCTAACCTTTAAAAATGCACCGCGATAGACATCTTTCCCAGGGATACTCAAACATTGTCATCTCTGTCACTTACTGCCCTTGTATTTCATCAGCTAATCATTGCCAAAGTACAGCTCCCAGGTCCGTGTGAAACCCTGTATCTTGTATGTAGACTTCCTGACTCTTTGCTGCCAGGTATTGCACAACCAAATGCTGATAGAGAGGAAGATAAAACCAAATGCTGATAGAGAGGAAGATAAATGACTTCACTGAGAATTGTTCTGTTCTTCTTCCTTAGGCTTGTTCAGGAAAATATCCCACTGATTTCAGTTGTTGGAAAATGGAAAGCTAAATTCCTTATTAAAATTAGGTTCCTTATGAAAAATATTATGGAAATTATATTGTGTGGGTTTTTTATTGTTCCTTTGTGCTTTCATTCCAGGTTCCAACTCTGCAAACTTTACTAGGCTTAGTGGTAGAGTCTAGCTGAACAGGTCTTCTGATTGATATTTAATTAACAGATCTGTTGAGAAAGGGTTCGAAGTACACTTCCACATTCTGTTCCCTATACAGAGGGATCGCTGAATTTAAAGATGCAAACAATTTAACAGACCCACAGGAACGTTTGGTCATACTGACAGGAATGAGGCCCAGGCGGCAGATTTTAACAGTCTGACAGCCCAGAAGATTACTTGAGTCTTCACTAGCAGTTGTGATTGTTTCAAAATAGGTGGGTACAGTGTGGTTCCCTAAAGGGAGAAGGCCAACTCACTGCTGCCAGAAAAGAGTGGTGTTAGAGGATTTGGGTTTTCAGGATGTTTCATTTCTGTTTGTTGTTCTAGTTGCTAAAGTCACACTGTTTTGCTATTCAATAGAAAACAACGTGTGTGGAGAGCCTCTAACATTATATTTCTAGGCTAGCAGGAGGCACAAGCAGCCACAAATGCTCTAGTTTTCGGACGAAGTTGATGCAATTTTCAATTATATAAACTGAAGCGGCATTTCTTAAGTCATTTAAGCCAACAAGATCTATCTGGGAGCCTGGGAGACAAATCCCACCTGGAAGAAACATCAGCTGAAATTTCACCCTATTCCAGAAAGTATGTTATGGCATCTAATTGTCATCACTTCCACTTGGAGCCAAACCTTAATACCTTATACCCATATGAGAGGGTAGATCGGTGGGAAGAAGGCAGACATTTTTCTTGAATGAGTTTTCGCCAAAATGAGGCAATTTCCTGAAGTGTACTTTTCCTTGTGTGTGTTGTTTTTCTGGATTTTGCAGAATAATACATGTAATTTGCTCATTTAGGTCAGTCTTCTTCCTTTATTTTTATGTTGTGTCCTAACTGACTTTGGAACAGGCAGCTTTGTCTTTGCATTAACAACAAATGCCCTGCAATGAGGCACATGCTTTCAAAGGGAAAGTAAATACATCACCGAATTTGAAATGTGAAAGCCATGTTATGCCAGTTTTTCACTGTCATTATGTAAACATGCAGCATCTGGGTCATAAGAAAAAGTCGGGAGAGAAGCTGTAATAGAAAGTGTCAGAACAACTCAGTGCTTGTTCTCTCTCTCTGCCTGGCAAATTTGTAAAAAGTAGAGGTTTAAATAGGAAAAACTTTAAATTGTGGAACTCTTGAAGTGATACACTGTATTTCTTTTGAAAGCTTTTACATGTACAGGCAATTGGAAATGACTCCCTCAAACACAAGAACAACTTTAATAACTGTCAAGTGTCAGTGAAGTAGACACATAAACAGAAGAAATGTCACAGTCCATCAGCTTTTCCTTACTTCTTCAATTCACTTTCCACTGCTTAGTCACCTAGACATATATAAAGACTCTGTGCATCAGTTCTGCACTTTATCTGCTGCAGAAGAATGTTGGTATATCTGCTTTGCACCTTTCCTTTCTACACAGCTCCTGCCTAGCATTCAGATTGGATTTTCACTTCGAAATTTAGGGATAATCTATCCTTAAGGTATGATGTCTTGATATTCCACATTTATTCTCCTTCAGTGACATCTATACTGAATCTGCTCACTGCACATCTAAAACCAAAAGCTTTCTAGCTTCTGTGCAGGCAAACTCAGTTTGGTACATGAAAGTAACGCCAGGGGCTTGATGGCCCTTCTTCATCAATTTCATCAATGGAAAACATAATTTTTAGTGACACTTTAACTGTGTAAGACTAGAGACAGATCAGATGCACACTTGTATCCTAAACATCTGAGAAAAGAGGAATGTAAGTCACACCAGAAACAAGGGCCATACACATTCTAGTTTTACAGGGACAATCTATTTGTCTGCTTCCTCCGAAAACAAGGAGTACAGAATTGTACTCTTAGCATATGGAAATTATTAGAGAGGTTGAGTGAAGGATAGATCTCAAGATTGAAGTCCAATCAAAAAAAAAAAAAAAAAGAATTTTTACAGCATTATTCTAGTCAATAAGTAAACTGAGAATGTCCATTTTTAGGTATTTAGCCTTCTGCTACAACTTTCTGATTTGGTTTCACTGAGTGTTGAACTGCACCCTCTGACAAGCAGTCAGTAGTAGGCTTTCCCTAAGTATCTGCGCAGGCGGAGAGAAAAGAATTAATCTCATGTTTTCTGAAGGTTAGAAGACAGAGCATACTTATACCATATGTTTAGTGCTCATTTCGATCAAAAGGAATAGAACATTGTTTCAGCTCTTCTGCAAAAGATACTGGTAGTCTCCTACTGCTGTCCCAGCAGAGTCAGAAGTCCTGACTCAGCTTTTTAGACACCTGGAGATCCCATGTATTTCAGTTCCAGCTTCTGACAGTCTATTAGAGGCAGATAGGCCATATTTGTTTCTCTTCTTCTGAGGGTGAAGAAAACGAAAAGTTTCATCAATAGATTAAGCAAATCTAAATCTGTATAATATATATAGAATATATTTAAATCCTGAGGGAGCTAGCTTGTTAGGGACTAAGTAGGGGACAATGTCCCCTAAAAACAAGGTAGGACAGACCCTTAAGAGAAATACAGTACTGTTTCTTTTTAAAACATGCCAAGGTCTTTTCGTGAAGACCAGCTGCAAATATTTTTCATAGAATTCCTGTTGCAAGGCTGTGGATGCTTCATATTTTGTCTCTCTGTAAATAGTATGTAATATCCTGGTCTATCCAAGAGAGAAGATAAATTCTCTTGAAATTCAAAGGTTTAATGCTGAGAGTCTAAGATAATCACATTTTAATTTTCTTGCTCTGTTCATACATCAGATATTGTGAGGTATAATAGAAATGTGTTATAACTGTGCAAAAATACCTGATCAATTTGGGGCAGGAGGAAGGGGGAAAAAAAAAGGGCTATTTTTCAATTATTTAAAGCCAGTTATAAGGAATCAAAGAAACATTAGGGAAGATATCATTATATTATACAAAAAGTCAACTCTAAAGTATGAAATACAGCAATGTTATGCAAATCCTTTCCAGAATGAAGAGAATTTCAATTTTTCTTATGAAATAAAAATGGCGTATATCTGTATGCTTATGCTTCTTTAAGCCACTCTACTTTTGTCTACCCACATAAATGACCTCTAGCTTAAGAAAGTGAAGGGGTGGGGTTCAGCTTTGCTTAGAATTTTTTTCTAACAAAAAATCAATGTATTTTGTGTAGAAATTAATTTCCTCATAAAAGTAAAACAAATTGTTGTGATGGGCAATGCAAGTTGACCTTGTTGCCAAGAAGGCCAGTGGGATCCTGGGGTGCATTAAGAAGAGTGTGGCCAGCAGGTTGAGGGAGGTTCTCCTCCCCCTCTACTCTGCGCTAGGGAGGCCCCATCTGGAGTACTGCGTCCAGTTCTGGGCTGACCAGTCCAAGAAAGATGAGGAGCTACTGAAGAGAGTCTAGAGAAGGGCTAGAAAGATGATGAAGAAACAGGAGCATCTCTCCTACAAAGAAGGCTGAGGGAACTGGGCTTGTTTAGCCTGAAGAAGAGAAAACTGAGAGGGGATCTTATGAACAATTACTTAACGCTTATCTTAAGGGCGAGTGTCAAGAGGATGGGGTCAAACTCTTCTCAGTGGCGCCCATTGACAGGACAAGGGGCAATGGGCACAAACTGAAGCATGGGAAGTTCCATCTGAACACAAGGAAGAACTTCTTTACTTTGAGGATGACAGAGCACTGGAACAGGCTGCCCAGAGGTGTTGTGGATTCTCCTTCTCTGGAGATACTCAAAATCCAGCTAGATGCCATCCTGTGCAACCTGCTCTAGGTGACCCTGCTTTGGCAGGGGGGTTGGACTGGATCATCTCCAGAGGTCCCTTCTAACCCCAAACGTTCTGTGATTCTCTTATTCTCTGAAGTTGTGTAGAACCTGAGGAGCATCTACTGAGACTTCATGACGCCTAACTCTCTAAAGGAGGAAAGGTCTTTAAATTAAAGAAAACAGTGTTTTATTATTATATCGACAAAGTATTAGATAAATTTTGACATGAAGAAAGCTTAAAAGTACTAGGTCACACAGAATAGATATAAGAAATACTTATTCTTTAGTTCTTCCCCTATCTACTGTGCATCTGCAGAGGTGGATCCTTGCTTTTGGTTAACTCGTGACTTCCAAATGGCTGTATATTTTGTCCCTAGAAGCAATGATTTCCAGTCTGTTGGAGGCTTATGTTTTTACTCCCTGTGCCTGATTTTAGCTTGTCTGTCTCTGAACAAACTGGAGTTTCCCAGCTTCAGGCTGGGACCCTTATGTTTGCTGCACTCTGCTGTTGCAACAACTTTCCCTCAAAACACTTTCAGCAAATTCACTCTCTTTCCAAAGGTTTGGTTTAGATTATTCCTCTCTAGGAACGTAATGGAGCACACACAAATAAAAAATACTGCAATGCACATTGGTGCGTCTGTTATTTCGAAGTAATCAACTGAACTATTTTTTTAAACATAGTAGACTATAAGTCCCCATTATCTTGAAAGCTTGAGAAGCTGTGTAAGTAAAGTCAAGGATGATATGAAATCTTGTAGAGTAGCCACTTATGTTTTGCACGATTTGGAAAACAATTTGAATTTACTGACTTTTAGTTTGTAACTTTGGGAGACGAAAAGAAAACCACAATTCCCTCTGAAAGAAACTTGAAAAATGAGGAATGATACTGATGTCTTCCATTTTTCAGCTCTCAGCTGAAGAATCTATTCTCTTTGGCACCTTAAGGTATATTTAAGAAATCAGGAGGTCTTAAAGACGCTTAGACCTATTATTAACATATCTGTTTATTTCCTAGCAATTGTTTGACTGTTATGGCTTATCTATTCAATTTCATTTCATATTAGAAAAGGCTCCTGTAGCTATTATGTCTCACTTCCTATCAATTTCAGCTAGAACAATATGTAAAGATTCTAAATTTCTTTTTCTTCTCTTCTGCACATTGTACTTTCCCTGAACGAATCAAATCTACAGGGTATTTTAAACAATAAGGAAGACTGATACAGAGGTAGCCCCAGGAATATTACGTAGCAGATTGCATGAGTGTGATGAGATTGGGATGAACTGTGAGCATGACAGCGCTGTGCTGATACTGTAAGAACTACAACAAGATACTTTAGAAAGTGCATAAACCTGAAGTTGCCTTGCTATTTACACAGTTGTGTCTGTGTTATAAGAGTAGCAGTCTGAGACCAAACTGGGCCAGGTTCTGAATTCTGTTTAGCGGGGCTGAAATTTTCAGAGTCCATCTCATACCACTTCATATCAATTTGGGAAAGCTGTGTAGGTTATTGCTCTTTATGAAAACATCTTCTTGACATCAAATGGAGCTTGCTTAGCTGCTCTTGGAAGATTGCTGTGGTCCTCCTTGCACTGCTGAAACTCCTCACTGCGGAGCTGAGAGAAGAGTGCCGTGCACTCTGAGCCCTGTCAGCCACTGCACATCTCTGACATGATTTTCCAGGGGAATCAGAGTTCTCTGTTTAAACTCTAGAAAACTCTTAGTGTAACGCTGAGTTGATAGCTATCTTAAAAGTAAAGCATTGGTCCAGTTTAGAGATTCACTGTCCCCAAGGGAGACTGGCTATATTACTTACGCGTAGATAGAAGTTGTAGATATGTTAGGTATTGGGAAGTTTGGTATATAGCCAAGCAGACATATATCGTAAGTAAAAATTATTTCATCAAAATGTAAGTGAAAGATAAATACTTAAGAAACAGAGTCACGACACCAACAGAGATATGCTGGCTTTTTTGTAAGCTCTGGTACTGTTAGAAAAGGGGCAAATAGGCACTGATTCTACTGCAGTGGAATACAGAGCTTTTCCTCTACTACTTTTTTAGGTAGTTCTTGTGTAATGCTGTCTTCTGTGATCTTCAGAGGCTTTTAATTACAATATTTTACTGACCTTACGAGGTGAAAATAAAAATTAATTCTTCTACTCTCTAAAGCACATAGCCTATACATAGCCCCCTGGCCCCCATAGCAAAATTTTATAAAATCTGACATCAAAACTAAACATGGCAGTGTATCCTACCACCAAATTTAGAAGAAAGATATAGCATTCGTCACAATTATTCTTGTCCTATGCTGATAAGAGAGAGGGGAAATGAGGTTTGATTGTAATAGACCAATCTATTCCCATTATTGAGGAACCTCTTGCCAAATAGTCACTGCTTCAGCAGTAACTCTCTCCTTAGAATATGTTTCACAGATGACTTGAATGATTGTATATCACAAAGTCTACAGTTCTCAGAAGCGAACAAGTCCACGCTGGATCTATAAAATAGGGACCTTCCTGTGCTTAAACTTCACCTCAAGTCAACAAGTATGGATATAAATGTCTACTCAGGGAATTAAAAAGTCAAATCCTTTAATACGTTCTTAAATATATGGGCCCCCCAGAAGAAGAAATGGGAAGTGATTCTGATGACCAGCATTGGAGGAATGGAGCAGCAGGTGCCAAGAGTTTTCTATACAATGACCTAGTGTTTGTCATTAAAAAGTCATATAATGTCATTTTGTAGTCATTTTTAAGGAAAAATACAGTCAGTGTGTTCAATTTTGCATTGCTGGGTCGCTATGTTATACAGTAATAGAGGTTTAAGAAGTGTCTGAACACATTTAAACAGTTCATGAGGTGCTGCCTTACAACGGGCTGTGTTGTGTATGCTGTGCGTCCATGCCCCGATGCTGTGTGTGTCTAAGGAAACAACCATACAGAATTTGTTGCTTTTCCTCCCCCTTATTCCTCCAGTATCCTCAAGCTGGCCAGTTTAAATCAAACACAGCAGGGTAGACACCTCAAAGATTCAAATTTCTACAGGTTTTGTTGAAGTCAGATGTGGGTTGAGAGAAGAGTCCCAGATCAATGCCCCGTGGAGGAGAAGGATGAAGTGTGAGCCTGCCTGACATCTGCTTTGCTAGTTATAGTTCACATGCAGGTGTGGTGAGCTACATGGAGTGAGCATTTGTCAGTTGTAATCTTCAGACCTATGCGAGGAAATATTGGACGCATTGGGTAGGAAAGGGAAGGGGAAAGGAGGACAAGCACAGGAAGGGCTGTAGTGGCAGCAGGTTGTAGGTGAGAGATGGAGTTCCTACTGTAAGGGAAGAGGATAAGACACTAACTGGAAATGCTGTTTCACTAGCTGTGCTTCTCAGAAGAAAAATAGCTTTTCCTCTATCTTGTGTCTGTCCACTGAATTTTCTCTTTTATAGTATGCTTTACATTTGTAAGTGTGTAAAAGTGGTAAAAATAAAAATTGTCCATGCTGAAGATTTTTAAAAGGATTTGGAAAAATTATTTTAAAAGGATTTGGAAAAATTATTTACATGGAAGAAAGAAGAATTGCTTTAGCTGCTTTTGTAATGGTTTCATTTTATCTGTATGTATTCAAGTTTCCCTTCATTCATTCAGCCCTCAAAGGGCAGAAAATAGTTTTTTGATAAAAAAGCCCTGCATCTTCAATTGTAGTCTGTCTTGTGAGAAGCAGCTGTGCAGCTTTAAAATGATTGCCAGGCTCTTGAAAAACAATGGTTTATCTGAAAACCTGAAGCCAGTTAAAAGATATAGTGTAGCCAATAAATAGTTCACTTCTGGGATTGGCATGGCACCATACTGAGTATATTGCTTGTGTTGTGGGGGAAAGTCTGGCTCTTATGGGAAGAGAAAACTATTTAGTTTCCTTTCTGCCGCAGTAAGACCTCACTGATGGCAAGCTAGCACTAACTGTTTTTCGAATTACCTCATGGTAAAAACCCAGATGATTGTGAGCTATCTCTGGACCTACACAGTATGCACTGTAGGGGAAAAAGAAACAATCTTTCATGTAGATATTTTTTATAACTTGTACATTTACCCCATGCCTTTGAACATTCTCAGAAATAAAAGATAGATTTACATACAGTTGTTCTTCTGAGATTGCTCCTCATCGGGGTTTGACCTGCACACCCAGAGATGGTCCCCCATGAGCTCCTAAAAGCATGCAGCCTTGTAAGTTTTACACAAATGTGCAGGTGACATTCTTTCAGATAGGACTTTAAAATATTTAAATATTTCTGCAGTCAATGATTACTGAATGATTTTGTAGGCTAAAGAAAGGAGAATTAGTGCATCTTGCCACAGAGATTGACAGGCACAGGTTTGCTCTATACATCAGTGACTAAGGTCCTCTCTGTGTAAGATAACTGTTAATGTTTGATTCCCCGTGGCATAAAACAAACCTGAAACTATTTTATCTCTTAGGCTACCTGGACATTTTCCCTGTCTCTGAGAACAGTAGCATGCCATGGAGGTGACCCCAGTGCTGACATCACGCTCCACAGACTGTTCCTAAGCCAGGGCAGATCCTGCACTGCTGAAATAGCTCTGCTCATCACCTGTCCACTCTCAGGTGTGCTATTCATAGCTGTGCCTCATCTGCATAATTAGTAAAATCAAACCAGAGTTGCGTCTTTCTGAGATGGCTAAATGTTCTGTACAAGGAACATTTGTACAGAACCAAAACAATATAGGCTCAACCTACTGTAATGTTCTACTTGCACATATGGAGGCATGGAGAATTGCTTGTGGAAAATCCTCTTAGAGAAAGGGAAACTTTGTGCCTCTTTCCACTGTGCAGCAAACCACGTCAATACTGAGAAACTAGGTCAATACTAAAGGATTCTTGGCTGGAGGGTAGGCACAAGATCTACATGCAAGGAATGATATATTAGGCAATTATTTATCTTAGTAGAACCTAAAATAACTTAAGCCATCTAGACCTTGAAATAATTTTTTTACTTCCTCAAGCTTCTCAGTCTTCAATGTCTGCCATTCATTTTCCTCTCACTTGACACCTACTGCAGGAAAAACTGAAAAACACGAATTCCCTTTAAATATAGCCTGGTTCCAAGTGTGCATTTATTCTGACAGCAGTTAAGAATTAATGACATATCCATACATTGTTAAAAATGCTTTTTGAGTAGCTGTTCTTCAAGTAATTATTTCTTTTATCTCTCCATGTAGTGTTTCACTCTTTGAAAAATTGCAGGGGACAGTTATTTCTTATTGTCTCTCTCATGAATAACTTGCATGCATGACAACTTCTGCTTCTCTTATCAAGTCAAGATCAGTTTGATTTTATTTTCTTGTATTACATTTGGAGGACAAATAAAAAAAAAAAAAAAGGACCAGAACAAACCTGTGCTTTGACCCAAAATTTAGTCTCTATCTGTTTAGCAGTGGGAAATGGAAGAAAAAAATCTTTAATATACTTGAAACTGCAATGTTGACGTAAATGTAATGACGTAATGTTGTGTAAATATAGCATTTTACTAATCATATCTGTAGTCATATTTTGTGAAAATGATGTTTTCTGGTTTTATGCTTACCTCATGATGCATCTGAAGTTATTATTACCTTTCATTCAGTAGAATGTATCTAGATTTGAAGAAATACTCCACAAATCCAAATGCATAAATAGGTCATTGTACATGTAGATGTTTGGGACTGAAGATAAAATTGCTGATCTGGAAATGTATATACTAGAAGAGACCTGAGAATGCTGCATGTAGGCTTACATGTGCAGACTGTGTGCGTTATTTCGAACTTGAGTAAGGATTTGTAATGAGCTATTGGATAGAAAGAAAATTTGTTCTGTATAATTAATTCAATAGCTAAAAAGAAAAAACTGTGCAACTTATTTCTACAATTTACAAAAAAATTGCCTGAGATGAGCCTTATCTCTAGCGAAGGACACAGGCTGTAGTAGCAGCTATTGCTGTATTTTAGTGTGCAGGCATGCATACCCTGTCAGCTTCATGACAATGAAGAGACCACTGACATGTAATAGTGTAAGAGTCACACTCTTTTACACAACATGTCTTCAGGCATTGGGAATGTTTCTAATTCATATGAACAAACTTTTACAAGTCCTGCATTTTTCATATCAGATAAAGGGCAAAGGCAGTGTATAATGAGACTCTGATCACAAAGCTAACTTTGTGAAGAATCAGATAAAAGAATTACAATGTAAATAAAGTAAGAAAATAAAAAATGAAACATTCATGAGGACATAAGAACAGATAAACAAGGTCAGGTTGAAGATCCCCCTGTCCCAGTATACCATCTCCAGTGATGGCCAAAAAATGATTTCTCAAGAATACAGACGCAGACCAAGCATATACAATAATTCCTTTGAGTATTTGCCCAGACTCCAACCAGTTGCAATTTAGGGAGATCATGAGCTGGAGGTATTCCTTATGTGTTTAGCAACACTTAGTGAATTTCTTTACTATAAATTTCTTCAGTCTTGCTTTGAAACAGTGTAAACCTATTATCACCCATAATATCGGGTGGGAAGGCTTTCATAGCTTAATGACGTATTCTGGAAACAGCCGCTTCCCTTGTTTGCTTTATATCTGTTAAATATAAACTTTGCGTGTTGTGTCCTAGTTATCTTTTATGAAGTTACAGTAGCATTATTACTAGATAAGTATACAGAGCTTTCAAAAAAATAGCCATTTTTGTGGTTCCCTTAGTTTATGCATTAAAACAATTCAGATATTGAAAACCATGTATGACGTGGAAATCTTTGCCATTATTAATGCCATCTTCCAAATCCCTCCTATCCCATATTTTCCATTCATTCTTTCTTTCAGAATTCAGATGAAGGTGTTGAGGCAAACTGGTTTTTTTGCAGAATGTTACTCTAGACAAATGCATGTGTCAGTACTTGGAAGAGTCTTGACTCTCTTTGCTGAATATTTGCAAAACATACAAAGGCAGGTTGAAAAGTCCACCTGATCACAATAATTCCGACCTCAAACAATTACATACTCTGACAGTTGTCTTTGACACTAAATGAATTCAATTTAGTTGGTATGTTTGCTAACTGCTGCAGATTAAATATGATACTTTAAATCCTGAGACATCACTCCAGAACATGCAGTCCTTAATGGGACAAGTTTGTTATCTTCCTGTAGAGCTATATGAGACAGAAGTAGAGATGAAATACATATATAGCTAAGCTCTTGGTAAGAAGCAACTTATTGTTATTCTCCAGTAAGAAACTTTAATTACTCTTTTCCTTTCTGCTGTGCTTCCAGTCATGTTTGATAGATCATGTTTTCTAGACTTCTTGATGATTCTTGTTGATTTATCCTCTTCAAAAGCTTGCCTCGGATTTCTCTTAATTCTCCATCTTCTGTGAATGAGCACAGGCTGTGAAAGGGGCACAGCCAAGCTATTTCCTAACTGATCATTCAGAAAGGTTAAAAATATTTCCCAAGCTGAGTAAGTGGAAAGATGAATGACCTCCCATCAAACAGGTAAAACACATTGTACCATAGCTAATTTAAGCAACCTATAAAATGTTAAACTTCTAGACACCGTCTCTGTGCTGTTGTCATCCTTGACCAAGATTGAACACCCAACTCCTCACTGCTTTTTTTTCGACTTTCACAGCACTGATATTCAAATTGTGAAAAAAAGTAGGTCTTTCTCAATGTAGAACTATGCAGCTTTTTTGTGTTTCCAATCACACGGTGTCAAATTGATGTGAAGTAAAAGTGTGTCATTTATTATTTACTTAGTCAATTTAGTATGTTAATAAGATATATGCATGTGGTAATAAATAATCCAGTAAATTACAAATCTTAGCACAAGAACTTTAGAAAGTAAGAAAATATGTTCCAACATGCCACACGGTTATATGTCAAAGCTGAAGTGATGTTCAGATTTTTTTAAGACACAGTGGAGACCCAGTCAGACCGCTTATTGTTGAAAGGGCCCCTGACAAAATACCGGTTCATTCCAGGATCAGGCTGGGTTCTCTGGCCTATGAGTGGCCATTTAAAGCAAAAAAAAAAAGAGATGAAATCTTTGTTAAAATCATGAGTATATGAAATACCTTAATAATCTTCCCTTGGAAAAACATTCAGGTCTACACTTACTCAAAAATGAACTTCAGAAATACCATACTTGTTTTATAAATCTCATAGTCTACTGAATTAAAAGTTCTTCATGAAATCCACTGTCTAATGCTATTTGTCAGTGAACTGGTTTTGCTTGTTTTTCAAAATTCCAGTCTCGCAAGTATGCATCATTTTCTGCTAAGTAAGGGCTATTCAGTTTAGTGTTTTTAATGATGGCTATATTGAGATAACTTCCTGTGAAGTTCTCCAAATGTCAGAATTAATTTGTCTTATCTTATCAGTATAAAATATAAAAATCCAAAAGTAATTAACATTTACTGAAGATTTCTTTTTCACCAGTCTAAGCATGCTCCCAGAGAAAATAACTACTTTTGTTGGTTTATTGGTTCCTAGCAGAGAGTAATGGGATATATATAGGATAGCCAGCAATGAGCTCATTTATCAGAGAAGAAAACTCATAGTTGAGTTAGCACTGCTGAGCTTTGTCTACAGTGAATAACTTAACCAGTGCTGACAGTGTTTGTAGGAAAAGTAAGTAATAGAAATGATGTTAAAAATACTTTAACTGCAAGAATGGATGGCACAAAATCTGTGGCGCGTATATCGAAAACTTCTGCTTTTCCAAAGCAAATAAATTTTGGTTCACATACTGAAGATATGAAGATGTTTTAAAGACTTCCTAGTGTTTAGAAATATTGTATGAACTTTTACAAAGAAGTTGTTCTTATATATTTCTCGATTACTGAGTAAGTTATAATAAAGAATTACATTCTGCCTGTAGATTTATAAATAAAATGGGGACAAACTTTCCTTTTCTCTGCTTGATTTTACAAATTCAGAGTGGATTTTCTTACAAGATTAAGATCTTTACTGCAGTTTTATCAAAACTGCAAAATGACTCTTCTCTTTGCATACACATCTGCTCTTCTGCTATTCTTACGCAGTTGTAAATCACTGTGTGCCACATAATTTGTGCTTTTCCCTCTTTCACACTTCTGTTTCTGAAAATAGAAAGCACTTTAGACATTGCAGAATTAACACAGTAATATTTGTCCTAAAGTTCACTGAAGGAAGGATTTGAGGTTTTTCCCCTCTTGCCAGGTATGTATGTGCAATTGGTTTGATTCACTTATATCTTACTTACAGTCACCCTTGGCAAAAAAAATTTTTAAAAGAGGTTTGGCATAAAAGCATCTTGATAGCTTTTATCTTTTCTAACAAATTACAGTAGACAAAGATTACGTTTAGTGCTAAAAACACAGTCAAGCTCACTAAAACCCATGCTTAAAGCTGAATCCTCCAAAGTTAAAGGGCACACCTGTGATGCATGACCATGTCATCTACCTTGCTGTCTCTGATGCCGAGGAATATATCGCACAAGCACAGCAGCCTCGAGAAGGCAGGTGTTGTAGCCTTAACCTCTGATTGTGCAGACTGTATAGCCTAACCTCCCCCCTCAAGTGCTGTTTCTGTGTTGTCTTTTGCATGGTAAAGGGACAGAGCTGGGACTTCACCACTCCTGACATTACAGATTAAATCCACTTAACAAGCTTTTTTTATTCAAATCACTATCTCTAAATAAAACAGTTTACTGGATTGTCAGAAACTAGTGCTTTATTTTATGCCAGCCCTGCATTTTCAGTTTCCTTCACCCCTGAACTACTTGTCCAGCTGAGTATTTATAATCTCTTTTTCTAATCTTGGTTGTCAATCTGCCATTGTTCATTTCAGAGTAACTTCACTGAAATCAGTTTGGTAAACCATTGATTCGTGTATTATTTAGCATTCAAAAAGTTAAAAGTCTGGTCCTGGGGACCCTTAAATACATACTGCTATTAGAGTGCTTCTGAAAAGCTTTCACAGTTATCCTGTGATTCTAAGTAAAACTCTGAGTCTGCATAGGTGCATGTCTACTAGCTTGCTTTGCACTTCAACTTCTGTGTTAGGCATCCCGTGGGTTCAATCATTTTCAGTAATACAGTTAACATAGCATTAACCTGTGCTGGGGCTTCATTTTCTGCAATTTTTTTGTACTATTGCAGTCTCAGAAAAACAACATCTGTATGGTGACAAACGCTTGGTTTGAAACAAAGATCAAGTACTTTATCCACCAGCACTTCAGAAGACTTTGTTTCTATGGAGGTTTTCCTTTCTCCTCTCCTGGCATTTTGAAGTCATTAGATTTAAAGCTCCTTTGAGAATCAGTAGAGCAGGCTAAAGAGCGAAAAGGAGTTACTGAGTAGGGGGGAAAAGACTTTGCTTTTTGCAGAAGGGTGAGACCATGGCAATTGGCTAGGCTAGTGCTAAGAGCTTATTGATGTAGGAGTGATGTTGGAGGCGTAAGATGCCAATCACAAAGTGAGTGAACTTCAGAAGAATACGTAACAGATAACAGGCAAAAATGGCCTTTCAAGAGGGTGACTGCAGAGTGATCAGAATCTCAGCTGAGAATGCAGGGAGAGTTTCCCAAATGAGGGATGCTTTTTTGACTGCTTAGCAAAGGCCTGAGGCAGCCAGCCCCAGGTGCCTAATGGAAACATTTTCTCTATGTACATTTAGGTCTTTCACAGAGTGTCTTTAACAGAAGTCTGCTGTGCCTTTCAATGCGTGAAAGAAAGTTTTTCATTTATTGATGATTTTCCTTTGCTTTTAGTACTTGCAGTACTGCGTGTAACAGGAGGAAGTATATGTGTTGACTGTAATAAAGCAAAAGTCATGTTGGTCTGAAATTCACTATTCAGTCAAGCACTGATCAATTCACTGATCAGTATTCTCATCATGGTAATAGGAAGCTGCACAGTTAAAGTGGTAAGTTGGAGGAGGAAACCCATTTCAATCAATGCAGTCAGCTAGTTGAAGGGGGCCTTTCCTCTGCTTTAATAAATTGGAGAAGTAGCCTCTCAGTTCTTCAGAGAAAAAAAAAAGAGAAATAAATATTTTCAACTAGGAAGACAGCTCTAGAAAAGAGAAAAACTGTATGATTGGTGAAAGCTGAAATTAGAAGTCTCAATTTGGTTCCCAGCCTGCAGTTAAGAGGAAGACAAAAGTACTTTATTGGTTTCCATAGCAGAGTTTTAAGAATTAAAGACATGGGGGTTGGAACAAAGACAGGAAGGAAACTAAGTAAGAATTGGGGTAAATCACAGCTAATGTCTCCATTCACCACAACTGCATTTCTGTACATAGTGTCTTTTTCATTTGAAGTTCATTGCTAGGTAATGTTCAGCATGAATTAAGTTTGTGTTCTCTAATTGAGTTTAGCAATGAGTAATGAGGTGGACTTGCCATCATCAAAATACAGTTGCCTTTTTATGACATACATTCAGGATTGTTGGAAAAGGATGAGAAATTAATCTGATAAGAAGTGTGCATTTACTTGGATTCTTTACTCACTGTTTCATCTTATTTGCCATAAACACTACAGTGGTCTGTAGCCAATAAATAAAGATTTCACTTTTTCACTTCATCTTACCTACATACCATTTATTTTTAGGACAGTATACTTATATTAAGGGATGAATCATTAAAAAGAACAGACAAAGCATGGTATCAAATGGCCTTCATTTTGTATTGAATTCATAAACCAAATTAAAGTTCTTCTTCAATTTCATGGTTTGGGAGATTTTTTCTTTATCTCTAGTGTACTAACTAAACAGTTTATAAATTTATTTTATTCTACCTATAAAATGAAGACCACTGCCTTTGACTGCTGTATACTTTCCGCTTAGACCTGTTGGTCTAAGTGCCTAAATGAATGGAAGCTGCTGTTGTAGGAAAGCCTGAGACTGTAACAACAGGTACTCAGCTGCTCATGACCAGCCTGCAGTGAATCTGGAATTATTTTTATCCCTTGCACTCTTGTATATACTGCTCATTCTTAATTTGTGTAGTGTTTTTGATTTTAATGAGGAAGAGATACAAAGAATTTATGCATTTCCTATCATGTTTCAGGTAGACACATGATTAAAACCTTATAATCAAGAAATAATTTTTCACATCTAGAGAGTGCTTGTCCTGCTGCTCAGGATCTACTTTTAATTAAAAATCTGAGCTCTGGTACATATGCAAATATCATTATGTCAACAGTAATAGCCATGAGAACATGAAAGACTCGTCAATAGTCTCAATAGAGCAGAAGGGGGTAGCAGTGGGATATCTTACACCTGTCTTAACTTCATGAAATGAATTGTAACGGACACAGTATAACATAAACTCTTCACAAGGTTAGCCTTCCCTTGGTGATTTTCTGGCTGTACATGGAGGAAATGGTAAGACAGAAGTGGAGAACTTTAACAGTGTATAATATGTTAGACATAGATTTCACTTAAGAGTTGTTCAGAACTTAGAAATACAGAAATGTTCATTTTTTAAAATGTGGTAAAATAACACAAAATGCAAAATAAGACTATAACCAATTCCTCCATAAATGATGCTCTACTTGATACTGGAATCTCTTGTTCCAATGGCAGAGAGTGGATAAGAAGTTCTTGCTTTTTATGTTCTGTTGTAAGCAGGATTAATATAAGAAAGCCAAGCTTATAGTACAAAAGTAATGAACTTTATCTGAAGAAGCAAGGAGAAGCTCTCCACAGCTTGGACGTTTCTGCCTAGGGAAGTAGTGGAGTCACTATCCCTGGAGGTATTTAAAAGATGTGTAAATATGGCACTTCACAACATGGTTTAGCAGGCAAGGTGGTGTTGGGTTGATGGTTGGACTTGATGATCATTGACATCATTTACAACCTGAATGATTTTATTGTTCTGTGATGATCAGATCTCACTGCACCCACAGTGGTGTTTGCAGATCCTACTAAGCCACATGGTAAAGCAGAGTGTCAGCACAGTCTTGACACACCACTAATCATTAAGTAAGTGTGGTTTTGTGTCAGTTGAGACACAAGTTTGTTGGGTATTCTTCCTTTATTTGTACTTGTTGCTATTTATTTATATTTCTTTATTTATACCTTCTTGTTATTGGTCCTTTCTACAGAAAGTGATTTTACAAAATATGTTGTTAATGGTTAATATCAAGCCATTGCATGTGGGGGAATATACTTGATGTGCATGGGTTTGCTGTAACTGTATGGACTCAAGCTATTGGCCTTAGCAAGGGGAGCTAAGTGGAGGTGAAGTTGTCACAGCTATATTGTATGCACTCCAAATAAAGTGCCAGATTGAATTTTTGGGGCGTCTGTCACAGCCACACTATATAAAGATGCAGAATGTTTGGCTGAAAGCTTTGTCTTTTCTATCGTCTCTCTCTCTGGTGCATACTACACATTGAAAGAAAGCTAAAATCTTTGTACAATTTAACAAATCAGCAGGTGTGTATTATCTGAGAGATATTAGAAGGTATTAGAGGTATAGTTTTCATTTCTGTAGATTTTAATGGCCTAGTGAATACACACACTTATGAATATATGGATTGGTCTAAGCAACCCAGAAAACATGCAGTTTTCCACATGGTTGTTTTCTTGCACAAGGTCGTGTTAGCAGATTTTGACTCAACCATTTTGCCTTAAATCCTTCCTCAGTCTATTCTTCCCATGTACAAAGATAAACTCTCTTGCTCATTCTCAGTTCAAATATGCTCTTCATTTAGCAAAACAGATGTTCTCTTTAAATAGGCTTCAGGTAGTATGGACATCTCAGCCTTTCCTTAATGAATCCATCGTAACCAAATTACATATGCATAAATGCAGCTTGAGTCCTTCAAGGACATATTCATTAGGTGTGCCATTTTGGATTCTCTCTTTGGAATAAATAGGTCCCTGTGGCTGTTTGAAGCATTTAGATTCACTGATTCTATTTGAAAATATCCGTTTTATATATGCTAACTATATATTGCTATGTACACAGGAAAAAAAATAGTTATTCAGAAAGATATTAAATAAGTTTTCTTATATTCCACAGCCCTGTATCCTTTTTACATGCATAAAATAATAAGAATCTGATCAATCAACCGTGGTACTCCTAATTTATTCACTGTGGTATAACTCAGCTAACTGCATTTTCCTTATTCGCAATGAAGTGACAGGAAGTATTTCTGGCTAAAGTAATTCACAAATATGAACATTGCAAGTTATGGTAGGTATTGATTTCTGTCAATGTAGGTAGAGAATATTTCTAATACATGGCATAAAGTAACTTCGCTTGGGATAAAATATGTTCAATGGAACATCTGATATCCAGAAAACATACCTTGAGATCCATCAACACCAATAAATCTTTAAAGTGCTGAAGTTTTTAAGTTAAAAAAAATCTTAGAGATCTTAAACCAAGTTTTGTGTAAAATAAGCAAAATATGTAATATGAGTTTGGATCACTAGATACAATGATCTTCAGTAAAGAGACATTTAGTTATCCTCAGCAATCCAAGCTTCATGACACAAGTCTGTTTGGTTAATCAGCAGTACCATTCTTAGTTCCACTTTTTAAGCTGTTTTTTGCAGTGCACTGATGTGCACTGTTACAAATGGGGAAATGGTAGTTACAGTTTTCCCAGTGTTGATATGAAATAAGTTGAAGTCAATGACAAGATCTCCCTTGATGGCAGAGCCAAGCAATGAAACCTATATGGGTTATTTCATACCCAAAATGATGTAGTGCTGGTAGTTATTGCAGAGGACATTTGGAATCAACATGCAATCACTATTTCTTTCCTTTTCTCCTGTATCTGCTGGTAACATTCAATCTTACTTAGGCTGGAGGGCTGGAGTACCTCTCCTACAAGGACAGGCTAAGAGAGTTGGGGCTATTCAGCCTGGAGAAGAGAAGGCTCCGGGGTGACCTTCTAGTAGCCTTCCAGTACCTGAAGGGGGCCTACAGGAAGGATGGAGAAGGACTTCTCACAAGGGTGTGTACTGATAGGACAAGGCAGAATGGCTTTAAACTAAAAGAGTCAGATTAGATATTAGGAAGAAATTCTTCACCATGAGGGTGGTGAAACACTGGCACAGGTTGCCCAGAGAAGTAGTGGATGCCCCCTCCTTGCAAGCGTTCAAGGCCATGTTGGATGGAGCTCTGAGCAACCTGGTCTAGTGGAAGATGTTCCTGCTGATGGCAGGGAGTTTGGAACTAGATGATCTTTAAGGTCCCTTCCAACCCTTAACATGCTATGATTCTATGATTCTACGATTTAGTTAGCTGGGTTTTGGTCCTTTTTGTGTAATACAAGGATCTTCCTTAAAAGCAAGCATCCACACTTCACTTGGGCTCTCGGGAAGACAAGAGAGCCACATGTAATTCAGCTATAGGCAATCTCCTCTGAATTTTTTTCATAGTATCAAGGCTATATTCAGCTCCAAACAAAAGCCTAGCTTCTGGTGTCTTTAGTCTGACCTAGCAGAAACACATTTCGATGGGACTGCTCAAAGAATAACCAGGGTAATTTGTGCGTTAGTGGTGGCACATCACCCAAAGAAGGTGGCAAAACACCTTTCCTGTTACCATGCAAGTGCAATAGGTATCCATGATCTGTAACTGTTGCGTAAGGGAACAACAAAATGAGAGTGAGCCCCTAGGGCTTCCACAGCTAAGAGAGATGATTTTGACTGGCCTTTGCTCCTAAGTGAAAAGGGATTTACTAAACCTTTCTAAAGGAAGATTTACCCAGACCAGAGTGACTGATCCACCAGAAATAAAGTCGGGTTGTATATTGGAACCTGTTGTGTGTGAATGGCGAATGTAGCAACTGCAGATTCATAATGTTTGATTATAAATTATGTTTGAGTGCTCATTAAGTCACAAGAACATGTATTTCATTACCAAAACACAAGGATTTAATACAGGTAAAAAGTCATTATGACACTCAAGGGCATAATAAACCATAAGCAATGCAGCATTCCTTCATAACGATAAAATAATACATATTCTGTTTCAAGGTTTACCCTAACAAATAGGCCCTGATGCCAGACAATGCTCCAAACAACTGAGAAATAGAAACACCGTATCTACAGACTGGCATTTCTCCCCTCTGTTCCTTGGTCTGTATGCAATTTTTATTTAAGGCTCTTTTTCTATTGAAAGTTTTTCTGAGAAGAATTTGACAATATTACTGCTATAACAACTTTATAGAAGTCATGTAAGGCATTAATAATGTGATCAAAACACTGTTCTGTTCAAAAAAACTGGGGGAGGGGAAGGTTCTTCTTCATTACAGCAAAATGCCAATGTTATTAAACAGATTATAGAATCAGATTACAAATACATACTGAAGCAGTTTTTTGCACCTTTGCTCATGTTGTGCTGTCTATGTGTTAGAAGCATTTTTAAGAGCAAGTGCATCTTTCAGCTTCTGATAAAGTTGCTCACCACGCTCCTCATGTTCCCCTGGAAAGCATTACACTTCACTTCCCACTCTGTTGTGCAGAGCTCTTCAAATTAGTCTGAAAACCTACATAGTTGTATCACTGCAGTGTTCTGTGGTACTTCTAAAAAAGGCTAATTATCCTGTGTCAAGCACATTTACTAGCGGAGTGGTGCTAGTTACATTTTTTTCTCTATTTGTTCAACTAATGAACTTAATTAGGTTCAACTTAGGCCTCTTGTTTTTCACCTGTTCTTAGCTTGAAGCTTGCTGCTGCTTTGTCAGTTCTAATGAAGAGACTTACCTATTTTTTCCAAACATCTTAGTTGTGTCATTTAAACATTTTAGCCCTCTGAGAGTTGGCAGGGGTGCCAAAGACTAAGGAGACAGTACAGACTCACTACAGCTCCTGGAAAAACCTTGGAACAAGTCCTCTTGGAACACATCACTAGGCATGCAAGGGAGAAGGATGTGGTGGGGAACTGTTAGCGTGGCTTCGCCAAGGGTGAACCATCCTGCTTGGGCCAGAGAGCAGGAGAAACATCAACAAACTGGAGGGGCTCAAGGGAGGCTATGGGGACAGCAGGCTTGGAGCACTCACCCTGCAAGGAGAGGCAATGAGGCAAGGGCTGGCTCAGTGGAAGCAGAGGTGGTTTCACAGCACCTGTCTGCAGCCTGGTAAATGCAGAAGTGGATCACAGGGTTGTGGCTGGGCTTTTCACAGTGGTGCGGTGCTTGGTGGGAGAGTGAAAGACGCTGGCTGAAACAGGAAAGGTTCAGGCTGGGTTTCGGAAAAAGTATTTTCCCCACAAGGACAACCAGGGAGTAGGGCCAGGGTGCAGGGAGATGGTGCTGTCTCTCTCGTTAGAGGATTTCCAGACCCCATGGGATTAAGCCCTGAGCAATCTGCTCTGACCCTATGGCTGAGCCTGCTCTGGGCAGAGGTTTGGACTAAAGGTCTCCAAAGATCCCTGCTGGGCTGAGGTATTGTGTAGTGCTTTGTTCCCCTCCATGACATTTCATCACTCTGAGTAGAAGTGGAGGGTGACTACCTGGCAAAGTTGAGCCAACATTGCTCTGCCAACTTGGAGTCTGGAGAAATGCATGTTAGCTGCATACAGTGTGCTGAAAACCCCTGTGCGGGTAGATTATTCTACCACAGAAGACCACCTGTTGACTGTGGGTTTTTTTCTGTGGAGAAGGAACATAAATTTCTTTCATCAATCCATCTTCCATCTAGGACAGTGAGCTATGCCACAAAACAAATGCTGTGTAGTGTAGCCAGTGTATTTTCTACTGGAGTTTTACTACACTGTTGAAAATAGGTTCATAATGATGGACTTTAAAATCTTCAATTTCAGAATCTTCTCTAGACTTGGCAATTGTGAAGAAAAAAACCTACCTGCTAGCCACATGGCATACATGGAATGTTTTGACACAAGAGAAAAAATGAAAGTGCAAACAGTCCAAATAATTTATCCAAAATTGTACAGTATACATCATAGCTAGGAAATAGATCCATTTCTATTTGCTCTTGATCTTATGACCTAGGCATGGGATCATTTTTCTTGAGTTGTTAGCCACTGAATATATAATGAGTAAAAATTTTGGAATGCTGCAATGGAAGTCCTTTACTTTCTATTGCCAAGGTCATTTAGCAGGAATAGAAAACAGCCACCCTTCCTTTTCACCATTTAATGTAGGGCAGGAATTTTCACACCATGGTGGTTAATAAAAAAGAAAAAAAAAAGGAAAGAGATAATGACAGCCTTTTCCAGCTGAATCAAACTGGAGGTTTGTCTAGTTCTTTGTTATACAGTATGCATTGTCCAGTTTCAACTGCCAAATCCTAAGAAGGGCTGCACTTATTCCTACATTAAATATTGATAAGTGCTGAGGAACTCAGGTCACCTTGTGGGACCAGAGTTAGGGATGGCAAGGTCAGATGAGAATGTGAAGCAGCATTTACTGCAGCAGCCTATCTCATTCTTAGCTAGCTCTAGTCCACCCTACTGGTGCATTACAGAAACATGGAACAGATGATTTCTGGAGTAAGACAGCAAAATGATGCCTTGATAAGTCATCATTTTAATTGATCTACAAGCTTCATGCTTTGGAAGAAAAGAAATGTAATTTTTTCCTCTCCTAAAGTGTCTTTATGCTGTGTTCTTCTGTTTTGTCCTTATCAGCCAAAGATCAGCCTAGAGCACCTAAAATCTCATACAATTTGGATATCTGCTTTCAGCAAATGAAAGAAACAGAAAGAAAGATATTAATCTTAGAGGTAGATTTTCCCTGCTTTCCATAGACTTTCATTTCAGTGAAAATTGAAATGCCTCAGACAGAGAAATCCTGTGCAGATGCAAAACACAATTTATTTTTATTATGGTCTACAAAACTGTAAGTAAGTGTACAGGATGATATCTTTGTGCTTTACATTCTTTAACCTCCAATCAGCTTCAATTTTCAGCTTTTGTGAACCATTCTTTCAGTGTCATGGGATACCTCTTTCATCACAAAGTTTTCAGTAACCAAGAAAAACTCTGAAAGTCAAGCCCTCTACAAAGTATGAAGGACTGCTCTGCAGGGAAAACATCAGTTCTACTGTATTTCAATAATGAAATATACTTGCAAGAAAACTCAATCCTTGAATCTATTGTAATGTAGGAAGCCGAGTGATTTATCACCTTGGGCATGGAAATAGTTCTAGGAATAAAATGACAGTGATCACTTACTGCTATTAGGAAATGAACATTTCCTCCCACATAGAGTAGGAAAAGGTTACCTTCCTGAGTAAGGGTATGTGTCCACATCAGCTACTGACAGATAATCTTTTGCCACAGTAGATTAAGTGGGTGAACCAGAGCTAATTCAGAGCTTCACTTTTACCTTTGATGTTTTATCGGTTTTAATGGTTCTGCATAGATAGAGTTCTGCATGGGTAAACAGAAATTTCCAAGGGCTGTAACCTTAGAAGTGACCCTATTTTTAAGATTTGCACCATCGATTCATGGGCATTTGAAAAGAACGGAAATATTGCTTGAATAAATAAATCAAATGTGGCAAAATATACAATGCAGAATTATGACACGTTGCAGGTACGCCACTCCCGCTCAAGCCCACATGGTCATCACATAGTTGTGATACAAAGTGAACAGTGTATGAGAGAGAGAGAGAGAGAAGGAATATGGAATTTGATATATTATCTGTAATATTCAGCAACCATTTAAGCAGCTGAATAGTACTATGGATGTTTTACTTAAGGTCCTGACCTAAGTTAGTAGGGAGACATAGCTGAGACCTCCCTGAGGTTGTTTTACTTCAAAGTTTCCAGAATTTCATGCAGAGATACTTCTTTGGCTGCATGATGCAGTTTTGGGCAAGCCAGTCAAGCTACATTCCTCTAGCTGACCTGGAACAAGTAAAATTTTCTTATGGTATGCTGTGCATTTAGGATAACTGATATTGAAAGTCTTTAAATGGAATACATTGGGAACTCCACATTATAATTTCTGTGCGTTACCATTATTGTAGGTCACACTACATCTACATTGATGTCTTCTTTACCTGATGTCAGAACTTTGCAGAATTTTCTTTTTTTAAAATGAAATTTTGGTTCAGACCTTAACTATACTTGTAATGTCAGTCGCATACACTGAAAGGATGTTGTTAAAATTTATCTCCTTAAAATATAATATCTGATCTCTCATTCTTAAACCCAAATATCTCTTAATTTCTCAGCTGCCAAGAGCAAATGAATCTGAACTGCAGGTATTTGAACCCAAATACTTCATGATGCCTAAATGAGCTTTAAATAATAGTTTCTTGCTATGAGAGAAATTTGATACTACAATAAATAGCTAAATGATTTTTATGTTGAGTGCAAATTACGTGGGAATGTGGGATGCAACAGGAAAAGTAGAGAAAAGCACTGAGAAGATTTCTGAGAAGGAACAGAAATAGATTATAATAGGCTGAGTAGTTAAGGGTATGTGAGACCTGTTACTTCGTTTACCTTGTCCCATCACTTGCCATGTGTATCTTTCCTGCTGCGTTCCTCTGCCTGCCTTTCCTTCCCTTGGCATACAAGCTGTCCTTATTTTTCACAACTAGATGCCTGAGAAGGTCACGTTACATTTTTCCACATACTTCCATTCACACTAGAAGTAAGATACATAGGCCAGTCCAGGCTCTGCTATCCCATTGTGCTGGGGTGCTTTTATTCTTTTCAGTTTTGTTTCTTTCTGTTGTTTATCTGGTGGTTTTGGGGTTTTGTGGAATTTTTAAAATTTTCACTGGCACAGACCTTCATGCCTATTTAGAATAATCTTTGGGCCACTTCATTTATAACAGCTCAGAATGAGCGTCACTTATTTGTTCACACCTTTAGTATACTCTGGTTAGGGATTTTACCTACAGTAAGAAATAATTTCTGTCTAGCAAAGAGTTTGTAGAGCTGACTTAGAACTTAACTGTCACTGTTTACATTGTTATGACTTTTGTGCACATAGTTCTATACGCGCACTAAAGATTGCCCTCCTTATCACATTGTTCTCCGTTACCTCTTCATATAGGTTGGATTTTTCTTTCTAGCCTGTATTTCATTATACTAATTTTTTGTGTGTCAGTTTTCTTCATTTTGTTGATCAATAGACTAATTTTAAATGAAAGCTGTACTTCAGGCTCCCAGAGTTCACTATGCTGGTCTCTAGGCAAAACAAAGACATCAGATCAAAATCTTATTTATTCTTCATTTAAAAACAAATTTTGCAACATTTATTCAGTGTGAGTAGTAACTTAGAAAAAGAGTAGCTTAATGCGTCTCCTTGAAAAGGCATTGTGCAGCCTGTGTAAGGGAAGTATATTTGGAATATAAATTAGAACTTCCTGGTTGGAAACATGGTTACCAAAGCTGTCACTTGGTCACTAGTTCCCCTTGTGGTCTTCAGACCTGCTCCATTCCGTGACCCCACCATGGTCTTGTCTTCTCTTGCTGAACAGAAATTATTTTCCTAAAACCAACCTGTAGAAAAGTGGCAGAACACAAATCAGTTGATCACTGACTCAACAACCTGAGTCACGTCAGAAAGTCACTCCCTTGCCAAATCTGTCCTAGAAACCCCTGAGGAGCTGACTTAATGAATCAGTCCTTCCTGATGAGGTTTCCTGTGGTTTGGGGATTTTTTTTTGTCGAAATACTAAGCATCTGACTGTTCTTCGGCTTTCCTCTTTTTCCATGGCAATGATATTAAAAACAAATGGGATATGTTCATCAAGCATGCATGGCACTGTTTGTTCACTTCAGGAACTCTGACGTTACCACTTGACCAATGGAAATGTCAGCATGAATCAACATAATGTCATGCGGCAGTTACAGTTAACAGCCCTGCACTTGCTGCACATTGCTTATTGTTTCTATTTTTGGCTGCTTGACATGGAAGATTTGTAACAACTCACCTGAAGAGAAGTTTCAGATTTTTTCATAAAAAGTAATCTATCAAAACTTTCACAGAAGATTTGGTCAGAGAAGATAGAAAAGGAGAAGAAAGTAGTTTTTATGCTGTTGATATATCACCACTACTTTACATTACGGTGTCTTCAGAGATGGAGAAGCATTATTAATAATTGAACATGTCATTAATTATTAGGGTGTTGTACATCCTCAGTGTTCTCAGCTCCTAGTTTCTGCATGCTTTTATTTTTCCTGAAGTGAACTGACTCAGCAGGGTTAATATGATGACTTAGATGTCAGTGGTCCTGTGCAGGAAATAAAGATAGTATGATTTGCTATGGAAATCTTTAAGAGAAGATTAAGCCTTTGTAATTCTGAACCTAAAGAACAGTTACACAGATACAGAGAAAACGTTTTGATGAGGGTTTCCATTTAGGAGGATTACAGAGCAAGCTGCAGGAGAACAGAAATCCTTCCTGAAACTGGGGTGAAACTAACCTTTCAATATTCTCATAAAAATGTAAAGGAACTAATCTAGAATAGCCTGTCTTTCTGATTCAGTTTATTCTTTCGTGAAAAAGCCCCTTTTCAAAGCCCTCCTTGTGATACGTTCACAAACCAGCTAAATACTGTGGTTTTGTAGGAAAGCCTTTTGTTTCTTTTTGAAACTGTCCCCCTCTATACTAATAATTAAACAACTGCCAGGCAGAAATTTATAAGGTAAGGCTCTCAAAACATACTAATAACTTTATATCTGTCAGAATTGTTGCCGGCTAAACAAGTCCTATACTTGATAAATCATTCCTTGAAACTTTTTATCTGAAATTCCACATTCCTTTCAATAGCTTGTTATTTCAGGAGGGCATTTGGTTTTGACCGGAAACTGAAGGGTTAAAAAAATGTCTGGTAATCTCTATGCAGGGGCATCTCTGCATGTCTAAATTCTCTGTGATGAATCTTGATAGATTTACTCTGATGTGAGGAGACACCAACATTAGCAGTAATGTTCACGCATATACATATGCCTTAGAAACATGATGGGTGCATTTGAAAATATGAATAATATAGCTAAAAACATTTGTTATTCAAACATCTTTGCTTTGCCTCCCAGTTCCATTAAACTTGCCTTCAGACTCTAGACTATAATAATTTACTGCTTTCTTGCAGTTTGAGGGGTGGAGGGAGGCATTCCTCTCTAAACTTGTAATTTTAGGAAAAATTAAGTTTTACTGGTACTTCCACCAAACTCATGCAGCTTTAGTTACATTTTGCTATCTGCAATTAGATTAATCTTCTCCAAATTACTGAAGCGTAATTTATAAATGAACTGTTTGTTTCTCTGAAAGGATCACTTCAGTCATCTAGCTGTCAAGTCTTCTCCAAATGGATGCATTGTTAATCAGGGATGTCAGAGTCTAGCCTTTTAGAATTAGATTGGCTTTCTGGGGTTGTCACTTGGCCTGGCTCTTTGACAAAGACTAGCAAGGGCAGGAAAGGATTCTGGGTTTGTTTTTCCTCAAAGCCACAGTGAATCAAAGGTGCATGCTACTCTACACCTTCCATTTATCATTTGACAGTGTAAAAAGGGTCCTAGCAATCACATCTCCTTACACAACGTTTTCCTGTTACACATGCATCATGCTGTGATATTACAGCGGTGAAAGCTAAAACAGTTATGTTATGATTATAGAAAAGTTCAAATATGAGAATTGCACAGTACACTTTGCACAGTAATGACAACACGATACAGAGCACTGGGACTGGTTAGCCCTGTGGAGGTTTAAATTACCCTTTTTTCAGTCTTCCCTTTCTGTTCTCCTGTTAGTGGCTTCTGATTCCAGAAATCTGTTTTTAATGGTTCTTTCAGCTTTCATGTAACATATCCTCATTCCTCTCTGAAAATACTCTTCTCATAGGCTCTGATATGCTTCAGTGTGTGTGTGTTTAGGGTTTGGGGTTTGCGGAAGGGAGGGGTCTGGGGTTTTTACATAACAGTAGCACAGCAGCTGATCTTATTCTGAACACGTATACACTCCTGATGATAAAGCTGAACTGGTTTATACACTTCCCATAGCATTTATCTAAAGGGCTGAGCTGAGCTAACAGTTGTGCTTTGTGGGACTGCAAATGCATGCAGAGTGCATAGTTCAGGATGCCAGAACTAATATTCAGATCACATTAGTTACATCAGTTCCTAATTTCTTACTTTTCTCATGCTTCTAAACTTTGAGAACAAAATGCATTACTGCAAGCTCTGTTGTTTATCTCCTGGTTTGTGATAGTGTGCACAAACTCCAGAACAGCATTGCAGACTCTTCTGGATTTGAGTGAATAAACAAGCTTGTCAAATGAGGTCCAAGATTTGTCATGTTTTTTAAGACCCAGAAGCAGTTTGGGATTACTTATTATTTCCAATTCCAGTAATTTGGGATTGCTTGCATCTGGCCGTTTTACTCACAGAGACCGGTGTCTGAAGGCAGACATAGCAGGTCAACAAGAAAAATTAATGCAGCAACAGCTGAGATGACAGTATTTGAAATTTTGGCCCTGTATATCTTTAAAATCTAGATAATGCTGCTAACCATAATTCATAAAAGAGACAAGAAAATGACATGTCAGAAAACATAGGACTTACTAGGATATTTTCCCCCTTTTCCTTTACTGAACTGAAATGGCATTTGTTTTCCCCTATAATAATTTAAAAACAATTAAATTAATTTTTCATTTAACAGTTTTGTCTTTCTATTAACTTCTTGATTGCCCACAAATAAGTTATGGTAGTCTCATCTCTCCCTTTCAAGTATTCATATATATTTCTGGTACAAGTTTTTCTTTATGTGCTGATAGTTTCAGTGGTATTTTGGCATAGTTAGTTTTTAGCTACTGAAGTCACATGTTGCTGATTTCTTTTTCCTCTCTTATTAGATTATTTTATCAATATCTGACAAGGGATGAACAGTAACTCAAACACGTTTTTCAAACACATGAGCAATCAAGATTACAGTTCCCATATGGTTGTTTATGCTAAAATGGTTTCAGAGCTCAGAAGTCTGCAGAAAATGAATAAAAAGCATTACAAACATGTCAAAGTGAAAATTAGTTTTGCATTTGAACAGGCATTAATGAAAAATATTCCAGTACCATTCACTTTGCTGTGTGTCCTGTGATAGTTACAGCACATTCCTCTGCAATGTCAGGTTTGGGCTTCATGTTCCGGCAGAGCCAACCCAACCTTCCTGATGGGCATCCCATTTCAGAGCTTGCAGTTGTTCTGCCAGTTGTGACTCACATCTCTTCCTGAAGTTCTGCTAGTGTCAAGTTATATTGAGAATCACCTTTGTATTGATGTGCCTACAATAACTTCTTCAACAGCAGGTATTTCTTCTGGTCCAGGATCAAAGGCACTGTGTGAATAGATGACAATATTTTTTTCTGCCCCACTTCACTTCCAGTTTAGTCTGGTGCCAAAGGACATGGAGCAAGTTATCTCTCTTGTCATCCTTTGAATTACCATGGCATAGCTTGTCTCCTTCTTGTGCTCAAAAGTAGCTACTCTTAAGAAACAAGGCTCTACCTTTTCCTACTTCCCAGTTTGTGCTGTCTCCAGCCATCTTCATCTGCCAAAAGACATTAGGCAGGCATTCCTTCTGTTCCCTGCCATGTCCAAAACTTAAATAGCATTTGTAAACAAGGTTAAATAACTTTAGTAAGATAAGGTGGGCAAAAGCTATTAAGCAAGAGATGTGATATTAGCCTGGACAGCTACGATTTATGAAGACCTCAATTCAGCACTATTTTGCTAGACTGAAATCACATCCAGGGGCCAGCTGATGGGTAGAGGGATTTTCACAAGGGACCATTTACTGCAAATGAAGGAATAAGTGTGTTGGCAATTAGAGACTTTGGGGGAATGTAAAAGCTCAGTCCCTGGAATTGGATTTAGATGTGACTCTTCTGTTTTCTGTGATTGATCAGGCTTGTGCAATGCCTCAGATTTTCATTAATGTCACTGGCTAGATTCATGGGCTCTGACACTTCAGCAAAGGGAAGGCCACTCAAATTCTTCTTCCATTCTGCTTTGCTTATTTTCCTGGAGTTAAAGGCTCAGCAATGAAACTGCACATCAGCCAGCTGGAACTGAAACTTTTTCTGTCTCAATGAGCAGACTCTGATAGAGCCCTTCTTAGATGGATCATTTGTATTGCTATTTGCCATTGCTACATATCTTATAAAAAGCAGAAAAATCTATCACTTGTATTAGTCCTGGCATCCTGTAGGATACTATCTCTCTTGCCTGTCCAGACAGGTATCCCTATTGTATGTTTATACTATAACCATTCATGATTTCCTTAATGCCTGTGTCTCGTTCAAATACATATAAATGCTCGTTAGATGGACTGAAAGAACTACCTTAGGTCAAGGGTGATCTTCAGTTATGGAAGAGAAGATGAGTCATGTATTTCCCCATAAGCCAAAGGATTATCATGCTTACTGGACCATTGGAGGCCTTTCAGAATTTATTGCCAGAGCTTCCCTTGGGTCTTCTGAAAACTTTAATCATGGCAGTATCTTAAAAACAAAACAAAACAAACAGACAAACAAAAAATCCGAGTAACAAAACCAACAGAAAAGTAGCACTTGACTTCTTTTCTTCATAGTTTCAGGGAGTCAGAAGGATAAAACTGGAAGAGAATGGAACTCTGGCTTTTTTTTAATCCACCCCATCCTTTTTTTACTTTCTATTAGTATGAGTATATATATAGGACTCATATATACATCTATGGCATCTGAAGTGTAAACAATACACTGCTATCTTTTCTGACACAACATGAAATCATCTTCTAAGAAATTCTTTCTTACAGTATTGTTGTTAAGAAAAGTACAGCTTATTTAGGCACCACATGATGCTTGGTTGTGTGAAAATGAACAAAAGGAAATGGCATGTTATGAGCGCCAGAAGGGGCAGGTAAAGAAGTGATACATCCACTTATCCTTTCTTCTGTTTTTCTCTAGACCACCTATCTCCAGCAGCCGCCCCTTGCTTTGTGCTGTTTCTCTGGCTGCTAATGAAAGCTGGCAGCTGTTCTGCTAGCTACCTTATTCTTTGGTTAGCCAGCTGGACACTGTTGATGGAAGCTGCAGATTTGAACGCAGAGGCATACATTTTCACCTGCATGGTGTTCTTCGACAACCTGGAAAAATCAGTCCTCAATCAAATTACCAGCTGAATGTTTTATTTTATTTGCACACATACACACATTTGTAGAAGGATGGGCTAAAGATGTATTAAAAGGGAGAACACCCACAACTACCTGTGCATGAAATAGTTTCTTTTGTTCTTACTTCTGTGGCTGACATTTTCTTTAGACGATCTCCAAAGAACCTTCGTGAATTAGCTTAAGGAAGCAACACAAAACTTTAACTTAAGTCAGGTAATGAGGTCTGCAGTTGCAGTTGGCTTCCATGGGTGATTTAGCAGAACAGCATTGTGTTTTCTCTGGGCCTCGGAAATCCTCAGGCTTAACTCACAGACTTTCACTTGAGCACTCACAATATCTGCTATCTATCTGATAAATCAGAAATGACAGAAGACAAGAAATGGAGAATGAGTTGGCTATTCTGAGTTCAGCACTAAACGGCAGTAGCTCGGATGATTCACCGTCAAGGACCAAAGGCAGAAACAGCATCCCTTTAAATGACGGAAGTTGAGTGCTCTCCCTAAGGGAATCTACAACCCAATGTGAATTTAAGGGATACAGCATCCAAGGCTTGACTTCCACTGAATCATAAGGGTCAGTGCTGAGCAGTTGGGAAGAGCCTCCTGCCAGCAGGAGTCCGGCAGGCAGCCGGCAGAGCTGGAGGAGTGCAGGCAAAAGCAGTGCTTGGGTCATCACGGACACACAGTGCATGCACGCAAACCAGTGCTGCCACTTACACCATATACTGATGTTACATTGCACCAAAACAGCAATTAACTGCATTTTCATCAATAAAGCGACAAACAGGTCCTTTGTTTCCTTTTTTGGTAGTGCATGTTATCTACAAAAATGCAAACAGAGGAAATAAGATTAGCCTTTGTTCATATCATTAGCCCAGTTTGTTACAGTGCTTTAAATCCCCAAGGAACTTTACCTGTTGTTTCCATTTGTTGATCAGTAGAATATATCACATCCACTACTGCTGCAGTTTCTTCTGCTGCTTTTTCGTTTCTTTTTTTTTTGGACTTCAGGGCTTGCATCTTTTTTAAGAAGTTGAAAATTATTTAACACCTCAGTTTGAATATGGCATAATTTACCTTCTCTCTAGAGAGTGAAGAGGCAAAAATACTGAAACAAAGCAATGTGTTCATCAATTTGTCGAGAAAAATGCAGAATACTTTATTTTTCCTGCAAGAATGAATCGAGAAATTATTATGACCAAATAAACAAATATTCAGCACCAGAATATATTTTGCAGAGTAGAACTTTCATATTGTTCTCCAGTCAGGATTTGTAATATATATTTAATCATAAGGAAATTGTCTCAGAAAAAAATTAAACTGGAAATTGGATTTCCCAGACCACACAATATATCATTATCATAACTCACATTAGTTTCACTGTGGTCATTGCAAAATATTTTTTTGTAATGAAAGAGAAGAAAAATGTTTTCTCTGTGTAAGGATGTGTCATTGCTGCCTATCAGCGCAATACAAGAGGTTATGAATACTCTAAAAAGAGCCAGAGTACTGGCTTGGCTTAAAAACTCCTTTGATCAGATGCTAGATGCAGTCTAGCAATACAGGAATGATGCTCAGCAGAATTTAATTGATTTCCAGCTAGGTTCCTTTCCAGTACACAACTCTGCTCTACCATGCAACATCATTTCCAGCGCTAAAGGTATTTTAGTTATGTTAGATATCTCTGTACAACACAAGGAAGGCGGTACACTCAGGTGTCTGCTGAGTTTCCTAAAATCACAATCTCTCTAGCCTTTCCCTGTTCAGAGGAAAGGTACTGTAGAGGGGTGTGTGTACGAAAATTCATAGGTAGGTGTGATCTCTATGAATGGTTATTCTAGATATGTCACTTTCTTCCATTTGGAAAGGAAATATTAGTATCTATGGGCATGAATATATGTGTGTATATATACATAAATATGCTTAACATATGAGCATTTATATACATGGCTATAAATACCATGTTAGCAACTGCTGTTCTCCTGCCATCTTTTCTCCAAGCTTTTGTGTAAAAATGCTGTATGGAGGCCATAAGGAGTTGGAAGGAGAGTATTTTTTTCACTTCTGCCCCAGGTGGCTGGCCAAAGAGTAGTTGCAATCTAGCACAAATTGCATTCCATCAAATTTAATTAATTACCAAAGTACTGCAGGATCCTCCATTTGACTAGTAAGTAGTGAGGAAGAAAACAATTTCAGAACACATATTTAGTCTGTTGAATTAAAAAAAAATACAAATTAGAAGGAAGTGATTCAAAGATACGTGGTTTCACTCTTTTATAAATAAATCATGGCACTGTCAATATTTTAAGCTGACAAGTGTTATCTAAGCAAGATGAAACGGGCACAAAGTTGAGGTTACCTTATAAGCCTATTCACTTACATAGGCTATGTTTTAGCTCTTGTGAATATTTAGGAACTTAGGACAGAGTAGTTAGTGCCTAACAGAACCCAAAGCAAGTGAAGCTACTTATGTGTACATGAAAGCTTTCTTCAAATGCTTCAGAGCATCAACGGTTTTGTGAACTGGAGTGGTATGGAATATGTCACATGTCTCTCTATTTTCAGTACCTAATACCAAGTTTGAAACCTGGTCACATGAAGTCTGTCGAAAAAGTCTGCTCTGAAAAACAGAGTGAGGGCCCAATTCCTCCAAAGTATTTTGTTTATCATCTTAACAGAGCAGTGACATGTCTCTATAAGTCTTTTAAGAAGTAATTTATAATTTTTTCAGAGATGATGAACACATTCTGCATTTAAAAGTATATGGTACAGATATAAAACAGAAGTATTGTTGCCTCAAGTTATGCTGAGCTGTTTTCGCTAAATGGTGAAACCTGGGAATCATTGGCACTTATTATCCAGAACACAGAGGAAGAGAAAACGCCAGAAATGTCCATCTGGCTACTGCTTCAGCCAAGCCACCCTAGTCTCAAAGCACAGGCTAGTTTGATTTGTGCAGGGCTCTTCCTTTACAACCTGTGTTTCCATCCTTGATATTTAAAAGGAAAACAACAATAGCAGTGTCACCTTGGGTTTCTTTCACCACAGACCTAAGATAGCTTTGTAAGAGTGGTCAGTATCATTATTCTTGTAATCCAGAGTGGAAACAGAGGCCCAGAGTCGTAAAAAACACTTGGACATAAATAATCAGCTGAGCTGATAATGAAAGGTGGTGTGCGTAATCTGCAGACTTGGATTTGGCCACTCGGCCTTTCAGCATAATGGCTAAACCTCTCCAATAATGCTGATTCAAGGTCTAGCATCCTAAGCATACATTTGTTTTTCCATTTGGGTACCATTCCTTCCACTTGTACATTGGTGGACCTACAAAATAAAAAACAAGGCAGTTGGGGTATAAACTGCCTAGCATTTTAAGTTCTTGCAGAGCAGAAATTAGTGCTGCTAGTTGAAGAGGATGGATATGTGGCTATAAGAATTGATAATAAGTTGTAAATATTTATAACTGAAATTAATTATATGGTGCATAATTACTGTACTGTATAATTACATAACACGTATTTATTACGCATTGTAACTATCTATCATATATAATGTATATTGCATAATTATAATGATAATTATAGCAGTTCTGGTAATAGCCCCCCCTCAGCCTATGTAGTTTGATGACTCTAGTTTACAATTCAGCATTTTTTTCATTACTGTATACTCAATATCTTTGTAATAAGCTTTAAAAAGGCAATCAAAAACTGTGATTTTGCATTTGAGAGTCACTCCTAAAGGAGCAAATTTTAAAATTCTCGTATATTCTATTGAACTTTTCTGACAGAAAGAAGTGTCCATGGAATTGAAGGCCCCCTGACAGCCAGTTCTTTAGCTCCTTGTGTTGTCGCTGTAATGCCACCCACTCGCTCCCAACACAAATGGCTCAGTGGGCTACAATTTAGCTGTTTGAGAGAGAAGTACAAGAACCTTCACAGACTTTACAAATTCAGGAAATTCTCAGGAGAGAGAAGATGGCATTTAGGTTTGTAGACATAAATATTTTTAAACTAATTCAATAAATTTTAACTGAGACTAAAATGTGCACTATCCAGGCTCCAAGAAGCTGTGAGATATTTAGCTGCAAGCAGGTTTACTTGTTGTTCTGTAAATGTCCTCGATGCCTGAGATGTTCTGCTTCCAAGACTATAAAGAACTTTTTAAAAAAGATGGGTGGAGCTGTCTACCTTTAAACAATTGCCAGATAGTGGTTTTTGTTTACAAAGAGTATCTCAGGATTTGTCAGACTCTTGTGCTTATTAAGGAGAGGACACAATACCAAGGTAAAATTAGCAAGCTCAGGAAAGAAGTCATGGTACACTGAGCACAGATACTTGAAGGTTATCTTGGCACCAAGAGAAAATATGATCAATGCTGAAGTCAAATATTGCTTTTATAAGTAGAATTTTAGCTCCCTTGTATCAAGACAGATGACTTTTGGCAGTATTCTCCAATTTTAGCAGACAAGAACATTTCTGAATGGCACGACTTTCTTGACTGGAGGAATTAATAGGACTGCTGCTTGGCTAGTGATAAATTAACTGGTTATTGCTAACATGTATTTTGTCATGTCTCATGGAGTGAATAAGGAAACCAGTATATATGGAGACTGGTTATCCCCTCCCTTCAATTATATTGCTTTACAGACCATTGTGTTGCCTCCAGTGCTCTTTTGAAATAGTCTTCTCTCTGATAAACCCACTCTGCTTCTGGCTAAAGATGGAAATATAAAAACAGGGAGGGATGAACTGCAAACAACAGGGCTTCTCCCTACAGCTTTGGGAGAGTTTGTTCTCTAAGAGAGCCTGAATTTTTTTACAAGAATTAATTTTTTTTATTAAGTCAATTTAACTGAGAAATCCTGAACTCCCTTCAAATCCTACTTATTTTCCAATATTGGAATTATGGACGTTCAGCACATTTTAGAATCAAGTCTTTCACTGCTGATGAGGGAATGCTCTGCTTACTTCCATCTTCTGTGCTGCATGCTGTTTCTGCTGCAAAGCTGCTGTGGCAAGTGAATTTGCTGCTTTTTGTCACAGCAATCTGGGTCTAGAGTTTATGGTCTTCTTTCTGTTTCTCTATTCCCTGATTTCTATGGTACTGTGTCATGACAGAAAAATGAAGTATCAGTTTTTACTGGCAACAATAACCACAGGAAATATTTGATAAGTTTTGGAGGTGGGGGTTGTAGAAAATATGCAGTTTATCCTTTCTAAACTGCTAAATGAAAGCTGGGGATGGAGCTACAGTGGTAGGTACCAGTACGACTCCAGGACACACAGACTGGTATAACACTGTGACTTGGTAGTATGAACCACTCCCAGCTAGCTGGACTTCTGGCCCCTTCATCAGCCTGCCAGTGCTTTGGTTTCAGGCAATAGAGCGCCTGTTTTTTCCAAGGAAGTGTGGAAATGAGAGGATATTCTCATCATTTTTATAGACAATAGAAATCTTCGTTCTGACATCCTATTAGGACTGAAACTTCAGTTTTGTCCTTTTTTGGGTGCTTGTTTGTTCCTTCTTTTCATACCTCTTAGAAATGAAATGTTTCTTCACTTCCACTACAAGGAAGTTCCTAAGCGTGCGAAAAAAGTCAATATTTTCCTGAGTACAGCATTGTAAGTATGTATTTCATGCAGTTTGATAGCACCTGTCACACCAAAAATAAATGGGAGAGAGGTGAGGACTTGACTTCCCTGGTAATCAAGCCTGGCTTTGTGGGGGGCTCTGCAAGCAATCTGCTGCCAAGGAATTGCATTATATTTCATTATCCAAGGACAATGAAGAGGGTCCATAGCGCAGTGAGGATTCTCTGGTTTTGCACTCATTAAAGTAGAGGTTTCAGGAGACTGAATCAGGAGTGCAGAGAGTTCTTTACATTTTTTACAGCATGGAGAAGTGCATGCTATCAAAACGCAGTACTGTCAATGATTTCGAACAAGGCTGTGTGACAGCAAGGCTGGAGATGCTCTGTCAGGCGCTCCCAACCCCACACTGGATGTGCTCCTTTCGTCTGGAGACAGAGGAACACTGGAACCAAACCTACCAAATCAGCTGCCACTTTGAAAACAAAACTTTCTTCCATTGTGCTTTCTTAAGGAGGAATACTATATCAGAAGACTGGCTTGCTCCAGTGTGAACTACACAATGCTACAGAAAATGTATATTGCATGCTTTCTAAGCTCTCTCGGAGTTATTAAATGTCCTTAACTAACCTGAGCACCATTCTGACCACCTTACATTTTCTGCCTCCAAATCTATCAGATCATTACCCAGCTCTTGTTTTTGTAACATTGCTGAAGTTGATTTTGCCCTCTTGGACAGCTTTGTGTTTCTTTGTATTAAATAAGTAGGCACATGGTTCTTACGATTCAGTGTATGTAGAGCAAATTGCAACACGACTCAGATCTGAATTATCTAGGTCCATCTCAAATAGACTCTGTATGTGCCTCTGGCTCTGCAGTTGTCTCTCTGTTACCAATGACAGTGAAATCGTGTCTCTACTAATCTCATATCAGCAAGCCCTGCAGTGAGACTTAAGGGAGAGTCCATCAGAACCAGATTCCTAGTTAAGACTTCAGTGCCTGAAATAGTAATTGGGTACCCATAATTGTTTGTTTTCTTTTACATAAGAAGAATGCAAAATAAATGTCATTTGTTGAGAAAATGTGTAAGGATGTGAGGACCAAGAAAAAGTAATTGTTCCTATAAAATAAGTTATACTGGTGTCCTGAAGGTATGAGAGCAATCTATGTTGTAGAAGTATGTACAACTATATGTATCCCATATATATTTACCACAGAAATATGTGTTCAAATTACTTTGATTTTTCATTATTATGATTCCTTGGAAAATGAATTTATTATGAAAACTGACTAATGCTATTCCAAAATTGCATCATTCCTCTGAGTTGCAGGGATGAATTTGTAGATCACCCTTAATTTCAGTGATGGCAAACATTTTCATTTTGGCACCCTTCTCCTCAAATGTGTTGTATGGGGTGCTTTTGGTTTAGTTTTTTGTAAAGGGGTCAACAAGATATTCTCTGTCTCAAAATAAAACACATGAACAAAGGGGAAAGCCAAGAAGGCTAAAATGTCATGAAGAAAATTGAAGAGGGGACATGAGATGAGATGAGGTCAAAAATTTAACAAGACAGATGAGTGGTGAGTTGATTTACTCTGCTAGAAAGTAATCATGTTTTAGTCCTTTGTTTTGGAAGGATTAGACAGCTTTTTCTGTTCTTGATGCTGTGCCTGAGCAGGCAGTATAGATAAACCTCACAGATTGTTTCAGCAGTGACACACATACCACTCCACTCTGCAAGTGCAGAAAGTGTTCTGCAGCGTATTAAATATTTTCAGCTTTGTTTAGGCCAGAGGATCTGCAGCGTGGCCATGACACACTTTAGCTACTCACAAAGCTCTTGCAGACAGAAGAAAGCCAAGACAGAGACTGCTTTTGGTTATGTCTTTTTTTTTTTTTCAAATATAATGTAAAAATATTGGAGCTTAACTAGATAAAGATATTCTTAATATCTAGTGTGAATTGTAAATGTTTCACAAGGTTATGCTAAGCTTTTTTCAAGTATGTATTTCGAACCAACATAAAATATATAATTTTTTCATTCAAAAGTTTAATTTAATGTGAATTATACTGGAGAGTGGGTGACCAGTACCATTCTCTGATGAATTTTTGCCATTACTCGCAGCAAACTGGGTTTTGGCCTTTTTTAGGTTTCACTTCTTTTAGGCAAGATTGTTTTCTCTTTCTTTAACAATGATAATAGCTGAAGTGGAAGGGCTGTTCATAAAAAATCACTTTGGGTCTATGAGCATCATTTAGCATTGTGGGATCTCTGTGGCAATTGTAAGACATTTGAGTGAAAGTTACAACTTCTCTCTTCAAAACCTTTGTGATATATTGACAGATGAATTTCAAGAGGATGTAGAATATATACACAGTTACGTGTTCCCTTGTTTTCCTTCCAACTTCACCACAGTGGAAGGAATAAAAGAAATATATCTTGAAAAAAAAATCTACTTTTAACTCTGTTCATTAAGAGTGAAGAAAATTAATTAATGCCTTTTTCCTCACCAGTTCATACTTTTTCTTCACCTCAAGCCAATCTAATAACTGAAGTGATGTGCAAACAGTTTTTAATTCATAGTGAAATTGTACACTCCTGATTCTTTCTGTTTTCAGCTGTCTGCTTGCAGGTTCAGGTACCAAAAAAAAGCAATTAGTAGGAAAAACAAATAACGCCAAACTCACACTTGCATATTCATCAGACCACTCCTTTCTTATGGTATTTAGTTAGTTGCTTGGTTGGATAGCCACGAATAGGTTGATCAAGTGTGTTTGATAGGTGATCAAAAGTCTGTGTCAAAAGCAGATTAGCTGAAGAAAATTACTTCTTTTTTGGAGCTGAGTTAAAGCTATTTGGTTTGGGTTTTTTGTAACTGCTATTGGAAGTGTAAGAGTGATGGCAAAAAGGGGTTTTTTCCTATCTGTAAAAGTAACAAAGAAATGCATCCATCACTAGTTTCACCAGTTTCACTGGTGCAGATTTCCACCTGCAACCGAAGTGGGCAGCTTTTACTTTTCACTTTTGTTTTTGGTTTTCACAGGCACATTCGGAAAGGTCTTTACATGAAGAAAAAACATATTATCTGTTCCCAAGATCCATAAGCAGTTCAAGTATGGAACATAATTATGGAACTTTTTCTAGCTGATCTCTGTAAGTCATGAGGGATGTGTATTCTCCCTAGGGGAAAAAAAAAAAAAAAAATTGAACGATGGTCAGGTCTTCTCTGAAAGACCTCTATCTTACTTCTGCTTACCACTTAAATATTCTTTCCTAGCTCCTTCAGATTCCCTATATGAACAGACAGGGAACCTCATCTACAGAGTAGTTGTTTTCTGAAGGTGGGAGTTTATCATCTCTACTTCTTTCTCTTTTTCTTTAGCATATAGTGAACAGCCAAACCATGACTAGACTTCCCACAATCCCAAGTTCCTCTTAAAATGAAGTTTGCGGCACAAAACCAAGATCCTAGTTATCTGCTTCAGGGGAAACATGAGGAAGCATTGTTAGTCTTCTCTCCATCACATCAGCAGAGATGTGACGCTTTTGAAAGACCATTGGGTGAACACGGCCAACATATCTTTATGACTAAGCTCAGTAAATTAGCTAGAGAAATGTCTGACTAACTGCCTTTTTTGCTCATGGCAGTTTATACTAGAATTCTTGCCCTTGTCAGTACCAGAAAACAAATGTATAGTTTTAACTAAGTTCATGTGGTCTTCATACACAGAATTACACAAAGACTAGTGTAGTTTTCTGAATCTGGGGCATATGTCTTCCTCTCTCCTACTGTAGGCAAAATATGTCTTGCAATGAATCTATTCTGAAGACTCAGAGGAAGACGAGATGTCTTCCTCTCTACTTTTTTATTTATTTACTTTTCCCTTTTGACTGTGTTTGGCCATGGGACAGACTGCTGTGCCTGTCCCAAGGAGTTACTGCCTCCAGGAGGGAGAGTGCTGAGTGACTCAGTAGGCAATACTTTCTGTGCTGTTTAAAGTTTGTCTTTACAGTGCGTACAATGTGACAGTCTTCTCTAAGCAAGAAAAGCAATCATTTACATTTTTAATCAAACCTCCGAGGATCCTCAACTATTGAATTATCACAGCAATACCCTGGGCAGTATATCAATGAGTCTGGCATCTCTTTAGTAATAAAACTGTGTCTGTCTCTAGCTCTGACCTTCATTTCACACATAAAAGTTACACTTTGGTAGCACCAATTATAACTATCTGTCTATTTATCTGTATCTATGCAAACTTGATTCTAATGATTCAGACCTCATTAAATAAGGATTAATTTATATTAAATACATAATTAATTGGTAGGATAAGGACTGTTTCACCTTTAATCATGACCAATCCATCTTCAGCATGTATCAACATGGTGGGAAGAGAGTTTTCACTCGAGTTATGCATTATTATTCCTCCTTTTTCTTGTATGACTTTTCAAATTTACATCACTGGTGGCAGAGACCAGACTGTTTTTCAGAAGCACTGAAATGACCTCTTTCAAGAAGTTCACTTGCCTACACAGTAGACTAAGGTAGCTACAGTAAGGAGAGTTGCGAAAGTGAAAGAATCTTACTGCCTTTAACTATTTATCCTGCTTCTTACATAGGGTTAATTTCAGTCTTTTCTGAACTTCAGTCTGCAATGTAAGCTTTCCAACAAGCCTCTAAAAATTTGAGTATAAAATCTAGCAGTCTGAGGTAGATATATTTTTGTCACGCTGGACTTTAGGACTTCAGTTTCTAAACCAGGTTAGCCTTAGGAGACACTTGTGTTCACCCTTGCAACACCTGTGAAAGTTTAAGAAGTTATGTCTCTTGAGAATGTTTTGTTGTCCCTGCAGTTGTGAAATAGCACCAAGTCAGTAAGCAATAGAGATTTTTTTCCTTTTTCCGTTAATGTCTGTAAAAATCCTTACTCAGCTATGTCCTGAGGAATGGCCCTAAAAATGCTTCCTTTTGTCTCTTAAGCACACCATAGTTACTAAGAAGTCACAGTTTTGTATTAACTTTTGGTATGTTGGGCCTCACTAGGTTTTCAGGCTGAAGTATCTATTTGCTTTAAAAATGTTTTATCTGCTTTAATGTTCTTCTGAGAGACTTCTGTTCTGACACTGGATTGAAGACAGCTTGTTTTGGAAAAGCAAAATCAAAAGCAATACTCCTATATGTTTGACTTCTAAGCTCAAGGATTTAATTTCCGATTCAAATACATGCATATATTTTAATTAAAATAATAGGGCCTTTTTCTTTCATATTATCTGTCATTCTCTGTTTCAAAGCAAGAGAAATGCCCTTGTCTTAACAACACCTATTTTTTTGTCTTCTTCCTAGCTAGGAATTATTTTATTGTCTCTGATCTTGGTGTGATGATAAAATACATATATTTTCTAATTTTTACCTTCCTCCTGGCTGTAGAGTCCTAGTCAACTGTTTCTCTGGAAATAATGGCAGCAATACTTAGGAAATGAAATAAATTTTTGCTGTGATTTGGATACTGTTTAATGTAGAGTCCTAGTAGGTGTTTATTTTGCCTGGGCTGGACAAAAGAAATTTTTCCAAATTCTGGTGAAACTTTAGGTAGTTAAATGGGAATGAATTAGACAGATTTCATTTTAAGGAGAAGATGCGTACTTGTTAACAAATGAAGTAAATGTGTGGGAGGAAAGAGGAGGTGTCAAATGACCTCCCCTGGAGAACTGAATTGAATCGAATCGACTTGAATCAAATAGAACAGAGAAGAACAGAACAGAACAGAACAGAACAGAACAGAACAGAACAGAACAGAACAGAACAGAACAGAACAGAATAGAACAGTTCAGCTGGAAGGAAACTACAATGATCACCCAGTACAACTGCCTGGCCACTTCAGGCCTGACCAAAAGTTAAAGCCTGTTATTCAGGGCATTGTCCAAATGCCTCTTAAACACTGACAGGCTTGGGGTGTTGACCACTTCTCTAGGAAGCCTCTTCCAGTGTTTGTTTTCTGTAAAGAAATGCTTCCTAATGGCAAGTCTGAACCTCCCCTGGTGCAGCTTTGAACCATTCCCACAAGTCCTGTCACAGGGCACAAGGGAGAAGAGCTCAGCACCTCCTTCTCCACTTCCCCTCTCCTCAGGAAGCTGTAGAGAGACATCAGGTTGCTCCTCAGCCTCCTTTTCTCCAAACTAGACAAACCCAGAATCCTCAGCTTCTCCTCACAGGACGTGCCTTCCAGCCCTTTCACCAACTTTGTTGTCCTCCTCTGGACACATTCCAGTACCTTCATGTCCTTCCTAAACAGTGGGGCCCAGAACCTGCCACACCAATGCTGAACGCAGGGGGACAATCTCCTCTTGTGACCGACTGGCTATGCTGTGCTTGATGCACCCCAGGATGCAGAGGTTTGCCCTCCTGGCTGCCAGGCTACCCTGCTGACTCCTACTGAGCCTGCTGCCGCCAGCACCCCCAGGTCCCTTTCTGTAGGGCTGCTCTCCAGCCACTCCTCTCCCAACTCATACTTGTGTCCAGAGGCATCGAACACTAGCCATCCCACCTCCTTTCACTAGACTCCGCTCAGCAAATTACCTATTCCACCCTTTCATTCAGTTGCCTCATCATTCAAGTCTCTGCACAAATTCCTTTTGGTTTTTATCTTCTTTCACTGCAAGGCACATATCCACAGCTCTGATGTACTGTGCTCCTCCATCTTAATATGAAGTTTTTACCCTCATACTTTTCTTCCTCCTTCTACCATAATCTCTGTAGCCATTCTGCCAGAAAGCTGTTTCTTCTACTTTCTGAAATCCTTCTGAAAAGTCTCTTTTTTTTAACAGCAAAAACCTAATGTGGCTGTTAATTTACACTGGAATCCTTTAATCTAATACCCAGTAGGTAATAATAATATTTTATCAACTAGGAAAAATCTCTGACCTCTCAAAACTGATTTTGTTTGCTTCAATAATCTGTTCCTTTTCTATGTATGTTCTATTCCTTAACAAGACAGATATAACCTATAAGATGCTGCTTACCCGGTAAATGTTTATAAACAGTACCAAAGAGTAATAAAAATCTGGATTCCAAGTAAAAAAAATAAATTTAGTCCATCCAAAGGTTATTTGCTTTTGCTGTCCTCTTTCCCTTGACCCTTTGCCTATCTCCCACTTCATTCTCTTCTTTTCCTTCTGATATTTTTACCCCACTCTGCTTTATTTTCGTCCTTTTCTCCTTTTCTGTTTTTCCAGCTTTTCCTTCATTTTGACGTCATTTCCTGTTCTGCCACATCTACCTTCCCATTTTTCATTTGCCTGTTTCTCATCTCTTCTTCATATTCTTTCCTACATGCTTCTCATTTCTTTCCAATCTTTCAAATCTCAGCATCAGCCAGCTTTCCTTTTGCTTTCTTAGAACTTCTCTTCCACCCCACCCAGTTAAAAACCTATAGATTTTCCATTTTCCTTTCTCGCTCTCTGATTGCAGTCTTCCTTCTGAGCATTTTTATCTTTATTTTCCCTTTCCTGAAAGCTACCCCATTTCTCTTCCCTCCTGTTTTTTGCAAAATCCCTCTAGAACTTTCTTATTTGTACAACATTACCTCTGTGCTTTGTCCTGCCTCTCTTCCCCATCTCTGCTATTCCTGCTTAACATAAGTATGGAAGCAGTAGAAAAGGCTGACGTTGGGGTTGCCAAGATGAAAGGAGGCATGTGCACACGTCGGCAGACCTCAGCAGCAGATGGCAGATGGATTGCAGGTGTCTTGCACTGACTCAAGCTGAAATTTTCCCTTGCACCTTTATACATAACCCTCTCCGACAGACCGAGATGGTCAAATAACAATAATTCAACACTGAAACGTGAGTTGAAGGCATGGCTGTGTCCCGACTCTGGGGTCAAGTGTTCAGTGGCTGTGAGGAGCAAGAGGGAAGGAATACAGAGTGTGAATGATTGTAGCCATTGTTTACCAGGACCTTCTGGAGAGCCCATCGGGTGTGGGAAGACCCACATGCTTTCTGACTGTGTTGCTCGTTCCATCTCCACTCCCACAGAGTGAAACGGAGGATGGCCTGACAGGGTAATTGACAGGGGAAGATGCTGGTATGAACTCATGCCAGCCTACAGTGACTTGCTCACTAGAGTTTGAATTGCCTGTGAACAGCTCTCAGCAGGCAGCTCTCATTTAAACCACAAAAATGTCAAAATATTTTATTCAGTGGAAAACAAGTGAGTTATCAGTGCTGACTGTTTCTGACTTGATGCCTTTTAGCAAACAACTTTTGAAATGAGTTCTCCCTCCTCCTCCCAAATAGCAGTGAGCAATTCATAAGTTTTGAGGTTGAAAAGTTTTATTTATTTATTTATTTTTTAAAGCTTTACTTTAAAATAAAGTGGTTCTTGCACGGAGTGACTGATTCTTTTCCTAATATAGTGAATGACAATATTACTGTGGACTATGAAAGGGCAGCATAGCAGTCTTTATCTTCAGCAATGTAACGTGTGCGGAATCCATCTGTTCTACTACTGGGAACTAGAAGATTTGAAAACATGAAAGCAGCAAGGAAAAGGTGCAAGCAGGAATGAAGAGAAAGTATCGTGATTAGAACAAAATCATCTATTCCCATACACCTTCCCTACAGGGAAAAATACTTAGTCACAATTACATACAAGTGCCCAGTTTAGCCTTTCCTTGAAAATACTCTTCTGCTACTTGCATAGTAGCTACATAAAATAATGTTTATATTTTATCAGCAGTTCTTCAGTCCCTTAATTTCATTGCACTTGTCAAAGACTTTCCAATACCTTAAACAGAAATACTGACTTCAGATTTATTCTCAGCTACAGGTGAAAAATAGTGAAAAAAATGTTACATTCTTTCTCATTCTTGTGCTTCTTCTTACTCTTATTTTTTTTCTTACGCTTATTCTTCATTCTTTTTCTCATTCTTACGCTTACTTTTATTCTTACTCTTACTGAGCTCTGTTTCTCCCTGTCTCTGAGGCTTTGAACATCCACTGCAGTCTTTGGGGACTGCTAGGAGGCATAATTGCTGAAGGTTTTTCAAAATCATGTCATCAAGGCATCTTGTATATCAAGGTTAGAGGTTGAACAATGCAGAAAATGCTCACAGTGCTTTAAGTTACTAGTGTTTTGCAGTGTTTTGCAAAATAAAAAGTTAAAGAGTTTTAAGTATGTGCTGCAGGTATGTGATGGCTGAAAGCAAAGGATTTGTTCATAAAAGCCTATGTATTTTTATATTTCACATTTGAATCATCCAGATGTTTCCTTTTTAACTGGGCTTTTTAAAAGATTATTTGATTCACCTAAGAACAGTAGTCATCATTTAACTAAAAAACAGCAACAAATAAATTTGTAGCAGCAGTGCTTGTTTCTCAGATTATATGCAATGTGAATTGAAAAACTCACCAAAAATAACCCAGACTTAAGGTCTACCTGCTAATATCTAGTGCTGGCTTATTTTTGATGAAGTCATTTTATGTTGTCACTATTATCTCCTTCATTTTGTTCGCCCCTCTATTCAAACTAGAATCATCCTACGAACATCTGCAGAACATCATCGTCCTCCTTCAAATTCCTCCATAATTCTCACAACATCTTTCTAGAGAAGGCAATGCTCACATGCTTGAAACAATCTTCTTACTCTCTGACCAATTCTTCAGGGCTGTCTTTTGGAGCTCCCTCACGTGCCAGACATTTTCTGTCTGTCATTTTTTCGAGTTGTACACTCCGCCAAACAGGAAGGTGTGATAGTCTCTTTGCCTAAATGCAGGAGGTTACAGAGCCTATGTTCTCTGTCTATGGATTGATCTCCTTCCAACCAAGTTTGAACAAGCTCCTCATTTTCAGCCAAATTTGACAGAATATTATAGCACAATAGCTAGTAATTTCCTATTAATTTTGTACAAACAAGCCTATGAGAAGGATCCTAATAAAGCCTTCAGTAAAAAAGAGTCTTCAAACTAGGTACACTTTTTCCTAGTCATGGAAGAATGCACATGGGAACTCAAACATGAAAGAAAACACTATTTGTTAGACAGAAGACTTCTTTAATTCTGAAGGTCAAGGAATTGCTTGTTCTCTGCTTCAACAGTTCATAACACAGTGTGATCCTCATTCATCTCTGTAATAATTAGGTGATATTATGCTACCAAAACATAGTAACATGTAGGAGAGTATTTCAGTATCTGCTGTAAGACATTTAAGAAATGTATAATTCACTGAAGATGAAGACAGCACGAAGTAAAAGAAAGCTTTTGATTTTATGGACATTTCCCCACACAATATACAAGTAAACCACAACAGCACGCTGAAGTGTAGAGAGGCACGTTGATCCCATCTAATATGCTGCAGCAGACAAAATTAGATCAGGTAACAGAGGACATTTTCTGTATATGTTGGTATGGAAACGTCTAAGATCATTACACTATGGAACAGCTGTGCCTGTTCATGGCCCTGTCCTGTAGGCTTCTTCACCAGTTATCTTTGCTTTCAAATCTTTAGCATCTGTAAGTCCTTCAGACGCAGGAATCCTTCTCATTGAAAGACCTTGTGGAGTATCCCCGCTAAGTCTAGACACCATTAAAATTTTGTGGTACCCTCATTTCACTCATATTTTGCTAAAATTAAAATTCTAATTTTTCATCATACTTTAGTCAAAATAAAACTCTGCTCCTTACCACAGCAGGACTGAGCTGCAAGTTAGGGTAAGTACCAGAAATAACTTGCAGCACAAAAAGACAGCATAGTTCAAATGTGTTCTCAATCCCATTAAACCTAAACAATTCAGGTTGACCGAGAACAAATATCATTTATCTTCTTTCTTTCCTTAGGATGCCTGTCAATTATGTTAAACTGAATTCATTCTCGTCCTGTGACTTGAACAGAGACAGATAGTAAAACCTTTCCAAACTGTATTACTCATCCAAAAGGGAGAAAAGACACCCTTATTTTTCCAGAAACAGTGATTACCCTACCAGTTGTAACTCATTGAATCTGAAAGAGCTTTATTATTATAATTACCTTCTGATTGAATTTTTAGACATCTATGATTATAGCAATGCAGCTTTTATTTTCTTTTAAATCATAGATTTCCTAAAGACAAACACAAAGGCTAGCATAAAATAACAATAAGCAAAAAAAGTGGTTTTTTCCCAAAATAAAACAAGTAGAAAACATTTTTGTCAATCAGAAAACAGCAAAGCATAGTACATCATCTTGTCTTTTTGTGTTTTGTCTCTTCCGAGCCAATGTCAGAAGTCTTACAGGTTATGTTTCATGTTTTGGGGTATAAAAGATTTATTTCATTGTTATGAAATCCTGCATGTGTTGACACAATTAATACAAGGAAATAGGAAAAAAGTACCCCGTGGTGGGTCCCCGTTAAAAATCTTTAAGGAGTTAAGTAAATTACAGAAGCAGTGAACTGCTGAATTTTAGATGTGTGTGCTTTTTTACATCCCCGCTCTATGTTTTTCATTAAAATCTGTATTTACATCTCTGCCTATTTATTAAATATTGTAAGTTCTTTTTGTGCTTGGTTTGAAATATTTATGGTTTTCTTTCTCAAAGTAACTTTTCGAAGTATAACCCAAGGGGGCTACCACAACAACTGCATGTGTTATTTATATCATCATTCCTACAGCATTTGAGATGTCCTTCAGAAATTCTCTGTTGCCTGTGGTGTAAACCTGGCCTTACATCTTGAGTACACAGGTTCATAATGGAATTATACGCATAACTAAGCTGTCTGCCCCTGAAAACAAGAGGAAACCATGCAAACAGAGAAGCAACTGTAAAAGTAACAGATATTGGCTGCATATTGCTCTTTTCTGCAGGATTTAATCCTCAGATAAGATGTCAGAGAGGACTTGTGCACTTTTCACATTGAGCATGTTCTTTCTGCCACACCAGTGTGAAACTAGGCAGCAGGGAAAGGATTATCATGTCCTCCAAAATCCCAAGGTAACAATTTCTGAAAGCTAGACTGGAAGAACTCAAACCTGATTTTACTTCTCCAGTTTTCTTTCAAATGTGAACATTTCACCTCTGTAGCATTAAATCCATTTCTCATGTACGTATTTTAAACGCAGGTTAAAGTTAGCACATGCACTATTGCTTTCGACATAGTGCAGCTGGCTTGCAAGTGCAAACCTGAAAAAGCTTCTCTGGACTAAAGAAGCACAGCAAGAACATGAGGAATCCCGAGTACAACATTGAAGTCAGGCTTATTTTATGAAAAATTTGATCAAGCCTCCGGTACAGGGAAATTGGTTGATTTGATCTGAAAAGTGGTTTAAACTACAAAACAGCCTCTTGACGTAAAGCAGATGACTCTTCTGTGATTATTCCATGTCTGGAGTATCCTAGATAGGTTCCTCAGTGAAGACAATCTCACAGAAACCACAATTTATAAGACTATAAAATATGAGGGTGTAATTTCTTTTTGCAACAGACATGCTTCCTGTTAGACAATCTAAACAACGGAGTTGTAGCATCACAAACCTGGAAAAGCTCACAATTTTTAACCAAGACCCTAAAAATCAAGCATGCTTAAGTTCATCAGACAGCTTGGTGATTTGGAGGATGGCCTAGAGATGCCAAACTGTAAGGACTACTTGGACTATGAATGGTGTCAAGGAATTGTAGCTGCAAAGTCAATGCAGGGCCTGTGTACTGTACACAACCCTTCTCTGCTGCTATCCTGTGTGCAGCTTATGAAAATTTGATGAAATTAACACATAAACCCATTGCACTTCTTACACTAAAGCAATATAAACAGAAAATAGATTGCATTACCTATGAGACAAAAAGCACAGTGTGGATTTAGTCATTTGGTTAATCATATATATTTTTAATTTCTTTGAATGGAAATGTTAACTTACATAGATTTATTTCTCCTGAATTCAATGCACTTTGGTCTCTAAGTTCTCCAATTAAAATAAGATGAATTTATGTTACATTTTCACAGGACATAGCTAGAAGAGTCTAGAAAATCTGTGTATCATGGATAATGCAGGCAACTGCCTGTCAGTTATGTTGTTTTTAAAAAAGTTACACGAAGTCTAAGATGAAAATATCTCCAAATAATATATTTTGATGCACATAATTTGGTACTTGAGGTGCTATGTAGCAAAAGATGGAGGCTGAAGGACTTATAATATCTAATTTGTTATTCTGTTCATGCCTCATGATACTTGATCTCATGAATGCATGAGAGGATGAATGCAGGTCTGCATACTGCGCTGAAGAGAAACTATAGCAGGGCAAAAATCCGTTTGTCTTGTGCACTGAAACCTGGCAAAACTGGAGCATTTGGTTTGGGGCAGCCTACCCTAGAAAATATTATATTATAATCCTTTAATACTTAAATCAACTCTGAACAGAAGATTGAATTTATAGTGTAGATTATATTGGCACAGAAATTTCTCCTCTTCCCCTGCATCTTATGCAGTCCGGTGAAAAGCTATGTCAGTGTACAAGCAGGCATAGCTGTGATATTGGCAAGGTGTAGAGAAAAGCAACTTTGGTTATTACATGATGCTAAGGGCTTCTTCCTTACTCCATTGTGACTCTACTGACATTAGACACATTATTCCTTATTTACACTGGTGAGACATGATCACAAGTGAGTCTCCATCAGGAGCTAAAGCCAAAGTGATGAGGGAAAATTGGTCCTTTGAAGGGAGCATCTGAACAATTCAACAGTAGAAAGTATTATTTAAAAAACAGTTAAGTGAATACAGTTAGAGAGAATGCTATTGTGCTTTAAATCTCTGGAGGAAAAGTGATTAGACGTAACTGCTATTTTTTCTGTAACATTTCTGAATAGAATATGTTACTTATACATGCTGCAGAAGCTGAGCACAAATTGCCTCACTAAGCTCTATTATTGTGGGGAACAGCGAGAATAACAAGCTGAGACACTGATGAACTCATAGAAATATGAATAACACATTAACACTCATGATATATCAATAGCATGCTGCCTGACACTGGCAACAAGCATCTTGAGGATGCGACGGATTGCAAGAATGGGTCACCAAAAGCAAGTCTGGAGACAGGAGATTTTCAAGACCACTTCTGTTGGCTCTAGGGAAGACAGATTCAGCTGCAGGGGTAAGAAATCTTGTCAATAAAAAACAAAGGGTTCTGTCTCTCAGATATCATTAGAGTCCATGTAAAAACTGGCCAAGCAGAAGGAGTGGTTTTTATTTTCACACACAGAGAACACAGTATGGGGATGTTCATGATACTCAGATGATTATATCTCAGGCTTACTTCTCTTCCAACCTAATTTCCGGCTTAAAACTCAGGAGAGTACAACTCTTGAGAGACCTGCAGGGGAGGGAGGATGAAATGCTGTTGAAAAATGTTCCCCGGTTGGCCTCATTATAAAATATCACAGCACAATATAGCCAGTGCTGCTGCACAGAATTCCAGGCACAAGAATTAATAAATACATTCTGCATTGAGAAACATAAGAGTGTGCAAAGAGGATTTTTTTTTCTTTCCAGAGATTCTTTTTGTCTGCATTTGGTGCAGTCTGCTGGATTAACAGCCCTTACACCGAAAGTCTTCTTACCACAGAACAGGCAGCGTGTTGCTTTTCTTGAATGATAGGCCCTTGAGCCATCAGGATTTAGCTCTATCTGTTAAGTTACAGTCTTTTTTTCTGAAATTGCCCAGCAGGATTCAGACTAGCCAGACTGAGCACACCAGCTTAAATCATGTAACTCATAAAATAGCTACAGTAATGTCAGTTTTGCCACTTTCAGCCCAACATCCATAGCTTGCTCTGATTAAGGAGGAACTTGCAAAATTAAAGAACTGAATATGTATGTCAATGAGAATTTAAGATGCTGTATGCTATAATTTGCCATTGATTATAATCAATCAGAGAAATTTCAGTTTCCACACTTGATCACTCTTGAAAGCTACACTGTACATAGCAATCTAAGGCACTACTGAAGTAAAGCAGCAGGAAATTATACTGTACTTCACTGACACAAACAAATGATATGAGGAATCCAGTAGGAGCCAATAAATTCATAGCTCTGATGTTATTAACCTGGATGCAGTCTGAGAATTTCCGGGAAAAAGCCTATTCAACTGAATGTTAGTGCACTACCACGGTGAGAAAAGTGCTATGATAGTTTGCATCTCTATTTAGTTAGAAAATAATTGTTTCTATATCCTAAATTATTATTTCTGAGACACAAAGAGGAGCAGTATTTTTGTAGCTTCAGAAACTAGACGCACTGAGTCTGTACAAGCAGGAGTCTGTGAAATTGTGGGGAATTCTGCGAATATGTCCCAGCCTTGACAAGCCAGAAGAGTAGGTTTTACTGTTTCTGCCATTGAGGTACCAGTCAGGAAGCGCAAAATAATTTTCATACCCTCATTTCACTGTTTTCACACATTCAACAAAGGCTGTGCCAGCCAAAAGAGAGAGAGATATGTCTCAGTATTTTCAGCTTTACCAACCAAGAATTATGCTTTTGCAAGTGTGAAACAGGGCTCTGCAGCGGCTTGAGGAAATCTTGGCCTGTTGAGGTATCTATTGCCTTGAAAGAAATAAAGTACCATCTGGAAGTTCTTTATCCCTTGGTGGATGAGACAGCCACTAGTTTCCACGCTAGCCTTGGATCACTCCTAATGCTGGTAAAGCTGGGAGAGGTTGAAGAGGGGTGTCAAACATCAAGCCACAACAAAGCCAAACCAAAACAAGAAAAAAAACCCCACCAAAATGTAACCCTAGTAACAGCGTTTGAAAACATGACAATGAAAAAATTATTTGATTTGCTTTGGTTTAGTTTACGACTGTGGCAAGCGCTATAAAGCTTAAGTTATAATGAAGTTAGAAGTATGGAAATCATGTTAGTCCATTAGTTATAACTGTGGTGTTCCAAGGTGGTGCCTGTTCACACACATATTACACTACAGTAATTAGTTTAGGAGGGGCGCAGCCACCTGTCAGCAGACATGAAACAATGGTCTAGCTGGACACAATGGACACATTTGGAACTGGGTCACTGACTTCACAGTGAAAGAACCTTCACAATGAAGTCTTTGATTGGTACAGAGGCCCTGCATTTCAGAATTTCAGGCAGGTCTAAGGATTTTCCCCAAGGAAGCTGTTGCTATGTCTGCTCTTACCTGTAAGCTTAAACATGTTGGGTTAACTTCGTAAGAGTCAAGTCAATCTTCATGTCAAGAATGTAATTCTTTAAAATGGACCTTGACCTGAGGTAAAACCTTCCCTTACTTTCCCCTTGCAATGTCAGCCTATCCATATGAATTCCTTGCAATTCTCAGTAGCTCAGGTGTATAGTCAGTATATTCAGATGTACAATGGGGCTTTTAGAAGGCAACACATCTGTAGAGTGAGCAGATGTAACACTAGCTGGACAAGCAGCAATTAAGTAATTTGACATGGATGAACTTTGTCCCACCAGATGGTGGTAGGTCTCAAGCTCTTCTGAATTGCCCCAGTTTAACTTCAATACAAAACGAAACCATCACAGAAGCATGTATTATGTTGATTTGTGAGTGAGGAGAGCAGCACTATTTCTGCCTATTTGTTGCTGAAATGAGTCATGACTTTCTTGAATTGAGCTATTTTGCATTTTCCAGATCTGACCTTCTTTGGGAGTTTGAACAGACATGCCGCTGGTGCATTAGATTGCAAGTGTGGAAAATGGGAGTTAAAATTTGCTTGCCTTTGAGTAAATGTTTGGATTGACATGTGAAACTGAAGAAAGAGAATGAGAACAAAGGGAACCTTTTTCATACTCCAGTAAAAGCACCAAAACCTTCCCCTTCGGGTGAGGCTGATCTGGTCATGTGTTGCTTATGGTTATTCTGCCATGTATTATATAGGGCTGTATTCAAGTGCTCTTTCCAACCCAGCACTGATTTAAATGCCATTAACAGAACTAGTTAGCCCTCTTTTATAATCCAAAGTTGAGACCAGACATCTAAATATCAATGCTAGATTAAAGGTAGTTATGCATCCATTATTGATCCTGAATTTCCAAACAAATAGAATTTTTTGTCTTTTTACATACTTGGGAGGACCTAAAATTCACAGCACTTGAATGTAATTTGCTGTCACCGAGCCTCCTCACTTCAGTGGAGTAGCTGGGTAACCCTTCCTGTAAATTCTTTTGTCACCAAAGACATGCTTTCTGGGACATTATGTCACTGTAAATACTTCTTTCTCCCTGATGCTATTACATCATGTCACGTGTGGTACATTTGGGAATAATGTAATAGCATGGCAGTTTGGCACGCCACAGGGAGAAGTATTTCTAAGAGGGTGCCATGGCAATCGAATGGATACCTATATGAAAATCTGCCTTTAATTACCAGCAAGTCTTGAAGCACAAGCAAAACACTATCATGTATTAGGAAATGCCTTGTGTAGGAAAAGTTAATACTTCAGTTCTCTATGGATTAATTATAAGAGGAGCCCCATCCAGGACCCACAATTGTTTATATGAATAGTTTTCAAAGAAACTACAGTGTTTGAACTGGGCTCTAATTGTGCCTGATGGACCCATTACTTTATAATCAGAGCAGCATTGTACAGTTTTCCCTGGTGATTAATTAAACTGATGAGATAGTGGCCAAATCTTGCTAGCAAGCAAGACCGCTTGATTTTTTCACTGTCTCTGCCAGAGGTGTTACATGTATATTGTTAAAAGCCAGTGGGGTCTTCTACCACTCACTACCAGATTTGCAATACCCAGACAATCCAGACTGGTGTGCATCTTCATTCCCCATCGTGATTGAGCCCTGCTGATGCCAACAGGGGATCTCATAAGGCTCTGGAAACTTCAACTGCTTTCCAGTTGGGCTTATTTCCCGCAAAGGTAGTTTTCCGAACAAGGTTAAAGGTTCAGAACTTGTGAAAATGCCCTGTGCCTGCAGCCAAAGGCACTTAAAAGATGAGAAAGCTGTCACTTAACTGCTGTCAACTTCAGAAAGTACTAAGGGCAGCAGGAAGCCACAATGAATGGTAAGGTGATTGCATCTTTTATAATTTCTTTCCATTGCTGTTACTGCTGCTGCCCTCTCAATGATCTGACCTTTTATTATTTAGTATTTTTTTTTTCCTTCTTTTAATGCTGAGTGTTTCTACAACAGGATCACCCCAGTAAATTTGGTTGTGTAAGTGCAGCTAATGTAGTGGAGAAATGCAGGGATGGGGAAAAACAGCTTCCTGAACTTTGCATGGAGGCTCACAGATGCCTCAGGAAAACAAAGAAGAAAAAATTAACAATTTAAAGGCTGCTTTGTGGATTTTTATTATATTTCTGACAAGAGAGGGTGAATATTGGCACTATGTGGGTTCTGAGTGAGAAGCTAACGTACCTGCAGTCTTTAATTGAAATTGTAACAATATTTCAGCTGAATTGATGTATTTCCACATCTAGTGTGTATAGTATGGTCTTTCTAAGAGACCTCTGTCCAGTCAAGCACAGCAAGTAGCCTGAGTTACAGATGTATTTATGCTTGTGGGGTGTTGGATGTATTTTTACTGTACATGGATTAGGAACTTGGTGTGAGGTCTGATGTGCTTAGGCATGTTATTATTTGTAAACACAGCAATCTCTGATCAGCAAAGCATTAAATGAGTCTTTTCTCACAGTGAGGTTGACGACAAAACGTCTGTTTTGACATCTGATCAATGCTAAGTGCAGCTCAATTTGCTGAGTCAAGGCCAGTGGTGTTATGGTTTGTGTATTATGATATTCTTGTGGAACTAGTGTTCTTGCTCCTATCCCTTCTGTCTTTCCTTGTGATTTTTGTACCAAACCCCAAAATGTTATGTGGAATCCACGATTACACACACAGTGTCCTGGAGTGCATTACATGCAAACCAGACGTTATTTAGTCCATACAGAGCTCTGTGCTTACATGACCGCCCTGCTCACAGGTTTGAAACTGCATACAGACTGATTATCATCCAGCTCCACTCCGATATGGGATATCATGGTGTTGATCTACTCATGTTTCAGAGGGTACTTGTAGGATTAAAAAAGAGTAAAAACAACACTGTGTGAAATGTTTTCTGTCTTGTTTGCATTGCACAATGGAGACATAGAATCTATAGGTGGGAGAAGACCCTGTGAATGATTAGGGTTATTGCTATCATGCAAACAACCGTGGAAGCATTTTAAATTGGTCTGAAAACTTTGCCAGAAGGTTCTATTATTTAAAAAGATTTTCACTGAAGTGGCTATCTTATATACAGACCTCTCATACCAGAGATAAAATTTGCAAGTAATATTAACAATATTTTTGAAGATCCTGCCTGAAAAGGTTCTGTGTTGTAAACTACATCTGAATGATCAACAGTCCATGGAGGAGAGTTTAAAAGGGAGGCCATAGGGGGAAGTTGCCGGTGATTGTACGCAAAAAAACAGGTTTTACAACCTTTTATATTACTCTTCCAAAACTTTGTTCTTGTTCAGTGCTTAATTATATCACTCATACAAATAGGTATTTATTTGTAACAGAATGCTTAGGAGTAATATCCATGGCTGAGGTCTCCTTTACAATGTTTAATTTATGAAGCATGAATCTTCTGTGACAACATAAATTTCCTTAGGGACCTCAAGAAGATTGTGAATTCAGTGACATTCTTTACCTAACAAAGCTGTAATGATCTGCAGCAAAGAATTAGAGCAAGAAAACAAAAAAGTGTTTTATCTGGAAAAAAAAATAGCAGATTTATAAAAGTCCACACTTTTTGATAGTAGCCCACAGCTGAATAAAGGGAAAAAACATGTGCTTGGAAACTGCTAATATTTGTGAAAGCTCAAAAACCATGAAACTTTTCACTCTACAATAGCCAGCTAATCAGTGAGAAAGACTGGATAGCCCACAGTCCATTTCTTCACAGGGATATGGTGTTAATATTTCAGTGATTGAAAAGAATTAATTTATTCATTAAAATATTAATATGTGTAATCTGTCACCAGGTATCATTCCCAATCTAAATCAATTTTCTCCAGTACCACACAGCATCATACACATAACAACAGGCAACCCCTTCAAAGAACTTTCACTCAAAACATGTAGTGTACACATACAGGGTCATAGGTAAAAACTGCTGGAGTGTTGAAAATACAGATAGGACAGTGACCTCCTTCAAGGTCTAGTAGAAAGTGCTGAACAAAAACATGTACCCACACTTTAATCTGTGTCAGTATCTTGAACCACAATCCTATCTGACCTCGACGTTTGCAATACAAGCCATTCCCTTTTATACCATTTCTGTGCTGCAGAACTAGCAGAATTTGCTTTGCTCACTTACTCACCACAAGGCTGGTTAGCTGCTATCAGTGTGAATGGAAGTGGATGCAGGCAAGCTCATCAGTGATTTTATTTGAAACTGTCCTCCTACATGAATAGTTTTGGTGCTGCAGGTTTTTGGTGTGGGTTTGTTTTGGGTTTTTTTTGTGAATGGGTGCTACTTCCTCTGTAAGTCAAACATGGCATAATTGTCTAGGCAATGTTGTCAGGCTTTGTAGGACAGACTTAGACCTGCCAGTGAATGCATTTGTCTTATTTCAAGGCTAGATTAGTGCAGTTTCTCAGTATCAACAATGCCCCATTTTGTTATCTCAAGGATGCAGATTCATCTGAGTGTAACAACCACTCATGTTTACAATTATCTCAATGCAGCCCTTCCATTTCATGGCCAGGTTGTACTGACTTTGTTCCTGAAAGAGTTTCATGTGCCTCGCAATGATGGTTTGCATCCTCGGGGGAGGGAATGGGAGGAAGGACAGCCAAGGTCATCCCTGAAGCCTTTTATGAAAACTAAAAGGTTACACAAGCTGTAACCTCTCCCACAGCATGGTTCAAATTGTCTGTTGTGTGAGAGGACTCTCATGAGGAGGAAAGCGGAGCTGTATCCTGGATGTGTGTTTGGGGAAGGGATTTCCCAGACTTGTGGAAATAAGCCTTATGAACAGTGCCACAGGAAGGGCTTAGCTCGTGAACTGCCAGCTGCCTGGTCCTACACGTAGCAGAGGAGCAGCAGTGTGTGTGATCTCATACAATCGATTTGCTGCTGTTCGCTGACCAATGAGCCTGCCCTTTATTAGCCCTGTTCATAGTCTCAAAAGGCAAAGCAAAGCTCACGTAATTCTTCCCTGTACTTGCAAAGTGCACTTGTTGTAATTCAAAGCACTCCATTCTTTTACAGCTTTTAAAAATTAATGATTAAATTTGTTCTTTTCCACCACACCTTTTTTTTAAATTTTGAATTTATATGCCTTTTACAATTGAAATATGCATGGAAAGAATTGAAGTGTGCATTGACCTGCAAAAGCTATGTGGACCTGCAAAAATTTCAGACTGTATCCCAGAGGCTCTTTTCATTTATTGGGAATTTGCTGCAGCTGAGGAAATACGTTTTCCATGCTATAGAAAACTGGAGGAGCAGTGTACCAGCTTGAGAAGTCTGAAGTATATTGATCGGGTCCCTTTTTAAGCCTGATGCATGTTTCGGTCACCTGCCAGGTAGATGGAGAAGCAGTCTTGGAGAGAGGGAACTCTCATTTTCCTCATTTCATGGCTACTTGTGTCTTTTGATATTCTCCTCTGATCTTAGTTAACCTCATCTGGGAAGACGGTGATACTGTGATACTGTGAAAGGACTAGACACAATCTTTCTATTTTGTACTATCATTCCTCAGTCCCCTGTGCATGCCCACCTTCCTCCCTACAAAATTTTCCACCATTTACTGTCTTTGGTACCTGCTTACGTCCACAAAGATGTAAGCTGTGATTCTCTGGAAAGATCTAAATTTCACCTGCTGGGAAATACGCATCCCATTGAAAGCCATGACAGGTGTCCATGTTTCTCAAAAAACACAATTTCAAAAAGACTGGTTTTTGAGAAGACGGAGTCTGGACCACGTACTGTCCTTGGTTGTGCTGATAGAACCCCCTTTCTGACTTGAATGATTGCCAAAGTCTAAATGAAATTTTAGTTCCAAACTTTTATGTTATTACTGTTATAACAGGTTTGGAGGTTAAAAAAAAACAAAACCAAACCAACATGAATGACTGTCTAGTCTCTTCAGAATCAATTATTGCAATTCAAAAGAACAAAGTGCTGTAGAAATATTACATTCCACAGGAAGAGCCAGAGTCCAATAACGAGGTATCCCTGAGAAAAGGCAGCACTTATTTCCTCTTTCTTTCTGAGCTCTCACAGATAAAAGGCAATAGCAGGTCACTTCAAATTAGTCATAGAAATGGCCAGAAGAATTAGTGATACCATCCAGACGTAAGAACGTCCAGAGGCCGAACTTCTCAAAAACTGTTTGCTGGTTTAAAAAAATTGTCATGATGAAAAGATCTGACATCTTAAAATTCTTGGAAATGATAAATGAATCATATTAGTTGGCTCAATTTAATAACAGTAATTCACCTTGAGAAATATGAATTGAGAAACCCAGATAAGTCTTCTGAGGATGCTTGAGCATTGATTTGGCATTCAGAGCTCCCAGATTCAGTCTCATACCTGGCACAGAGCTGGGAAGCAGAAGATGTGCTTTATAGTCTACACGTGTATGATAAATATTTTTGCATTTCCTGTGAGCTAAAGCCTCTCAGTTCTTCCAAATTTTTTCACCTCTCTCAGGTCTGTTAGTAATTTTTAACAGCTGATATAGTTTGAAAACACAAATATTGAGTTAATTCACAGCACCAGACCAGGGCAAGTGACTTCTAATTTATGCTATGTCCTTCCATAGTGGCTATGTAACATTAAGAAACCTACAGAAATATGCTAAAGATAAAATAAAAATGTCTAGTTTTTTTCGGTAAGTTGTGAGAGAATTGTGAAAAAAATACAAGGCAAAATTCATATCAAAAGGTAGTTCCAACATTGCAGCGATTATAATGGAATTAATGCTTGGTTATGGGCAGAGCCAAGAACGCTGCATATTTATAAGCTTGTGTGGCTTACTCTTTCTATATTGTTAAACAAAATAGGCCCAGCTAGCAAACGGAAGCACTGGATCACCAATACTGTTAATTATTTCTCTCTCCCTATGTTGACGTGCGGAAAGCAGACTCCACGATCTGTCAGATTGTAAAGTAGGTATGTTTATTCGGCGCCGGGCAGCACGGGGGGTAGTCCCACCAAAGTCGTGCGTGCCGAGCAGCAACGTGTCTCTTCAATTTATACAATCAAATATTACATATGCATTAGATTTCCCAGTACACCTATACATATGCATCTATCCTCATTGCATATCAAAATCAGTTCCTTAGAAATAATTTCCATAGACTCCTCCCAGTTGCACTTGCACAGTGCCTCCTAGTGGTGGTTGTCGGGGGTCCCAAGATGAAGGCCCATCCTCTTCATCACGGTGTCCGCTGATTGACCTTTGTTTCTGCGCCAACTCAGTTCTCTCCTGGCTCCCATCCATACAGCAGGGTCAGTCTTGACCGGTTCTAGGCGACTCCCAGCCCCTGTCAGGAACTGACCCCTTTGTATGGAGATGCAAGACTCTCTGCTTCAGTTAATTTACACAGCAGATAAGCACTATCAGTTTTTTAAATGCACAGCAACTATTAGATAATGCCACTTCTATTAAAATCCCTTTAATCCCTTCCTTCAATGTCAGCTAACACTGAGTAAACACCCAGCTCTGCTCTGACATGTACACGTGCCAGGGACCATTCTCATCAGGCAACTTTATGGACAGGACTTTACCAAGTTCAGCTCCAGATATCATACTGTGCCTCCCATCACCATCACAGTGCTCTCCCTCCATGTCAGCAGTTACTCTCTTTCCCTGTGAAGACTCTTTTAGAATCATAGAATGGTAAGGGTTGGAAGGGACCTTAAAGATCATCTGGTTCCAGCTCCCCTGCCATCAGCAGGGATATCTTCCACTAGACCAGATGCCTCAGAGCTCCATCCAACCTGTCCTTGAACACTTCCAGGGAGGGAGCATCCACAGCTTCTCTGGGCAACCTCTTCCAGTGTTTCATCACACTCATGGTGAAGAAAGACAGACAAGGAAAAGGAGTGTTGAACCAAGAGCACAAGACTGGACAAGGTGAGATAGGCAGCATGAGCCTTAGGCAGAGTCTAGGGTTGGCTGTGCACAAGCATAAAGGAAGGAGTAGAAACCAGGAACGAAAACTGATGTAGAAGAGCAGCCAAGTCCTAAATCTAACCAGGGATTTGTGATAGATGGTGACAGACTGCCTGAATAGGAACAACACTTCATAAACTAAATAGCCATTAAAAATATTGGCCCTGTGTTAACGAGACCCATTAAGAAGACTTAGTGGGGAAAAATGCTTGTGTTTTGAGCAGATCTTGAGTATGTTGGTAGCCAAGACCTCTAGGGATTCATACTCTCTAAAGAGTTAAAGTCAAGCAAAACACAGAATAGATGAGCTTAAAGGAAGCATTTTCTTCTTGTTTACTGAGTGGCCAACATTTTTTTGTGGGGAAAAGGTATTATGCATTTAAAGGCCGTTGTAACACATCTACCTAAATAGGAGGAGGTACTCTGGCAACCTTCAACCTGATATTTCCCAACTTTTTAGTGTTTGTATTTGCAATCTTGATTTCTTCTGTAAATGAAGTGAGTGATTGGGTGTTAAAATGAGTGTAATTATTTCTCCTTCAATATGTTCTGTGTTGGCTTTTATTTTTATGCAAAATTGAATTCAAAGTAGACATATATGTCTATATGCATGTTGGTGGGGTATATATATTAGCTTAGGAATCAAATTAACTTTAAAGAATTATAGAGGAAATCTTTTGCCCTAGCAAGAAATGCCCCTTACATATAGTAATAGCATCTTAGAGTTCAAAACAAATAATTTCTGAAGGAGCCTGGCATCATGAAAGCACAAATGGGGAAAGTGTTATTAGATGAAACATGCCAGCAAGTTCGGAACAGGATTGTCTTTGTTTTTGTCCTGGTGTTTTTAAGGAATAATGTATTCACAGTCTGGTGAATTTTTCTGAACTTTTGGCACATGAGACTTAAGGGACTACATGTCAGAGAGGTTCAATTAACCAAAACATTGGTGCTCAGAGATGCTTGATTTTAATCACCATATTCTTGAAATTTTAAAGTGGGTAAAATATATTTCAGTGTTTCTAGTATGTAAGCCACAATGTCTTGGAGAGAAGGATAACATGAGGAACCGCAGCTTAGGAACACAGCTGATTTTTCATGAGTAGCACTGAGTCTAAATTACCTGCAAGTTTGAACAGCTACACAGGTTTCTGGAGATTGTCTGATGCTTCTGTTATTCTCAAGGTGTACTTTCTTTTTGGAGATACATTAAGTTGGAGATGACGTCCTACCATCTCATCTCGGTCAGAGTGGGGTTCAAGAGTCAAGGTTTTGGATTAAGAGTGTTCATGTCCAAATGTAAGGAACTACTGGAAACTGTACATGAAGCTTTGTTGCTGGATGCATTCTTTGTGATCCTGAAAAGTCTGTATTATTTGAATTCAGAATATCAATTTCCTAGGTATATTGGTAGAAATGGAAGACTTTCTGCTTGAGACAAAAGGATGTCTGTGTATCTAATATTCAGTTATACAAGCACCAGAGAATTGATAACACTGCTATTGGTCCCATCTTACAAAAGATATCAGGCTGTCCAGTACAAATATTCAAAAATCAGACTGGAACTGCACCTGAGGTGTTTTGAGCTTCTGCCACTTTCAAAGACTTAAAAATTTTAAACCTATTAAAGCACAACTAGAGTGCCCGCCTGATCCTATGACTCAGCAGAGGCCTATATGAAAATTGACTTCCATGGCAGCTGTGATAAAGTCTCTCTTGGGGGATCCTTACAGAGTGCCTATACAAGCACTAAAAAAGAAGGAAAAAAGTGAAGAAGAGAGACTGATACAGGCGTAAAGCTGGAACGAAGTTTTGGCTGTCTGCTAACCATCTGCATCTAGTAAGTAGAGCTGCAGCTGTGGTATAATTGCAGGATATGTAGCCCCTTCCTCAGGGCTTTTATCCAAGTGGAACTCTCAGTGGCCTCTGCTCATTTCAACCACATTCAGTTCAATCACATAGAATTTAGTCCCGGCATGACAAGGAACTGAGAGCTTAATCACCTTTTATTCGGTCACCAGCACTTGCTAGTTTCTATGCACATGACGTGTAAGGGTGTTTGAGAACAGCTGCAGAGCATGGCTGAGAAGAGGTGGGTGTGACCTGAACTGTCCTCAGGTTACTACACAATCAGTAGCATCTGGTAGCATCGCTATGCTTTGAACCACCGAGCCTCGTCGGTGGGGAGATTTCTTCACATGTCACTTCGTTCTAGAGTTCCATTAATCAAAAGTGAGTCCTGCTTGTAATCACCCTGGACCTAACTGGCCATAGTTTTCCATCATAGTTGATTCATACTGAATTTCACTCAGATGTAGCAGTAATCTTGTCTTGGTGTTGATTCCCAGGAAAAGAGAACATTGATGCTGAATAACAAAGGAAATGGCCTAATAGGGTCAATAAGCATTGGTAATATTCATGATATTACTCATGGGGATGCAATTTTGCCTTTAACAGAGAGCTCAGTAATAGTTGCCTAGTCACAAAGAGAGTCCGGGTTACAAACTCCATTCTGCAGCAGGAGCAGCTTTGTGAATGGAGTCTGGTACGCAGAGGTTAAGCCTCTAACCCAGAGCTGCTTTCAACCACTGGAAATAATCTCCCAGAAGAGCATCAGCAGCATGTGGCTCCTCAAAGGGACCTTGCAGACTGTGAAGTGGGAGGGTAGGTTGTCTTTGATGTGATTAGGTCTTGTCTGCCGGAGCTATGTTAGTTCAGTAAAATTGACTCTTTCAGTTCAACATTGATATATCATGCTGCCCTTTGGTTTTGCAGTGTTATTATTTGATCTTTGTGGAGATCTTTCCTAATGATCAGGAAATTGCTCTCAGACTCCTCCAGGATCATTTCAACTAGGCACATTCCTTGATATGTTTTTTTCTGTCCACATTTTATAGGCATATTAAAAATGATCAGGAGTTGGAAAAGCATGAAAATACACAAAAGATTGTGACCTTTCCCTTCTTCTTAGTAGTGAGGTCCATGAAAAATAAATTCTCAGCACTGAAAACCCCAAAGCTGTGTGTCATGAGAAATTAAAACTTGTCATTTTTCTTATATAAAAATGGGAGTTTTGAATGCAATTTTTAGTGGTCATGCAGGTCTCTGAAGCTCAGCAGAACAAGACGACTTCAAAAGAAAGTGAAATAATAACAAGCACTGATTCCCCAGTGCATTTTTTCTATCACACCTTTTTATTCCAGGCAACAATATTGAGTAAAAAGCTAAGTTTAGCCACCCTCCTCCTTTCACGTTGTCCGGTATGTTTCGCAATCTCCGTTTAGATTATACTTTTAATACTATGATTTTTACCTGTCATTTGGAAGACATGACTGTTCGTATCATGTTATTCCTTTGAGTACAGTAAATGTTTCTATTAAACACAAAAGTCTTTATGTATGTGCATACTATTGCAGTATATATCTTTGCCAGTCAGTACCTGATCTCACTCACTGTCATTACTAGGTGTGGCTGGAAATCAACAATTCATTCTCAATATGCCAAAACCCAAAACCCAAAAGTTTTCAATACCCTGCATATGTTCTACACATGAAACATTTACTCAGTGGAGAAGACAGAACACAGTAGGACAACCTGCTCACACTATGAACGGCATGGGAGTCTGTGAATAAGCAGCTTGCGTAGTAGTCTGGTAGTCTCAGAGCTGTCCAAGCGAGCTCTGAAGCCTCATCAGGGAGAGACAAAAGGCACAAGTTTTTGTCACACTTTCCTGGCCAAAAGCACACACGCCCCTGAAGACACACACAAGTACACATCCTTTTTTTTTTTTTTTTCCTTTTTTAACTCTGTGCTCCTGATCCATGTAATTAGCTAACCTGTACTTATTGGAATGATGAGCAAAGATATTTGTTTAACTAGAGCCATCTTCACAATTTGTTCCAAGTAGTTCACCATGTAATTACTAATACTTGTTAGGAGAAGAAGAGAGGTAAAGGATGAGAGATGTTCTTTACTGCAGATGTGGTAAATGTAGTGACTGTATTGTGATGTCACAGGACACTGTCACTGTGGCTGTGGAGACTATTAGAGGAGTTGTAGGTAGAGCACAGGAGGAGAATAGTACAAATATAATAATAGTTCCTGAGGAATATATTTATTCTAGCAAGTGCAAAAGTAGAACCAAGCACAAGATAGTAGAAAGCAGCAATCTTCTCCAGGCCTCAACTTTCATGTGTGCCTTTCTTAGCAGAGAGACAGGGCAGTGGATAGAGCCATTCACTCATTCCCAAGCAAATGTGTTTGTGTGCATCTCAGAGTCAATCCTTCTATCTGCATGACTAGCTCACCTTTTCAGTTTACCAGGCACTGTGGGTGTAACTCACTAGTTTTTCCTGGAGATGAAAATACAGAGTGTGCATGTTATACAAGAAAGGGAAGCATAGTAAGAGAACATGTAGTGTACATTTCTGGTGAATCTTATTTAACTGTCTGCAAGTAAACGATGATATTTTGTTCGTTCTGGTACCTTCTGAGCACATGCATGCAAACCAGTATTCTTATGGCAATGTCAAACATTCATATCAGACATTATCCAAATTTTGATGCATTTCACAGCAGTGAGAAGCACAGCTTTGCTTGCGCAGAGAAGACAGATGTATAGCCTTAGCCTTCTGGCTTTCCACAATTCTTTTTAACAAGCTACACTTTCAATTATGCAATTCAGTGAAGTGCTGTAAAATGGCCAGTAAAATTGAGAAATTAAGGGAAGAGTAAAAAAACAGTAATAAAATATAATATATGATTCACAGAAATTGGAAAACCCAGCACTTTTTTCTACATGTAATTTGTCATTCTGTATCTTCTCCATTATCCATTCATCTTTAATGTGACATGTATCCTCACGCATTCTCAATTACTTTTTTCTTCTTAGTTCTGCAGTTATCAGATAGAAATGATTTTGTTGTATATGAAATTTAGAATATAGAATATAGAGGTAACAATTTTAATACCTCAAGTGCGACATTTACAGATTTTAAGAAAATGCTTTTCCTTCCCCTCATAGCAAGCCATGACATACACCGTGATTTTCCTTTAGCGCAAGAGCGAATAAGAAACAGCTATAATACCCATGCAAGTTTAACATGTACACAAACCCTATAACGCTAGTGTTTGCTAAAGCAGGATATTAGTTGGAACACATTGTAACAGAAATGGAAATAAGTGCCTTATACTGTACAGAGAGATACTTTAAAAAAACTTTATACAGTTAAAAAATTACAACTAGTTCTTATTATCCCCTATGACATTATGAAATCTTTCCCATGTACATTCATAAAAGCACACACATGTCTTCCCTGGATGTGTCCTCTGTCTTTTCGTAGCTGTTAGGCAATTTCCAGATAACCACTTCAATCATCCTGATAATTAAAAAAAAAAAAAAATTGTGCAATTACTTAAGAAGTACCTTGAGAAATTTCTTGAGATTTTTTTTTAAACTGTCAATTGTTATCTGCTAGCTTTTTCTACCTTCCACTTTTCTGAGCACTTTACAGCTTGCTTGTGGGAACTGCGGCTCCAAGCCAAAACCTGGAAGTTGCTAGCATTTAGTGAAGATATGCATGGAATAACAGCGGCATGCTTAGGCTGCTGTAGGCCAACTGAGGCTGTGACTCTGCTTAGGTTCTGCAGGTAGTGTACATATGTATATGTATGCATATATATTATTGCATATGTCCTCATTTTCGAACTTCAGAAGGAAAGTGATTTTCCCAAATATATAATCAGACCAGATGTCAGAGTTCATCTGAAGTTTTTTTTTAGTTTCCAGAGTAACACAAAAAGAAGGAATTTGTAAAAGTGCAGAAATAACCATTAAATGGGTTGCAGTTTTGTTTAGTAGTGGCCTCTGTGAGAATGAAGCTGTACTACTTTATGAAGCACTGCCCTCTGAACATAAGGATGATTTGGATATATATGTAGATGCTTTTTTACTTACAGAAGACTGATGGGATTTATTTTTCTCAGGAATTGATGGGAAAAGGAAAGCATAGGGAAGCATGTTTCCACAGGACTGTGAGACCCTCACTTTTCTCAAATAATTTTGCTCTGAGCAGGATGTGAAGTTTACTGAAACAGCTGCCTAAAACATTGCTATAAAAATTAAAACCGTATCTCACATGATAATACGGTGTTTTTTGTTTTTTTTCTTTCAGGGAGAAACATTATATTGTTTTATTTAGTGTATCAAGCACTACCTGAAAAAAAAGATAAATCCTTGCTATTAAGGACTACATTGTAGATCTTATCAGACAACTAAATTAATAAAGATGTTTTAAGAAATAAGAGGAATGCAGTTTTTCTCAAGGTAGGTTTTTCTATCTCAATTATTTCTGGTCCACAGCTACGGACCACTACCTCCCATTTTCTGTAGAAAATAATTAAATGTAATAATTGAAGGCACAAACTAGCCAGCTAGAGATTTAAAGAAATTCAGCTAAGTTTTGAAGAATCAATCTGCTTTAATAATAAAAAAATGTAATTCATAAAGCAGCATAATGCACTTTCAAGAAGGTAAGGGTTAGCTTACAATGTTTGAGAAGTGCTACAATTGAAGGGAAAAAATGAATCTTAAAAAATTCTGGTCATACCTAGTACATACTTTTCTGTGCTTGTTAACATATGAAAAAAAAAAAGCCTTGAAGCTTGTAAAAGCAAACTCTGTTCTTAAAAGTAATAATTTATTACTAAGGGACGTTTTTCCCTTTGTCTTTTTATAAATATCAGCTGACTAAAAGCATAGAAGTTTCAGTAGGAAAACAGTAGATTCAGGAGTTATCTAAAATATCAGCACAATACACTTTTGTTAGTAGAATTAATGGTTTGTTTCTGACATTTCACAGAAGGTAGCTGATGAAGACCTGCAAAACCTTGACCTGATAAACTGTAGCAGGCTAGTAGATGTCAGACTAATTCTCAGTTCCCTTGTGGGTGATTTGTCCTTGTTTACTGCTAGGTGCTTTTTTGCATGTCTCGGTCACACCTCAAAAAGGGCGAGTGAAGTATTTTAATCAGCTAAATAATGCTCAAAATGTGATCAAATCTGAATCCACTCTGTCCACAGTCCTTCTGCATTGTTGAATGGAAACTTAGCGTAGACTCCTTTGCTCAGCCTAAGATACATGTTTGGAGCTGTTTGCTTGTCTGCTGAGCGACTGAATAGATTTTGTAGGGAATATCACAAACAGCAAATATTATGGTATGTTTCAGAACAGCTTTCTGTTTTGCAATTGCAGTTCACAGATATATAATCACAAGGTGTTTGAACCAAGTCCTAGTTTTGAAATTCAGAACATATGAAGGTCTGTTAAAGTAGAAATATGAATACATTTTCACCAAGTTGACAAATCATAAGAATAATTCTCCATAATCATAAAAAGCATTGGTGAATAAATGCAACAAATCGTCGGTAAAAAAGTGCAGAGATCTTTTTAGCTGTACACGATTGTAATGCATAAGCATACTATTGTGTATGCACTGAGCAGCTGCCTGTAAAATACTGCTATAGTCTGTGTTACCAACAGGAAATGACTATATTCTGCAATCAATGAAAAATGTATATGCGCTCTCTGTCAGACAGTGGTCAGAAGTCCCATTTCCACCTGCATTGCAGTCTTTTCATGAATGAACATTGTAAGTCTCAAAACTGAGTCTGAAGTGGCTTAAAAGCTTTGTAAGTATCGCCCAAGTAAATAAATCAATAAATGAATACGTATAAAGGGAAAAGCACTTTACATTTTCCCAGTTGGCTCACTCAGGAGGTAAGAAAACACCTGCATTATGACTAATTGAGTTTATGTCCTTTTAGAGTAGTTCTTGGGTCATATTTTAAGAAATACTTTGATTTTTGTAGTAAAATTCACCAGTTCAAAGCCCGTGTTATAAAGAAGTCCTGCCAGCTCCTGTAAAGCACCTTCAGTCCAGCTACACAAATCTCTCTGAAGAGTAAATTAGAATAGAAATACAAAGTCACTCAGGACAAATGCACTGATGACAGTTCACTGGGTATGTGCTTTTGTGTTTTGTTTTGTTTTTTTTCGATTGGTGCAAAGCAAAAGAAGAGTTCTAAGCTTACAGATTCCAATATTTTTTAAAGATTTGGGCTGTTTAGCAGGACTTTTCTCTAGAAAATCAAAGAAGTAATAATTTTAAGAGCAGAACACCACTTGACTAACAATAAAAAAGAGTTCTTGGTGATTAGCACACTGTGCTGAAACTTAAAAAATACATATTTCTTCGCTCAAAGGCAGGCTTCCTTCAGGACCTTGAAAGAAGCATTTGTCTTACCTTGATGTCAGTTCTAAGATGCGTAAAGAATATAAAAGAAATATGTTTTGCCCACCATTAGTTTTAGTTTTTGGAAGGAGAGTGTGTAGCCTGAGGAGTAAGAAACATAAATAGTGATGGAGCAGCGAGAATTTTAATGCAAGGATCCATGCTCAAAACATTGGGCACTGTCTCCCAAAATCTCTGCATTACCTGCTTATTATCGAACTGTATGAAAAACTACTTAATTACTGGAATATGTAATGAAACTAAAACTTGACAGGATTTTAAAATGACCTGTACTAAACTTTGATGGTAACCCAGATTTTACAGTTGTCTGAGGGAAGCTGAACCTCGTTCAGCTAATTCATTAAATGCTCTCTGCTAATTCCCTGCCCAACCCCGATGATAACTGTGCTTTGAGCTATATCAGCTAAGCCAGTGCAGGATAGGTAAGGCCAAAACCTCAGATCACTCTTGGGATATGAAAGCTGTTAAGAAATTTGTTTTGCTTGAATTTGGAGGGCAGAACAGAAGTCTGATTAAAAGGTCATAATGGTCCCTACCTTCTTTAAAATTTAAACTCTACTTAATACATTAAAAAGAAGTTAATATGGGCTTTGCGTTCACCTAATTAGCTAAAAAATATCCACATTCAAATTCAAAGGCTTCAAATAAGAAGGGATTTCTTGTACACTGATTAATGAAGGTAGAGGTTGATCCTCACTGTTGTTCCTAACATTAAGCTTCTGATTTCAAGACTTATGTTTTTTTCACAAATTATCTGCATCATAATACATAAGTTATCACAAATTTACAGTGACATAGCTATGTCTTGAAAATTTCAGAGATCAATAGTACGAATTGCCTGTTTTCAGAAGTGCTCTCATTTTGAGTTTGGGGTTTTTTTTGTCACTCATCAAAAGACAGTAATTCCTTACAATATCGTTTTAAGCTCCAGTATTAAAAGAGATAAAGGCTTTTCTTTCTAGGGGTGGGTTTTTTTATTTTCAATGAAAATGGTGAACATTGGCATATGAGTACATCTTTGATTTAAAAAAATGAACCTCTGATGTCATTTCCATGATGGCCTTATTCCATTCAACATATTACTTTTCATTATTCCATTATGACAATATATTTTTTTCATAATTAAATTATTAACATAGTCCAGTGTTGCTAGACTGTTTCATTACTTCTCAGCATTCTTTCAGTGCTGGCACTGGAGTTCTCACTATTTTCAGCTGAGAAGCTGTAGAGAAGAGGGAGAAACCACTGTGCTTAATCTAATCACTGTACTGCCAAAGAAGCCTTCAGCCAGACTCATCCTACAGTGTAGTGCTTGCAGAAGGCTTTGCTTTGGTGCTTTTCTGTCATGTCTGATCTTGAGTAACTGGACACTTATGCCACTTATGTGTTTTAGTGAAAGCACAGGTTACCTGGACAAGCTGGAGAGGTGGGCCTGTGTGAACTTCATGAGGTTCAACAAGGCCAAGTGCAAGGTCCTACACCTGGGTCGGGGTAATCCCCGGTATCAATACAGGCTGGGAGATGAAAGGATCAAGAGCAGCCCTGCTGAGAGGGACTTGGGGGTACTGATAGACGAAAGGCTGGACATGAGCCGGCAATGTGCACTGGCAGCCCAGAGGGCCAACCGTGTCCTGGGCTGCATCAGG
>Ga0065711_1000460_pt1 | contig 80122 bp, 37 predicted proteins | sample Hoacrofraction12_FD_59098 | JGI IMG/M metagenome (GOLD analysis project Ga0065711, IMG submission 59098) | Hoatzin crop microbial communities from Cojedes, Venezuela - Epithelial fraction 12 v2 (version 2) | ecosystem: Host-associated > Birds > Digestive system > Esophagus > Crop | place...
ATCTGCAGGGTCACCTACAGCAGGCTGCACAGGACCTTGTCCAGGCGGGTCTTGAATATCTCCAGAGAAGGAGACTCCACAACCTTCCTGGGCAGCCTGTGTCAGTGCTCCGTCACCCTCAGAGGGAAGAAGTTCTTCCTCATGTTCAGACGGAACTTCCTGTGCCTCAGTTTGTGCCCAAATTGGAAAAAGAAGTAAAATTGGAATCGGAAATTAGTCAATGAAATGAAAAAAAGGTCTGCAAGTTGCCAGAACTGTTTCTAATAAGTGATAGTAGTTTGAGTTTTTAGACTTTCAAACTAATAGCTTCTGCTTTTGAAAAAAAGAATCTATTCCCCCAAATAGTTAAAATCTAAGTGGAAAAAAAAGTTTTATCTCAGTCCTGATCAGAACTTCTAAAATCATTGTTCAGCCTAATCCAGACTTCAGGAATAATTAAAACTGTGATCTCAAATTTCTGTTTCTCACCTAAATTGTTGTATATAGCATGCCAAAAGTGTGCCTAGAAGAACTAACCTGCCTGAGCTTAAAATGTTTTCCCTGATTTACAATGTTTGGTTAAAAATGTATTTAGGCCGATGACAAGCAAAGCACGATGTAATTTAATTTGAAAAGAAATTACACCAGTGCTGTAAAACTCGCTGACTAAATTCAGATTCATAAAAGATAAAGGGAAATGCTGACAAACCATAACAGTCCTAGAGAGTAAAATGGTGTTAAATAATGTGCATACTTTGTGAGGTATTCTTTTTATAATTGACAGTAGAAACATGTACACTGTGCAAATTCTAATCATGGCAATCACTGCCAGATCAGCAAAGGTTTATATATAACTTCATCTGCATAAAGCAACGGCAGCGGGCTTCATTGCATCTAAAATTAATGAATTTACAGACTGAGCCCAATATTCGAATGCCTGTATTTAGGTGTCTACACTACCCTCTGGATGCGAGTGAGGTGTTACAATGTGTTGAGCTCGGTATCAAGAACTACTTTTCATACCCTGAATGGCTCTTTAGACCCAGGGAAGGGAAAATTCAGTTGCCTGAACAGGCCTTTCAGGTTGGTGAATATTTTCTCTGTTTAGACATTTGAAATATTCAACATGGCTGCAGTAGCTGCTACAGAAGTTTGTAGATTGGATCTGTCAGCCCTGAGTGAAAAATGCCTTGGGTGCCCTAAGGCATCTCATTTGACACTAGCTGCCAAAGTTTCAGTAACTTTTATTAACTGTGGTTACTAGAGGCTCATTTCATTTACCTAAATAGGGGTGACATAAAACCAGGCCATTTCAGAGGGCTCAGGATGTCAGGAAAATCTACTCAGGTATGGCAAATATGGGTCAGGCCTTATGGTAGACCCATGTTGTAATGGGCAGGCAGCTCACAGACAGACTTACCTAGGGCATCTTAAAAGGCAGTAGGTGCTATGACGGGGTGACTAACAGAGCTGTCATTTTTCATTGATTGTAACAGGAACACAAAAGTCTGAATCTGGAACTGAGTTTCTGGATGAGTCCTGTGTTTAAGCTGGCTATCTCAACTCCCTCCACAGTCAGGAGAGAGAGACGCTTCCGGGGTCCTTTGCCTTAGACGTTTATTTCAGCGTGGAAGGAGTCTTTCTGCAGAAAAACCTCACCCTCTCTGTGTTGATTAGAGAGGGAACCTATATGAAAGTCTTACAGGTAAACAACAAAGGGGAGATGAGAGAAATGCCATATATATTGTGTATTATTATTTAAGCACTTCAACTTCTTCCCTTTGTATTGTTTCAGAGAAGATCCACAGAGTTCAAAGGAAAATCTTTACTTTTTAAAGAGAACAAATGTAGGTCCAAAGAGACTTCAATTCACTGAGCTTAAAAGGAGTTCAGTGTCATAATACACCAGGTTGTTCTGCTACTATAGCCCACCTGTTTTAACTGAAATACTTGGTGGGCTTGTATTGTCAATGCACTGAATTTCAGAGCAATTGTAACAGAACCACGTTTTGGTACTGAATCCTTTTGCCTTTATATACTTATACAGGCTACTTGGAAATTAACTCAGCCAGTCATGTTCCTCTACAGTCTCTTACTTTCTGTGAAAATCTCTGCAGAGAGATGTAAATTCTCCTGCATGAGCAGGTCGCACTCCAGAAGCCACACAGAGGTCCACAAACAGAATCCTACGTCTGATTTTTGCTGTTGCAAAGCTATAATAATCTATTTTTAAAGCAAGGATGGTTCTACTTTTTAAAGCAATTTCAGGGCAGGAACTATTTTGCCACTTTCTGAACATTGTTGTGGAGGGTGTTGCTATTTGTTTTTTGGCTTTTTTAAACTAAGACACCCAGGCTTGTTTTGTGACTACTACTGGACCATACTTCGGTTACATGTCTCTCTTAGCAGTAAGGAAGAAGTAAGAACCATGGTAGAAAACTGAAAGGGTCACCTTTGTTTCTTTTTCCTTTTTTACACAAAAAAAACAAAGGAAAAAGCCACTTGATGCAGAAAATATTGTCTGTTCCTCTCTCCATAAGACATAGATTTTTAAAAAATCTACTCCAGCTCTCTGGTATTTGAGCAGCTGGACGGTTTAGACAGAGTAATGTGTCTTTACTTATCTAAAATATACAGTTTCCAGGTGCCAGAAAGCAAATAAAAGAAATCAGCATGTACTGCTGTACTAAATTAATTTAAAATGCTGTGCTAAATTAATTTTTCTCTGTAGTCCAGATTAGTTTTCTATGAATTTTACCATAAAAACCCCTGAATTTCATCTGTATTTTAGTACCAGTACAGACTCGTCCTGACTCAGTTGTGAAGTATTTTGCTGTCAGGAAAATCTCACACTGCTTGACTAAAGATGTTCTCAAAACAGCAGTTTTTCAAGTGATTTCTAACTGTGCTATGATCATACTAGGTAAGAAGAACACATGGTTGATATCAGATGCATTTTTAACGCTGTGTATCAGAAAGTGGTATGACATCAGCGGATAGTGTAAGGGCTTTCAGTCGTGTTTAGTAAGATCAGCGCTACAATTTACTGTGAAATTGAAACAGAGTTCCACGCCAAGGGCACAATCAATATGAGAATAAGATCACAATTTCCTAAGTATCAGCTTGAGGGAATAAAATGTAAAGGGATCTAGTAGTAGGATCTGGCTGAAAATAGGCATCTTAGCTTTAGCTTTTAGGAAAAGGAGAATACCTAATTTTGATTCAGAGCAGATTCATCATTCAGCTGCAACTTCAGACTGTAAATCTTCTTTTGACCCACTTGAATATGACAAAGGACTTCAGACAGCAGCTGAAATCAAAGCTTCATTGTCATTTACTTTCCCACAGTGATCACCTGGTAAGAGAGAAGGTGTCCTCACAGGCTGCACTGCATGCCAGGACAGGGCAAGCCCCCCTCAGTGCCCCACCGTCCTCCAGAGGAGGGTTCATGGGAGCAGAACACCTTAGCCTGAGGAGAAGCTGGTGAGATGCCTTTAAGCTCACTCACAATGTTCCCTTCTGCAGCATGTTTCACAGCTGAGCAAGGACCAGGTAACATTCCGCATCTGAGGTCTGGTGTGGACAAAGCTGGCAGCTGTGCACTTGTACTCAGTCAAGTCCCCTCCCCTCTATGAGATGTTCCCCTGTGGGTTCAGCTCTGAAAGCTCACAATTTGGTGTGCTGATGTGGAAGCAGAAACAGAACTGAACTTTGCAATGCTGGGAGGAAGAGCCTCAGTGCGCCAGTTTGTGAGACTGCTGTGTACTACCCTAGCTTTTCCCCAGAAAGAGTGCTTGCGTGCCTTTTATCAAAACACCCCCTAAATTGGTTCTAAACTCATACTTTTGGAAACATTGCCATTACGTAATTCTTTACGTTTTGCAAAACATCCCAAACTGTATTAAGGCCCCAAAGGTTAAGTTTTTGTCCCTGAAGGTTGGATTTCCAATGCTTGCAGCAGTAAAGCCCTACCTCCCAACCCCATGCATTTCAGTTTTATCCCTCCGTTTTTCACTTGCCAATGCATACAAATGCAGAACTAGGTAAACCTTTTCAGGATGCTAATGGCAAACTCTCCAGTTCCCACGACAGTGCTAGCAGGGTGCAAGGCTGTGAGGAGAAAAGGAGGAAATTAGCCTGTCACTCTGGCAAAGCGATGCCTACTGATACAAGGAGCCGTCTAATCTCAGTAGCCTTTCGAAACAGTTTACAAGAAAAACCAACAAACAGAAGGAGGGAAGGAAGAAAAGGATTTCTGTTGTAAATTGACAGGAATGGCTGTATTGGGTTTCCACTGATGAAATCTCTCCACAGCAAAGGGTTAGCAGGAATAAAGGAGGCTTTATGCCTTATTAGGGTGAGAGAAAACAAGACATCATGATGAAGCAGCATATGTAAGCAAGCTCCTCAAAACTTATATGAATATTCAGCGATTTACATTTTTTGTTTCTGGATAAGCAACACGTCCACCAGTGTCTTTTTTGAGTAATTTTGGTGGAATTGTTTCTGTACGTGGCTTAGCTACTTATGAGTGTCCAAAACAGAGATTGTACACTATAGTCAGAGATGATAGTAACACACCAGACTGTTTTAAATGCAAATTGAAAAATATTGAAAGCAGACTGGATTCTAGGTAACCATACCAGTAGCGTGCAAGTAAGAGCAAGTTATTTTAACATAGGCCATACAAATCACATTTTTATATACAATCCAAATGTTTGGTCTTTACTGCATCAGCAGTGTGCAAAACGGAATGCATTTCAGAAATCCCTGGAATAAATGAGAATAGATTTAGTACCACTAGATTGTGCAGAAGACAGATAAATTTCTAGGTGACCTTTTGCACATGAGATTAATATTCAGTGGGAAGATGGTGAAAACCCGAAGTTTTAAAAAACACAAATGTAAAATTCCTTGAATCATTCTGCAACCATGCACTTCAGGGATACATTAAAATGTCAGTATTGGAGCACTGGCACTTATGGAAAAATTACGTCAATGAAGAAATGAATCTGATTTGATGAATAACTGGTAACACACAAAATCTAAGAGCTTAGTTCTTGAATATTATTTTCTAAAGCAGTGAGAATGCCAACGAATGTATGAGGAGATGACCTACATCTTTCAGTAAGGAACATAATGACCCAGTGTACATCAATTACATGTTCTGCCCTCAGGAACATGCAGGACCTGTGGTTCCACAACATGAAGTCTCTGGCAGCAAAGTTGGCTGCAAGTATTCCCATTGCTACCTTTCCCTGAGTTCACCTGAACAGTTTCTTGAATGATAGACTGTAAACTCTATCGGGAGCCAATCAGTTTAACATAAATTTTGGTAGGGTTTTAGGGTTTGGTTGGTTGGGGTTTTTTTAGTTCAGAACAGCTACACAAAGACTTGTGCTGGAGCACGGGTCAGGATTTCCCCCAGCCACTACTGCTGATTCACACTTTGTATTAGGAAATGTATTAGCCTGTATGGAAAAGGTTAATATAGCAAAGCTGGAGCCTTGCTTGATGAAAACAAAGATTTTACATGAAATAAATGCATTAAAATTGGTAAAAGATAATTACCCAGAAACATTCCAAAGGTTTGAATGCCGTCTTTGTCTCTTATCCTCAGTCAACCACCTCACATCCTTAAATATGGAATTTCAATTATTACTTGCTTGTCCTTTACTGATCCTAGTTCTGGCTGAGTTTAACCAGCCAAGTTAATTTTAAAAGATAAGTTTTACATTCTTTATAACTCCAAGGATTTGTGTGGGAAGTTCAAAAGCTTACTTAACAATTTCATGAAAATTTCCATGACACAGGCATCCTCCTTGTACACCAGGCATATTTCAGTCATCAAAAATGCTTTCTCTAGGCTGCTATCCTGCATAACCAAACTAGCCCCCCGCATCTCAGAGCTTGTTGCTGCCCAGTCTTTTGGGGAGTTTTAGACATTACAAGAATGGACCAATAATCTGTTTAGAAACCCACCTTTGGAGAACACATTTCCTCAGGTTTAGCCAGCCATCCTAAAGCCATATTTAACATGAGAAAAGTCTAACAAAAATACTTTTATAATGCAAGGAGTAAAACGTAATTATTGTGTTTAAACACAGACGCACAGAGATAGGTAAAAATCATGCCTGTTGACTCGAGATTTTGGTAAGCTCTGTAAGGGTTTCCTACTGCTATTTCAACTAAAAAGCTGTCAGCTGTCAGTGGGGATGCTTTTCTTCTAAATAGAATAACGCACGGAGGCTAAAGTCCTCTCATTTTCAGTTCCACACAGTGATCTATTACTAAGGAACTCTTCGCAGCTGGTGCTTCTTACAATTAACAAACTGTATCAAGGTGTCAGTTTTACCACATCTCACAACTGCTGCTGACCAATGGAATCTAACTTCTCTTCTGCATTGACGTATTTTTAATATTTGCTGGGTCAAAGCCAAGCCGAGCTTTTGCCTGTAAACACAGCTATTTATTGAAGATAGATAAAATGTCCTGCTAATGACCTAGTACTTCCACTACTCACAATTTTCAGAGAACTACTGGCTTTCTAGCAGTAAGCTGAGTGCTGACTTGTCTGTGTTATTTTGCAATAAACAAATGGAGGGTTTATATTCTTTCCAAGACTCTTTATTTTTGTCATACCTATGTATTAATGCTACCCCAAGTGTCCTTATTAATCATTGCCTTTCAAGTACCCATTATCCTTGGAGCTCTGTTAAGGTCAGGAATAGCTTTTTGCAAGGAGATAAAATATGAGTTGAGAGGTATGCTGAAGTGTATAGAGAAGCATCTAGTACATTTTGATGAATTATTTATTATTGATTGCAATGATTAGACAAGTGGAAGACACAATCTGCAAATGCAGAAATTATGATAAATAGGCACTACAGCAAATAAGAGGTTCTAATTCAAACCCTCTGAATCACAATGTGATGCAGATGCGAAATAAAGCAAAGCCAACATATAGGAGGGAACAGATGGAATTCCTGCATCACAGAACAAATCACCATAGGAAACATCTGGAAATTATCAGGAAAAAACAAACAAACAAAGAGGTCCCCTTAAGCCCTAGGGCTTGCTAATCACAAATCACTGGTAAAAGAACCTGGAAAACAGAGGTACAGCAGGTATTTTGAACAGGAATTAGTATAACTAAAAAAAGAAAGGATATGACCATGTTTGGTAGTCGCTATATTTTGGGTGGGATACAGTGTACTTAAGAGGAGGCTGAGCAATGCCAGGATGACATTGCATCTCCAAGGCGTATGTGAACATGGCAAAAGGCTGGTGTTTGCAAGGATTAATTCAACATGTTCTAACACATTAAAACACATAGAGCAGAGAAGACAATGCAGAGTTCAAAAAGGGTTGAACCATTCTAGTTGGATACCTGGGCCTTTTAAGTGCCTGTATGTGGCAAACTGAATCTATGCAGACGTGTGTGTCTAATCCCCGTGTGGCACAGGAAGCACAGCCCTCTCTGCGCAGGGGCTTTGCAGGGGCAGAGGGCTGTGCCGGCTGTGAGGAATGCCCTCCGCCAGCCCCCTGCTCCAGGGCTCTGCTACTCGGCAGCGCTCTGCCCTCTGCAGTGCTGCTTGCGTGGGCACGGGGTCAAAGTGAGCTGCTTCACAAAGATCGGGTGTGGGAATGAAATCCCTGTCTCAGTTACGCTGGAGGAGAACGTTCAGCTTTCTTTGTGACAAGTCAGAACACCTCTGCGCTCAGCGCATGGGTTTTGCTGGAAGGTTCCTCTGGAGTATCTCGCTCGACCCATGCAACGGGAAGAGATTCCAGGCCCTCGCATTTCAGAACACGGCCTAAAAGCCAAGCATCTAACATATAAGCAACAACTAATAGAACTTGTTTATGCTTTAAGTCTTTATTGATATTGGCCCTACATCCTCTGTGGTTCTGACACAAACATTTTCTGAATGGTCCTGAAATGCACACGAAACATGCTTTTTTTTTCTGTTTTTCCCTTCAGTTGCACATTATATTATCTTGGAATGCTGGGTGTTTTTAGGATCTGCCTCTGCCTAGACCCAAGATGCTAAAGGAATATATCCAACCCAAGATATTTTACACGAGCAAAGAAAAGTAGCTTTGAGTAATAACTTTTAAAAAGTATATTATAGTAGTCAAGATGGGGAAAATGTAGTTCTTGTTTATACAGTCAAGTCAAATAAAACAAATTGGGTCTCAGTTAGTCCTTCATTTCTTTACCAAATTTATGGTTCCCGTATGTCAGATTTGTCAGTCTTATGAGAATAGCCAAACTAGCCCTAACTACCTCTGGTTTAACTTGAATTTAAATGGTCTTTTGTGCCTATTTTTACAGAAATAAAATCTCTTCAGGGTTAGCTTATTATTTTTCTAACCTGACATTTTTTATGTGTGTAAAGTTTTAGACTGTATACTTCAAATTTCTTTTTCTAATTTAGCTTTAGTAAAGTGGAATTTAGCTTTATAAAAGTGGCAAGAATTGCTCTGTAAAAATTTGCTGGGGGAAAAAAAAATTTGGAAAATATTATCAGAAGCTAAGAAATGTGTAAAGTTTGAGATATGAACCACAGTCTGGGCCATACATTGCTCTCTTTAGAAAAAAAATGTTGCAATAGGAATGAGATTGCATCAATATTCATATGACTGTAATTCCTTTCAGTTTTTTTTCTAAGTTTATTACGATGCTCAAGGTTATACATCTGCCAGTGACGCATTGCCATATAGTGATGACAGTAAAAATGCAATGAAGAATGCTATCCTGTCTTCAGCTGTCCACTACAAGGATCTCATGCTGGTATAGCCTTTACAACCCTGTAAGGATCATATTTATTTGCACTGAGCATGGAGACGCAGTTTGCAGCCATGGCAAAAGGATTATGTGTTCTTACTTTCTCTATCAGTTTGTTATTCAAAATGATTAGCTGTTTGGAGCAGATAGGGTAGCTACCCATAGTTAATACGGAAAGTAAAAGATGTAAAAGCTCATATTTGACAGGGGCAGCTCTTTTGCAGTAGAATGGAATAGCATATTTGGGTCCGTACTTGTATATGCTTTTACCTATACACTAGTGGTTTGCTTATTTTCTTAAAAGATTTATTGGCCATAATGGCAAATGGGACTGGGACAGGAAATTTTACAACTGTATTTTAAGAACTTGCTGAACAAACTCCTTCAAGACACTCTGTCCAAGGGAGAGCTTGGAGATACATTTGTTTCCAGATAAGCCTCAGGAACTTTTTGCTCCTGCTCTTATCAGGTATTCCCAACAGGGAATGACCTTAGAAAGGAATAAATACAGAAATTATTTAGAGGAGAGAGTATTTAGAGATTCAGAGAAAGGAAACTGCCCTAGAAAGTATTGTAAACAGTGTAATCAGGGAAAGTCCTCCTAGAACTCAAGCTAATAGGTAACACCTTCACCAGTGAAATACACAGAAGAAAAGCAAATAAATCAGAAGAGCTGTTTGTACTTTTTTTAACCTCAAAATCCGTATTCGTAGATTGTTTCCCTGTGACTGCTTTATTATGCCTTACTACAATCTTTCTACTTGCCAAATAAATTCTTTTGAGATTTCTGGGGGGCAAGGGAAATTTGGTCTAAAAAGTAGGAAAAAAAATTAACTATACCAGCCATTGAAAATGTCTGCAAATAATCTACCATACATCCAGCTGCATCAGATAGAGGTGTTTAAATTCAGAGAAAGTTTTTTCTGTTGTTACTAATTTCACAGTCAGTGTTGGAAGTTTTTCTCCGTTCTTTTATTTTTCTGCAGATCATGATTAGTAATGCTTTAAGAATGGTATGAAATTAGAAAATAAACCCATTATCATTATCTGTTCCTTCAAACAACCACCAATCAAAGTTCCCACACAATTCTGCCAAACCTTTCTTTTGCTCCCCCAGAAAGTATTGGGCTTGTTAAAACTTACTTTTCTCTGCAGCATAATACTGTTAAAAGTATGTCTGATTCCATTCCTTCAGCTTGTAATGTTTTTCATTCCATTTGCAGGTCATATTGAAAAAGTCTTTTTCAGATGAAGATTCATGGTGCCATTCACCACCCTTGCAGTGGAGAAAGCAAACTTGTTTCTGACTGAATAAGACCTTATTACACTAGAAGAGAAATGTACATCACGTTTTTTCCCAAAATTTTTCTTTTCCATTCCCATCCACAGATTATTTTGCTGAATAGGTAATCCTGCCTTCACTCCTTTTGATTCCCAGTTATATAAGTATAAATATATAAAAAAGTGAAACATTTCTTCATGCAATAAAGTAGAATGCTTAGTTTTAATGCTTTTTTCTTGGTTCTAAATGTCAGAATGATTTTCTGTTCACTGAGCAGAGGAAGGCTTAAAACGTAAGAGTGAGACACTTTTATCAGCGTGCAGCCCAGACCCCTGCTTCATGGGATAATGACTGCTTATAACAAATGCCTAGCTGTGATGGCAGACATTTGCCTCTGAATAACACAGGATATGGTGCACTCCGGTGACACGCCGAGGTTCAAACCCCAATTTCAAATGAAGCAGAGAACCCTTGTATCCAGATAGCCAAGGAAGTGGGTGTACGGGAAGGTGAAAATCCCCAGGGCTGCAATGACCCCTGTCTTTGTTTGAGAAACCAATGACCTGCCTTAAGCTTCGGGTGAAGGTGCCTGGCAGCAGACCTGAGCACGCAGAGGTGTCCCCAGGCTGCCTCTCAGCAGGGAGGAGCTAATCTGCACACCTCCGCCTTCCCGGGGGTATTTCTGCCTGCCTGCCTGGCTCCTGGAGGGCCGCGCTGCTGGGTACCACCCTCGCTCCACGCACCGAACACGCAGCAGGTCACCCGCAGGGAAGCTACTGATGCCGGCAGGCAGCAGAGAGCCCGACGGTACGGTGCGGCAGTCCTGAGCCATGCACTCAAACCTGATGCCAGATAACCTTTTGGGGAATTGTTAAGTGCTGATTTTTGTCCTGGATTTCTGACAGAATTCCCCAGGCACTACTCTGCAACCTCCTCAGCTCGGGGCTAGCATTTGTGCCCATGTAAACACGGTGCTCTTAGAACATATCCAGACTTCATATTTTCCCTCATTGCCTGTTGGGAAGCTGCTCGGAGAGGGACAATACCGAGTTGAGAGCTGAGCTTTTGTTTCTTAGAGAACTCAGAATGTGCAAAGCAGCACAATATTGACTGTCAAGCACTTACTGTGTCCGTTACCATGAGGCAAATTTCCTTCTAATGTCTCAGGTCTCACCATTGTAAAGGACATACAAGTCATGCAGTATCAAAAAATTCACATACCATTTACTTGATATTCACCATTATTCTGGGATGCCTGGTTATATACAGTGACACATTCCATTTGCAGACCTTCAAGCCTTTGAAACCTTTGTATTTTGTTGATTTTTTTAATTACAGGCTGAAGGGTATATTTCTTTTGCTCCTGGTTTTAAAATGAAAAAAAGTACAAGCTAGTCTTTGCCCAGATGAGGACAACATTTTAACTCTGTCAGCCCAGCCGGCACCTATTTAAAACTGAGAACAAACAGAAAATGAAAACCATCTCTGCCACTTCTCAGTAACCACCAAATAAAAAACTTAATACTTTTTTTTTTTTTTAAACCTTTGATAGAGGAAAACCACATGCGTATTCCCTCTACTAATCTGTTTGAACAGAAACTTCTTGCTTGCCCCATTGCTGTCACTCAGGAGAGGAGCTGCCAGGCGGACACAACAGTATTGCTCTAATCACTTCAACGAGCATTGGAGAATGACTGTACTGTTTCATTTAATACCCTGCTTGAGAGAAAAAGCCCCTACTGAGAAGCAGGGAGCAGACCATACGCTCTTCTTTCATGCCTACAGAGACAATTTAGTTCAATTACAAGAAGGTTTGTCTCTGGCTGGCTCTTTTGCCAATGCTCCAAGCTGGCCAAACATGCTCCAGCCCAGAAGACAAGTGCCCTGCACACGAGGGGGGCACCGTGCCCAAGCTCATAAGCATTGTCACTAAGCACACGCTACCTGCTGGCCTTGGCAGAACTAGTAGAAGGAGAGATGCCTCCAGTAGAAGGAGAGATGCTACAAGCAGAAGAGTATGCATATGTTGACATGACAAACATGTTTTTGAATAAAGGCAAACTCTAAACACAAACCCACAACCATACAGATGGATGTTTTTATTGATGCAGTGATTAAGCACAGGCAAATTTTAGAGACGTTAAGTAACGACATGTTTTTTATTAAAGAGAAAAAAAGAGAGGTAAATGACAAATTATTGTCAGGAATAAAACTCAAGTTCCCAGCTAAAGGTACCGAGCCAATTCCATGAAATGCAAACCAAAAGAAGGATAGAAACTGTCAGACCCAATTAACAGAACCTCCTACTGCCTGTGTTTAATGTCAAAAAATTATGAGACGTCCACAGGGAGACAGCTGTTAGATGCTCAGAGATACTGTTACTGACCTCAGTAGGAAAGGTTAACGTGAACCACAAATCTGAATATCGTCAGCGTGCTTATGATAATGAAAGCCATATGACACAATCAATGCTTCAAGGAGATTTAAATTTAATGAAAGATCTGAAAGGCTCAGGACAGACCCCCGAGGTTCACTGACACTCGCAGAGTTTACGACTGCGAAAAGCTTGATCAGCACATGGCATCAAAAGGGTGGTTATAGGGTAAGACCCAAATCTCGTCGCAGCCCATGAAGCTTCTCAGACAACAACTGTTGAAGCGATACCAAAGGCAGCTGCTCAGCTGAGCAAACTTGAAGAAAATCCGCAGGATGTCACTCAAGATCCTTGTTTCCCCACCTAAAAATACAAATCCACCTGGTTATATGCTAACAAATGGTCAGTCTGAGACAACGTATGCTGAAGAATGTCTGGAAGGAAAGACCATAAAAAGAAGTGCAAGTTTTAATGAACTATCTGAGATGCTAAATGTTTTATTCCAGTCATAATTGGAGCTTCATATCAGGCTTAGAATCTGAAAAAATGGAGTCTGGTGTGAACCCAGAATGACTCATTGAAATCATAAAAAATGAGAATTTTAAACATGGTTTCCTTCCCTGACTGTTCAAACTCTTAAACTAGGCCTGTTGCAGCACAGATAAATAATCTTTCCCCATTCTAACAAATAATTCCCTAGCTGTTGGTCCCCTTACCTGACCACAGCATATTTTATGCCACTGGCAGACGATAAACATATTGACAAACTAGCTCTGGTTTGAACTCTGATGTAGACACCCAATAGGGAGACTTAAAGTATGTTTAATTATATGTAAAGATTCACTTAATTTAAGCCATGCATTGTTACATTACATTCCTGAATATTCGAAAGGTCAATAAACTTTTTCTTCTGTTGAGACATATTTCTATGACTGCACTGTTCAGCTCCGTCACTCTTTTTTTTTTTAAAGGCTCTGAGGTCATTTGAAAGCTAGGCTGAGCTATACAATTTAAAAAGGGGTGTATGGGGAACAGTCATTCACAGACAAGGAAATGACTAATTGGACTGGACTTTAACTTCAGTTCAGCAGTATCTCTCAGAGATACTATTTCATGTCAACAACTTTTAAGGATGGAGAAGTGCTGTAAGAAATTTGCGTCAGAAACACAATTTCAGACTCACTGACAGCTACCAACATCTCTGGAAACCTCAGAATCCCAAAACAGAAAAACAGTTCAGCACAAAGAGTCCTTGGATATACTATTGAGTAATTAACACCCATACCGTTTTGGAAAACATGACAGGCAATTTCCAGTTCTGTGTTGACTTGCTGTATATATTTTTCACAAATAGGTCAGATTTTTGTAGCACAGTGGTGTGACTGTGGATCCATTTCCTTTGTTCTCTTGCTAATTATGGGGGTTTTTTCCCCCTCAAAACAACTTAGAAAACACATATGAGATATTTTTCTTATATTTGTAAAACAGTAAGGAGTCTTCCAGGAAAAATCTTGAAATAAAATAAAAAGTTCACAGAGTTTTAATGTACCCTGAAATTCTCAGAATATTTTCAGGAACATTTCAGTGGTGACTGGATCGATAACACTTACTGCCTCATCATTACATTACTTGTACACCTTTACAGCACATAACAAGAATCAAGCAACTATTGGTCCTGGTGAACTTCCAGCCTAGAGTCCCTCACAAAAACCTAGTGCCTTTGTTGGCAGAGGAGATCATCTCTTGTTGCACTTTTTTCTCCTAGTCTTTAAGCTCTTGTTCTGCTCGTCAGTGAAAATAGTAGCTCTCTCTCCTTTCATTGAAAGTTATTTTACATCGTGAAATATTTTGATGGGAAAAAAATATTTATTTTCCATTTGTTTGTGTGTGGAAATCCTCTTGGCTTATTTTCCTTTTTTTTTCATCCTAAAACTACAAGGTAGTCCCACAATTTGGCTTTCCTGGCTGCATGCCAGCCCGACTTCAACAGGAAACATGGTGAGAGCTCCCCTGCTCTCCGGGACCCAGCGGACAGGGTGCTCCCCTGATGTGCCAAGCTGGTGAGCTGCTCCACCAGGGAACACCTCTAATTCCAGAGCCCTCTGTTTGCAGGGTAAGGCACTTCATCACTACTCTAGTCGTTCAAATAAGGGAAATTCTTTCAGGCACTAAATCCCATTTTACCAGAACACCTACTACAGAGGCAGCTCCCTAAGCAAATACAGACACTGATGCTAGGACAGCCAGGCATGAAATTCTGGTCTGTCTTTGGGACCTCAGCACCGGCAGTGGCAAACCCTGGTCTGAAAGCCTAATGTGTCGCTATACAGGGTCTAGATCTATCCAAGCCCCTAAAGAAGCTTGCTAAATTTGGCTTCTGGGCTTTCAGGCATTGTGGCAACACCTGTCACACCATCATCAGCCCTGTGCTGAATGCTTACCTTACTGAATGTTCCCTCACGTGCACAGGCACACGTGTGCATGTGCTTGAATTTATTTAATAATTTATTTACATGTAAAAGTGTCCTCAGTATAACTACGTTATTAACCTGTTCTTTATACATTATGTATAGACAGAAGAGAAAGGACAAGACTTGAGCAATACTTCAACAGGTTAGCTTGAGTTCTATTTCTCTGTAAGCATGCATAAAATATGTGATGATGTGCTATAAAAACTCGGCAATTTTTATGGAGAGAGATTTGTCAGCTGGCCTTAATGGAGACTGTGCAAACTATGAAGAACACGTGCAGCTAGCAAAGGCAGCCAGGCACAGCATTTGGTGTAGCAGATGGTGCAGAAAGGTGTATAAGAGGGGGACAGGAACCCTGTACACATGCTTGGCAGTGGTGATGACATGCCACAAGGCATGGTCTGCAGCACCTGCTAGAGAAACTAGCCCTGGCACAGCAGAGGTCTTGACCAAGAGTGAGATTCCCCAGAAGGATGCAGGTCCAGGGCACTGAGGGGTGCCTGATGCCTCCCTCTGTGGACCAGGGCAGAAGGGCTCTTCACTTGCAATCCATGTGCATGGGTGGATGCTCTATGTCGACAGGGAAAGGAGCTGGGAGAGGAGGTCAGCAGGCTGCATGGCCCCAGGGATGATGGAAAAGAGAGTGACCTGAGCTCCTCTGGGACTCTATGGGCACAAGCGGAGCCCAAGGACCAGGCACTATCTGTGCCTACCAGTTTAGGAAATGGGGACATGATGGCAAAGGCTGGAAGATCATGACTTTGGGCATCAGGGGAAGGACTGCTTCGCGGCCTGCAGATCTGCACCTACTGAATGGGTTCAGTGTCTTGGTAGCAGACAAGGGGCTGGGAGCTCTCCCCAGCCCAGCACTTCAGCTGTTGACCCTGAGCCCCGTGGCAGCTCCCGGAAGAGGCAGCTAGTGGCAGTAGTGGGAGGAGGCCCCCACCTGCCAACCTGACCTGCTTTTGGGGGACATTGCTGCTTGCCAGAAGCTAGGAGGGGCTGCTAAATCTTGTCTGACTCTTGGTCCTCTGCTAGTCTTCCACGCTGGCACCAGCAATAAGGTCAGAGGAGACCTGGAATGTGTCAGTTTTGGCTACACAGCCCTCAGGGCAAGGGTGAGAGTCTTGGAGGTCCACATGCCTATCATTTTCTATTCAGTGCTGTCAATGAGGGGCTTCAGGAAGAGTGCAAGGATCTTGCAGCTCCATGCCTGGTTGTGCATTTTGTGTTGATGAGGACTGTCTGGAAGAGATACGATCCAGCTGACCGAAAGCAGAAGTCTTTTTGCCAATAGTGTGGCCAACATATGAAGACCTTTAAAGTAGGAACAATGAGGGATGGAAATGATGACCCACAGTCAAGAGAGGAAATGGTAGACTGGACTGGTGGGAAAAATATGCAGGGTGATGTGCACAAGAGAGACTTCTTGATCAAGAAAACAGGACCAAAGGAGGCCCAGCTCAAGCATATGTATGCAGATAACAAAATGCCATGAGGACAGCAGAAAATATACAAATTAAATAAATGAACAATGAAGCAGATGAAAAACTGGCTGAATTGCCAGAATCAGGTGGTGTGACCAGTGGCACAAACCCCAGCTGGAGGCTGGTCACAGGGGATCAGTATAATTGCCAATGCTGTTTAGTATCCTCATTAATAGCCTGGATGTTGGGACACAGTGCACTCTCAGCAAGACGATACAAAACTAGGACAAGTGGCTGATACCCTAGATAGGTGTGCTGCCATCCAGAGTGACCTTCACAGGCTGGAGAAATGGGCAGAGAGCTACTGCATGAAGTTCAGCAAAGACAAATGCAAAGTTCTCCTGGGGAGGAATAACACCTGGTGCCTGGGAGGGCCAAGTGGCTGGGAAGCAGCTTAGTAGAAGAGGACCTTGGTGGTCTGGTGGACATCAAGCTGACCATGAGTCAGCGTGGCAAAGAAGGCGAGCAGAATCCTGGGCTGCTTTAGGCAAAGTGTCACCACCAGGTCAAGGGAGGTGATCCTTCATCTATACTCAGCCCTGGTGAGACACCTCTGGAGTGCTAGGTCCAGTTCTGGACTCCTCGGTACAAAAGTGATGTGCGGAAAGAAACTTCACAACTCACGGAGAGTTACAAAGTAGGTATGTTTATTGCAGCGCCAGGTGCAAGGGGGATCGCTCCTCCTAACTTGCATACTGAGTCACAGAGCATGCACCTATTGATTACAAAGTTTGTCTAAGTAGGCTGCATTCTTACAATTAGTTCTAGGAATAGGTGTGATTATTATAACTATTTCCAGGAATTCATTATCATACTCTGCCCCTCTTTAGCGCTTGCGCAGTGTTGTCTAGTGGTTGTCTGTGTGGCTCATCTGGATGAAGGCTCATAGTCCTGCTCGCTGTGTGCTTTCAGCTTTGGTTCAAAAATTCCTGAGTTGTATGTGTTGGCTGAGTCCCAAACCATAGAAGCAGTCTCAGCTAGAGAGTTGCTTTTTACAGACAATAAAGTTCTGGTTATCAGTCATTATCAGTCCTTGTTTCTTTTCATTTGTCTTGCAAGCAGTCCTTGTTAGCTACCTTTGAGCTCACAGCAGTCCTTGTTAGCAAGGTTACAAAGAACAGAACTAAACTAAATGTCAGTGGTTAACTCTCACCTTAACATAGCTGCAAAGCTATATAACAAAATTAAACTGAAGCTATAACAAAATTGAACTAAACGCCAATTTCCCACACCAAGTGAGACATGGAGATACTGGAGCGAGTCCAGTGAAGGGCCACAAAGGTGTTCAAGAGACTGGAGCATCTTCCATATGAGGAACGGCTGAGAGAGTTGGGACTACTCAGCCTGGAGATGGGAAAGCTCAAGGGCATCTTGTCCATGAATATAACCACATGGTGGGGCAAATAAAGCAGAAAGAGCCCGACTCTGCTTGGTGGTGCCCAGTGACGGGACAAGAGGCAGTGGGCAAGAACTGAACCACAGGAAATGCTGTTTAAACATAAGAAAAAATTTTCTTCCTCTGAGGGTGATCAGACACTGGCACAGGCTGCCCAGAGAGGCTGCAGAGGCTCTGTGTATGGAGAGAGTCAAAGCCTGACTGGACGTGGTCCTGCGCAACCTGCTCCAGCTGACCCTGCTCTGAGCAGAATTGTTGGATGAGATGATCTCCAGATGTCTCTTTCAAACTCTGCTGCTCTGTGGTATGTCTGTTTAACTCAATAGATGCTCATTTTTCAGAAACATGCTCATTCAAAAAATGCTTGCAATAAAGTCTTATGCCACATCACATTAATTTTGCCCTCATCGTTCCTGCATGTGCTGATGTATGTGTGATTTTTTTTATGCATGTATGGAATCATACGTACAGAATTCTCAAAGGGGAAGACTAATATACTCACAACTAATGAAAACACATACACACACTTCATTAGATATTTTATTAGCTCATTTCTTATCCTGAATTTGTATATTGCATAAGACAATAAAGCTCATGCCTTGTTTGGTGTCTCTGTGTCCAATGATAAACAAAAATGTGATAGCTATAATAAATGGTTAGACAACAGATACCTACAAATTACCTATGGTTTTCAGACAAAATACACTTTGATTCTTTGCATGAATGCAGCAGATTTTTTTTTTGCTAAAATTGAGAGTGATATTAAAAGGTACATTTTTGTGTATTAAACATTTTCATAACACCATTCTGGTTCAGTCAGTGAGAGATTCCAGTTAATATCCCATACAGAAGTGAGACAAAAAACATTGATCTCATGCAAGTTTTAAAGAATACTAAGCAATCCAATCTCACTTGACAGGTGTTTTTCTAGCAGCTAAGAAAGTATCCATTCTTGGGTCAGCAATGGCTTGTCTGCAGTAGGGAGCTTTTAATACTTCAGATGAGTTCCCCAGGCTATTTGTTACTACGGTCTTTGACAGTTACCAGAAGGAATGCGGAAACCATCAAAGCATATGTTTTCCAGTATTTGCATGTGTAAAGGCTTTCTAGAAAACACACAGGTGCTTGGAGCTCTGAATTCCTACTGCAGTACCAAGGATAGGGAAGCAGAGACCACGGGTTTCTTTCCTCTCCGTATCCCGTTTACTACTTTTTTGCAATTTTCCTCTTTTACAGTGTTTTCAGTTATGCTCCCTACTCAGCTCCTTTTATTGTCTTCTGTGTTGCGAATGCTATTTCATTTCTTGTTTCTCCCTCTTTTCTCATTGTATCAACTCAATTTTAAAGCTAGGAACCTGCTAAACTTCCAGTTTTTATCTGGATCCTGCCAGACCTGATGCAACATCTGTAGCCTTTTGACCATGATTTTGAAATCCCTCTGTGATGCCCCTCTTCCTGCCATGGAAGGGATGACCCAGAAAAAAATTGAAAGCTGATGCCTACCCAGCTCTGTACCCATGGTCTCTGCATGATGCTGAGACAGTGTTTGTACATGGGAAGCTCTACCATAAGGAGCATCATGGTTAAAAAAGTGATATAAGACCATTTGAAGAAGAAAAAAATAAGCGAGGACTTCAAAACTTCATAGAAAAGGGACCCCTACGAGATTATGGGAAAAAAGACAGCAGAAAGATGAAGAAAAAATGTCTGTGGGGAGTAGGGGTGCCTGTGGGGACACATTTTGAGGAGGAAGAGATGTGAGTAGAGTGAGAACAAACAAAGAGAATTATTCCCATTTGCCTTTCATCTGGTACTGAAAAAAGGTCCATGATATACTCTTAGACATGTTGTCAGATGAAAAGTAGCTCAGAATTAGAAAGGAAAATGATGACAGATTTACAATATGGTTATTAGAAATCCCAACCAAAGCTGCAAAGAACCATGGGATAACAATGTAGGGTAGCCACTGCTGACAGGAGCTAGATTTAGATTTGATATCCTGTAGAGAGAAATGCCTCTTGGTCGTGACCACAAGGTGGATTTTTTATTTCCTTGTGCCCTGTGGTGTGTCTCACTGGAAGAATGCACAGTTGTTCACAGGCATTTCAATCAAGGTCTCGAACCTGCTGAAGATGTTCTTTCAAAATAGAGAAAAGATGTAAAAACTCAAGGAAATCTTAACAAAGCTTTGGAGCTTAATGGGCAAGTTTAATTCCTCACAATGTCAATAATTTGCTCTGCAATTACAGCTGATACAGTAATAAAGATAAATGATAGTCAGCTAAAATTACTTAGAAGGATAATTGTCTCCTTAAATCACACAAAGACAACCATTTGCATATAGCAAAATCCTGTGATGTTGTTTAGCACTCCTGTCATTTGTGCTGGTTTCCCGACAATGTGCCAGCCTAATTTGATTTGGGTTTGTTTTTAGGTACACATATAAAAACGATTGATCCAGACTCTCTGGTCATTCATGCTGAGGCTCGATTTGTTTTATGCTGCTTTCTGTGGGACACCAACCCTTTTCCGTTTCAGGGTTAATACTGCTGGTTCGAGCTGCCCACATAAACAAGCATGGGATTTACCCTGCTAGCAAGTCTTTCCTCCCTCCCAGCAGTGCCTGTCTCACAGTCAGTTTGTCATGGCCCTGGGAAACACAGATTCCCAGCCCAGTTCTCCAGTCTCTCTCCAGCTCTTAAACCTCACACCCTGGCTGCAAGACCCCAAGCAGGACCACACAGTTCTTGCCACTCTTGGTGTTGCCTTGGTATATAATCCACAACAAAATGGGGAGACCTCAGTTGCCTGGGTTGTTTTCTTTCCCAAACCTGACGGTACTTTGCACTGGGAACACCAATGCCTTACTCTGCACATTCAGTAGGTGGCTGCTTAATTAAGGAGCTAGCTGAGTATTTTTTTCCTTTTTGGCAAACAGTGTGGCGACTAAGCAGTAGAAGCTGAGGAACTGTGGACTGCAGGAAGCTCTGTGTATGACACCTTTGTGTAAAGGCTGCCTCTGTGTGTGTGTGTACATCTATTTACCTGTCTATCTATCTGTCTGTCTATCTGCCTGTATCAATTATTTGTATTTTCACTTCTGCTTAAGTATAGTGTGATCAGTAATGAGTAAAGGCCAGTTATAGCTGACATTCAAAGACTATCTTTGAATTAAACTGGAGACCAGCCTGTTGCAAAGAACTCTCATCTTACTTTGCAGAAGAAATTAACTAAATGCGGCGGGAACTCAGAGGGGCAGAACACTTTCAGTTGGTCTGGTTGGTATTAACCACCTCACTACCCCAGAATAATGAAATTCCATCAAACACAATGAAACTCTAGAAGCTCCTAGGATTATGTGAGCTGCCTCCTACAAAGCAGGTTTGTACTCTCGCTGACTGGTGAAAGCCAGGGGAAAAACTACTGTCTGCTGCTAATGGAAATTATCAACACCTTCTTCAAAGAAGCTGGCTTGTCAAGCTCCCTGAAAACAGAAATAGTTTCAAAAAGAATAAGGAAATTAGAAAAGCCGCATCACCATTTCTCTGTCTCCAGCCTGGGAAAACTGATGAGCAGCAGAGAATGAAAAGCATGTGACATCTGCCATCGTGCTTTGTAACTGGGCTGAACTGGTCCTCAAGGTACTACAATATCACTTAGGACAGCGAATACCAATCACATCCTAAAGCTCTCATTGTTTGGGTCTCTGCAGCTCCAGAACTGCAGAGCAGGAGTTACACAGTAACTGGAGTAATTGGCATTACCACAGTTTTAATTATTCCTTCTTAACAAAAGTCAGCGGCTCATGATAGGTAACAGTCTTTCTAGCCCAAAGGTTATATTTTTTTCATATTTTCAAAATATAAGAACGATATTTGGGATTGTGATGGGGTGTTATGTGACATCAGGCCCACAGGAGGCTGACAATGCTCTGGTGTAGCCAGCGACATTGCAACACTCTTTTTCTCTTTAGGAGGAATCAGCATCCGGAGGACAAGCCACTGGATCAGACTATCCACACCAAACTTAAATAATGCTACCCAGAAGAAAAGAATGAGCTAGCTGAAATACCACACTCCATTTCCATGTTTTCCTCTATTGAAGAGCCTTGATAGAAGTGGATGCATTTGACGATTGCCTGGACAATTGATGCTAGCAGTGAAAAATGCCTTATTTTAATCACCAGCAGTGAAATTAAGTTTAAGCTGACTCAAAATAAAGTTGTGAGTTTATCTAATTCTCTAGACTCCTTCTGTATTCTGTGGAGACTTACAGACATTTATGAAAGGTGACTCATCCCACCCTGGATATTCAGCAGAGGGTGGAATAATCACTCTTTAGAGTGTCTGTCCTTCTCCCTTGACTATAGCAGGAAGCTAAGTGCTACTTTAGGCTAAATGAGTAGCATTTAATTGGTAGGAAAGATTAATTCTAGTTCATTTCAAAACTTCCCTGGCTACAACGTGCTTAATGCCTGCCCATGAATTCTGTAACACAACTTACTGTTGCCGAGAGGTGGAAATGAGGCATGTTTCAAGCTCTAGAACACAGGCAGATTTCTGCCTTGTGCTAAGCTACTGGAGCCACATTAACCCTTTGTCTCAACTTTCTCATGGGTTCCAGTTTGTGACCATGGCTGGCTTAAAACCTGGATTTCAATTTTCAATGGTAACAATCAGCTGGGTCTCACAGAAACACAAAGATATCCAAGGCAAAGGTCCAAAGAGACATAAGACTTCTTTTTTTTGCTGGAGTTCGGTTACTTAGGGGCTTCACATTGAGAAGGATGGTGATTTTCCTGCTTTTTTCAGGGCATAAGACTGAACCACAGACATTAAGGCCATGATCTGTTTTCCAGGATAATGATTTAAAATGATGCTAGATTGAGACAGTATTTTTTAAATTATAAACAAACTAGATGCCTGATCAAGAATGTCTTGAGAATGGGTGCAAATCACTCTAGTTTCTACCTGTAGCCTTTTCATCCTCCCACTCCTCCCTTTCATTTTCAGCCCATGCAGTATTCTCAATGTAATTTAATGACATTTTTTGTCTCCCAGATTCTGCTTTCAGCGAGAATGCACTTTGATCATGATAATCAAATGAGTTTTTCAATAGTGGCATATTAAATTTCAATTGGGTTCTACTGAATTCGGATCACAATTCTTCCGAATTTTTTGTGTAAATCTGGTGCTTCACACTGTCATTGTGCAGCACCGAGAGAAGTGAATCACTGACCCTTCCTAGGGGAGAGTCATATAACACAGCTTCAGGTTTCTGTTACTGAGTTTTATAAAAGTAGTAATGTAAGAATTTATAGCTGACCTGATACGCAGGAACAAAATCTTGCCACTTTATAAAGCTATTAAACACTCTGGATTTTTCCCACATAAGAGATCAAACTTACAACATTACCTGAATTTCCCTGGCCCTGCTAGACAGTGTTTAATGCCATTGTACAGAATCATATGTTTTGTCCATAGATTTTATAATCCTGGAAGATACTGTGTCTGGAAAGTGTTTTTATTGCAATTCAATACATCCTAGATACTACCATCACAGTTTAAACATCACTCTATCAACAGTGCTTGTTAGGGAAAGACACCTGGTATAATACAGCAGAGGTTATTATATTTCCCTTTCACAGTAGAGGTTTTTAAGTCTCAACAATGGACTAGCTTTTTATAGCCGAGATTAAAGCTGAGAATATGACAAGCAGAGAGAGGTGCTCCTCTGTTTATTGAATTATCTGATGATTTAAACAAGAGAGGAAAAAGATGATTTTCCAAAAAGAGCTTCTTTTTTTTTTTTTTCTTTTTTTGCAAGCAATTGTGTGTATAATGCCAAGGTCTAGAAACGTTATTCTTCTGAGAAATTTTCCACCTCCATTGTTTCAGGTATACCAATTTCTCAAAAAAGGGATTTTTGGTTTGTTTAAATCTTGAATTGTATGTTTTCATGTGCAGGTGAAACTAGATTAGTTAGAAATGGAATCAAGGTAAGATTTGTTTTTTAAAACCATAATTCTGTTACATTAATCACTGGAACAATTTCAATATAAAAGCTCTCCATCTACTGAAACCTTTAAAACCACCCTGAGTGCAGACTTTGGAGACACACTCACACTGGAAGGCACTGGTGTAAGTCACTGAATGAAACAGGGTTTTAATGCCAAGTGTGATACAACCGCAGGGCCAGCTCTGCGAGGCATCACCGGGAGCCGGGCTCAGCGCTGCTCCTGCAGAAGTGCTGCCAGGGATCTCTGAGCCCTCTCCTTGACTAAAGCCATGTGAGCAAGGAAAAGTGAAAAGAAAGAAGAGATTGAGTCTGTAATGGTTAGTCCAGGACTTTAGAGAGAAATACTGATGTGAAGGCTGTAAAACCGGCTGGTGGGGGAAGTAGAGAGGCAGATGATAGCAGCTCTGCAAGATGAAGGTTCAACCACACGATGAAGGTTCAACCACACAATGAAGGATGGCACTTCCCTGCCTGACTGATGGCTGCAGGGCCAGCAGAGCCTTGCCAGTGAGTGGTGAGTGTATCAGCACTTGCTAGCCAATAGACACAAACCGTGTACTCGCAAACTGCATGTAGTCCTTCCTCCAGCCTTTGCACGGGCTGAAAGACACCCAGTTCATAAGTCACCCATGACAGCTATGCTGATACGCTCTGCGAAGCTGGACGCATAGCCAGCATCCCATAGCATGCCCTGCCTGCCCCTGGCTAGCAGCTCCCTCCCAGGCCCCGCAGCCAGCCCCCAGGCTGCCCGTGCAGTGCCCAGTGCTCTCTGAAAGGCGTGTTCCTGCTTCCTCTTATTGCCACACTCACAGCGGGCTTGTGTGCGAGGGCTGAGCCCCCAGCCCAGGGGCTGGCCACCCTCCACAGAAAACAGAGAAGTAGCCAGTCTTCTTCTCTGGGCTTAAAACTAGCAATCCAGCTGTCTAGATACCTATCTGCACAATACTTTCATTTATTTAGGCAAAATATTAAAGATAAGTAATATGTAGTGTGAATATATACATATACATTTGGTGAATCTATGCCCTGATTTACAAGTAGATTGGCATAAAACTGTTCCTTACATGGCTGAAGACCCTCATCAAGGTCCTGCAAGTGCCTTCTCCTCCTGCTAGGCATAACTCCTCCTACTCTGACTCTTCCCCCAGAAGCCAAAGCTGAGGCTCGCTATCGAGCACTTCCCAGGATACTGAGTACTAACCTCAGGAAGGCTGGCAGCATCTGGCCTGGAGACACCAAGAAAAAGAAGAGGAGCTTTTTGCAATTTAAACAGCTTCACAATGAAAACGATGAGATTCTTAATAACTGGAACACATTTAACGTTGCTTGTCATGTCATAGCTGTTCATTGACCAGGAACCACAGCATTCACATAATTTATCAGTTTTTAGTATTAAATTAAAATTGATCCTGAAACAAATACTGAATAATTTTCAAACTTTTTGAATGCACTTCAACTTTTTCTAGTCTGATTGTTTTTCAAAGCACAAAAAAAAATATCTCCAAAACAGGTAGGAAGTTAGATTAAATTCTCTGCTATAATTCTGGAAAAAATGTGAAGCTATAAATTTATGACTTTCTAAATGAAGCGTATTTGGGAAAAAGTTGTTAAGTCTCATTGCCAACACACTTAAAAAAATTGTTTTGTTTCAAATCCATTTTATGAAGGCTTAACTTGTATTTCACTTACATTGATGGATGAGATGTAAATTGGTCAAAGTATGGTTGCATGTACAGATGAAGACCCACATTCTGGGAATGTCATCTGTAAGCGTGCCTCAGCTGGAAAGTATATGGCTCTGCTAGCATGGGAGTTATGTCATAGCAAATCAGTTCACTTCTTCCACTTTGCCTCCTAACATTATACGTTAACTTGGGAAAGTCCAGTGTTAACCCAGCTCTACAGCTTCCAGACCACAACTAGCTTATATATGGCCAGCCTGAAAGCTGGGCATTTGCCAAAGTAGACATACCTAACCCAGAATGTAATTATGTGTGTAATGGGTCCTTGCCATACAGGTGGTCTCCCTACTAATGCTGAAGGCAACATCCTGCCATCATTAATTTTGATGCCCACAGGTTTATGGCACGTGGGAGACAAGCCCCGAACTGTGAGAGCCATCAGGGTAGACGGAGGTCAGCAGGAGCTGGGGCTGGGTCTGCTACCCTGGCAGTGGTACTGTTGCAGAGCCAAGAGGGCTGCTGCAGAAGATGAATCTCCCCCCGGGCTGTAAGCAGACTGGATGGCCAGACAGACCGGGAGCTGGCAGCTGCATCCTGAGCACCATAAGTGGCCTTCTTTAAGGGTGCAGAAAGGACACTTTCCTTTTCTCTGGCAGAGTGCCTCATCCCTGAGTGGATGCAAATCCATCTACTCCTCTGCAACATATGCAGGGAGTGGAGGCAGCAGTCTGTGCACCTCCAAGCATTGCAGTAAGTGTCCTTTTGGGAGCAGAGTGATCTGGCCTTAAAGGAATAAATCACATGATGTAGATGAAGAAATCCTTGCTTTCTGTGATATGCTTTAAGTGTTAGCTTCTTCAGTGCAAGTAAAAATATGGTCAACAGATTCTTTCTTTTTCCTTATGCATATTCCTTTCTGATTTTAAGATTCCCTATTTGCATCACAGTGTTATCCTGGTTCACAATGGTATGAGATTTTTTTCATACGATCTCAATTCTTCCTAGCTTAGGCTGGTGATTTATTATAACCACTAAAGACTTTACTGAACTCAGACTTGTATGTGAATCCCCTTTCTTTGCTCCCTGGCTTTTTTCAAAACTTGAGAGAACACCAGTAACTCAAATGCAAGCAGCAGTTCTGGGAACGGTTTCTGACTCACTGTAATTACTGGCGCAAAGGCAGTTAAACAGAGCTACAGATAAGTATGCAATGAGGAGGATATAGCAAAGGGAAAAGAGTGTCCTCGTCCTTTCCATGAAATATAAAAATAACCATATTCTGAAAGGGCAGGAAATTTAAAAAAGGGTGTCTTTTTTTTTTCCTTTCAGCCTGTACCTCAAGATGATATGCCCAAGAGGGCCTACCGAAAACAGGGGATCACAGTTCAGCAGTAACATAAAACTGAATGACTAGAGATTCCTTTAGAGATTAAAATGACAAAATTAAGGTCAACTAATTTAGGTCAACTCAGGAACGATCCAGTTGTTAACTATGGGCCATTTTATGTGTCTAGAATACTTTGCATGCTGCTCCGGAGAAGCCATGTCCCCCATAGATCCTGTGGCACATCTGGCAGCCCCCATAGGTATCTCCCATGCCCTGGGGTTTCTCAAATGATGCTAGGTACCTGTGCTTAGACACTAGGCATTTACATGTTGGCATTTAGGTGTTTTAGTTTTGAACCAAATATCTCACAGAATATGTTTCCTTTTTCACCTGCTCTGAAACTATTATATTTTATTTTGTTTGTTTTATACTACATATAAAGCTGGAGAAAGCATTTAGCAGTTTTTGGAAAAAGAATCACAAAATTGTTTTTAGAATAACAGTCATCATTGTCAGCTGTTTATGTGCCTGTTCATGTAAAATAAATAGCTTCAAAATGAGTAGAAGTTAACATGTATTTGTCAAGAACAAATATATATGACAAATTGTATTTCCTTCTACAGTAGGATATCCAGACCTGGGAAGAGATGAGAGGCAGTGCTTGTCACGTAGTCAGTACTCTGAAGCTTCTGGCACTGTCTCATGTGACAATCTTAGAAACAAACAAAGGAAATGTTATCAGACTGGAAATACCCCAAGTGAGTATAAGAGTCCTTGGAAAATCTCTGCTTAGAAAGTATCTGTCATTAAGTTCATCATCACAATAATGGCACTGGAGGGTATTCCTCAGAGGAAGGGAGAGTCTGCCTTAGGCTGAACACTTCTTGGTTAGCTCCCACACACCCCAAAGAGGTGAAACAGAGGAGATATTTATTGCGTTTGCAACTGGCAAAAAGCCAGACTGTAAATTCATTGCAGCACAGGACTGAAAACAAACATGATCCTGACAAGATGTGATTAAAAACAGACATGCCTCTGACAAGGTGAAGACAGACTGGAGGTAGCTCTCCTGAAGAGTCTACAGGGATGGCAGTGAGTGTGGCAGGTATGTTATTCAGCATTGCCATGGTGTCATCAGAAAGGCAAGCACCATACTGGGTTTTGAAGACTGGTGGTGTCCTTGCAAGATGATTGGTTTTGTCCTTCTGCTCTGAAGAGCTGCTAAAAGTCTTGCATTGAATTTTTCATCCTGTTTTGGAAACTGCCTTTGTAGTAGAAGTAATGTAGATCAATTTAGAAGAGTCCACAAGGAAGCAATAAAAGTGATGACAAACCTCAAAAAAAAACCCATTTATGGGGAAAGACTGAATCAACTAGGGACTTTAAACCTAAATCAAGAGAAAAAATAACCATAGGGGTTGTGGTATCAGTCTTCAAGTACAGCAAGCGAAATGTTGCCTAACTGCCATAATTGGGTGTTGATGGCTCTTGGTGTCAGCATTAGCTTCAGTTAAGCTCATTCAGTAGGCTCATGTGTGCTGCAGTTAAACCTCTTTACTGGTGTCGATATGCCACAACGCCATGCTAAGGTTCAGCACATACTCTGAGAAGGGCAAGGACGCTACATTCAGCACTGCCAGCTCTCGGGCCCGGCCCAGCCCTGCTTGGGAGACCTGCTGGGAGACCAGCACAGGGCTGGGATAGTTGCAGGCACACTGAATTCACTGAGAGTTTCACTTGACTGAAGAGATTATAAAGTATGTTAATTCAAGGAAATATTGACTACGTATTATGTCATGTCTTTGCCACAAAAGTGTAAAGTTTATATATCTTGTAGTTGGCTCATGTGCTTCATATTCTTTCATTTTTTTGGTAATAAAAGGTGACTAAATAGGTGTGATTCTTCTAGCACAAGCTCGGAGCAACTTTAGGTAGGGTATTTCCAAGGCAAGGCTGCGGGGATATGATGGAAAGCTGTCTTTCAGTGAAAAGTGAAATTAAACATTTTTTTATACTGCTGGCTGGAAGTTGTGACTCAGACATAATCCCCAAACTATGTTGATTTTGACAGAGAGAAAAAAATCCTCCGAACTTTGTTTATTCATCTTGCCCACAGCTCATTAATCCCAGTAAAACCCCTCTTTGTTCTCTCCCCTACCTGTGCACCTCTCCAAATTTAGTTTTGCTGTTATTACCCTTGATTTCAATAGTTCTACAGCACAAAATATTTCTGCTCCAGAACTATTTCAATTCCTATGAAATTAGATGGAGGAGAAGCTTGCGTGAGCAGGGAAGAGTGGCTTGGTTTCAGGGAGTCATCTTGATCTAATGTGAGGATGTGGGGCTGGGAGCCTTTCCCTTCCCCTTGCCGTGAAGGCTGCGCTGCTATCCTTGGTCATAAAAAGTCAGGCAAATTCTCTCCTGTGTTGACTTGATGTTTTTCCTCACTGCAACTTTCACTGTTTCCCTTAAAGTTATCACTAGGACAAATTTCTGGAAAGCTGCCTCCAGCTGCATATGGCCTGTGATTTCTCTTCAATGGGAATTCTTTAGTGAGGCAGTGATTCATGAGCAAATCACTAGTCAGTTGATCACTATCTTAAATTGAGATTAGATAAGATTTAATTTTCACTCTTACTTTTGTTAAACTAGATTATGCCCAAACTAAAATAATTACTGAAACTCACAGGTTTACTTTAGCAGAAATTAAGAGGTAGAGTTAACATTCTTTATTACAAAAATGAAGACACATTCATACAATCCAAATACTTGCTAATAAATTGTTATTTCTTTTCATAGTCACAATTTCCTTAGCCTGGTAAAAGAAAATCACTGACAGGTGGCCAAAGCACCATCTTGTATAACCTAAATCATCTAGATTACACATTCATTTATATATATCCCACAATACATCCGCAGTATCTTATTCCAATAACTAAACATCAGCTCATTTACATTTACATAAATTCCATATTTTAACACCATTCAGAGCACAATAACCTTACAAAGATTTCGTGAAAATCCTTTTGGATTACAGTGACTCTAGTTACATTTCATTAACATCCTCATATTGAGACCTTACCAATGCCTCGGCAAAACTTCCTCATCATCCAGCATCAGACATCCTCACCGCCCTTCAGACACATTCCATTCCAGCAATTCAGCACAAACCCATCCATTGTTGCTTTTAACCACTTAATCAGTGCCTGCTTCTCTGTAAAAGACAAATCAGCCCTACTTCTGTCACATCAAGCCACCAAGCTCCCAAACCTAGAGGTCTCATAGGGACACAGTACCGCCTAGTTAAACCATTTACCAAAAACCTTGGTAGGGTCAACCACAGCCAGCAAAAAGTGGCTCCACATTCCCACTATGCTATTGGAAGGGCCCAGGTTTTATAAGGAGATAGGGTTAATTCCACGCTTGTATGGATTGGGACATACCTAAGGAGTTATGGTCCTGCTTCTACATGATTCAGGATCGTAGGCTGACTGAGTTTTAGGCAGCAGAAATGAAGGAACATGTTGTTCAAAAAATGAAAACTAACAAAAGTAAAGAAGTTGACACAACTGGTGAAAATAAGTTACAGTTTGAAAGCTGTCTCTATTTCAACAACCATTTATGTTACTAAACACAAAGGCAAGAAGGAAGACTGTAATTTTACAAAAGTTTCCATACTGTGTTGTTTCCTGCTGTTGGATATTTCCAATTTCGTTTTCTTTTTAATGAGTAGAAAAAGAAAAGCAAGTGTTCCCAGTTCCTTCTTTCTTGATTCATATTTTAGTTCCTTTATTTTCTGCTGCTGCTTCCAGCTCCAAGACCCTTAAGCAGGATCGGCCTGTGCAGTTTCACAAACCATTCCCATACTCACTGCAAATAGAAATCCTCAGACTGGTCCCTCCAAAGCACACCAGACTTTCTCAGTCCTGTCCTTATTCCACTTTTCACTGTGACTTGAGCCCCAGTAAATCCCTCTTTGCCAAGCCTTTTCCAAAATATTTGCCTAGTTTGGGTGATTTTCTGTCAGTTTTCTTTAGTTATCCTTCCTGGAGTGCCAATTTTTTCCCATCAGAACGTGCTTCCTGCAGAAACTCTCACCTTTCATTTGAGCAATTCTTTTTGCTAACACCCTGAAGAACACCAGCAACCCTCACTATAAGTTTCTCCAGCCTGAGTCATTTCCTTCCCTTTTACGAAGAATAAGCAGTTAACAATACTTTGCATGTGAAGGGTTTTTTCAACTGCGCACTCTATTAACCAGAAGGATGAATCATACCTCACCACAGTATCATTAGATAAATACACATGCTGTTTAGAAACAGATAAAAAGAAACCTCTGAAAGTAACCTATACAGTGTAGAGAGGTGAGTCTAAGATAAAACCCTGGAAAAAGGGGTATTACATCCATCCACAGAATATTTATCTCTCCCCATTAAGATTTTCTGGACGGTAGCCATCCAAAACAATCTGCCATGAATATCAAAAGGACTCTCAGTTATTCTTCAGAGAACCAGCCCTATTTCCTTTGCAGAAGATGCAAATAAATTGCATAGTAGAATAAGTACTTTTGACCTCAGCATCTGACTTACATGTCAAAGAGCCAGCACTTCTCAGCTATCTCTTATACGTTTCTTTTAACTTCTAATTGTTGGCTACTTTTCCATTAGAAGAGAATTATGCTGAGGAGCTCTTGATTCCAGAACAAAACCTTGTTTGGCACAGGCACTGCGAGTTTAATACTCGTATTCAGCCTATCATACTGATATATGCTTACTATTGTGAGGAATGAATGATGCAGCCATGTCAACTGGTATCCAGCTATTTTAGCTTTGATGCAATCTTATAGTTATGTGCTGAATTCAGGAAACACCAGAGGAGATCTGATTGTGACATCTATTAAAACAGACTTTAAGAATCATGCTAGAACAAAGGTAATGATTAATACATAGCATTTTGAGCATTGGATAAGCTACCCAGTTTGGAGTCTAAAATACTTGCGCTCACGATCAATGCAATGGAATGCATACAAGCACATATAACCTCCAAGGCAGTTTATTCTGTGGTCAATCAGATGCACTTTTATTTGTTGACTTTCCTGGATGGCTATTTTACTTAAGCATTATTATAAATAACTTTGAGAAAACATGGGCTTAGTGGCTAGAACAGTCTTTGGTTACGGGAGAGGTCTACATTTAATACGACTTCAACTTACAGTGTTTCACCTTGTTCATATTTAAGAGGCAAAATCTGGGCCTCACTGAGGCCAGTGAATAATTGCCTGCTTCAGCACAGCAAGGATTTTAATTCCGAAACTGTCTATAAATATCTGTATTCTATCCAAAGAAAGGGATTTACTCTATAACCACCACTATAAAAATGTCGATATCCCATTTGCTAAATATATAGAGTGATAGTCACTTGATCTGCCTTTAGCTATCTAAAAGGCAGGTATCAAGTACATGCTAGCTGCCTGTGACTCCTCATATGAATAAAGATGAAAGATCAATCAGGGAGCAGGATTCCTCCTGTTCCAAGTTAGATTGTTATGGAAGATGTCTAGAAAATACACTTAAGCCTAGTCAACTAATATTCAGGCATTTAGGCTGAAGTCTGATTAATCTCACCCACCTTCATCTCAGAAACAACAAGGCTCCATTTTCCCTCTTCTTGTCCTGTGAAGCAATCTTCTTGATTTCTATAGACCTAACTGTCCACAAACAGGTTGACTACATTTATTCTCGTACCAATATTGACTTTAACTTAAAAATGTTATTCTCCTTTCCTGGTGCTACCCCAATCATATGTTCACAGACACAACAAGCTTATCTCCCTTCAGCCATCAGTTGCTACGCTAAATAAACCACATACACATCTACCCTTCTAATCTAGGCTTTGTCTTGTCTTTCCTGTCTGATGATTATTTCTCTGATCCTGTGTTACTGAATACCACTTTTCTTGACTATGGTAAACCAACATTTTGCAGTCTTCTAGATGACCTTCTACCAGACTCATTGCACTGTGGTACCAATGTTTTCTGTTTTTATCTTCCTAGGTGCATTGCCCAGTTATTTTATTTCTGTCTGCAACTTCCATTTCTGTCTTTCATCATCAGAATTCCAGTCACCATAAAACTTCCACTTTGTTTCTGTTACTATTATAGTATCTGATTAAAAATGTCAGATATGTCAGTTGTAACCAATAATAATTTTGCACACACAGGTTTATTTGCCTCTTTTTGCATTGTCTTCATTTTGACAATGATGACCAGTGGTATGAGCCTTCGTCCAGTGGAATTTGATCATTTTTTCTTCCCATTTGTCGAACTTTTAGGAGACTGGGGAGAAAAACATGGGACAATGATTTTCCACTCTTTGAAATTAACTGCAAGGCCTGCCTGCCCACAAGCACTACCAAAGCTGAGGCATAAGGAGGCACTTTCCAGGCCTTCATGGCAACATGGAAAAATGTATCCCACCCTTCTTATGCAGACCTTCCTATGAGGATGAATCCCACTTAATATTTTCTCTTTGAGCCTTTTGGTCAAGCCTTTTAAAGGTCTGTCATCTTTACACACTGTCCTGCAGCAGATTTCCCTTGCATTCCTGACTACAGCAGAAGGGAAAGCTGCTGGAGATACATCTGAACCTTGCTAGTGGAGCTAGTTTAACCTCTCTTTCTGTGGGGTCAGATTCCTTAACCAGAGAGGCCTGCTTAAAGCTTCATAGTGTAATTCTGTTGCCACACAAGATGTGGAGACAAGGGCCAGACTTTGGCCTCACTCTTCCTGCCATGAGAAAGGTCACAGAAGGATTAGAGCTAAAGACCTTCGGGAGCTGACTTGCCTCTCCTTCTACTTTTGTGGAAGCAGGAAAAGTAGTGCCAGTGGGACCTGTTTTGGGGAAAATTGTATCCACACACACCAACCCACTCCTCAGAATGATTTGCAGAACTTTTGAATTCCCCAGAACGATAAAAGGTTGTCAGGACCTAGCGCTACAGCACTTCTGTGTGCATGAGTTCCAACACAAGTGCAGGTGCTTTACACCTGCAAAAAGACTTTCCTGTCCCTGTACCAAATGGCAGCACTGGAGCTGGAAAAAATGACATCTATTCCCACATCTATACAAAATCTGTCACTTTTTTAGTGCTACATGTTTCTTCTTGCACCGTTAAAAATACATGAAAGCATTCATAACTTCATGGTAATTTATCCTTGAAACTAGTTATTGGCTTATTCAGGCTCCAAGACTGGTGAGAAATCTGCACTTGTTCCTTCTAAATTTATTCATCCTGAGAGATTTCCAAGTAACGCTAATATGGAACACTGACTTCATAAGAACAAAAAGACAAAGCATTCCAGTTTCACCCTCTCCATGGGCGGATGCAGAAAGGCAGCATTGGGATTCTAATAAGAAAGTACGGTTTGGGTACAGTTGTTTGAATTATTGATTGCGAATAAATAACTTTTTTTTTCTATTCTTCTTTTTGTGTATATCATCCAAAGATTTATCCTAATTTCCTGAATTGGTCTTTCATTTGTAAGAATTTAGAGCATAACTTGGGGCACTTACTTAATAATACCTCCCGTTGGTCTAAATATATGCAATGTAGAAATGCTATGACCCAACTCTTAGAAGAGAAACAATATCAACTATTAATTTTACAGAAAAGAGACCTGTTTTTCAGTTGTTTCAGCCCCTGTGCTACTTTGTACTGACCATTATTCATGAAGATGCCAAGGTTGAATTCAGTTGTGTTTCTCTCTCTTCACCTACATGAATAATTTCAATTAGGATGGATGGAAAGTATGTTTATGAGCAGTATTATGCTGTGCTGAACTTAGTCGGAACCTGTATTTATTCATTAGGTCCTATGTTGTTCCTCATCTCTAGCCTCTGCTGTAAGCTACTGATGTTCTATCAGCAACGTTTGTTTTCAAGGTAGTTTGACAAAAATCTAACAGTTTAAAAAAAATCCCAAAGATTTTCAGCTCCAGCTTTAACAGATGTTCAATGAGCATTTGGATGTAAACTGATGGACAAATTGAGAGAGAGGTCACAGTCACCTGAAGAAATTAAAAGGATATGCTACTGATTGTATTAAGGAACAAATCATCATTTGCTTATTTCTAATTCCGGGCTGGGTCTACCACTGGTTGTAATCACTAGTTGTTATTCACCAGAGAGGCCTTCCACCTCTTCCCATACCCACAAATCTGGATGAACTTATTTCATCCTACTCACACAGACAAGATGACAGAAATATAGATGAAATTTCCCCCTGCCAGTGGGATATGTTCCCACTGTGCTAGCACCACCTTCATACTTGCCACAGGTAGGACTTTTTCCCAATTCCATAAGGAATTAGACCCTATACCACCAGGAGGGTGGTGAAACACTGGAACAGGTTGACCAGAGAAGCTGTGGCTGCCCCCTCCCTGGAAGTGTTCAAGGCCAGGTTGGATGGAGCTCTGAGCAGCCTGGTCTAGTGGAAGATGTCTCTGCTCATGGTAGGGGGGTTGGAACCAGATGATCTTTAAGGTCCCTTCCAACCCTTACCATTCTATGATTCTATGACTCTATACTTCCCAAAAGAAACACATACTTCTAGGCTGGGAACTACTGCTAGAGAGGACACAATGTTTAAAAATGAAAAAAGAACCAACCGCAAAACCTGAGCTGACATTAATGAGGCTGAATATACATTGCTGTTAAAGGGAACTTGTTCCAGAATTACCTTAAAATAATCTACTATTCCTCTGCTTGTGCTCCTTACTCAGGTCTCATAACACTGTTTAATTAGAAAGCAGTATTATTATGCCCAGAATAATGAAACCAAATAATTCAGTAATTGTAGAACAGTGGCAGGCTTATCTGCATTCCTGCTTTAACTTCTACTTCAAAAACATTCTCAAATTTCAAGCTTCCATATTGGATTAGTATTTTGACATCTCACTTTCTTTTCTGTGAGCCTCCTGAAAAAGGTGATTTTCAAGGAAACAAAAAATAAATCCAACTTTTAAAATCACACAGTTCTGCTGCTCAAATATTTAAAATCTGAAAATGAGACTGAAAGCAGAAAAGAAAGGTGAAGAAACGAAAGGATAAGAAAGAAATATTTTCAAGTGGAATAGTTTGTTCTCCAAATAAAATAAAAATGGGGGAGAAATGAAAAATTGCTAATGAAAACTTTCCCATCCTCTTGTGTGGCTGTTGCCTGGCATTTTTTTTAAATGTTTCAGTGATCTAAACAGCTTTTTTCCTCGTTCAATGACTAACATTATGCAAACCACAAAGCCTCCACTAGCTGTCTTTCAAAGGCTTGATCCCAAGCTATTCTATGAATTCATGGATTTTCAGGAACACTCCTAATTAGTATGCGTCTGTGTGTATTAAAAAGAAATGCGATATTCCTTGAGGGGAAACATCTCCACACATTCAAATAATTATATAAATTAGGAGAGAGAGTTAGAGGAAATAGACTTCTAAACTTCTTTAGTTATTATCCATTTTTAAATGGAAGTCCAAGAACAATAGTTGCAGCATTATATCATAACTTCTGTATCTGCCGTTCTCATGACTTTTATAAAAGTAACACAGCACCTGCTAAGAGAATTGTTCCCACCCTGCTTGGAGGAAACAGCAAAGCGTTGCCTGAACAATTCACCCAAGAAGAATGTTATTGAACCATACATTTTAAAAGAACCATACATTTTAAAACACACCTGTGCTGGCCTTGGGAAAGAGCTCATGAGAAACTGCAGTTTTGCTAGCAGCTAACGTGCTTTCTCTGAAGACATGATTTAATAGGAATGCTGAACCGTTTGCACAGGGCCTCCTGCTTCATTTGGGTTTGACGCTTTGGAAACTGAAGATTCATGGGCTTGTACCTAACCTCTGTGTAAGTCAGAACTATCTCCTTTGAAGTCAACAGATGTAAAAAACTGGGTGAATAAAGGAGAATCAAGGCCTGGGGCTGTCGTCCCGGCCCTGCTGCTTTTATTCAGGTTAGGATTTCAAACATACAATTGCAGTATGTTCTTCCGGTCATTTGGGAATGTGGATTTGGGCTGAGCTGTAAGAAAAGGAAGAATAGGTGCAGACTTGCTTTGCAGAGCTGCAGCATGGTGCCAGGGCAGGTAGTGGTGGCAGGTTTCCAGCTGTCCTGTCACTCCAAATAAGCTCTGCCAGCACTGGGCCAGAACTCCCTCTTTGGCTGCCTCTGTTCCTCTCTCAGGCAGCAGTAAGAATAACAGTGTTGAACACATTGTAGGAGAAGATGACTAAAAAAAGTAGAAGACTTTATGCCTTCCTAATACTTTGTCATGCTTCTAAACCAGAAGTGCTTCAATGCTGATGGTATTCAAGCCCATATCTTTCCTGTATCATCCTTTCGAAATATATGAGCCTCTCACCTTGAGTTGGTATCACCATTTGTGCTAGATTTCCTTACTCAAAGCGAGATGAAAAGAGTATATTGTGTACTTGGTCAATGACTTAAACATCAGTCCACACATTGGAGGCCATGTGGCAAAGGTTATGGCTGCAGCTGGTGTGTTCAGCGATCTGCCAGAGGCACTTGACACGGTAGGGTTTGCTAAAAGAAGTAACATGATGAATGACTATCTTTCTTATAGTCTTACTAGCATGGTCTGCACTTGAATCAGAAAATGAACTAAAAAAATTAAAGACACAGAATATTCCAGTCCAAAAGTAGCGTTAATGCAAGAGCTTACCTCAGAAGAAAACATTTGGACCTGTACTGTTCAACTCCCATGTGAATGACAAATCAGTCTACCCTGGCACAGAGATCTATATACACAGATGCCTTAAGCCTCACAGTCCAAACCAAGAGTCTCATCCACATTGAAGTATTGTTAACATCATTGCTCTTTAGTAATGTAAAGAGAGTTTCTTACACTTCAGAAAGCTCAATAAAAACAAACAGCTCAGCACAATCTAGAACATGCACCATCAGCACTTGGGAGTGACCAGGGCTTTCATCCATTTGAAGAAGTCAAAAGTTACGGCTGAAGTTCAGAATACTGTGCTAATTCCTGCATTTTACATTGCTATATGCTAATACACACTTCCACTACTGGAAATATCAGTATGTGGAAAGACATTAGAGACATTAGAAAACTGCCAGTACATCACTACGTAAACAACCTGTGCATATTTTTTGTTTATCACTAGCTTCCCAAAGCTGCCCTACTTATGGCCTTCGGGCCAGGTGCGCCCTGGCCAGTTACTGAGATGGCCCAGTGTGAACTTTCTGTGTGGGTCCAACACTTCTTCACTCCTAAACCAGAAATTAAGAATGTTTCCAATTAAAATGAACAGCTTCATTTTTCGTGATACAGACAAGAGCCACCAGCAATTCTCACTTTGTTTTGGTGCATAGTCTTATCTAGAATTTGTGCTGTTTTTACTAAAAGTAGAATCTTGGAACTACTAGGCAATGTCAATTAACTGTTTAAAGAAATCTCCCACAGCCAATAGTTCTTTGTAGTGCCATAAATGCTGGCCATGTCAAAATGAAATGGTTAAATGGCTGACACACTAGTTTGTGCTGTCAGTAGTGTCCTGTTGCATTTTCTAACATGGGAAGAACACAGCCTTTGCAATTAAGTTGCAGGATTAAAACAGATAATGCACACTGCTGTTTAGTGACCTACTATTGCTAATATAATGAACAATGCGCATGTGTCTTCACCTGTACTTGCAGATTTCCAGCTTTTCACAGTGTACCCACACGTGAGGGATCTTTATGCTTCCTACTTTTGGGACCCACTGCTCAGCCGGGGTCTTTTTGCTGAGCAATTGAGAAATAAGATACCCAAAACAGACAAAGCATGATCTCATGGCAAAAAGTGCAGCAACTTTGTTGCTCTCTGAAAGCCAACAATGGGAAACTACAGTGGGCTGGAGACAGTCTACTAAATGATTCATGACATACAGCCCATTACTGAATGATCTTTTCCCCATTAGACATGCATGAACATACGGGAGTCTTACAGATGGAAAATCTTTTCTGGCCTGAGAGCGAAAAAGGTCCCCCACCATTCCACTACCTCAAGCTAGACAAAAGCTTTGACTACTCTGAGTGGATGCTACTGTCTTCTAAAGAGGTTTTGCTAGAGCTTGCTCTAACGCTGCTGAATCTCAGTGTGGGTTGTAAATACACCTTTGAAACAACCATTATACTAACACAGGCTCTATCTGCTACATTCATTGCTTCCATCTCAGCAGACTATTCCTCAAAAATCTGCCTTTGTTAAACATGGTATTACACAACTCTACCTCACTCCTAGTCACAACACTTTCAAAAATCAGGGAAAAACCCTCATCTAAAACTGCACGCTACATTAAATTACCATGTTTTATTTTTACATGAGGATTACCATTCCCCCAGATTTCAGTTGATTACTATGGACCATGCAAAATGCCACAGACCACAGAAGCCACATTTTCAAATGGATGTTTTTTATTGATTTATCAGGCATTGCATCAAGTATTGCAAAATAAACAGATTTTGTTTGTTAAAAAATGTCCAGAAGAATACCATTCATAGAAAACTTGTTTCCTCATAGTCATACAGAATACAAAATTGTTCAAGAAACAAGCAAAAAATGAACACCTGTCTAATTTCTGTCAGTCTCTGTGTGTGTATATGTATGTATGTATGTATATACAATAAGTACACCCTATATTTGTGCATATACTGGTGTGAGTCTACCCATACATATGTATACATCTATACACAAACATATACGCACAAAGAGTACTGACTGAACTAATAGTCCACTGGAGAAATGTGGCTTACAAAGCGGCAAATGAAGTATTCTGTGTTAAAATAAAAATGATACAACAAGGCCTGTAGATAACAGACCATTCTTCTTCCACTGGCTGAAAACATGATCTGTCTTTAGACTCACTGTCTATCTTTACAGTGAAAATATTTGAGACTATCGGGGATCTTTCCAAATTCATGGTATTACTTCCACCCAGCCCAATCTCTGCCAACACTGTATAGCCAAACAGTGAACAGGGTTTTCAGTTTGTCCACTACTGAAATCAGCTTCTAAATTTAATATTTCTGGTAAAGAGAAGATACACAGCCTTACTGTGTGTACTTTGGTGATACACTCTTTCCTTTTAGGCAGAAACTTGGCAATAAGTCTACACTGAAACTCCTTTCCTCCTGCATCTTTTTATCACTGCATTGCATCAGTCATCTCCTGTCAACTCATTATAATAATTGTCATGCCATCTCAGCTGTCTCCCAAATACCTCAGGCCAGATCATCTGGGCAATGTACACCAGACTGTATTGGCAACATTGTGCTGAATTATAAAATGTAATGATTGGAGATTTATTTATTTTTTCATTTTTGAGGGTACACATTTCTTGATCATTAAAGACACTATGATAAACACTGCAGTTTGCTATATGTACACATTTTCCCTTATTTTCTGGAAAAATCAGTGGCTCCTACCTGTGAACCATAGGATGCTGCCCCAGCTGAAAGCTATGGTACCAGCAATGTACTGTCAGACTTTTCTCCATTTAATTCACCAGTTAGCAGGGCATGTTAAGGGAAATCAAAGGAACATGGATAGGCATTTATTTTCTATTAAAAAAAGGAAAAAAATAGGCATGTATGTATTCCTCATCTTGCTCATAAGTTTTCTACTACATCATAAGGCAAACTGTAGTACAGCTTTGTACCTGGAGAATCAGTATTTAAAAAATCTGAAGCTGAGCTTGGGACCATTTTATATTGGCTCCTTTAGTGAACAAAGTGCATTAAGGCATCCTTTTCAAAAGACACCTAAAGCATGGTTATAAATTACTGAGCAAATCTTGTCTTAAAATTGATATTCGATTTATCCTTTTTCTACACAGGCAGATTTTCACCACTTGCATAGTAACAACAAAGCACTGTAGGAAAACCATTCCTTTAAAGTTGTCATATGCCTCAAGCATCTCCCAGAATGATCTTTTATACATAAGCATTGTAGTAATTACAAAGGGCTTCTATTCTGTAGCAGGAAAAGAGAAAAAAAAATGCACCTGATTTAGCTTTGAGATAAAGTAAGTACAGCCTCTATTGCCTTCACTGAAGTTCATCCACCAACACCAGGATGAACGCAGGGCCTGCCTGTGCAGACTCCTACTGCTGCTGAAAACTTGTTTTTTACTCCTCATTCACAAAGAGAACTGTGATTTCCCAAACAACCCAGGACAATGATAACTGTGAGCAAACCCCAGCTGCAGTATTTCTTCATACAGCACATGTAAAACAGATTTCCTTGCTTTGTTATAGAGACTACATGGTGTACGACAATGAAACATTTGTATTTAATTTAAAATCAATGGTAAAGTGGCACACGTCTCGCTTGTGAGTTGTTGGCTGGGCTTGCTGTGTTGAACCTTGTAAAACCAGCAATAAGCATTCCACATGTCTACCATCAGAACCGTGATATCTTCTATTACAATCAATCTTTAACTGACGCAGTGCTTTATCAAATTAGCCTACAGTCAAACCTTGTATTGGCTGCTCTCCTCCAGTGTTGCTGATTCACAGATACGGTTATCAGTCTTTCACATCCTCAGTGATTCTACAAAGTTTCCCAAAGATGAAGGCGAAGCACTGGTAGATGGGAATACTGCCATCAATAAAATAAATTGCCAGATGATTTAACCACTCACATTTCTAGGAGATATTCCACATGTTTTTCGTGAACAGAGAGAGTACTGCCCTGTGAATAGAAGTAAATTAAACTTTCTTCTTTTGCTGTGTTGGCTAGCTCCACTTCCTCATTTGTTTGTTTTTGTTCTTTTTCTGCACACTCTCATGTGCAAAGTAGAAATTAGGAGATCTTGCACTCACTAAGACTGGTAATGAGAGCACTAATATTGGCATGAAAACACCCTGCAGTATACTGACTTGTCCACTGCACAGTTTTCATCCTTCCCATTTTTTGCTTTTATCCACTATAGAACAAAATGATGTAAAGGGCTGATGAAGCTTTAATGAATAGGACCATCAATGTGCAAAACAAGTAAGTCATTTCCAGGTGTTCAAACCAGGCTTTCTCTTCTCTCTCTCTTTGTTTTTTTTTTATAAATAATTTATATATCTTCCCGTAAGAGACTAAATACAAAACCAACCAAAGAAAACCAACTGCAAAAGAAAGTTCTAAGATACTATTAAAGCCACTTCTTGTCCTTCTGTAAAAAGTACACAGTGAAGAGATATTCTCCCCTTCTCAGTTCTGGCCAGATTGGGCAGCGACGGCTGGGATGCCGTGTGGTCCGCCAGCTCTGGGCAGGCTCCTGCGGGAAGCTGCCTGGTCGCCCTGGGAAGACGCGTCGTCCTACCTTTTGGCTTCTAGCAGTCATGCGAGCTGCTCGGAGGAGTCTAGGTGGTCAGGGATAGGCAAGCCAGTTATAATGGTCAAACACTTATTCCACACAGTGAATGTGGGGCACACTGGCTGCCCAAATGTAATGTCAAATGTGTAAAGGTGTAGGGAGTTCAAAGCATCATAAAAAGCAAGGGAACCATTGTCGTAGTCCAGCAAAATCCCAACCCGCCGGAGGTGAGGTGCGGGCTCGATGGGAATTTCTTTGCTGTTATGCCGCACCACCCATGTGTTATTGCAGCGGCAGAGCACCCAAGAAGCAGAATTTTTCCCGATCCACTCATGCTTCGGTGCTGACTTGTAGGAAATACCAATGGCATACCTGCAAAACAAAAAACAACTCAAGGTATCAAATGCTTCCTGCCACGTTGGTCTCTCGGCGAAGTAAAATGTTAGCCCCGAGGACTCACTGGAATGTTCCAGCCACTTACTTCTGCTGGTTAAGTTCTAGTTAAGTGACGCTTCACCGCAGTATCTCCACAGGCTTAACTGATGTTCTTCCCCATCTCTCTTTTGGGTCTGAGAGGTCAGGGAAACTTTATCATCCCTCACATTGCTTGTAGTTTGGCTGCTATGGTAATTTTTTGGAACTCTTACTGTTGGTATTCAAAAGGAAAATTGTTGGGTACTCTGCAACTCAGAGTTTAAATCAGTGGGCCTCAAATTTCCAGTTCCAAACAGATGAATACAGAGGAATTCATTGATTTTAAAATACATTGCTATCTGTCAGCTAAACTGGTCTCTCTTTGCTCCTTAATATACGGCCCAGAAGAAGGAATGCAAGAGTAAACATCAAAGGACACATTAAAAAAAACATTTTTGCCATTCCCAAATATGTTCTGCCAGATGTTAGTGTGGTTTTTAAACTCAAAAGAGCATTTTTGAGACTAGGTTTTAGGCCAAATGAAGCAATTGTAGGTGAAGACATTTGCTCTGCAAACCATAATTTATGGCAAGATGTGCAGGGTAAAAGGATTGTGAAAACGTTCTCATTAATGGACACCAAGGTCAAATACCTGATTTCTCATATATAACAGAAAAGTAAAAGTTCCTCACGTTCTAGAGACACTGCAGCATTTGTAGGGCTTTCAACCAACAGAGATTAATGTGCCATAAGCTACTCTATTTCCAGTCCTTAGCATTGGCACAGGCAAACAGCATTTTTCTTGTTTGAGACAGCGGGCGTACCTGAAGACCTTATTGATTTTTCCACTCTACTAACTTCCATCATGATTGTTACCTTTGAGTCCCAAAGGATAACATCTCTTCACCGACTACAGGGCCCCTGAAATCCACCCCTGTACAACACAGAGGATCATTCAGGAGCAGAGGAATGCACTCCTCCACCTCCTGCCCCTTGCTTCATATGCTGGGGCACAGACCTACAGTTCTGCTGCTCTTTGCCCCTCCCCAGAAGCTAATCTGACTTCCACCACTGTGAAACTGGATCTTCAAATTGTCCTCATACTCTGTTGTTGTGGTTTTTTCTGACTGAAGGACGCTAAGATCCTTCATGTTTTGTAAAGAAACCATCACAGTTAAAGAGTTTGCTCTATTGTATAAACAAGACACAACTTTCTGAGCTCTACAACTCACTAAAATCTTAAAATGTACTGTACGTGGGTTCAAAAAATAACCATCCCCAGCCAAGAAGTAAAAATTCTGTCAAGGCCACTAAATATAGAGATGCTTTATCTGGCAGACTTAGTTCCAGATTCCGAAAGTGCTGGAGATTGGGAAAATAGTCTGAAAAACAATGTGAAAGATATGTTTCTCCCGCTCTTGTACCATTCCGCATGCCTCTGCTACCTGTCTCTGTCGGAGAAACTGTGCCAGGACCTGCACAGACCTTTGCTGTGAACTAGGGATTCTTTTCATATATATTTTTATATACCTACCACGTACTCCCGCTTATAACCACTTCCCAGTAATGCCGCCCGCTGTCAATGAACACGTTGCCAGCTACTCCGTAGCTCCCCTGGCTCGTGAATCGCTCTGGTGTGTGACTCTTTTTGGAGGATGTTTCATCACGTTCCACTGTCAAGTTATCATGAGACACTTTCAATTTTCTATGAGCAGATTTGGGATCCAGTTTAAATGGCTGACCTAGAGGGGCAGAGACAAAGATAGCAGAAGAATGGTTTGGCTTTGATTTTGAAAAGGAGAGTGGATTAGCAAGCCTCTAAGAAGCCCACAAGATTGCATAACCATATTAATCTTCTCCTCTGAAGAGTTCTCAAGATAGACTAATCTATTCTGCTCCCTGCAACAGCTAGTTTGCATTGTCAGTTTACTGTCAGTCTCATTGTGCACTAACTTCCCTGTGTCGATAATCCCTGAAAAGAGCCCCGCATAATCATGCCAATTATCTCTGACCTAGAGGTAACCTGAATGCTCTAATTCTTGAATGCAATTGAAACCAATATACATGCTAATAAAGGTCTGAGGGTTGCTTTTTTCACAGCATATTAGATTTAGAATGTTACGTTCTATTAATTCTCTAGAGATAAAGCTCCATAATAACACCTTCATCGTTACCACAAAGAAGTATGATTTCAAATCCCACAAAATGAGTTTGAACATAACAAGAAGCATTAGCCTTGCCTGTTTGTTCACTCACAGCTTTATTTATAACAAGCACAGTCAACAATTCAGGATCGCTTTGGAAGGATGCCCATGTGGTGCTGGATACTGTGCATTAAAAAGAAGGAAGTGAACTGTAACTTAGTCCAAATAATATGGTGTAAAAACATTACTGAGGCTGTTGCTCTTGGCAAGTATCTTGGGCTGTAGCACAAGGTTTGTAGACAATAACAGGAAGCTTTCTGGTAAACCGAACCCTGTAGATATATACGGCCTGTCACATTCTGACAGGCTTGCTCATTGTGTCAAAAAGCAGAACAATCATTTACCTCCACCAGGAGACAACTAGGAAACTATGACTCCCTGAGTGGTCCAGCAAAGCCCTGTTCCCTTCTTACTGTCTTTCACATCAAGCGAAAAAAATGTAAGGGGAAGATTCGATGACACGCACAGGTAACAGCAACGAGCACTCTCATGAGGTCTCTGTGAGGCATTGACAAGCATACTTCAAATACATGTAAATTGTTCAGAGTTTGTGAAGGAATATTTCTCTTGCAGTAAACCTGAAAGCATTAGTGTGGGGGTAAGAAGAAACAAAGTTAATCTGAACAGTGACAGTCAATACGTGTTTGTTCAGACCTCTAAGCAATCTGAAAATGCAGATGTGTAAAATAGGAGATGATTGAGGCAATGGTAATTCTCAGTTAACATTATTAGAGATGGGTCAGGAACTAGATAAGGAGAACTTATAGCTTTAGAGTTACCACCTACTTTCATAACGTGTATTTAGTTATGGATTATGATCAAGTACAAAATAAACCCATTGGGAAGTATTTGGGGGCATGTTTTCCCTGCTTTTTTTTACCACTAGGTAACAGTAAAATACCTCTAACTGGTTTGTAGCCTTTGTGCTGCTGAAGCAGTATCTGAAGGATATCTTTCTCTGTACTGAAGTGTATCTGGTCGCACCATTTCTCACAGTCACCCGTGACACTGCTTTTGTGCCACACTGGGTCACAAAGAGACAAACAGAAAAAAGATTGCCTTTTCCAAACAGGTCCTCTGGTTGTGCATTTCCTTATAGGCTACCAGGTTTAACAACAGGCAGATTCTGGGTAGCTCCTTCTTGCAACTTTCAGTATCGTCTCTCTTCGAGTACCCTCCCCTACAATAACCAGGTTCCAGAGGGTGTGCAAATCCCAGTGTTCCCTTTCCAACACTCAGAGCTGCCCATGATGACTACAAGACTGAGGGATTGGCTGGGACACAAGAAGAAAAAGCCTGAAAACCAATCTTAAAATTGCTATACTACATCTGCTAATAATTTGTGTAACCATTTTTTTTTTGAAGTGGGATCTCTGACTACTCTACCACCTTGCTGAACTCCATAAAAAACTGAGGAGGCTGGAGCTAAGAAAGTTTTCCAGTGTCCTAAGAAAGAGATAATTTTCGAGGATAAAATTAAACTAGCAGTTATCTTATGAATGCTATACAAAAATAAAACATTTTACTGCAAACATAGAAACTTTTTTCTTTGTAGAAGAGAAAGAATATAGAGGACATTAAAACAAACCCACAGAAGAGTATTTTCCATCATTTCACATGTGATGGCTCTGTTCCTAAATGATATTTCCAGTGACCAAACTACAGATGCATGTCTCAAAATAAAAAACAAATTAATTTCTACACTGCTGAAGACTCTGGCAATCTTGAATTGAGTTAAATGAGTGGCTTTCATTGTGGGAAGCATTTTAAACAAGTTAAACTGCTCTGCGCTCTTGTATCTTCCAAAGATCAAACCTAAAAAGGAAGGCAAGAAAGGAGAAGAATGCGTGCATGCCAGATTTCACGTTACTCACTGTTTGTCTTGAGCTTGCCGGGCTCGCTGCTTCTGCTGCCTGCCTGATTAATGGCCTTAACAACGAAGATGTACTTAGTGCCACTCTGCAAGCCGTGCACTGTGTAGTGGTTTTGTTTGATATTGGGAACAATCATCCAGCTGTCGGCTGAGTTGCATAAACCTGCAGTTTCAAACAGAGCACATTAGTCACAACATCCTAAACACTTTGTAACAGAGGAACATTTAGAGCACTCCTCAGCACCCAAGGAAGGAGACAAACTTTACTTCTGTACTTTTTAAAGTGTTGCTACATTTACTCCATTGCTACTTAATTCCACTAACTCATTTCATCAGCCCTCAACCAAGGTATCTTTTAAGTTCTTGCTATGTGAAGTCAACCATAAAAAATGGACATTTAAGAAGTGACTCAGTGGAGGCATGAGCAGGCTGAGATTTTTCATATCCCAAGACAAGGAATTCTTTATTGCTTAAGAACTAAAGGATTACGGAGATCCCATCAATCTACTGTTTGGATTAATGAACTCAGTTTAAGCCTCAGAAAACTGACATAAGCAGTAAAGCTAGGAGGGCTGGGAAGGCACGCTTGCTGACTGTCCCCAGGTATGCATTCTACAGGACCTGAAGCAAATCATGGGAGGCCAAACAGGGCAGCGTGTGGGCTCCAGAGCAAGCTTTGGGTCTTCTGCTCCAGACTTTGCCAGGATGTAATCCAAGCCAGTAAATTTAATGGATGCAATTTCTTGATTTATGTCCTCATGGTTAGATGTCAGCTAGGGAAGAGCTGGATAATTTACCAGTTACAAACTTTTTTGGGTATGTTTGATGCCTGCCACAGAAGTATAATATGTAGGAAGCAAGTAAAATAAGGAAGGAGCAATACCATCTACAAAACAGGAAAATACTCCATTAAGATGGACTTATCTATATAAATTATTCCTACTGTGATAAAACTGCAATGGCAGTCAATCACCTATATTACTTACTGTACATTTTGAGCAGCTCCTGGTCTAATGGATCCCCAGTCTGGTAGCTCTCTTATTATAAATCTTTATATAAATAACAAATTTAACATTCATGAAGTGTATATATATTCATGACATTTTATATAGCTATACAGCTAGAAAAAGATAAATGCAGGTGGAAGTGTATGCACGTGTGTGCATATGTAAGGCTGGAAAACTTAAAAGAAAAATGCTTGACCAGATTAGGAACCTAATGATAGACTTCTTGGTCTCCGTCTTTAAGGGGCATAGAACATGTTATGAAAGATACTGTGTAATTTAAAAATAGCTTTCAGCTTTTAACTCATATTTTATCAGTAAATCAGCAAGTACTAGTGAAGATAGTCTTTTAGAAGTCAGTAGTAATTTCAGCTCTGCATATTAGGCAATACAAAACTATATAAAGTAAAAATAAAAAAGCTACTGTGCACAAAACTTGAAAGAAATAGACTTGTGATACAGGTTTACTGACTCATAGACAATTCATAAACATACTGGGAGATTCCTTCCTCATTTGGCATGTGCTTTACATAACATATGATCATTAGAAACAGAACTCATGCCTCAAATTTCAATCTAAGTATTAGGTAGCTTTTGTCTCAAAACTCTCTTATATTACACAGCATCCTTGAGAGGCAGGCAGCTATTCATTCTGCTGTGCAAATGGGTAACTGAGGTACAATTTCAGGTCAGACTAATATCACCTCATCATCTAACAAAGAGCTGCAATGCCTAACACATTTTTCTGGACTCTGAGGAGAGGCAGAAATTACTGAGTAGTTTCCTTCACCTGTCCAGGTGTGAACATCCTGTCAAAAGCCCCTCTCTTTTCTTGGTCACAGAGGAAGCCTAGGTGACCAGCGCAGGTGAAGTCTCTAACTTCATGTATCTGAAACGAGGTGAGACGAACCCCCCTGTCACCCTGATCTGAAGTCTGGAAGTCTAAGCCCGGGGCTGAACTCAGACATGGGTTATGGCCTTTGGACCATGATTTACCAGAACGAAAACATTTCTTTGTTGCAGTTTCCTGGTGTAAAATTGGAAAAAAGGATTCTAGTATGCTCCTTATGCATCATCCAGTGATCATCCTGACCACATGCAGCCTCCCTAAATACCAGCTACAAGGGATCCAAACAGTTTGCTATATGTGGATAGGAGCAGTAAAGAAAACCAACCTTGCAGTACTGTTTTTCTCAAGACTATTGAAAAACTAGATCATATAGAGCAATCATGTGTCTACCTCCTGAAAAAAAGAACCCAGTGTTATGCCCCATGAAAGTCCCAGTTGTGCCTAGCACCTGTAGTAAACTGCTTATAGCAAGATCAGTCCACATCTTGTTTCACTGAACTACACCTACTGAATGATATTAATTTTTTTAGGCAGGGTGTGAATGGATTTCCTAAGCGGAAGAAAGGAAATAAAAAGCAGCAGTTTCCTGGCATAAAATATTCCACTGACTGCTCAAAGGAATCCTCATCTTTTCACAGTAAAACTTTGACACAGGTATTAGAGTAAAGGCACAATTGTTCTGTAGCTGAACTACCACAATGATTTTGCATTGAGACCATCATTACCTGACTCATAGGTGCTATTGCAAAATAAGTGTCAAGTTAAAATAAGACAAAATGAAGCACTGGATTTAAAGGGAGTCCAGGATGACCAACAACTCCTTAACTCAGATGCCTCTGAATGGAGTATCAAACAACATACGACAGTGAGAGGGATGAAGCCAGACAGTGGTCCTGGAAGTGTCTTCTTCCACAACCTCATTTTGAAAGCAAAGCACTATGGTATACATAGGCAGCATATAAAAAAATTCTTATGCAGACACAGAATTGCCCAGATTTTTTTCTAAATCATCTCAAAACTAGATTCGTAGTAGTCACTAGAACTCTCTAAAGGGCACATTTTTCACCCTTGCATTACATTTTTTACTTTACCCTCCAGAGGCTGATCATTCCTTAACCAAGTACAAAACTTGGATCTAAATAAGTATATGAAGGACTGTAAAAGTACTGTTGCGTTGCTATGAGTCTCCTCTCCATTCTAGCCTTTCCTCCTGTGTATGTGAATTTATACATACCAAATACTCACTAGTCTGTTAATACTTGCACAGGGTAAATTATTGTATTATTAAATAATACAGGTAATGGTTACTGTGTACAGAAGGCAAAGACACAATAATCTTAGGTATTGCTACATCCTGGCTTCTTCTTCTGGGGTTAATGGCAAAATGCTCACAGGTGTACTTTCATCCCACCTGACCTTGAACAAAGAGCAGAGTTCTTGAGTTCAGACCTTACCTACCCAAAAATATCTGCACTGTCAACAGAGAGAGTTGGGAAGCCTTCATTTGACCTGACTCGTGTTCAAGGGGAAGGCTCTATCCTCTTTGTCCTTCCACTCTTAGGCACCCGAGACCATCGGTATACAACAAATATTGGATGTGCAGTGCCTGACTCGGTTACTTTGCTCAATAAACCTTGCTGTCTCAACAAGCTCGGTGCTTGCCTCCGCACCACGGGACTCAGTGATGTGTCCGTGTGCTTCCTGACTGTGAGCTATCTGATAACAGGCTTTAAACTGGACTTTGATTCCAGAATTCTTGGGAATGAAGTTTTGGTGATGTCAATCTACGAGTCCAGAATCCTTCATAATGGAGAACAGTAAATAGTGGCGGCCAATTTAAGCATTTAGGTGTGAAATAATATTTTGTCACTACATCAAAAGAATTCATCTGCAGTCCTGCCCTGTCAGGACAGACTTTCTTTTCTGAATATAAACAGACATGATTAAGATGTTAAGGGAAATGAGCAAGCAGGCATCTGGGGGTAATGTTTGGTCCTGCAGCTCCCTGCTGGTGGCTGCATGCTAAGTGGAGAAGCACACATCCTCTTCTTGCTGGCACAGCAGCAGGAGCTAAGGGTCTCCTATTGTACCCACTCCTAATCCAGGCTACGTTCAGGTTTCTTGTTTCAAAAACCCAGGGCTTTTTACAGGGTTATGCAGGTGGTAAAACAATGTCTTTTAAAACTGTAGCCTACAAAAATGTAGAGAATTTAAATTACATCCTGGGATGGTGCAGTGAGCACAGCGATGTCCGTACAGGATGTGTGACTTTTCAAAACAAGTTTCTCAGAGTCTGGAGGTAATAATTTGTAAAGCTATTTCCCTGGTGTTGGCTGTTCATGCATTTTGAAAAACAGATGGGAAAAATCCCAAGGTGTAAATCCTTCTAAAATTTACACTGGCAGATTATAGTAAAACATATCTTCTTGAAAACTGGAGGAGGAGCACAAAAGTCATGGGAAGGTTATTTAATCTCTATATATTATAATTATTTTAAAATGCTTTATTTAAATAAATTATTACCAATTCAAATTGGTAGAACAAATACAGTAGGTGAAGCTAACAGATAGCTCTCCACCCCCACTCTGCATTCCCATGTGAAAGAAATTAATTTATGCAGCATTTCTGTAAAACACATCGTGTATTTTAAAGAAATACACTCTTTTTATACTCTTCAAGAGACAGATGTTTTCTTGGGTTTATCCCAAACTTGGTTTTGTGCCATTAAAACATACTCACTAAAATCCTCACTAGTAATCTGAAGATTGTAAGGAATCTGTTTTTGATAAATTTCAACTTCCAGAAACAGACAAAAGCTAGAATATTAAAAATTAATTGGTTAATCATAAAGTCACTATTTTTCATGGAAGCTTGGGCTCCTAATTGTCTTAGACCCTTCAGCAAAATTTTATTCTGTCTCACAGGAAGAGTCACCATGTACCACTAGTAAGGTTCTGACAGTACACTGTATCCTTAATGCAGTGATTTTCAGTATTTAGCTGATGAAACTAGCTAACCTAAATTCTATCTACCAAGAGAGAGAGAATTATTTACTGCTTTTTGTCTTGAAGAGTGAGATGTGGTTTTCATCAAGATATCTTGTATTGCAGCTAGTAAATAGGTGGGTGTTTAAATTTTAGCCTTTCTGAAGCACACTAAAGCAATTCCGTGATGTTAAAAAATGCATACTCAGTAAATACTTAAAATTTATTGAAATGTGATAATGAAATTATAATGCATGCTAGCTAGCTAGTGACAAAGTCATTTTAAAAGTCTTTACAATATTCAGATTGCAGGTGATGAGCTGCCTCTCAGAAATGCAAATGTGTGAATAGCATAACTCTGACAACAACTGCTTTAGTAAAAGCCTGCTTAATTTAAAGTTCTGCATTGCTCTTATGCACACAAGAGTGCTGCCAAGCATTTAATAGCCAAGCAGTTTGGCCACATTTGGAAATAATCTTTCCTGTATGAAACCAGATTCAAAATGAAATAACTCTATTTGGATCTTTTCCATCAAATGTTAACTCTCCAATTTTTCAGTTAATAAAAAATAATATAGTTGATTACATTGGATAGAAAATACATTAGAAAAACATAACATTGCTTGTTTTTGTTACTGAATTCTTAGCAATCTCTGAATAATATATGCCTCTGGTGAGGGGAATGTACTGAGGAGTGGAAAGTGCAGTCAGTCTGGCTATGTGGTTTTAAGAAACGAATTCCAAAATAACTGCTTCCATTAGCACGGTAGGTGGGTATGTATGCAAAGTGATTCCTGTCGTCTCAGGGGAAAAAAGCTTGCTGGTTTAATGTAGTACTCTGTCTACTCCCTTGTGACTAATTCATAGCTACAAAAACACAGAACTGAAGACAATGTATGAACCTGTTTACATTATCCGCTACAGGCAACACACAATACCAGTGGAAAATATGACACAGAAATGAATTAAAAAATAATTATGTGCAACAGCACGCAAATGCCGTAAGTAGAAGTAAATTTGTGCTAATCCAAAATCTGTTCCATTAAAACAGGATTTAAAAAAAAAGTATCACCTAGCTTCAGTTCATCAAAATATGAGGGCTGCAGTGCAGCGCCCGCTAATGGCACTTACAGTGAAAATAGCTCTGCAGCGTTCAACCACACAACTAAGGTACACTCCGATATTCTAGGGACAATCTCAGAAAGTCATTTATAAAAGTTGGGATATTTGACCCTTCTGCAGGACAAAGACTATAAACTATCAAAGTGAAGAAACATCCAAGCAGTTTTCTGAGTAAAATCAGAATGTTGGGGGGCAAATGTCCAGTACCAGTGGAAGCTGGAACGAACTGGGAGAGTCTCCTGTGTTAGGAACCTGGGCAGATTTGGTGGAAACATCTCCATTGGAGGTGTTCGAGTCTATGTTAAATAATGGGACCAAAAAAAAGCTTTAAAATAATTAGAAAACCCTTCCACATATACTTATATATGCATGTAATTAATTTGAGTTAACATTATAGCTTTCCATTAAATTGAAACTAGCAGCCAGGGTATTTCTGTAAGAGCTAGCTGCATTCAAAAAGAAAAAAAAGGACCTGTTCTTTCATTTCTTTCTACTGCCATTTAAGCTGTTCAGAGCATTTTGTAAAAACGAAGTTTCTTACAGTGTTAATTTTTTTTCTCTTCAAACTTTTAATGACACTCTTTTTGCAAAATGATAAAACGAAAGTTCTGACTGCACACTGAGCACTTCTTGCTATACTTAAAAATTATCAGTTTGTCTCTGAAGGTAGACTAATTGATACATGTTTTGCGGATCAAAGCTTTCACCTCCACATGGGAAACATAAAATATTACCTAAAAGTTAAATACCTTGTTATTTGTTCACTAGTAAGCAAAGAGTAAAACCCTATATCACAAAAGTGTGGAAATGGCACACCTTCCTGCTGCCATGTTCACACGTAGTGCCGGTAACTGACTTGCATAGTCTTCTAGCATAAAGCTACAGATAAAAATGGGTTACAAAACAAACACTGTACTTAGTTACTACTAATTTCTGTCTGCTTAGTAGTGATTAATCAGGGAAGTTTTTCTATCTATAATAGCTTTTCTAGCTATTACTATTAGACCGTTTTATTATCCAGCTTGCTCAGATGTAGGAGCATGTGTTGAAGATTACTTGGTCTTTCAAGCAGTCTTCAATTTTACAGTGTGTTATCCAAAATTAGGCTGTTTGGTGAAATACTAAATGGTGGTTTTGGCAAAACAGTAATAAAATTTTTGATAGTCCACCTATTTTTTAGTAAATTCTGAATATCATAATATACTCACAGTATGCTACTTAAAAATGATATTAAAATACCTTTACAAATCATCAGTTATCCTTTTAGATGGCTTGGAAAACTAAGTCCAGTTTAGTGATGGAGAAAATCAAGTGCACGCAGCAACACAGGAGTCAGTGCAAGAGTTTGGCTCAGTTCTGAAACCTGGCATAGCCCATACCATTTGTCCACTGACATAAAGCATGTAAACACGTCAGGCATTGGAATAGGCTGCCCAGGGGGGTGGTTGAGTCCCCATCCCTGGAGGTGTTTAAAAAATGAGTAGATGTGACACTTCAGGATATGGTTTAGTAGGAATGGTGGTGTTGGGTGGATGGTTGGACTCAATGATCTTACAGGTCTTTTCCAACCCATGATTCTATGATTCTATGTCCACAGCACTGAATTTCATCAAAATATCTCAACAAATTTTGTAGGAAAAAACCCACTTCCGTATTGGATCAGAACTAAGCCCATCGAGCTCAGTGTGTGGCCAAGGTGTCTGACCGTCAATGAAAGCAAGAGCGTAGGAAGGTTACGGAACAGGGAAAGCACACAGCGATCATTTCTCACCATGCTCTCCCAGGCCTCAACAGCTTACAGCTCGGAGACTTCTTCAGCCAGAAGGAAGTCTCTGCACTTCACTGCAGATTTTTCTTTCTGGACAGATTGTTCAGTCATCTCTTGAACTCGAAAACACAATAACCCTCTGTGGCAGTGAGCTCCCAATTTAAACACATGTTGACTGAACAAATTCCACCTTTTGATTGATTTGGTTCATTTCAGAACCCTTGTTTCATAAAGCAAGTATGCGTCAGCTAGTGGTATTCCCATTCAACATAAGGGGAACAGGAAGAAGTTAAATGACTTCTCCAAATTCACAGTCAATGATCGCTATGCACTGAACCCAGAAGTGTTGACTTCCTGGCCAAAGATTAAACAACATTTTTTTCTCAGAGGAATAGTTATTTAACAGCAAAATAATCCAAGGAATAATCAGTATGTTTGTTCATTAAGAAAAGTCACAGATTCAAAACAGAGAGTGTTTAGTACAAAATGTGCTAAAATACAAAATGTAAAGCAATGACGGTTACTGTCATCATAAGTTGAACAAAGTTACCATATTAATTGTTGTTCCCCTGATGTTTGCTGCCATAGCCTTCAGTATACTAACTGAGACCTATGCTTTGTAGACTTGAAGACAGCAAAAAATCAGAGGGAAGGACTTAATCTGTATATCTGACAAATGTCCATCTGTCAAGGTTATCTAAATGACAGCGGGGCTGCAGTTCTAATTAATGACCAGTTCAACACAGACTCACACGTGCCTGACTAGCCCAGACAATGGAACTGAGGTCTTTGTCCCTGCTATGTCTGCAACAAGGGACCTCGAACACAAGACATGAGTCCTGTTAACATGAAGAGTACTTATGCCTTTGGGAATATGTGCTGGATTTAGTCTTCAAAAGCTCCCACTGCATGGCACTCCCAGAAAAGACACAAGAGATTTTAACTGAATTAATTCAGAATTTTAAAACCTTTTGAAATCATTATTGGTTTAAATTTAAAATTTTGGCTTTAAATCTTCTTAGAAAATATTTTTTCTTTTTGTTCTTGACATATGAATACATTTATATTTAAAGGCACCTGTTTTACACAGAAACCATAAGGAAACAGAACTAGAAAACAGTAGGTTTATACTTACTAACAACGTTAGCTTGTCCAGTGAAGATGGTGTACTGCAGCTCATAAGACACCACACTGAACTCATCATCTGATGTCCAGTGGACAGTAATGGTATCATAAGAAGCTGTACAGAGCTCTTCTCGAATGGTGGGTGCGTTGGGAGCTGTGACATACAACAGAGGAGGCTTACTGACAAAATTAGTAAAATATTTCCCTTCTCACCTGAGATTAGTGGATGCATCTGAGGTATGAGTTTGTAGCTATACCATCCAGCAGACTTTTCAACAGCTTTTTGATAATTCCAGTAGTAACTTTGATTATTAATAAATTGTTGCAAAGGAATTCTTACTTACCGATATGACAACCTAGGAGCTCCAGATTTTGAAAATATTTTGTATTAACATAGCTTTAGTTGCAAATGCCCTTGCACAAATGATATGTTGATGGTCACATTAAACTGTAATCAAATGGGTACAATTGACATGTTACTTTTTCTAGGACTGTTCTGACCATCACACCAAAATTATCAAAATTTCATTGATGCATATATCAAGAGGGAGAGTAAACACTCTTCACTGTTGACTTGAAAGCAGTGTTTGTCTAGCCTATCTTACCAGATATTGGTATAAGTGGTATTTAAAAAATATAATTTTGGGGAAGCCTCCAAACACTTATGCTCTCATGCTCAGCCTTCTCTCTCCAAGTCCATTTTTACTTGTTTTCTAGCTAGTCTTTCTAATACAGAAGCATATAATTTCTGCTGGCTATACAACTCACTTTTTTTCAGCCTTACATAAAGAGTTGTTGTCATAACATCATGACTGTATGACTATTACAACCTGATCTTCAATGGCATTGCTAATTAAATAACTTCAGAAAACAATCCAAACATTTTAATAAAAAGTTGTCCCTCTGTTTCTTTTTTTTTAATCAACAAGCAAGATCTCTGTGTAGCAAGGTATACATTCTTCTTTCATATTAACACACAGGTTGATTTTAAAGACCTATTTAGAGAAGTGAAACCTGAAGCAAACTTCTTAGGTCTAAATTTTCCTTGTTTGTGCTCTTTACAAAGCCAGACACCTAAATAAGAAAAAAATGAGTTTTTCTTTGAAAGACTGGTGGGCCTTACTGCATGCTTGTCTCAGTGGGAGCTTCATTTCTAATCATCTTCCCTACATGCCACCATCATGCAGAAAAACAAATAAATCCTTGTGCTTAATAGTGTTCCTCCCAGCTGTCACCAAGCAAGAAGCACTCTAGCTGCAACAACCAACATATGCCTGTATTAAAGAAAAAGGAAGGCAATTTTGAATGGTATTTTTGCTGTCGGCTCTTTAATTTCTGTTAGCCACAAATAATGGCCTCAGAAAAAGTCCCTCTGAAGGAATTCCACTTTTACTTTTGCAATATCTTCTTTTCATGAAACATCTATTTTATTTTCCATTAAGAATTTTTATAGTTCATGTCCCTGGTTTACTGATGTATGTTCCCAAGGAGTAAAGTGCAGACTCATTTCCAAGCAGCCTCTTTCAACCAAGGGGCAAAAGGAAATGTTCAAATGTGTTTTGTGATATGGCCATGATTTGTGATACTCTAAATGTCGCAGCACAGAAGCTTACCAATCCCTTTTATTTTAACTTGGCAGAGGAACCCTTGGGACAGACAGGTACTAATAAAGAGAGAGAGAAATGAACTAAAATAAGAACAGTCATCCAGGAGGGGAATATAAACAAAAGGAGGAGGAAAAACACCTGCAATCTTCTGGAAAGACTAGTGCTGTGGTTTAGAGGTTGTGTACTAGCTGGGGTCAACTAACTCTTCTGAGAGCTGTGCAGTACTGCATTGGTCCTATCAGCTATGTTTCAAAAATGTATCCAGGAGAACAATCACTGGAAGTTTGATTTTTTTCCCTAGCTGAGGCTTCATTTTCATATTTTGCCTGTCCTTCGGAGGCAAAAAAAGAAACTGGAAAAAAATATTAACTACAAATATACAAGTGGATCTTTCTTTTTTTTGTGTGCTAGCATTCAACTAAAATCTTATTCAGTCGTCTCTTGCACCTAATAGAGCAAAACTTTTTACTTCAGAAATGTACCTGTTATTACCACAATGCAGATAATAATAAATATTAATTTATGGAAAGTAACAATTACGGAAGGTTTCATGAACTGTAAATGGCATTTCAACAGCACCTAAGCGTCTTCAACTCCCTTGAAAATGACAGCCTAAGTTCTCTCTTTACACGTACAGCTGGCTGGCCTTATGGCTGGAGATTTACAGGCCTTCATGCAAGGAGAATGACAGAAAAAAGAGATTTGACCTAAGCAGGACATCTTTTCCCTTGCTTTTGTGATTAACCCACTGCCACCTGAGACTATACTGCATGAAACTCAGCCCGTCAGCAACACTCATTTCATAAACCACTCAGAATAAAACAAAATATACCTGCTTCTCCTGCAGACAAACAGGGTAGTCTACATGCAAATAGTTTGTTACAACTTTCAAAATAAGGTAAAAATCTGACTGTCAAATTCATCATTCCACAGCACATACTCCTTTGGAGAGTGTATATCCGTAACGCAATTAAAGAGATTGACCTTAATCAGTTACCTTCATTATTACTTTTGCTAGTGTGTGATTTGCTTATCAAATTTACCAGTACAGCTACAGAGCTCAGGTGCCACAGGGAAAGCTCTACAGAGACTCCAAAGCGATCTCAAGGCTGCACAAGCGACTTCCCCCATGTGGCCTTGACACGGATGTGCTCCACCACAGCTCAGGATGGGGATGACCAGCATGCTTCCAGCACAGCAGTGAAAGACATAAAGCCTCATATTCACCCTTCGGTCCTGTTTCCCGGTGGAGAAGCAGTGATTGCCCATGAGCCTTTCCAGTCCATTTCAAGGTGAGGACAGAGCACTGACTTACAACCAAACAAGACTGAAGTTTGACAACTGATGCTGTTAATACTCTCAGTTATTGGCAGCCTCCTGTCTACAAACTGCTACCCATTGTCAAGGAGAGCTGAAAAAAAATGTTAAGCGGCTCTTGAAAACCCCAAATTTACAGCCTTGAGCAGTGAGGAAACCTGGAATCAGTGCCAGCAGACTTTGCAAGGCACAATGAAAGCTGCACTAATTTAAGGAATTTCTTCCTAACATCTGTCGCCCTCCTTGGTCATGAGGTGGCAATCTCCATAGAGGACCAGGGCAATTGCTTTAATCACTCTGACTTTCATCCACCAACATTCACGAATCAACGCTCTCTGACAAAGGCTGGTTTATTCATTTGTATGACTCCAGCTCAAAGCTGAGCAGACACACTTCAGTAGTCAGGAACCACATCCGAAGTGCTTGAAAGGCAGTAGCTAATACTAGAAAAGCAGTTTCTTAAAATTTCTCCCAGAAGTAACCGACCTTGTGAGCATACCTATGCACTTTCAACAAGGTTAGTCTAACTCACCTTCCCTTCATTGTCTTTCACGGCTTTTGCTCTGAAGCAGACTGAAAGCTCTCGCATGGCCCATACAGCTGAGAGGCAGTTTAAGGAAACCACCACCTCTCACCGCTGAATCCCAGCATGAATGCAGTGGTTCCTGGGTGACTATTGAGACTATATCTAAATCCTTGCAGCACCAGGTCACAGTGATCGACTAAAATCACTTCAGCTTCCTTTTGTTTGCACCTTCTCCACCTCCCTGATGTCATGGGGTGACTGACTTTGTAAGACTTCCTTACTGATTTTGATACTGAGTAAAAAAGTAAGATCTAAGCCATCTCCTTGACTTAATGGTGCTAGAAATATCCATATTGCTGGTTTGAACATCAGGGAGTTGAGGAAGCTGCTCCGAACCTCTCTCAACTGTTCATTACTGACTCCGTGGTGTATCATGACCCTGGACTGAACCAGCATGCAGGAATCTGAAAGGCACAGTTATGTAAGATGTAGATACAAATTTGATGTATTAGTAATACGTCATGAATGAGTTGGCATCAAGAGCTCAGTCATACAACCATCTAGACATGGGTAGACCAGAACTGTTCAAAAACAAGAGAATGAGAAGAGATTACATGCAAAGCATGGGACCGAGCTGGCTGGAGGTGGGTTTTGATCTTTCAATACTGAAACGAACTTGGATTTGGGTGGAAAAACTGCTGGCATGTGCTAGGCAATTCATATTTCTTTGTGCGGTCATAGCTACAGTGATGCATGAAGAAAACTTATAATTGTTTCAGATGGGATTTCTGAAGCAGCGCAAATTGCAAGGTCAAAGAATAGATATTCCTGCAATTTATTTCAAAGCATTAAGACACAGAACAACTATTTTTGATTCACAATGGTTAAAAAAAGTCGTCATGTCAGTAATATTATGCAGAGAGTTTGCAAGTCATTCATTGCCTTGCCTAGATCTAGCTAGATACATGTTTAGAAAAAGATGAGTTCCAGATGAAGAGACTGAGCAACTGGCAAGATAAGAAAGCTTTCAAAAGACATCAAGGCTATCTATACAGAGAATAGAACAGGCAGAGGAAGATTACGGGTATTGTTTTAATATACTGAGCTTGATATCTCAATGTCTGGCTGGCAACTTTCAGAGAGATACCAGAGATTTTTCACTCAGATAGCAGAAGCTTTGGACAGATAGCTGCATAAATGATAAGCACAAACTGCTTAAATTTATATATGGGAAAGAAATAAATAGGAAGAAAGAAAGATGCAAACTTCAATGTGCCACTTAGAAAATTAGGGTTGGGGAGTGGAGGATGAGGATCTAACAAATAGTACACTGGGAAGAACCAAAAGAGAAGAAAATCTCCAGAAGACAACCAAGGTCAATTGTTTTGCAACTAACAGCAGAGAGAAGGAAGCTGGAATTTAGGCTCTGACATTTTGTTCAGAAGTAGTACAGGTCATAGATATAAGACAGGTTTCTTCACTTAATTCACAACATAGATGTACCACTAGGACTTACAAATGGTCTTCATTTTACTTAACTGTGAAATATGATAAAAGTAAAGCCAAATTTACTCTGTCAGAGTTTGCAGTTTAAGATCTATGAAAATTCCATGCACCAATCTGAAAATGATAAAATAAAATAAATCTTCCTCTAGAGTTTCTGAACAACAATAGAGAATAATCAAGTGGATTTGACTCTTGGGAGTTTACATGTACACATATATATACATATATTTACCTAAATGTATTTTAACTGTCTGCATAGGTTGTATTTTATGCTCAGATAATTTGGACACATGTTTTGAATTTTGCCATTGTAGCCATATGCTATTTATTAATGTGAAGAAAAATAGTACAAAGACAGAGGCAGCAAAAACTGTTTTTCACTGGGCATCAAGGGCAACGATAAAAATAGTAGGTTAGGAAAAAAAAGCTAAACTGTTCAATACATTTGCAAATTCTCTTAGCCAGCGTTGTGAGCAATTTTTCAAAACTGTGGATTAGGTAGGAAGAAGGCAGAGAAGGACCTGTGTAAATGACACAGCCAGCATGATGGACCATGGAAAAGATCTTTGTAGCAAAAGCACCCTTTACTTTGGTATAGATACAACCTTCATTTTCTGCAGTGTACAGCAATTAGGCTGGTAATATTGACATATGATGTACAAAGGGGAGAAGACCTGGGGTGTGCAGGAACAGACTGCTAGATAGAAATCACCTGGTATAAGTTTAAAAATCTAAACCATAATTATCTACATTTTAATGGGTCTCTCTAGACTCTGTTTGGAGCCAACTGCGAGAAATAGGCACCTCCAGAATGTAGTCAACTGACCTGATATACATGCCTTAAAACGAGGTGGTTATTCTTCTTCTTTGACTATAAAGTAAGCTGAGGCTGGTTATTTTACAGGTAGATTCCTGGGTTAGGGCAAATGAGTCTGGCTTTTTCTTAATCCTTCCTTTAATTTCCTTGGCACTACATTACTGAGCATTGTTTACTTGAGTATGCATTAAACACTGATCGTATTTACCAGTCACACAGTGACACAGAAATTTACTGCAGATAAAATCTCTCTTTCAGACATGGCAAGAACCCCACAGCCCTATAAGGCAAGGGGGGTGCTGCCCTGCGCTTGCAGGCAGCCTTGCTCTTCCCAGTATTAATCTGTTTACTTATTCATAGAATCATAGAATAGTTTGGGTTGGAATGGACATTTAAAGGTCATCTAGTCCAAACCCATGCAGTGAGCAGGGACATCTTCAATTAGATCGGGGTGTTCAGAGCCCTATTTAGACTGACCTTGAATGTTTCCAGGGATGGGGCATCTACCACCTCTCTGAGCAACCTGTTCCAGTGTTTCACCACACCCATCTTAAAAAATTTCATCCTTATACCTAGTCTGAAGGTACCCTCCTTTAGTTTAAAAACATTACCCTTGTCCTATTGCAACAGAGCCTACCAGAAAGTCTGTCCCCAACACTTATAAGCTCCCTTTAAGTGCTGAAAGGCTGCAATAAGGTCTCCTTGGAGCCTTCTGTTCTTCAAGCTGAACAACCCCAACTCTCTCAGTCTTTCCTCTGAAGAAAAGCCAGAAGCCATCCCTCTGCATGGAAAAGATCCAGCGGTTGGCAATGAGGAGACTCCGCACTCTCACATTCTTCTGAAATAACAGGGGCATATCTCCTGCAAACCAGGCTAAGAGAATGGGGCCAGGAAGGGTTGGGTTGTCAAGTGCTTTTTTAAAAGTGCTTTGTGCCTTTCATTTCACATTCTCACTGTTAACAGCAGATGCTTAAAGACCCTGCAAAACAAAAACGTACCCCCGTGTCTCTTCTGTTTTCAATTGAACTGGAATGAATTGTTCTAATTCTGGCATTGAAATCAAAACACCCTAAATTACAGTAATTTGTTTCTCTTTGTGAGTCATTATATACTCTGAGATTGCACATTACTCAGGCCTTCAGTAAAGGTTTAATTCTGCGGGCTTCTTCAGGCCAAAGCTCTCAGTTAAGTAAGCCCAGGCTGTGCTCTGTGGAGAACCTGTCCCACACCCTGGTGCAGCGAACGCCGCGTGCTCTCTAGGGCCAGACACGGCGAAGTCCTTCAGTTCTGTGATGGGGGAATACACAGCATCACCAGCATGAGAAAACAGCTTTCATTGCTGAGCCCTTGATGTTGATTGCTTGAACATCTTCTGGTTGCACACGGGAAATCTGCCAGGCTGCAATCTGCCACAGCGAGGAGGCAGCCCCAAGGGAGAGGGTCACATGTGGACCATCCGTTCTGCGGGATTTGGTCTCTGCTGTCCCTCCCCTGGCTGCTCCAGGCTGAGCTCCAGCTGTTCTTTTACTTCACTCTGCTGCAGTAGCTTTTAACCATTTCTCAGTCCCACTTGCCCACACCCTGATGGGGAGGAACACAAGGAGAGGAGATAGGAAATGCATCCCAGCTGTGCTCTGGAGCACCTAATGCTTCCTGGGGCATTCTGGGGCTGCTGGGGGTCATATATTCAGGATTCTGAGGGAGAGTGTATCGGCTTTATGAGGCAAGGTTTTGGTAGCAGTTGGGCTGCAGGTGTGAATGCTGTGAGAAAAGACCAGGAGCTGACCCCATGATGGACACAGCCAGTTCTGAGACAGACCCCCTGCTGCTCAAAGCTGAGCCCATCACGGATGCTGGTAGCACCTCTGTGATAACATGTTTAAGAAAGGGTAAAAAAGGCAGTGCAGCAGCTGGGAGAGAGAGGAGTGAGAAAATGTGAGACAAATAGCCCTGCAGACACCAAAGCCAGTAAAGAAGGATGGGGAGGAGGTGCTCCAGGCACTGGAGCAGAGATCTCCCTGCAGCCTGTGGATAAGACCATGCTGACACAGGTTGTTCCCCTGCAGCCCATGGAGGGCTACAGTGGAGCAGATATCCACACTGCAGCCTGTGGAGGACCTGCATTGGAGCAGGTGGGTATGTTATGAAGGAATCTGCAGCCTGCGGAGAGGAGCCCACGCAGGAGCAAGTTTTCTGGCAGGAACCATGGCCCATGGGGGACCCACAATGGAGCAGTCCATTCCTGAAGGACTGTACCCTGCTGAAAGTACCCATGCTGGAGCAGTTCATGAAGAACTGCATCCTGTTGGGGGGAAGTCCATGCCGGAGCAGAGAAAGAGCATGAGGAGGAAGGAGCGGCAGAGACAACGTGTGATGAACTGACCACAACCCCCATTCCGGTCCCCTTGTGCCTCTTGGGGGGAAGAGCTAGAAGAGTTGGGAGCGACGTTGAGCCCCAGAAGAAGGATGGGGTGGGAGGAAAGGTTTTTTAGTTTTCTTTTAATTTCTCAGTTCTCATTCTTACAATAAATTGTCAATAAATTACATTAATGTTCCCCAAGTTGAGTCTGTTTTGCCTATAGCCATAATTGTTGAGTGATCTCCTTGCCCTTATCTCCACTCATACGCTCTCCATCTTATTTTTCCCTCTCGTCTTGCTGAGGAGGTGGAGGGAGAGGGCAGCTTGGTGAGCAGTTAGCAGTCAGTCAAAGTTAACTGACCACAGAGAGGAATGAAGAAAACGCTATCACTACTGTTTTATGAGCAACATATAATAGTAGCACCTTGAGAAAAAAAATTACCTGTAAGGTAGTCAAGGCATTCCAACAATTTCTTCTCCCTGGTAAAATCAAGTGCGAATGTATCGAAAGTATCATTGAGATTAATTTCAGGAATTAGAACCTGGGAGGATGCAGTTGCCATGGAAACCCTATAATAAAAAAAAAGTCTTTTAGCACGCAAGTCAATAACTTTCACATCAAAGTATGACCTGATCATTATGATTGTTATCACTTCTCAAGAAGCTTGACAAAGACTTTTACATGTATTTTATTTATATGGTTTAAGTTAGAAGTTTCTCCTACCACTTCTGTGAGGAAAGTCTCCAGTAAAAAATCTCTTATTAGTTAGTTGTTGCCTAACATGCAGTGCCAGATAAGTTTTTAACAAAATATAGGTGAAGCAACAGTATACTTTGAGTTGTTCTTTCTAGTCACCCATTGAACCAAAGAAGCAATAGCACCACATTTATCTGTGTTTTAAGCAATCCTGACAGATGTTGCGTCTTTCCCAACCCTTTTTTTCCCAAGCAGTTTCTTGCTCCAGGCATTCCTTGGCACTGGTGTCCCAAGGGCTTGGTGCAGATCCCCACACCTCCTCAGCAGTTCAGCACCGCACACTGCTGCTAACTTCAAAAAGCCCAGGGGGGAGATAAAACAAATAGATGTCAGCACAGTTTATTTTGAAAGGCTGTTTCCTGCAAAGCATGTGTGCATACTTACATTTCCTCCAAAACTAATTTCTCCTCATTTCAGGAGCTACAATCCACTTTTTGTCTGTCCAGCCACACTAATAGAGAGAGAGGAGCTTTCACAAGAAAACTGCCATCAGGATGGATTTTTCAGATCCTTCAGCCTGGTATCTCAAAGCACATCTTATTGGAGAGCTGGATACTGGATATGTTTGCAGACAGTTTGGTTCATTTCAGCAAAGAGATTATTAAACCTCATGTTCTACAACAGAAATTTGTTAATTGTTCCAGTTTGGAGGTAAACACACAACCACGCATCCAATGTATGTCAGTTATTTGTCATTCATGACTTGTTAGATCAAAATATTTTGATTGCTTTAATTAACATTTTTTCAAATTAGAGTATTTCACTGTAGACAGGACTCAAATGGCTCCAGGCCAAATGCCTGCTAAGAACTATATTTTGTATATTTCTTGTGTAGTATTTTAGGAAAACAGAGTTAGGAAAGTCAAAAACTGAGCTGCACAACTCATTGTCTTCAGCACAGTTTTCAGAAACTGAGATGAGGAGGTTTCCTAGTCAATAATTCTTGTTATACAATTTTCAGCACTGTTTCTCTTCAACTATGGTTGTAGAGCTTAGTTTAGAGTAGAACCTAGTACAGATGGGGTATTTTTTAGAGGGAACAGTTGAAAAGCCCCATATACTTAGAAGGAAAAAATCCCTGAGCTCTTTCACTTCTTTTTCTTCTCCCCCACCTCTCCTGCCCCCAGGTAGTTCATCTGCAGTAACACTATGGTGTTTTTACATCTAGTAGGAAAAAAGACATGCATTTCTTGTAGGGCTTGTGTTAGGTGAATTTCAGGGTGATACACACCTCTATAAAATTAACAAATGCCTTGCTAATAAACGAGTAATTAGGTATCTAAGATTAGGAGCTTCTTTGAATACCTCCATAACGCACATATTTATTGTGAAGAAGACCATATTACCAGGCCCTTTTGGACTGCCGTTTGGGGCTATGCAAAGGGTGCACTGTGAGTACATGTGTTAAAAGTCAGTTTTCAGTGAGCTCAGCAGTTTGCAGTTTCAGACACCGTGTCACCATATTAAGTTCAGAGGACTGAATTTCCACTTGTACTTCTGCCTGTTCTATCTGACACTGTACTTGGTTGGAAAGAGTTATGCTAGAATAAATCCGTTTCACCCACAGTAAATAATCAACGACCTGAATCATTGTAGTGTGTGTAACGTCTTTGCTATACATAGTTACCTGTTGTGCTTACAACAGAGAATATTGTACTGCAATTACTTTGAAATATGTGGATGAAGAAATGCAATGAGCATAATTTCAGGAGACTGTTTTAGCTGCTGGAGCTCAGGGCCCTGGTGAGTATGTTACATGAGCAGTCTAGAAGCAAACAAAATATTGCTTACCACATAAGAACAAAGAAAGTTACTCGTGGAGAATAATTTATTAATCAGATTTAGTCTCTTTTTCCACCTGCAATTTGTCTGCAAGCACTTGGTATTTTTCCCCCCTCAGTTTTAGTCACTGCTTGAAATGATTCTCTGATTTTCAGGGCGTTCACAGCCATCTCATTACAGACAGCAATCTGTGATAGCCAAGAATTAGGTTTGATTGGGCACATATGTCAGCTGGTCTCATGTCTGCTCTCCGAGTGTCTCTTCTGTGACTGTATTTATGATGCAACTGTTCATCTTTACAAGTTCAAAATGAAGCTTCGCTGAATATTCTCTGGTAGTCACTTAAAAAGCTTTGTGTCTCCACAAGTTTCTGCCCTACTGCTTGTTCCACTGAATACTGAACAAAGGACAGACCCTCACCTTCAGCTTTTTACTCAAGATGCTCATGTGGTAGTTCTGCTGTCAGCTTCAGCTGGGATGTCACTATGTAGCTTGGTGACAGAATACAAAGCGGGATTGAAGTCTGACAGATCACATGTAGTCCATTGCCTTGCCTTGCCTTGCCTTTCTCAACAGATTTTCAATTCTCTGAACCTGTAACGAGCAACCCAGTGTCTCTGGCTTATTTATAAATTGATTAAATAGCTCTGCTGAACCCTGATATACAAAGAATCTGCACACAGCACTCCAGACTAAGTGACAGACTTAAAAAAATAAATAATAAGAGCAGGGCATTTCATGCTTTGGAGTCCGTGAAAACCAGCTGGACAGTGCAAAGATATAATGTGAACCCAGGGATAAAAAAATAGCTGAATGAATGAGCATACTTTTATAGTTTTCTTCTTCATTGTCCAGATACATTCTCCTTTTTTTTGTTTCTCTGACTGATGCCTAAACTGCTGATAATTCCAGCAGAACATTTTTTCGTCAGAAAATACTGCTGAAATTCAATGGGAGTGTTTCAGCATTCACAGTGTTGCACTGAAAACCAGACCAAATCTTCTGACAGCACAGTTTCCCGGAAAGACTTGCTCCCTTGTCTTTGGGTTCTTGATAAATCTGGGATGCTGACAAGGAGCTAGGATCCTAGACGTAGTAGAAATTCCCTGCACCAAGGGACCCAACACAGCAGCTGCCATGACTTCCAGACACTCAGGCTGTTGAATCTCCAGCTCTTTGAGTGGGCTGCCCCAGAGATGCAATGTTGAAGGTTCCCAAACTCAAACATCTTGTTACCATGCTGCTTGCTATTTTGTGAAGAATATGAATCCACTAAGATCATTCCAATTTTCTTCTAAGGAATGTACTCTCTGCCTGATTTCTTACTCAGTCTCAGATTTTTCATGGAGTAGGAATTTCAGCCTCCAGAAACCTGTTTTTTTAGTGTGTTTAGCACCAGATATCTGCTTGGCAACCATGCTGCCTCCTTCACTTGTGCATGCTATTACTGTTCTAACTCTTATGTTGCACCTTTTTTCAACTGCTCCTCTTTTCAAAGTGATGTTTTGATTTAGCATTACAGTAAGGTCTTTCCCACTCTGGTACAGCACAAAGTAGTGTTTTGGGGGAATGTGTGAATGCCTTTGACCAAATCTGTGGTGGGACAAGACAATACTGCAGCTCCGACAACCCGTCTGCCTTAAACTGAGGTTTTTCTGTCTATTGAGGGGAACACTTTCTTTACCTTTCAGTGATATTTTTAGCAGTTTGCAGGAAGCGAGCATGATCGTTCTCCTTCAGCGACTGTTCAGCCTGAGAGATGAGGGACGTCGAGCGCTCAATGCACTGTTTGCAGTTCGCAATCTGCTGAGCCAGTTTTCTCAACCTCACCACCTTGAGTTGAAACATAAGAAAGCAGTCACATCTCTAAGGTCACAAATCATAATTGCATTTGCACTTCCGAGGCAAAGCTGGAATGCAAAGGGGGAGTTCAGACGAATGGCTTCGCTGACAAGAGCTTCTTTCACACTAGCTTGATGGTGAGCCCCATCTAGCCACCTAACATTTTTAATAAGGGGACAGGCACAGCCTTTCTGCCTCAGTATTTTCCACATGGAAAGCAACAGGGGAGAGCCAAAACAAGCACAGCTGGCCTATTTTCCAAAAGAAGAAACGTCATTTCCTGGCACTTTCTGCTTACATGATAACTAAGGGCTATTTAGATAACTGATTCCCTGAAGTGATGAGATCTGTGTTAAAGGCCTCTCACAGATTAACTGTTTTTTTCCTGTTACTGAGGTGAGTTTCATAAAAAATAATCTGAAAATAAAACTTGACAGAAAAAGATGGTTCAATTCTACTAACAATACACGCCCGCCCTTTTCATTGTGTACCTTAGTCAAACAGGGTGTTTTCTTGTTGGATATTTTTAACAGGACAAAAGCACAGTTGAGCTGGAGAGCTGATTATTCTTACTGCAAATGTATGTGCTGGAGATAAACACGGTAGATGTGACTGGAATCATTAGCTGAAAGGTTAGGGAGGGGCCCAGTCAGTCCTCCATTTAAAGACAATGTTGGCTAACAAAACTTCTAGTTCCTGAAAGGTCTGGGAGTCCTTCCCATTGTTATCACACCAGGATCATAGTCTGAACAGGAGTAAGAAATAGGAAGGAAATGAAATAATTCTGGAGTTTAGAAAGGTATTAAGACCCAGTTACACACAAAATGAGGAAACTAACAAGTGGATTGGCAGAAATATCCAAATTTATAATCAGGACAACGTTCCCAATCTCAGCAGCTAGGGCACAAGCTATGAAGTTGCGGAGTTGAACTTCAGATATAATTGCATCCTAAGCAGAGATAAGGGTATCTCAGTGCACCTACTTGACAACAGAAACCAGTAGGAAAATAAAATGTTTGGAAAACTTTCAAAAAGAAAATACTGACCAAATGCTTAGCATCCTCTAACTGTGGTATTTCTTCTAAAGATAGAAACAACAAAGGGAGAAAAAAGCTGGGAAAGCATAAAGATTTTGATAATGCTAATGATCTGATCAGCTTCTAGGATGAACTATTGTCATAATGATTTCTCTGACCGCATTTGCAGAGATTACAATTTGTTCTACACCAGTCTAACCAGGGAAATGCTCATTGCAGTATTAAGTAGCTCATCTCTTTATTTACTGATGAATTAACAAAACAAAAAATGAACTGAAATAAATATTACCTTGTGAGCTTTTAGCAATCAGCAGGCATGCCATGATTTGTGAGATCTATATATAAGCCGTTTTTTTCTTTTGCTTGATTCTTTTTTGTATCTTCCTCAAGAAGACAACTGATTACAAACTTTAAAAGGGAGAGTCTTGTCTCACCCACTCCCCGCTCCCCATCCTCTCCCCAATGGCAGGAATAATGTCTGCACTAAAATTACCTTATCTATTTGATATTGAAGTGGTTTTTTTCCTGTTACATGCTCTGTGGGATTTTACAGGTTTTGGGTGATGAGATTAAGGATGGAGCTGCACCGTATTGTCAGGCTCGTATGTTTGAATCTGCAGCCTTGCAGCCATTGCGAGATCTTTATACCTGAGTGTTTCCAGCTCTGTAGCTATAACTATACTCCTACAGAAAAATTTGCCATGTCCTACCTTCCAGAAAGATTCTTAGCCACAGGTCCTCTTAAAAGAAGGTACATTGAGCAGAATTTCCTGTGGCTTTTCACATGGGTCTCTTGAAGCCTGAAATCTCTCAGCATAGACAATATTTGGGGCAAAGTACTCCAGATGTAGAACAAAGAATGGGGATAGATTCTGATATCAGCTATATTCAAATAAATTTGGACTCAAATGTATTATAAACCTTCCATGCTCTAACAGACTTTAGAATACATCTTCGCAAGCAATAGATATTTTTAAAACCATGAATCCAAACAAAGGGAAACTTTTCTACTTCATTGGAAGCACAGCTGGTCTCACTGCATAGAGAAATAGAGTTGAAACAATAATGCAGAAGGCCATCTTTTCAGTTTTGAAGAGAATTCTATTTTGTTAACTGCATGAGGAAATTCAGGTTCTGTCACACAATGCACAGGACCTGTGGTTTCAAACATGTTTAAGTCAGCCTTTGCCTACAGGCTTTTTATTTCAAGTTAATTGGAATATCTTGACAGCCACATGAACCGTTTAACCTGCTCTTGACTTTATTCCTTTCCTGAGCTCTTCCCACACAAGAAGAGTTTATATTTGACTTAGTTAGTTTAGCAGTTAAAGAGTAAACAACATATACTTCAAGAATAAGAACGTTTATTCAACTCTAATGCATTTCTGAGTTTACAGGTAGCTAGCAAAACATGTTGAAACTTGAGTGTCAGAGATTCTTCCTGCTCAATATGTTTGTCTCTAATAATCATTGTACCTCAATAATTAGACATGCACACTTCATTTAATTTCCTGCAGTTTTTGAATACTTTTTTTATAAATAAGTTAGACTTCCTTTTCTCAAGAATGACAATTACTTATGTGATAGTATTTTAGTAATTACAGTATCTAGACTAAAATATTCATGTAGATAATTGTCAGCCACAATACCAAATGTTGTTATGTTTTGTGAAAGTGAAAAACTTTGGGGAAAACATTGTCATAATATAGCAGAGTGAAGGAATCATTAATTGATCAACATTTAATTATCATTTGCTGATGGTGACATCATTTCTGTCTTTACCCTTAAAAATCATAATCACATGTAGTAAGAGAAATGCTAAATAAATTGTTGAGGTCTAGCATATTAATCTTGATATATTTCATTTCTCTTTATGTGAAAGTAGCAGTAGCCCAGGACTACATCAGAACTTCTACGAATTTGTATTAATAGTACCTGAGGTCAAAAAGCCATAGGCATGAGGAAGCAGTGTTGACCTATTTGTGGTTTAAAGTAGATAAGATTTTACCTTTCCTTCCTTGATTTTGGTTCCAATTATTTGTCGTCTTTGCTGGATTATTTCAATGAGCTGGTCACATTCCTCCATCAGCTTGGTTTCTTGGCGGGAAGCATTTACCTACAATGCAAACCATTACGATTAGCAAAACCTTTTTTGACATTTTCCTTTTTCTAATTTAAAAAATGTAATTTTTGTTTTAGCATTTTTGCTCCTTTCTGTGTATAATCTATGTGTTGTTTTCTTTTCCCTGTCTTGGAATTTATCAAGTACTGAAACAAGTCTAAATGTCTTGTTTGTAGGAGGTAGGACTTGCAAATAGATACTCATTACGTATTTCTAACTCAAGCGAAAAAAGCCTGGTCCTGTGAGTACTGAGTGATGCCAGTTACAGTGGACATCAGTGAGAAGTGAAGGCTCTCCAGGAGGTGCTAAACACATCACAGCTTCAAGCTGTATACAGGACTGCAGTGAATACTACTGCATGTAAAAGCCCAAGTACTGTATCAGACAGTCCACCCAGTGCAGTACCCTGTCTCTCACTGTTGCTAGTGCCACCATCTGCTAGTATCATGTGTGATCATTCCCATTAATATTTTCTCATCCTCCAACCATTTGCAGCTCAGAGTCTTCTTGAACTAGGCACAATTTCTACATCATTACCAACCCTCAGAAGAGTTATCATCTATGGATTTATTTAGTCTCTCCTTCAATCCCTGCAAACTTTAAGTATCCCCACTGTCCTACAGCAATGAGCACCACAGCTTAACTTACACTCAAGCGAACAACTGCCTCCTTCAGAGAGATTTGAACCTGTCTCCTTCTGGCTGCATTTAATAATCCCAGGTTCCTTTACTGGAAAGGACAGTGAATTACTGATACCTATCCTCAATCTCCATGCTGCTCGTGCTTTTATAGATCCCTGTTTTGTCCTCTAGCAGGACTTCTTTTCTACACTGAAGAGTCTTAAGTGACTCAGTTTTTCCTTGTATAATGATTCAGATTTTCCTTGTATGAAAACCATACCATACCTTCAATTATCCTTGTTTTTCTTCTCTGAAACTTTGCCAGGCCTGTCATTTCCTTTTTGATATGGGGAACAGAACTGTACTAAGTACTCCAGGTGCAAACAAACTATGGAGTCATACAGTGGCATGTGACATATGTTCTCTTCTTCATCTTGATTACTTTCATAATGATTCCTAATGTCTGATTTGCTGAATTTAACACTTGAATATAGCATTATTTTCACTGTCCATACAGTGGTTCCTGATCCAGTGATCCAAGCGACATTACCAAGTGATGTGAATTGACTGTCTATATTATTACCACTTCAGCAATTAATCAGACAGAAAATAGTAGCTGTGCTCATGTAGTTTTCTAAAGTATAAATCTATGAGCCAGTGAAACTGGTTTTAATGCAAAAAAACTCACAAAGAGTATAAGCTTTCTGCGGAAAATGTCAACATTTATCAAAAAAATAAGAAAACTTAAAACAGAGAAGATTTGGTTCTCAGCTGAAACTGTTTTGTTTCTTGTGGAGAGTGATTTTTTCAGTGAAAAGTCAACATTCTGTACGACAAGAAAAATGTACTTCCCCACCAGCAGTAGTATTTATAGCTTGCATGTATGCATAAAGTCAGAGAAAAAGGCAAAAAGTTCTATCATATTTAGAATAAAGAAAAATTTAAAGGAGCAATTTCAGAGCTATGTTTCCATCTGCACTTTGCTAAGAGGGTAAAGCAGCCTTCAGCCCTAGCCAATTGCTCCTAGAGCCACGTCACCTTTTCCATTGGGCTAGTAAGAACTAGTAGTGAACAACAACAGGGTTGACAAGTAACTATATTTCTCCCCTTGGTTATTTTTCAGTCCAATGAGCCCCTTGATCTACCTCGGTCTTTTTTTTTCTCTTCCAGCAGTGTGTTTAAACATGCATTTACCTGTAAGCACATTATGGAGCTCATTAAGATTAAGCAAATGTTTATACATCTAAAACTGGACCATGGCCAATTTTATAAATAACCTTCTTATGTGAAATACTTAGTGTCCTACAGGCAAAGAGGGGATTTCTTTACAAAGGCCTGCTTTCATTAAGGTTTTGGATTATTCTTCTCAAACCATCATAAAATTAAACTTTGATTGCATATTTTACAGGCTTAATTATTAATTAAGATATCAGGATTATAAAGAGAAAATATATTTGTTTCTGGAAGGGTTCAGATGGTACTGAAAGTGCTGGGGAGATCTGCACACAGTAGGTGAAGATGAAGAAAGTACTTCCACCCCGCAGTTTTAGGTGCCTATTTATGTCCTTATGTTAGCTGTTTGCTCTGCCTGGCTTCCCACCACGGTCCACGAGGAGAGACAGAGCGTGGAGCAGCTCACTCAAGCCTCTGGCAGTGCCAGTGTCTCTCCACTGACTGCTCAGGGAGCCTAGAAGAACTAGACAATCAACACTATCCCTGCTATTCCCTCTCCTCTTTTCATCCCACCACCCTGGCTGCATCACACTCTCCCATCATGCACCGTGCTTTGGCACAAAACTCTACAGAGCTGTTTTCAATGAGCCAACCAGTGCACCAGTTTCCCGAGCCCCAACTCCAGTTTCACTGGTGGACTGAAATTCCACCGAAGAGCGGAGAATCCCAAACGGGCTCAGTCAGGGGCAACGATCGCATTCACTGCGCATGGGCGCAACTGCTTCTATGTCGGTACTGAGGTCTGCTCACACCAGAGCCAACTTTGGCACTTAATTACAGGAACACTTCACAGGAATTTTGAGTAGCTTCCACTCAAAGCGTTACTTCTATCACCAGTTACATCATGAATTTTTTTTGTTGAGCAGATCTAATTAAACTTTGGCGTAATTGTCATGAAACACTGAGTTAGAGGAAAGTTAAGTCAACATTGTTTCATTTAATGCTCTGGTTGGTTTGAATAATAAAGTATTAATTAAATCATAACTTAAAAATCTCTGGACTAGGAAAAACAAAATTATTGGAAAAACCTTTGGATTTCTTACACACTGACTGCAGACCTCTTTCTTTGAAATCTGAAAAGTATACTTTTCTATAAACTTCATTTGAAGACATTTCCAACTTTATATCTTGCACAAGCTTATTGAAAGTGAAAAGAATATTCCAAAATTATTTGATATGTCTGAGCTTTGTATGAAAAAAACCCCATTTAATCTGGGGGCTTTTCTCAAGCTGAAATACTCCTTAATCAAATTTTCAGCCTACAAGGCCTCTGATTCAGTAATAACTTTATAATTGAGCACATGCCTAACTTTAAGTGCACCATATTAGCTGTGGCCCTGAAGGGACTATTTGTGAGATTAGCATTGAATATTATTTACTCGTATGTTTCTGAGGAGTCGTATGTCAGACCAAAGAGCCACAGGCATGGAGCAGGGCTCCACTGTACAGGTGCTACAGAAATACCAGAACAAGGCTCTGCCTTCTGCTTGAGCCCTTTGATGAACAGCAACCTTGACAATAACTTCCAGCTGGGCCTGGCCAAGGAATGCGAGTTCTGTCTGGTGAAAATATTTGAGGTTTTACGTTCTACATTTTTCCACATTAGAAACAAACCCGATTTCCAAAGAGTTCATTAAAAGAGACTGAGAGCTGCAGGAGAAAAGTCTGGAGACTGTGTTGCTCACTTTGATTGTGGGAGCCTCTGAATTGTGCAGAGAGCAGAATTAAATCTGGGCATCTTCCATCCCAGATGAATGTTGACTCCTTAACCTGAGATATCTATTGCCTGAGAGTTTATGCTGGACTTGGGGACACCTTTCTGTAGAAAACTGCACTGACATCAATACACTTGTTTTTAGCATCATCCTATTCCTTAAATATCCAAGTCCAGATCTACTTAGAACCTAAAGCTTTCTGTTTTGTTGGTATCATTTTTATAAACTTTTCATCGATGCCACAAAACAGTTTTAAAAGTGACTAGGAGGCCTTGTTATGATTTAGCAAAAATGATGACATTTTCCACTGCAAACAAGCAAGCAAGGACTGATTCTAGTCTTGCTGCTTTTGTGGGGAATTTCTTCCTACTTCTGTAATATCTGAAGACCTCAAACAGACAGTTTACCGAAAAAAGAAAAACATTTCGGGGTTCTTTCCAGGTTTTCCAGACAGATGGATAGGGACTGCTGTCTTTGCCTCAGGGAGCGGGTGTAGAAAAAAGAAAAATGGGGGTTCCTAAGATGTCAGACAGGGAGCTGGAAACAACCAGCCCTTCTGACCCAAAGGGGAGAGCTGGCCAGCTGTTTCCAGCTCCACAAACTGAGAACTGCTTTGGAGAATGTTCTGCTCTCTGCAGAGGATTCCTTGGCTTTCATCTTCAGAGACCTGAGTTAAATAGCAGCTTAGGTCATGAGAAAATGAATGTGGTGATTTCTAAGTCCCCAGCAGATGTTTGGGAAATCACAGAACTACAGCATGGCTAGAGGTTCAAGGTTACAGGGGAGCTTCTCTGGTTAATCCAAAGGCAAACAAAGTGTCATAGGGCTAGATTCATACTTACAAAAACTTCCCCAACTAATATAATGGAATCAAAGGATTTTTTAGTGTCTCAGCAGAGTTTTCATTGCAGGAGCAAAACGCTCCCTCTGAGATTCTTTAAGGGTGAGGCAATTCTGTCCACAAGCAGGAATGCACTTGGGTCTCTTCAGCAAATAATCTCAAAATGACAAGCAAAATAAGACACCCTAAATTAGAGGTGGCCTGCTTTTTTAAGACTATACTGTCTGGGATAAACTCATCAAAACCAGAGTAATTTCTATTCACTAGTCCTCCGTTGGTTATGCAAATGGAAGAAAGTAGGTTGTAGAAAGAGTCTAGTCTTTGGAAAGTGAGGTATGAATTTGAGTTTCAGCTTTACTATTTAAAAATGTTCTCCATGCCTCAAAAAATAATTTCTTTACAGTTGTGGCCATACAGGTAAAGAAGAGGTATCAGCTTCTCTTTATGGGTTTGAAATGATAGTTACAAAATTACTATATACTCACAAATAAACAAAAACATCAGAAAACTGCAATGATTTCGCTTAACAACAATAACATCATTGTCACATACATCACTCTAGATTTTAAGCTTGAATTCCTTCTTACACCAAATCCAGAAACTGAGGAAAAAAATAATCTAAAATGATGACATATAATGGCCAGTACCCGTTTGCTCTAGGAAAACTTTCTTCATTGTCATGTAGATATGGAACACATTTTCTTGGATTAGAGTCTCTAGATGAATTAAAGGATTGTACTCATCTAAAGAGAGAGGCCTATTTATTTTTTAATTACTCCATATTGTAAAGTGAGTAACTTCTTCATAGAGTTTATGTTTCAATACATTGAAGTCATACTTTATCATCATCCTTGTTTCATCTATTTATTTAATGGAAATACAAAGAATAATGATTAATGCACGTTTATGAAAACATTTCTTCCCTTGCTTTTTATGCATGGCTAAGCTGAATAAGAGTCATGGATTCAGACTTCTTTCATTTCGTATCCCTGTTTGATGTTATGGGCTATTCAGTTTAGCCTTCTGCAGAGCAAAAGCAACTCTTGGAATAAGGCTTTTTCAGACTTTATCTAGTCTAAGAGTAAAACTGATTTTATCTATTATGACAAACTGTGCCTTTGGAAATACGTGATACTAATCAGCTTGCTATCGGAATGGATCATCTACAACTCCTTTATTCTGAATTGGTGCAAGAGAAAGGAATGGTCATCTCCCATTTCAAGTGTGCCAGAGGCTTTGTTTTTGTTTGCATTCCACACCTATCTTTAACCAGGAGACCTGTGTTTAGAGGCAGTCTCAGAGCAGGTTAAACAAAGGTCAGTGCAAAAATACAGCAACTTACTCTGGCTACCTTGGAATTTTTTGAATGAAGAATCGATTAGGCCAGGATAGCTAAACTGCTTTGGGTTAGACTGATAAGACTTTCTGCCTCAATCTTGACTAAAAGTAAACCTTGTTGGAAGTTTGAAATACTCATGTTACTCATTAAAAGACATTTTTTTTTCCCCACTGTGCTTTGAAGCACATCATTGTTGAGAAACTAACCAGCATGAAACCTGGCAGTCCTTTAGTGATATTTACAGTCTAATCACAAAACCAAACCAAAATGAACCAAATCAGAAGTTTCATGGAAAACAAACAAATTGCTTTTATAAGATTTCCATTAAAAACACAAAAAAATCTTAAACTGAGATGATCTGGAAAGTTCTTATAAAAGCTTCTCTAGAGAATCTTTTGCTGGCAGCTGTAAAGCCCATCGCCTAGACTTGCTTCAATGAACCAAGTACTTTTTTTGTAAAACACAAATGCAGCATCATGTTGGAACTATAGCTACCATTTCTCAGGATAGGAAAGCACACAGGAGAAAAGACATTTATTGAGAGACAAACCACAGGTTCACCACTGGGTTAAACTGCTCTGGGATCATACTGCCAAAAATAAAAAAGTTATTCCCCATTTTCCTTCCACCCGCAGAAGCCGATGCGGCCACCTGGGGAAATGGCTGGGCTAAGCTCACCTGGCTGATGTGGTTGTTGCACAAACCCAACAGATAGAGAAATGCAACAGAGAGGGCAGAAACAGAGGTGGGGAGACTTCTGGTAGCAATAAGGTTTAAGAACAGATTAAGCTGTTTGTGAAACTAAGCCATAAGAGGGATGTTTTTTTTTTAAGATGCAGTAAATGGTCATATTGATCCTTTATTTTCAGTCATTATTGTTGTTCTTTGTTAGTCCTTTTTTTGAACCTAAAAAATGAAAATATTTTTTGACTTGAACTATATTTTCTTATTTATTGTTTTTATTTTGTTTTTTCTGCTGATAATAAGCCTTTGTTTCAAGTGAAGCAAAATATTCTAGGACTGCCTGTCCTTTGATGAAGATGAAGCCAGTGTCCTTGTAACCAACAGTTTAGTATTTAAAACTCCCATCCAGGATCCCCGGTCTTCAGCCCAATGTTTAGCATGCTTACTAGAGGACCAACGTTTTTGGTCTCCTTGCTGTTCTCATTGCTCTTCAGCTATTCACATGAGGCAGAAAGAGGAGGAACCCAGGAGTATTTTGTTCCCGTATCTCTAAGACAGAAGGTTCCAAAAAGTAACAAGATTTTGACAGACAAGTTGTATTCTCTGATGGCAGGCACAAAGTGTTACCTGCTGCATTAGTTAACCAGTGAATAACAGTGAACTAAACCCCGTTTTCTAGTGTAAGGACAAAGTTTTGCAGGAGTATCAGTCTAACAAGACAGTGAGCACATGCATGTGTATGGATGTGAATGGTAGCTGGCCACCTTAACAGGCCGTGGCAACCACTGCTATTAGCTGATATACAATCCATGTGACTCCTATCATAAATATGACTCTAATTTCCAGAAGTTACAAAACAGTTGTAGATGCAGTAACATATTCTAGCACATGCCTAATCTGTACATAAAAAGTATGCATAAGTGCTGCAGTTCTCTCTATATATAGGACCAGTTATACATTTAATTAGTATTTCATGAAAGCAATTAAATAATTCTTTACGCAAATAAGATTTGATTACTAGGCTACAGCTTACTGGGCATGCAACTTAGGACATCCTTGAATTAATATTTATTGTAAGGCATCCATATTGCCATATATGCAGCATGTCTAGTTAGTTTTTATTTCTGAAGTTTCTCTTTTCTGTAATGCTATATAAAACTAAGACTCTGACTAAAGCTTACCTGAGATTTTCACTAAATGAAATTAACTTTTATAACAGTGGAATTAAATGTAGAACTAAAGTAATCAGAAAGCTAAAGTAGATCATGCCATATATTTTATATGAACAATGTTAGTAGAGAAAGCACTCTTGTACCCTCTCTCACAAGTAACTGTCTCAGGAAACTAACATTGTAAACTTCCTTGGGGATTTATGTACATCACAGAGTTTGCTAATTAGTCTCTTATTTGAAGTAATAACTCTCAATTTCCTTCAAGTCATGCTTTCCTGTCTATTTCACAAATCAAAGTCAGTTACTTCTAACACTTGAGTACAGAAAACAAATTTAGCTGCTGAGCAAGTATCTTAGCAAAACCAGAAGATACTGGAGCAGAGGAAAACCAACTTCAAGTGGAGCTATGTTTCAGGTTATCTGCCCCACATATTTCACAGTGGTGGTAAACACTTCTTTAACCCATTGCCCCTTTCCTACTATCTAAAAAAACACACCAAAGATTCCAAATTCTGAACGGCTAGTGGTCAGCTTTGTATGACTATGAAGATCATTTGCTGCAGTTCAGACACCAGGATTTAAATACAGGCTTTCCACCTAAAATTCCCTAATGAGAACTTCTCAGTTTATTTGGCCTTTCACTGACACGGTCTCAAATCTCAAGAAGGAGTGAGCACCATGAATCACAGAATCACAGAATCACAGAATGTTCGGGGTTGGGGAAGGGACCTCTGTGGGTCATCTAGTCCAAACCCCCTGCCGAAGCAGGGTCACCTACAGCAGGCTGCAGAGGACCTTGTCACAGAATCACAGAATCACAGAATAGTAGGGGTTGGAAGGGACCTCTGTGGGTCATCTAGTCCAGAATATCTCCAGAGAAGGAGTCACCCACAACCTCCCTGGGCAGCCTGCTCCAAGGCTCCATCACCCTCAGAGGGAACAAGTTCTTCCCCATGTTCAGACGGAACTTCCTATGCTTCAGTTTGTGCCCATTGCCCCTTGTCCTGTCGCTGGGCACCACTGAAAAGAGTCTGGCCCTGTCCTCTTGACACCCACACTTAAGATATTTGTAGGCATTTATAAGATCCCCTCTTAGCCTTCTCTTCTTCAGGCTAAACAAGCCCAGCTCCCTCAGCCTCCCCTCATAGCAGAGATGTTTCAGTTCCCTCACCATCCTTGTAGCCCTCCCTCACCATCCTTGTAGCCCTCCGCTGGACTCTCTCCAGTAGCTCCTCATCTTTCTTGAACTGGGGAGCCCAGAACTGGACACAGGACTCCAGATGAGGCCTCACCAGGGCAGCATAGAGGGGAAGGA
>Ga0065711_1001412_pt1 | contig 80089 bp, 41 predicted proteins | sample Hoacrofraction12_FD_59098 | JGI IMG/M metagenome (GOLD analysis project Ga0065711, IMG submission 59098) | Hoatzin crop microbial communities from Cojedes, Venezuela - Epithelial fraction 12 v2 (version 2) | ecosystem: Host-associated > Birds > Digestive system > Esophagus > Crop | place...
CGGGGCTGCTCTCAATCCCTTCATTCCCCAGCCTGTATTGATACAGGGGGTTGCCCTGACCCACGTGCAGGACCTTGCACTTGGCCTTGTTGAACCTCATGAGGTTCATGTGGGCCCACTTCTCAAGCTTGTCCAGGTCCCTCTGGATGGCATCCCGTCCTTTTGGTGTGTCAACTGCACTACTCAGCTTGGTGTCATCTGCAAACTTGCTGAGGGTGTGTGCGATCTTACTGTCTATGTCATTGATGAAGATATTAAACAGCACCAGTCCCAATGTGGACCTCTGAGGGACACCACTTGTCACTAGCATACATTTGGACATCGAGCCGTTGACCACAACCTTCTGGCTGCGACCTTCCAACCAATTCCTCCTCCACTCAACAGTCCACCCATCGAATCCGTATCTCCCCAATTTAGAGAGAAGGAGGTTGTGAGGGACTGTGTCGAAGGCCTTACAGAAGTTCAGGTAGATCAAATCCATAGCTCTTCCCTTGTCCACCAATCTAGTCACACCATCACAGAAAGCCACTATGTTGGTCAGGCAGGACTTGCCCTTGGTGAAGCCATGCTGGCTGTCTCAAATCACCTCCCTGTCCTCCATGTGCCTTAGCAGAGCTTCTAGGAGGATCTGTTCCATGATCTTCCCAGGCACAGAGGTGAGGCTGACAGGTCGGTAGTTCCCAGGGTCCTCCTTCCTACCTTGTTTTAAAAATGGGCACAACGTTTCCCTTCTTCCAGTCACCAGGCACTTCACCTGACTGCCATGACCTGTCAAAGAGTCCCAAAAGATATTTTAAAAACCAAACTGGAAATTCATGCTGATTGCAGCACAACACAGTACTTACAGAGCTACACTAGCATACAGAATTTTGTCTGCTGTTCACCCATTACATGGCTGCTCATCTGCAGGAGGGGCTTTACAGCTCAGGAGTCTGATACCTCTGGTCAGGAGCTGCTCAGAAATCAGTCATACTTTCATTTCATATCAGAAGTATTTTAATTTATAGTACATGTTATCAGATCCAGGCAGTGTTAAACGATGTCTTAAAGGCTGCTTGTGTTACCAAGTTAGTACTTCAAGTCTGCGTACATCTCGTCCAAACTCTGATATGAATGCACTCATTGCAGATGAAACAGCTCAAACCGCTTTCGTGTGACACAGATTACTGTGAAAATGCTGAAGCAGACCAAAGAACGGTTTATTTAATTTAATTAGCAGTCTGGCACTTAGTAGTTCATTTTTGTTTCCTGAAACATTTTTAGTCACAGTTGGTCTGTCAATCTCAGCAGGAAATGTGAGGGCTGGGTATCAGAGTTACCGTGTTGTGGTATGCCCTGGGTGGCTGCGGGAGGCTGGCTTCTGCTTTTACTGACTCCAAGGGGAAGGAATGCCTGAGTTCAGAATGAGCACCAACAGGAGAAAGAACTCTCAATGTTTCAGTTCTGTGAACTTGTATGACCACGCTAGCTGTAAAGTGCAGAGAAGTGTTTTATTCCAAAAAAATAAGATGCCTGCAGGTACCAGAGCCTGGCAGGGGAGATGCTTAAAATTAAAAATAGCAAAGCTGTTTTTTTCCACTCCTAAATGAAATAATGGGTTAAGTATTACGAGGCTGAAAATGCCCTGTCTCCTGGGAACTTAGGAAGTACAGATGAAAGGTTTCACGATACCTGAACTAATGCTTAGTGAAAAACCATTATGAAATGAAGACCCAGTGGTCTGTGAAGTACATGGCCCTTCAGACATTTGCCAGACCCACTGAAATGGCAGCATCATCTTGCATAAATAAAATAAAGGGAAACAGATAAATAGAATAAAGAGAAAGGTGCTCATTTCTTGGCAAATGGATTTTTAATTTGCTCGATGTTTGATTACAGCTGTCAGAACAGTTGTTGTTACTGAAAACAGTGGGTTGTTTTCCTGTGCTGACTCAACCTGGGCCATGATCTGCAAGACCACGATCTGAGCAGAAGGATGGGATTATTCATCTTCATTTAATGCAAATCAGTCAGATGGTAAACTACAGTAACACAGCTCGCTGTTGGAAGGTTCTCCGCTTCCGCTCCGTAACATTACCAATTCACCCCCTGGTTTTACCAGTGGGAGTCATGATATTTTGATGACATTTCCTAGGACCAGATTCTCTTCTGAGATCACGAGATAAGAATAGGTATAAGTTGTGCATTTAGTTGATCACGCCATTTGACTTTTAAAATAATCCAGGCTGGGGCACATTGGGAAATAGATACATTTTAGCTACTCTTTCCTAAGCAATGTTTCCTCCCGTTCTTTTCTCAAAAATCTTTACTTTCAAGGTATCCATTATAAGCTACATTTATGTTATAGCTACTGGCTTTCTGCCACAGATAACAAATCAGATCGATACAGTCATGTGGGTATCGTTCTGGAGGGAGTTTGCCAAAGCCGGGGGCTAGCGGTCTGTCCGGCATTGGAGCTGGCTCAGCCTGCTCCGACCCACGAGCCCCTGCTGCAGATGGGGCTGGGGCGGCCGGGCAAAACCCAGCAGGGGCTGGAGAGTCAGAAAGCCTTCCTGACTCTCCCCACATGTCCACTGTGCAAACGAGAGGCATATTTCTAGGACGAGGGCATTACATTTGCAGTTTGTAGCACCTGTGGGCAAATTTTGTCAGTAAAATCACGTTTTAAACACTCATGGCTGAAGTTAGCTCAAGGCGGGCTTTCCTTCCTGACTACCTGTGATTAAATGAGGTGAGAACTGGTGTTGCTGGGGAACGGAGGGTGGTCCAGGGGTTTGGGTGTCATTGTAGGATTTGGGTGATTTACACTTAAATGCTGATTCTGGCGCTTACTTTCTGTTTGACCTTGACCAAATGGAAGCAGACACAGATGCCTGAAGATGCTTTGGTGTCTAGTACTTATTCGTTTAAAGTCCAATGAAATCAGGGAGCATTAGACTAAAATGCCAAACTTCAAAAGCTTTCTAAGTAGCTTTGTTTTTTCACTTTCCATCTTTAAAATGGAGATGAAAGCACTTCTCTTTCCCACAGGAGTGATGTGATGATGCATACATTGAAGGCATAAGTGCTCAAAAACCATGATAATGTCTGTAAACTTGTCCCACCCTTTTTGAGTTTTGCCATTTACCAACTGTATGTTTATTTATCAGTCGCTATTATATGCGTCATAATTTCCTTCTCACAGGCTAATATTAACATCCCAATGGGAGCATTTCGACCTGGTGCAGGCCACCCTCATAAAAGAAAAGAGCTTACACCTGAAGAAGTGGAAGAGGTAAGAAAGAAAGGAGATTTTTATTTTCTTCCCAGGGGAATCCCTGCTGTTGATGGAAGAAAGCCTTTTAATCAGTCTTATAGCACTGCATGCTGATCTTAGGTACCACAGCTGAACAGGTACTGATCATTCATGGAGATAAATGGCCACCTACTAAATACTTCGTATATACATAGTTCTGGTTTAGATGCCAAGGCACCTACAGGAATTTAAACTGTTTCAAAGGTGCATAACTTTTCTTCAATAGCAGGATGATATCTGCTGCCAGGAAAGAGAACCAGGATTTCACCAGCAGTATTTATGTAGACAGGATTTGACAGGACACAGCAGGAAAAGTTATAGCAAGGCTTTGGAGGGATATGCTACCTGCTGCCCCACGGTGTGATTTATTGTTACAGCTTAACAATATTGGAACAGGTTTTCAAACGTGACACTTTTTGGAATATTTATCAACAAGGAAAAATTGAATGTGAAGACACTTGCAAATTAAAAACAGAAATTGTGAACCCATTTACCTGCATAGGGGTGAAAATGCACCATTTTAGATTGAGTTCTGTGTATTCCTGCTTGTATTATACTGGGAGTATTTAACACTGAACTGTGAATATAAAATCTAGTTTATACCTTAACCAACATTGATCACAAAGGTTAAGATTAAACACAGATATTGTATTTCTGGATTATATTAAAGCATTTTATGTACCATGAACTTTTATAATAAATAAGAACTAAAACCAGTGGTGGAGCAAAAGGTAGTGGTAGACGCTCCAAACAAGAAAAAAACACAAGTAAAGATGGGTGCTTATGGCTTCCTGGATATACAGTTGTCTGTCGCAGTCAGACAGATTATTTTCTGAATTTCAACATATTTGATATAAATAGTGCTCTGTTTACAGAGAACTTTCCTGAAGAAATCAAACTCAGGCTGACTTAACTCTTAAGAAGTTTTTAAAAAGCCAAAACCAAACATACAAAGTGACCTTGAACACATATTGTGGCTTTCTTCCCTGGAAAAAAATCAAAGTATATTCTCTCTGCAGTAATTAAACTGGTGAATGGATGCATGTTATTAAGCAGCAACTAATATAGCATGTGTGAATTCTGGTAGTATTTGAGAAATAAAATAAATTAATAGTGCTGATAATAAGATTTGGTTGGGTAGTTGAATATTACTTTGCATCTCAGTTATGTGAATATTGTATATGAGACAGACATTATGGAATGAAAGTTCTTGGCCCTGGTTTTATAGTCAATATGCAACCAAAGCAAAGGGAGTAAAGACTGCAGAAACAGAACTTGTAATATCAATAGAAGAAAAACGTTACCAGTGGACTTATCTTTGCAGCTTTCTCATCTTGTTAAGTTTTGCAATATGGCCCATGATACCTTAGATCAGCTTTAGACAAATACAACTTTTGCTAACAGTGCTTAGCATTTTTCACTATATTTTAAAACCTTGGCAAAGGAGATGAGTGAAACATGGGTCTTGCTCAAAGGGATGGTGGAGTCAGAAGGGAACACGTATTTTTGAAGGTCAGTGGAGCAGACATGTTAACATGCGAAACAAATGAGGGGTGGGAATTTCAGAAAATAATTCTTCTTCAGTCAGAGCATTTCCATGTAGGTATTTGTTAACTCTTGTCATATATCTAAATCACTCTTCAGACTTCCTTCAATAAAACTGAAGGCCAAGGTCTGATCTCAGCTGTGCATTGCACACACAGTGGGTGATATAGGGAGGGCTGCAGTCATAAATAGCGCACACCTGAGATTAGCAGGGAAAGCTAACGTCGATTTATGGGACACCAAGTCTCCAAAACATGGTCAAAGTTTGCACCGTTTGTACCATGAGAAGGAATGGTATTGTAGATGACTTTAAATAGTGTTTTTAACACAGTATGTGCTATCGGGGTTTGGGGGATGGTAGTTTTTAATGATTATTCAGGTTAGGTAACTGTGCAAGTAAACTGTCAAAGGAAACAACATAACCATGTGGCTTAAAGATCAGATAGGAAGAAAATGTCAGTTTTATAAAATTCCTTGTTTATTTGCTATTTGGCATTGCAAAAATTCTGCTTCCTCATTAGCATGTGGTCCATTAGTCAACTGAAAAAAAGAGGGGTTTACTGACCAATAATATTTGTCAGATAACTTTGTAATTTTAAAAATTAAGTCAAATATTAAGAATTGACTGTTCAAGGTCAAGACACCTTTCCAGAAAGGGTGACTAATTAATCCAAATACTGAATTAACTCCAAAAAGCCCATCCGAAGAGGACATTCACAAACTAATCAAAAAAGAAAAAATAATTTCATTGTGAAATTATTTGCGGTGAAATATTAATTCATCTCTAAACCTACATGATTCCCCCTCTATGCCAGCTTTATAAAATAACAGAACAGGCTGGATGAACCTTAAAATCCTTACTGGAAAACTACTCCTTCAAAACCTTGCTCAGCCTAGAATAGAAATTGTCTAAAATACATGCTCTACCCCACCTAGGAGCAATAGTACAGCCATGGAAGTACCAAGGGCTGAAATATTGTGGTCCATCGGGAAATTAGCTGAGATGCTTGCTATTGTGTAAGTGCTGTTATTTAGCCTGAAGTTTTACAGTGTCAGCAAAATAGCTGTCAGACACTACCCTAATTCAAACATAAAATGACAAGACCCTTTCTGGTCTTGCAACTGCAGTTAAGAAAAATTAAAAATCACCTCGAACTGAGCTTGGACTGAGATTTCGGGGTCCATAACCTACTATCATATCTCTTCTCCAGGGCTGCACAAATGCGTGCTGGTTTTCCTCCCCACCTGGCCAGCAACTATGAGACTCTGAAAGAAATTAGATGATAAAAATTTTTTTTCCCTCTTTTTTTCCCTAAAATGTGAAGGACCTGGGAGTTGCCTTTAATGCTCTGCTCAGTTAGTTTTCCGCTAATGGTCTGACACTGTAAATTCTTAAATTCTTACTCATTTACCAAAAGATCCACATTCCTCTGCACTGAGCACCTGCATTTTTTTCAGTATATTTTTAGACATTTTACACAACAATCAACAAAATAACCTATGTCTTTCTCCCCCCCCCCTTTCCATTAGGATTGTATTTAGTATAAAAACATCCTTTCCTGTCTCTCAACTAAATTACCTATGCTCATGTTCGAGAGATTGCTATTGTGGCAGTAAGGTCACTGATATCCTTTTGTGCAGAGTGCTCCTGCTTTGACAGAGGAGGAGAAAGACAAGAAACATCTCCCAGGAGCTAAGAAACTTCCAGGTCCTGCTGTCAACTTGTCAGAGATTCAGAACATAAAGAGTGAGCTGAAATTTGTCCCCAAAGCTGAACAGTAGCTGGAACAAACAGGTGAGTAAAAGAGAGGTTCTTTGCATGGCTGTAGGAGAAGCAGGCTGAAAACTCTTTGTGCCAAAAGATGGCTTTCCAAGTACTTTCACTTTTCAAAGACAAAATGTAAGAAGAAAATCTAATAATCCTTGGAATTCTCTGTTATTTCAAACATGGAGCAGGTAGAAGACTATATCCAATGATATATGGCCCCCATGAACCGACCTAACAAAAAGTGTAATCAGCTATTAGGAATACTGAAGCCAGCTTAAAAATACCAGCTTCTTACTTTGCAAACACCGTTTCCAGTTTTACAGAATACAGGACTTGTGTTTGTACAGACTAACTACAAATAAATGTATTACAATCCAAAGAAATTTATTGCAGTGACGGACAAGTAGGTCAGTATTTTTAAAAAGCTCCTTTTAACATAAGATATTCAATATTATTTTATTTCTGTAATTCAAAACTGACATGCTAATGGCTCCATGTATTTGATCAGACAAATGTACTCAGTGCAACTTGTGACACCCAATGACTTGCTGTGTATCTGTGCAGGGTTTGGAAATATGATATAGGACCTTGGGGAGAACTGTCCTCCTCTGGAGTGGCAGCTGGAGACGAGGCAGCGACCCTCAGGCACTGCAGCAGCACCAGACACCTGTGAGTTGAGCCACTGGTCTATGATTAGCACCACTGCTCATACTTCATCTTATTTTGCTCAATGTCTGGGTGGAGATCAGTGACGAGTGGTGTCCCTCAAAGGTCCGTATTGAGACCAGAACTGTTTAATATCTTCATCAATGCCAGCAGAATAAGGGAGGTGATTCTGCTCTTCTACTCTGCTGTGGTGAGACCCCACCTGGAGTCCTGCATCCATTTCTGGAGCCCTCAGCATAAGAAGGACACAGACCTTTGGAGCAGGTCCAGAGGAGGGCCACTAAAATGATCAGAGCGCTGGAGCACCTCTTCTATGAGGAAAGGCTGAGAGAGTTGGGGCTATTCAGCCTGGAGAAGAGATGGCTCCATGGGAAGACCTTATTGCGGTCCTCCAGTACTTAAAGTGGGCCTACAAGAAAGATGGGGACAGGATTTTTATCTAGGCCTGTTGTGATAGGACAAGGGGTGATGGTTTTAAACTAGAAGAGGGTAGATTCAGTCTAGATATAGGGAAGAAATCTTCTACAGTGAGAGTGGGGTGGTGAAACAATGGCTGTGGTTCCATCCCTGGAAACCTTCAAGGCCAGGTTGGATGGTGCTCTGAGCAATTGGTTAAGTTGAAGATGTCTCTGCTCCCTGCAGGGGGGTTGGACTAAATGACCTTTAATGGTCTCTTCCAACCCAAACTATTCTATGATTCTATGCTTATTTTATTTAAAAGGAAATATTCAGCACTTCAACGCAGTTTTCAGAATAATTTCCACCTGATTTCAAACAAGGCCCACAAGTCTCCGTTGTTCTAATTTCTGACTCTTAAAGTAATTAATGATAATTTCTGTCCATGAAGTTATCCTCTGAATTTCTTTGAAAAGCCTGAGTCAGTAAAGATGCATTAGGGAGTTACAGTAAAAATTCAAATGTATAGAGAAGTTTCAATACAAAAAAACCTGGCTACAGCAAGAAAAAGATAGTTGTGTCACATGGTAATCATCTGAACTGCTGGCTGTGCCTATTGACACAAGCCCTTTTTGTCTTGAAGAGAGGCAGAGGAGCTAAGCTGAGTAGAAGAACATCAACTGGAATTTAGTGCACCGAAACATAAATGAAGAACAGAAGAAAACAGAAAGCAGTACAAAAGGGTTCTGGGAACACAGAAGAGCTATGGACCAGGAATCTTGAAATAAATGGCATATAATCTGAGTGAATTGCCTCAGTGCACACTTATTTTTATGTACAGCATAAATATGCCATTTAGAAGGAAAATGTGTTTAGTTTCTTCTTGCTTTTCCCCTGCTGTGTTGTAATGTTCCTGTTATTTTAAAGAAACAATGGAGTGTTTCTCTTCAGAAAACTTGGGAAAAGGAAAATTAACATTTTGTAAAATGTAACATTGTAGTCATCACACTAAAGCAGTGCCCAGAGAAATATGAATTTTTAATGTGAGGCTTTAAAGAGGTTTTTCTCTGTGAGAGATGTTTAGTCATAAATTTAACCCCATATTTATTCTCAGATAATTGCTATTTTCAACATTTTAAAAAGTTTTTAAATAATCAGCTTACTGAGAGTCTGACAGAAATATTTATGGTGTGCTCAGAGATTCACTCTAAAGAAAAGATTTCTACAGAACAGTCAGCCAAACGAAGGGCATCTTGTAAGCTGTGAGGTCATTATGAAGTCATTTCTATCTTTGTCCTTCTTTTGATGTTATATGGGTTATCAGGTTCTGATTGTGACACCGATTTCTAGATTTTGGATAGTACAGTCACAGATCATACTGAAAACTTAGTTTCTGGAAGAGCTGCAGGCACAGTACTCACTGAGACTAGGAGTTTGATTTTGGTTGCGGTTCAGAACTAATCATGTGCATAAATTCTACGTAAAATTGAGATGTAAATCAATTACTTGCCACATCCAGCAGCCTTGAATGATACTAAATCTAAGGATTGTCCCATATAGAGGGCATTTATCAGTTCAGTTGTTTTAGGCATGACCTGCACCCTTGTATAAAACACGATATAGTCAGTGATTTGTTTTATGACTGACCACGCAAAGCCAGTAAAGAATATCTTTATTTGCAAGAAATCCATGCTCACAGCTGCCTGATACTTTGCTTCATCTTTAAGAAGGGGTGACTTATTCTTTGGATGTGATGCTCTCTAAAAAATGGTAAACTGACTGGTCAACAGAATGTGCCTGTTGAGAGTGCGTACTCATAAATGAGGGCGTTCTTTCACAGTTTTGAAATTCTCTCTCACATCAGTACAGGAAATTCTTCAGATATGCACTGTGGAGGGATTTCCCTTTGTTAGTATTTTTGTATTTCTTGTGGTACTCTGTAGGAAATACCCACTGAAACTGGTAGAATAAATTCCCTGGTTAATTTCCATTATGCTGTCATCCTATAACATGACATCATAAAAGCATTAGAAATATACATAAATATGTCAGAAATACCAAAGGTTTTACAACTAAAACAATGATTTCTAATACTTTCTTCTGCTATGGTCATTTTTCATCGGATAGTTTCAGTAAACTGCAAGTCAACATAGTAAATTTTGTTCTGATTTTGATCCATGTTTTCTTGCTCAGTTTTACAGAGTGCAAATGCATCAGCAAAAATAAGGAACATGCAAAACAGTTGGTTCATTATTTACAAACCTATTACTACATAATTTTCACTTTAGAGGAACTTCTGTTAAATATCTTTGGTCTTGCTCTTTCACCAAATTAGAAAACATGAGTAGACTTGCTAAGATCGTAGTTGTGAGTCCAACAGTTTGTGAGATATAGTTATTGAGATGTCATGAAGCTGGATATAGTTATTGAGATGTCATGAAGCTGGATCCATTGAAGGTCATAAAGTGCTTATCAGTTAAGATAGTCCTGTAGCCATCCCTGGCTGCTGGCCTATCATCTATAATTAACTGGTTAACATACCTTCCTTTGTTATTAAGTTTTTTTCTTCCACAGACCTGCAGATAATGTGTTTGGTGCAGCTAGTTTTAATATACAAAATGAGTTATGATTCCTTTTCTTTCATCTACCTTTTTTTTGCTGCACCCTTCACACGTGCACATTTCTACCTGCACAGCAACAGTATGTGAAATAAAATAGTAACAAGATAGCACACACTAATCAGCTAAATATATGTCCTATTGAATAAGTAATAGTAGGAAGTATTCAGTTTGTGACAAACGGATCTTCCTATGGCTGAGATTTAATGCTGATTGTTGTGATATCTCAGGTGATAACTACCATGGTGGTTGTACCTGGAAATGGGACTGAGCACAAACTGGCATATCACCTGAGTGTGTATATTAATCACAGCCAATTGCTGCTGCGACTCATGCTTGGGTTCTTTCTCCATTCTGTACCCCGTCACGTTTTGTGTCCCGAAGTGTGGGGTTTTGTGTAACAAGACTTTTTACAACTTGTCATGAAGGGAGTGGAGTCTGAATGCTGGACTTCAGTTTTAATGGACCTAAACCCTCAGCTAGAGTTGTCTAGGGTTTTCCTCTTGAAGGAGACTTTCTTACTTATTGAAGAAACTCCTAAAAGGCAAAAAGGGAAATTTACTGCCTGGAGGTTACAAAGAAGTCTGTTGTGAGCGTACAGGCAGCACTCCTGGCACTGCTTTCTGGTTGTGTTTGGAGAAAGCGCTTGTCAGGATCCCCACCACAGTTCTACACAGAGCTGGTCAGACAAGGTTGCTGAGCCGTAGCTGGGCTGTTCCTGATGGGCTGCCTACCTTGTTCAAGGTGTGAGAAACCATGCAACTGGTACTTGTAGATAATCTGTTGTCTTTATCTGGAACTCTGCTAGGGAGGGTAGTTTAACTGCAGAGGCTGAGCGGTAGTTCTGTTGTCAGGTTACAGAATAAAGGAAGTTGTATTTTGAGGGCAGGAGATTAAAAAGCTGGCAAAAGCTTCCCAGGGCAACTTAGACTTTGTATTACTTGCATCATTACCTCTGCTATAACACATTGGGAATCCTGCCTCATGAAAAATGGGGAATCTTGTCAGTAGAGCAGCCTCTGAGATTGGCATCCCTTTGGGAAGAAAGCATGAGAAAGGGAAAAAAGAAATAGAAGTCTCTTAGGAAATAGAGCTCTTACATTCATGCTTAGAAGATGTTCCTTGGTGTTGCTATTAGTTATTTACAAATAATGTCAATTATCCTGGGCTAAAAACACGCACTATAACTTTGTCCACTGAGTACTGCGGATTTTGATTACATTTTTGTGCTATATACTGCTCTTCAGCTGCGTCTCAGCCATCTGTCTCTCCTAATGACACTGCTCTGACACATTGTTTGATGATTGTGTCTTATTCCTGTGCTCACATGGACCAGAGGGATACAGTTAAACTGCTGAATGGTAACAAGCAAAGTTAGTGCTGTTTTGTCCAGCAAACACATCCAGTGCCTTGCTAGTAGAGGGACTCTGACATGCTGTGAGCTCTTGGAAGAGCCCCCCGGTTCTAATAAAGCGTGTTCAGTTGGTTAAGTCCAAGTAGCCAGCCTTCACATGAGAGAAGGAAATTTTACATCCCGAGGATGCCAAGGTAGGTCAGGAGCTCAGGTCTCCTTAGCTGGAGCAGAAACAATGGGGTAAAGAAGGGCGACGTGCTGCAAGATTTCTACAGGACCCTTCTGCAAAAATCAGAGGCTTGTGGAGATCTCGTCAAAGTGTATAAGTACCTGAAGGGAGGGTGCAAAGGAGGATGGAGCCAGGCTCTTTTCAGTGCTGTCCAGTGACAGACCATCCCCAGACCCACTCACTCTTTGGCCTGTGTTAATTTCAAAGTACTCCTTGTGTTTTTCTATCCTTAGTTTCCCACCATCCTGCTGTCTTTGGTTCAGAGCTCCCAGATGAGGAGCACTAGGGTGTTTCACAGCTAGCCATCAGTTTTGCCAGGTCACTTCTGTTTGTAAAATTGTTCTAAGAAACTAGGTAGTTGAAGGTTTTTAGGATTTTTAAACAGCATGTTTAAGGTTGTTTTGGTTTGCCTTCCAGGTTTTTTGAGTCTACTTATGTCATGCTTTCAGACTTTAAAACAGAAGAGCTAGAAATTTCATTTCAAAGAGAAAACTGGAATCCCCAGGACATAATTTAATACTAGAGGAACCTTTGGAATCATGTTATCTCCTCAAGCAAAAGAAGTTATTCGTGTTTTGTTTCCCAGAGTTTCTGTGTTCAGAAGTAAAAATTTAGTTCATTATCTTTAACATGGCCTGCAGCTGTCCGTCAAGAACTGAGAGTCTCTTCTCTACCATGGACAAAATACTGTGGTAAGCCCCCAGCATGTCGTTCCTCAGGCCTTTGCAAGTCAAGGAGAGGTTTCCTTCACATTCTCTTGATGAATGATGGAAGTGAGGAGGAAAGCAGACTGGTGAGACTCTGCTTTCTAGGTGCCTAGGAAAGCTTGAAGGTATGCATTAGGAGGTTGATTTTACCGAGTGAAGAACAGGGCTTATTCTTAAGAAAAACAAATGCTTCTACCTAATCTAGTTAGGAAAAGATCGTGTTTCATGGTTTTGAAAACTGACTAAAAACTTCAAAATAAACACTGAAAAATTTCCAAACTGTGTCTTCAAGCAGAGTGTTCCTATTACTGGAAGAGACAAGCACAAAGTAATAACTCAAAGAAATATCTGCTAATTTTTAGAACATGAGCATGTTATTTACTCCTCTACCTTCACCATACTCAGAAGAGTTTGCGGACACATAGAGATGAAAAATCCTCTACACAGAGACAGAAGAAATTTCTTCATTGAGCCTCTTGCTTTGAAACATTAATGCCCTTAAAGTAACAAAATACTTCCCAAGATAGCTATGTGGTCTCACAAATCTCTGCTCCATTCTTGAGTGAGGACTGTCAGTTTCTGGGAGGAAGTTCCAAGTATTTTGTTTGAAAGCTGATAATTCTCCCTTTTTTTTTAAAAAAAAAAAAAAGAAGAACCACTGCTATTTGATAACTACTTTCCTGTGATCACTCTGTTGATTGATTTTATCCTGAACTTTTAGTGTCAGGCTCTTTTATATAGAAACCCTTGTGTTCCCATCAGTGCTGTTCAGGACAGATTTTTGTAAGAGCTAAACTTTTCAGTCAATTCCCTGAGCTGGATGCAATTTCTGGGGTGACTTCCCTCAAATGAAGCTCAGATAGGCAGGAAGCCTCCAGAAGATATCAGCTGTGGAGGGATCAGTGAAGTGTGAAGATGGGATATAGTCAGCAGGCTTTTTCTTGTTTATCTCTGCTATGTGTATTAAGAAGTAATAAGAATGAACTCCAGCATTAAACGATAAATACCACTGGAATGTATTCCTCTTGGAAATCTCAGAACAGCATATCAGGAATCTCTTAAACTTCACCTATTTGCTGTGTGAACAGATCCTGGTATTTAGAGAAGGTCCTGTGACTTAAATGGTGCTTACCCCGAGGCACACACATATGAACCCATGCAGAACTAACTGTAATGCCCCAGGGAACCGTGGGCATTCGAAACTGTTTGGAGAGCGGGAAAGAGGTAGTACTGACCACTATTGAAGAGTTGTGAGTGAGATGAGAGCGATGGTGTTTCTCTGTACCTGGGAACTGTCTTGCCAGCATTAGGTATTCCTGGAACACTCCAACACTGTAATGACAGGCATCGTCAGGAACCCAAAATAATAAGTAATTCCAGTCTCTCTAACCTTACACGGTTCAAAACATGTTCAGCACAAAAGTTTTCGAGTGCCTAGATCAGAGTAGAAAAGCTAACTGCTTTTGAGTACATGAAGTGCAACATCCTACATTATTAACAGCTCAGACAGTTTTATCAAATCTACATAAATTGTAGCCAATTAAGCTGACAGTATGATCTGAAATATCACGGCTGTGATGTGGTAATCAAATGAATTTTCTTCTAAATTTAGTGCCTCATCATTTTGTTTTATAGTTTTAATCATTTCATTTGATAAAAGACTACCTAATTATGTTTTCACAGCCTTGTGCTCAAGAACCACATAAATTACTGCATCACTGTACTCTGCCATCTCTTGCAGAAATGGCTTGACAGTGCATGAGCCTTGTGATCCCTGTCTGGGAGCAGGCCACCTACAAGTGCCATGAGCCCTTCTCTGTGCTTGGGATTAGGCCTGCTTCAGCCACCAAATTGCTCCTCGTGTGCCTAGTTTTGGAAAGTGTAGCTCTTTTTAGTGCCAAGCCTACCTCTGTTCCACACTTGGTTGCAAATTCCTTCTGAGAGTAAATAACATCGTATAATGGTAGAGCTCACCACTACAGTGATCCCAACATCTGTTGCCCAGTTGGCAACATTACTGAGAAAATATTATGCTGCAAATGTTATTGGTTTTTGCTGTCCCTATTTGCTGCCACTTTAACCTTCTAGTTCCCCTTTGACTTTCAGCAGCAGTCTCAAATACACTGTATTTCCATGCACTGAGAGGACAAAGTAAACAGCAAAAATAAGCATTTCCTACAGGAATATCTATTGGTTTTCCTCTCAGCATTGCTCATACTTTATTTTTCACGTTTGATTTGCCAATTTGGTTAGCCAGGTTGTAGCTAGTTGAAAGGAAACTCAGCTGAGCTAATCTTCACTTGCACTTGGGAACAAGGATAAAGTCTGATTTTCTCTCCCTCCATTTAGTGGTTGTATAACTGTGGCTGTATTTGTTTCTGACTGCAAATGGCTGAGCTCCATGTACAGACATGGATTCAATAAAAGGAGGATAAACCTCTCAAACTTGGTGCTCAGAACTTACTCCCCCGCTTTGGTAAAGTTGCCATAACATTGCTTTCAATTTAATAATTCATTTGTTCAATGGATAAAAAAAATAAATTGAGTCCTTCAGCTTTTAGCTCTCCTGGTTCTTTGTTCCTGTCTGTTGCCTTGGAGCGAACTTTCTCTTAAAATTGCTGTTACTCCTGCACAGCCGTATAGAGCCTTTCACGGCACAGAAATGTAATCTTGGAGCACACAATAGCTGTGCCCGTGAATGCACTTAGGGATGGAGTGGGTGCTGGCCGTACTTGCCCTGCTTCCTAGCGAGTGGACCTGGGGAGAAGCAGGCCAACCAGCCCGTGTCTGCTGCCCTGGTAGTGCATTTTAACAGCGGTGGGAGCAGCGGGACTGGCAAAATTGCTTTTGCTGAGGAAACATCAAAGAACAAAAAAACTTCCCCCAAAGCCAAACTGCTGCTGCTCTGAGGAAAGGACATGATGACAATAACTGGATGGTGTTATTTCAAGGCTTTGAAAGGTGCAGCCTTTATATATAAGATTAAACAAACACAAAGTGTGTACTGAAATGGAAAAAAATACGAATCTGAAGACCTGAAACCAAATATTTGAGCTGAAATAGGCAGAATACAAGGCAAAGCAAACCTCCAGTTGTTTCTGTGTTTGCAGATCATGCTGTTCTGGAGTGCAGTATTCTTCCCAAAGACTGTCAAAGACCAGGACAGAGTATGTCCTCTGCTGTACACAGCATTTAATTAAGGTGCTCAGATCTTTTACTTTTGAGTTTCTCAATTTCCTTGGTTTTGTGGTTTTGTATAAAAATAGTTGAATTGATCTGTCTCTTCAGGGTCTGAATGGAAGCTTTTATTTTGAAAAAAAAAGTAATCTTTCTCCCTTTTAGTTCTCAAGACAAGAAGAGCTCTCTCTGTGAAGACAAGAGGCATACTTTCCATTCTCAGTCCATTTTGCTGAAAGTAAAGTGAATTAAGAGAGGCATATCTCAGATGTACCCATTTTTTTTTAGTTTAAGGCCTTCACTCAGCAAGTACCAAATTAGGCAATGTTTTACTATTGCAGCCCTTTCCACTCTTTTTGTGCTTTTCTTATTTTTTTTCTAAAGTTAGGCATGTATTGGAGTAGTTTTGCTATTAGAAGTTTGAACAATTACTTCTGGGGCAAATCAGTCCTGCTTTTTTAAGAAGCTAAGTGTTGTCGGTCACGTTACTGCAAATTAACACATTAGTAGACAACGTCCAAGTCTGTACGTTGAGCAAGTGCATCTTCAAAGTCTTTGACAAGTCAGCAGATACCTCAGTGAAGGTGTTATGATCTGCTTCACGTATGTAGAGGACAAGAGGTTGAACCTGGCCAAACACCACAACTCAGCTGACAAGCAGTAGCTTACTGGATCACACAGCAATTTGGTCCATGTCCACACATGACCAAGTGTGAAGTTATTTGTAGTTTGGTTAAGACTGAAGAAATCTGTTTCCCTAAGGTAGGATGAGAAGTGGAGCAATTAGCTCCAATTCCTTAAATGCCTTACTTTAATAGACACCGTGGAGGTGACTGGAGACTGGCTCCAGGAGAAGCTTGTGCTGACATGAGGTTCTGAGCTGAAGACTGATCATTCTTCAGCAAAGGAAAGTCCTTGGGACCCCACTGCAATGACAGTTTTAACATCTAAACATTTCCATCAGTGCAAGCCTCTGATATGAGTCATGTGCAATGGCATTAGGGTGCCTTGAGCCAATGGAGTGTTCCTTGATGTCCCTCACCAGTGGCTGGGATTTTTTCACCAGCACAGGGATCAGATACATTTTGGGCAGATGCAGTCAGCTGTTTTCTGGTAGCCATGACAGATGGCAGAACAATGCATTGCCCCACTGTGTGCTCATTTGCCTCAGAGAGGCACTACAAGCTCTGTCTCCCAAAGTCTCTCTTTACCTTGGAGATGATCCTCTTGCATGAGCTAGCAGTGGATACAACTGCCTGGACTCTACCTTCTGTGGAACACCTACTGACTAGCTTCACCATTAAAGAGGGGAGCTGTAGTACCCTAGACCCTGGGGGTAGGCAGACAGGAGTGGAGAACAGATGGCCCAGAGCCTATGACCTTCTGCCTTGATTGCTGTGTCCCAAGGGCTGGATGAAAGCCAGCATTGTCTTCCTCTGCCAAGGTGCGCTAGCATTGCTTAGGGACAAGGCCTGGTCCCTCCCAAGAGGAAACTGGCTGTATGGAGACATACAGGGTTACTGGGAGAAGAAAGGTGGAAGAAAGGGTGGTGGAGACCCCTGTCTCACCCATAGTCTCCAGTGTCTCTGATCACACAGGTCCACTCAGAAACCTTCTGCCCTGCAGTCACCTGCTCTTCTGCTATCTCAAGAAGATGGTGCTGTATATGCTGTCAAGAAACCTTAAGCCACTTCTGCAAGCAGCATCATGAAGCTTGAGTGGAGAGCTATTTAGATACAGCTAATAGAAACAACTGAAAACAATCAGGTTGTCTTCTCTGGGGCTTCAGCAATGTCCTGAGTAGAGCCAGGAGCCTTTTTCCCTCACACCAGATTTACAGTGTGAACTGTCTCCTCCGGATTTGCACCTGAGTACTTAGGAAGAACAATTTGAAAACATGCAAGAGAAGGAATGTGCTGGTGGCCCCTCCCTTCTGCCTTGGTGCAGCAATTATCACAAATCCCCAGCCAGGATGCATGAATAAAGCAGGTGAAGTCCTTCTTCTCCTCAAAAGGATTAAAACCCGCATTTCTTGCCTCCCTGGAGACTGCAGACTACCTTGGCGGGGGGACCCTTTCTAGGCTTTGAGCTAAAGCTAGGCTGCTATGCAGAAATGAATTAAAATTAGTCTGTAGACAAGTGAGCCTGACAGCAGCTTAGCGGTGTGGAGCTCAGCTGGCAGTAGGGAAACCTGCTTTCATGTGCCTGAGCCTGTGGATTCCTGTGTACCTTGTCTAAAGGCGAATTTGTGTAGCAACAGTTTCCTCAGGCTGTGCTTTAAAAGAAACCAAGGTAGCTGCTGCTGTTTTTTTGTACGAAGCCTGATGCAGTTAGGTTGGTGCTGAGGAGAAAGGTCTCTGTGGAAACCCACCAAGTTTCTGGCTGCTGCTTAGGGTTACATGTCTCTCAGGTACTCAGCTGAGCATGTTTATCAAAACTCAGGTATTTGTAGATGGGCATGAGCACAGTTTGAGGTTATGGTGTAGCTGGACCGTGGTTTTGAGAATCACAGTTTTGGAGTTAAGAACCTATGTCCCATTTGCGTGTTAGGCATCTAAATCGCTGGGACTGTGTTCCCTCAGCACTAAGGTGCACAATCCCATTGCCACTCAGTGGGAACTATGCTCCAAAGCCACTTAAGTTCTTCTCAAAATCCCACTCCAAATTTGAATGTGCAAATTGCACATTGTTCTTTTTTAAGCGTGAATGGGCCTCTGTGTCCTTCTGCAGTCACATCCAGGACTCCTACTGGTACAGCTGTATGAGTGCTCCAACAGGAACTGCTGCATGTACATTCCCAGAAGAGGCTTTCTGCAGAGCAGAGAGAAAGAAATCTGTAGATCGTGTTGGTGCCAATTCAAAACCAAAAAATAATTGGTCTTGGATGCATGTTTTTTAACAGCAGGCGATTCCTCTCACCTCTGCCTTCTGTTTCTCTGTGGAAAAAATACTTTTTTTCTTCTCAGTTTGTTTAGTAAAAAGACAATCTTGTGTTGTGAAACAGGTTGTCATGGGAAAGTTTAGTTCTCCCATATATATTCCACTTAACCCTAATGCCTCATTTCTAAACGCTCACCTGTCAAACGTTGTAAAATCAAGTATTAACAGCACAGTCTTGTGTGTACAACATGCTGTAATGCCTTCATTTATGTTTTGAAGAAATCTATTTATTCCATGGGAAAAAATAGGCTTACATTTGAAGCTCTAACAAATAACAAAACCCTAGAAACACCACATATATATATATATATCCTGGTTACTGATGTGAAAGAATTTCATGTGTACTGTAGCTGTATGTATCAAATATTAAATGGCTCAACAGTGGGCTTTCCAAAGAAGAGACAGTTACCACGCTGCATGCGTTAGCTTTGCAGAAGCAAGATAATGTGAGGAATTAAGGATATCCTGCATGAACCGGATGCCAGAATACAGAGTTTTCTAATACAGTCAGTTACATGTCAAGTTAAATTATCAGCCTGCGTACAATGTCTTGCCTTCATGCTGATCCATCTCTGAAGAGATCCTCTGGGTTATATACAAGGCAGCTGTCAAATTTCCCGAGCTGATTAAGACCTCTTGCTTTTCCGTGGCAAGGTGGCCACAAAATCCAGAACAAGAGTGTTAAATGTTCAGAAGAGGTTGCAGAGAATGTGACTTAGGGAAAGACTATGCTGGGTTTTGACGGTTAGCAACCACTTTCTTACCACCCTTCCTTTTCCTCCCATTTGCTGTGGGTTTTTTCAATATATTTTGCTGCATATGAAGTGTTCAGCCTTTCAGAAAAAGTGTTTGCAAAATGCACAGAGACCTCTCAGTCTTGATTTGAATATTTTGAAAATAAAACCATAGCCAACTTCCATCTCTTCTGTAGGGACATTTACAGGGATGTGAACATGTCTCTTTATTGCACATGCCAGAGTTATATTGAAAGAAAACAGGTGGATGAATAGTACCATGATTAATCATGGTTCAATCGTGCTATGATATTATCTGTAGGCGTATCAGATGCACACTGTATTTATATGGAACAACACTCACTCACACATTATGAATTCTGTTAAGAAGAAGCCTTATGACCAGGAGAAAGCAGCATTTTTAGTAACTGTAACTAGCACAGAGAGTCAAATTTGGGATATTTGCAGTACAGCCTGGGTAAGGTGGTAGAAGAAGCAGAATTCGTGATGAATAAATTGGAAAACACTGCCCAAATAGAGATGGCTGAGATTTCTATTTTCTTACTTGGAGAGAAGCCCCTTCTCAGTGTCTCCAAGATCACAGAGCTTGCTGCTAATGCATTAAAAGCAAATAAATCAATCTGAGAGAGCTTAGTGATGGGTACTGCTTCAGGAGCGGCAGCACTTGGCTTGCCCCAGCCCCATCACCCCCACGCTCCTCATCCTTGTTCCTGCAATACAGCCGTCCTAAAGTGGTGAACCATGGGGCTCCACACCAGCCTCACAGTTGTGAAGAAACAACATCCTTTGCCTTTGCACCTCAGCCAGGACCACTAAACATTATTTCAGCTCACTGGGATCTCTGGGCACATCTTCTCTTCTAGCTGAAGAGCAGCACAGAGCAGTGCCATTTGCTTCGCAGAGCTTCAAATTGCCCGAGTGCCAGTGAAATCCCTGAAAAATCCTGAAAGAGCTGAAATTACAGCAGCGCTATATCCCTTTGCTGAGGCTTTCAAACAAACCCGAGATGCTGGCAAAGCCCTCGTTAGGGCTTAGCTCTAGGCACCTTCTGAAGCGAAGCAGGACGATTCTCTTTGTAACTTTAATTGCAGTTGAGTTTTGGAGCAGTGAGCGCGGCAGGCGGCAGGGGAGGAGCTTTTGCAGAAGGGTCCCACTCCCCAGGTTGCCAGGGTGGCCCTGGCTCTGGTGGGCTTGGGGCCTTTACCAGAAAAAGCATCAGGGCATCATCTCCCACTGTACAAAAAGGATTTGTATAAGTTCAACCGCTGTATTTTTTTCCCTTTCACTGTAATAGCAGAAGCAGGTACTTCGCGCTGCTACCCTCCTGGGTTTCCCTGGCTACCAGAAAAATGTGCTTTTTTACTTCCCCCACCCTCTTCTCAATAGCAACATAAAAGAACAGTGTGTCCTGCGGCTCCTTCAGCCATGTGAGGTGTTAAAATGCAAAAGACTCATTTCTGACCGTCATTTCTCTTCTTATGCTCACCAGGCCTGTCATTAATAAAGGCTATTTTTTTCCAAAGCATTAGTTTTCCAATGAAATTTTTGGTTTACCAACTCTACTTATATCATGATTCTAGCAGATAACATTGCCCAAAGGGTTAGCACTGAATCTATTTGTTTTACACCCTGGGTTGTTGGTAGGGTTTTGGGGGGTGAATTTCTTTTTTATTGGTAGAAAAGAAGGGGAAATAGTTGTTACAGGGAGAAAAAATCAAAATCAAAACACGTATGTAAATACTGCATCGTGACAGTAACTCTTAAAGGAAACTAGAGGGCAGACTTCTAAAATACTTCTGGCTCTCTAAAGATGCAAATACGTACCTCATCGGCTTCCCAGAAAAACGTGAAGTGCCTAGCTCCTAGGGATTTTGCATGTTTGACCAGCTAAATGCTTTCAAAATACTGTCCTGAGATGGCTCAGGAAACCCATTACATACAAATAATAGTCCTTGCTGTGTGTCAGAGGCTAGGCAGCTCCCATGTAAGCTTGCTAATTATTATACCCAATGTAAATGAGTTGCCATTTCCTTATCCTTCCTTTTGTCTCAAAGTTGTTGTGTCATCAATTGTGTCTCATTGTGTACTAGAAATCACTTTGGACTGCACAGGGGTTTTTTATTATTATTGGTACATATGTGGGTATTGCTTAGCATCTGTATGGGGCTTGGCTTCTGACCCATTCATTGTGGGACATTTACAAAGACCCTTGGAGTGGCAGAGAAAAATGGAGAGAAGCGAGCCGTCATGGTCAAATTGCGAAGAAGGAAATGAAATTAATAGAAAGTTTATTTGGATTTTTTTTTTTTCCTCACAGTCCAGTCTTTGATTCTGGGGAAGATCGGGTGTACAGTATAGTTTTCAGGGCTTGGAATTGTCAAAACGAATCTTGAAGGGCAGCATTGAAGTGTTTGGCATCACACGCCTGAGTGAAGGCAGAGATCAATGCAGCAGGGGACTGAGATGAGGCGAAGGCTGTGGAACCAGTTTGGACACGCCAGTCTTCTGTTATACCACAGGGCTGGGCCCTGCCCTCAGCTGGACCACAATGGTGCAGGAATATCTGAGGTTAAGCCATACTATTTAGAATTTTAAAGATTGAATATTTTCCACTGATTTGAGAAACTAGCTGTCTCCAGCAACTTCTGGATGTCAGGAGGGTTGAGCTGGAATTCAGGTTTCCAAGTCTGGCAGACCTGAAGTTGTCGGCCCTTCGAAGCCCCTGTCAAAGAGCTGCACCAGCCTCTTGGCAGCCTGCTGGAGAGCCAGCATGGAGGATGATAAGAAACTGCCCAGATCAGTCATGCTCAATGTTCCATGTTGCATCAGGGGAATTGCTGAAAGCAAGATGTTTCCGTAAAAAGTTACGCTTTCAAAGCATAAACCTTTCCCGGTGGAGAAATGTTCCATCAGAAAATGTTGGACCAGTTTGACTCTTGGCATACTCTAAGGTACAAAAGCTCATTGCATTTTAAATAAACTTCAGCAGCCTCAGCCCATGCCAACTCTCAAACAACAAATCAAGCAAACTCGGCTTTTTCTCCTGTAATTATCCAACCTAATAATTCTTTTGTCATTTTCCCTTTTGCTTCACTGAAGGAAGAAAGTTTGTTTTGTTAGTACATCAGGATGCTGTTTGCTTCTAGTTTCATTCCCCTGGAATTCGAAATTCGTAAACAGTCATGATATAAATAAATACCTTTAATCCCAAATTATGTCTGTACAAATGGCACCAAAATTCAGTCACCGTCAGGACACACATGATAGGACTTTGTTTTATAAAACATTTTTTTCACACCAGCCTTTCTAAAACCAGCATGAAATGCACATTTTCTTCAGGGACAAATGAAAGACAAAGTCTGTCTTGCCAAGGTTTGAACACATGGTTTTGAAAATCTAAACCATTAACACTTAATGCTTTAGACCTTTCCCCTCGACATTAAAGTTGTGTGAGAGATGGAAAATGTTTGCAATGAGAAATGAATGGTAGAGCTAGCATCCTGGAGGATATGTGAATTCTGAAGAATAAGGAAATAAAAATGTTCAGATGATGAGAAAGTCTGGTAGGAACTGAAAAAACAGGCAGTCTGGAAGCTGAGGGTGAGTCTTGATGTGTTTGTCGATGCAGATGAATTAAACTACGGTACAGCCTGTCTTACACAGTGTTACCTGAAAACTACAATTTATAACAATTTTCCCCTGACCATCTCATATCTGCAAAATTATGTGTGGTTACAAAACTAACATGGTAATGCTGATTCATTTTTTGTACATACCAGTACGTCTCTGAAGTAACCTATGTCACGTTAAGTACAGGGGAAAGGAAATATGGCACCTGTATTTTTACTTTTGAATATGAATAAGCACCAAAAGGCTATGTGTTCAGTTGTAACTGATTAACTGGTGCTTATGTAAGTCATTTAGCAACTTAATATCATTTTAATATGTGCTTTTTATCATTTAAATCCTCAACTTTTTTGAAAAGGGAAAAGCAATCCATTCCACAAACATCACTAAGCAACAAAGACCAATGGCACTTGAGAAATGCCATTGGTGAGAGCACACACTTATGAACTCTATAGGAATTAGCAGCGTGCCACGTATCTCCTTTCCATAGCCTTTGCCCCTGCAACTCTACCATCTGTCAAAAAATGAAAATTCAGAATCTCTTACTTACAATTTTTTTATTTAAAAAATACAAATAATTTTTTAAACCCTACTCAGTATATGAAAACAGTGCTGATACCAAGCAGTCTCGCTTACTATTGGGCATGCACCCCTAGAGAAAAAGCCAGCTTATCGGGAGTATAAAGTGGCAGCCAGCATGACAGTAACAAAAGACACGAGCATTCAGGTGTGAAATCAGAGAACGTTTCCAGCAGCAGCATTTTGCTGCGTGATATGTTGCATTCAGATTTGTGAGAAAGTTTTCTACATAATTTAAAGCTTTAACATTTGATTGGAGAGCTAGCACCAAAGGAAGTGCCAGTATAAAAGCAGTCCAAGGCAAGTGCCTTCCTCCAGAATCTTTCACGTAGTAAAACAGCTTAATTGAAAATCATTGTTCATCATTTGATTATGTAGCACTGTTATGCATATCAGAGTTCATATGGCATAAAACAGCGTGATCTTGAGGGCGATAGCCCATTCCTGCAAAGGCTTTTATTGCCTACAATAAGGCTGCTGAAAGGATTCATCTGGAAGAGTCTTTATCCCACCATAAAAATGTCAGTAAATGTAAAGTCACCTTCCTCCAAATTTCAGCCTCACCAACAACTTTTCTAGAAAAATAAAACTGGCTGGCCTGAATTTTCAAAGAAAAGCACAAGAACATGTGGGGATTTTCAATTTCCTGAGAAGGAAACAAGATTTTTAAACTAAATCAGGCACGTTTTGCAACAAGTTTTCTTTCATTAGATTCTCAGCTTCCTGTCCACCCTCAAGAACAAACAAAATTTCCAAGTACTTCCAACACCTGTTGTTCAGTGGCTTCAAACCCTTGGTGCTATGGGCCTGGTGCAGACACAGGCCATTAAGATTGTTACAATATTTTACGGTCCAAACTACTGACTGAGGATTTACAAGACTGCGAGACCCCACACCACATGTCCCCCTTCACTGCTGGGCACGGTTCCTGGTGGTGGCTGGCCCGTGCCACTCTCCACAGGGTGCTCTGAGCTGAGTGCCTGGCCAAGGCATCCTCAAGGATCATGGGGTGAAGGTTCCACCGGGGTGAATGGGGCTGCCACAAGAGCAGGCAGCGAGGCTCTGAGGAGTGCAAAACGCCTTTGGTTGCCCGGCTTGTGCTGCCCTATATGGGACACGAGAGGGTTTGACCTTTTGGAGCCATAGGGTTTGGGGTGGGTTAGCTCGTGACCCTCCCCGAAGGCTGTGGACCTGCAGTCAGAAGCCACTTTTGAAATGATGCAGGAATTCTGTTTTTTAGCTTTATAATTTGACCGCAGTTAATCCAGGTTACACAGCGCAATACCAGTCACTGTGTTCTTGGCTCTCATACCTCACACCTGTGAGGCATTTCCCTCCAGTTGTCTCTGTGGTGGGCTACCAAGCAGTGACGGCGGGGAGTCTCTGCAGCAAAAGCACTCACCACCATATACATTTTCCCCTAGCTGGAAATTTTACTTTCAGAGACACATCCTGGTGGAGGTACCCCAGTCACGCAATTAACTCTCAGCAGGTGCGTTTCATCATCAGCATCAGTGAGTGCCTCCTTACAGAGCCTTCATCACACTCAGTATGACAGAGACGTCCTGTTGCTTCAAATGTCACAGCTTTTTTTGACTTTTTGTGTTGATTTTTAGGTGATTTTTATTGCTGATTTTATTTGCACTGAATAACTTATGAATCATTATTTTATATCTAATAGTGCTTAGCCTGGCCCCTTCTGTACATATCTTTGTCCTGTAGCCATCACAATTACAGGTCTGAGGTTTTTTTCATAAGGGGACCTAGCAAGGTCTTTTTATTTTCATGATGCACCACCACCCAGGTGCATTTCTACTGGCTGTTTTTCGCCCTGAGCCTGCAGGCTCCTAAGTGGTTCTGGTTATCGTTGCAGAAGCCACCAGCATTTGTAGCACCTTGAGGGAGGTAATAAGAACTTTGCAGGATCAGCTCTTAGGCCTTAGCTTCCTCACTGATGAATTTGCGACGACAATAATTCCTGAAGTTTCAGTGTCTCTGTTAGCCTTTGTCTTGAGAACTTTAATTGCAATTATAGGGAATGAAAACTAAATGAAATTAAACTGTCCCAGAAATCCCTTTCTAATCTCAGTGCCATAAATTTTTCACTGCTTAAGCTCTTAAAGTCATGTGGCTTCATTAACAGACTATTTGGGCATACTTGCTATTATGAGAAGGATGATACCTTAAAAAGGGGACCAAGGCCTTGAGTGATGCCTACATTGAGAACCCCAATGCTTTTTACAGCAGACGTAGTACAGGTGAATGAGAATAGCTTAACATGAACTCAGAGAACAAATTTTCCTCTATATTGTTTAACAAAGACACACACCTGAATGAACCTAGCAAGGCTTAACAACATGCCACAGAGAAAAAACTTTTTTTTTCCTCTTCAGAAGGCAGTGATTTCAAAGGTAGCAGCATAGTTCTCACTAAGAGAGGCAGAAGGAGCCACTGCAGCTCCTCATCAACAACTTTAATCACAGTGTTTGGTATATACTTCTTGATCTTTGCTTCCCGTTAAGAATCACAAATGACCTCATGCACTCCCAAAGCAATTGAAGATGGGTCTGAGAAATCATTTTATAAGGATGACACTTTAGATTATGAGAAGTTGGAGGGAAAACATTAATGAAAAGTAGAAAAGTGAAATGAAAACCTGAATTCAATGTGAGGTAATGCTCCAGAAAAAGTCACAGCAGCAGCAGAAATACTGATGACAGAAAGTGTATCAGAATTTGTATAGGATTTTTCTTAATATCTTTTTGAATTGTTGTATACAGTAAGTCCTTAAAAATTCAGTGTTTTTATGAACTGCTTGGATATGATAAACTTTAAGATGTGCTTTCCCAACTTTAATAAACTGTTGATTTTTGTTCCTGTAAGCAACATATTTGTAGCTAATCCATAAGCTAAAAAAATGTGCTTATTAAGGTACTGCTTCATCTAAATAATAATTAGCAGCCCATAACGTATTATTTTAGGCAGATTTCTGATATCAGCCAAGAGATGCCCAAACAAAAGAAAAAAAATTACTGAGGAGATAGAAAAGTTCAGAACACATTTCCATGCTCTAGCGAGTGTAATGTTTGTGACACATTACAAACCTTAAACCTTTGGAGTCAGTCAGGAAGTAGCGACATTTGTTATGAGAAGAAGTTCTTTCTTTTTAACTAGAAAAGCTGAAATCTGAGGGTTTTTTTTTCACTTTTGAAACTGCTACTAGTTGCAACACCTTGGACTGTTAGGAACCACATCTGGCTTCCACTTACCAAGAAAAAAAGAAAGGCAGTATAACTCCTGTCATGTATCATGGCTTTATGGACACTATGTCTTTTGGAATTCATGTTCTTTAAGAAATTTTGGAAAAAGAATGATGCTGATTCAGAAAGAAAATGAGAGATTTTGCTGCTCAAGAGAAAGAAATTCTAAGGAGAAGTCATTTAGAAAAAACCAGAAATGTTTCAGTATGATTTTTCCCAAGTATTTCAGCAGCCTTTACTCTTGGGAGCTCTCCTGGGATTGTGTTGGGAGGTGATGACAAGCTGGGGACTTGCCACCTGTATGGTGGCTGCCCTGAAGCTCCTCACTCTGGACATGGAGCCCAGGAACTCTAAGGGCTCCATCTCCACCTGAGGTTTTCAGGGCTGCCAGACTTCTTACTACAAAGCCACAGCTGGCAGGGAAGGAGGTTTGCAGGAAGAAAAAAAATCTAACTTGAGAAAAACTGCAAGACGTTACACCTTGAGTGAGCCAGCTGCACTGGTGTCTTCTCATGATGAGAAGATGCCTGCAGCTGGGTAATTGAAAAACAAGTCTCTTGCCTGAAAAATGTATAATGGAATTTTTCCTTTTGGATGACAACTATCTTAGAGACCAGCTGATCCATCCAAATTTTTGGATTTTACTGTTATGGATTAATCCAATGACTACTAGTGGGAAATATTGGTCCTTCAGGGAACTGGCAAACTTCTGTTCTTACACAATACTTAATCATTTGCTTTAGAAAGTTTAAAAAATATCTAAAATATAGAATGAAAAGAAGCCATGCTGCTGCTTCAACTGGCTTCAATCAGGAGTCCGTGCACAAGGCTCACCAAGAATAATATTCACGTATATGATTTGTTCATGTTTTTTCTTGTCCATGCTTATTAGTTCTCCAGGAACCACTTGCATGAATCAGCTGCTGTGCCCAAGTAGTTGCAATTTCCAGATAACTAAGGGAACAACCTAGCAACCATGTGCAGTTTAATATTAGTGCACTGAGCCAAAAATCCTCCAAAGACCTTCAGATACATACTGATATCTAATCTGTTTTTTTACCACTTAAACTGTTATGGCGGCAATTAGGTCAGTGCAGTGCCATTCTTCTTAATTGTCTTATGTCAGCTAAGTACTCAATTTATACCTTTCAGAAATGCCACGAATTTGTTCCTTATTTGACAGGAGATAAATCTACTGCCATAACATATTGATCTGAAAGACCTCCGTTCGATAGCTGTCACTTCAGAGCCGCTGGGCGAAATTGTCTCTCTTTTGCAAGCTCCTTTGCTGACAAAGCTTTGTGTCAGTGTAAGTAACAAGACATTTTGACATCAGTGTAACGCAAGGAATGTTTTCACTTGACTGTTTGCTTGTCTTAAATGAAAAGGTCTATTGTGATTGACCAGATGTGCTGTTCCACAGCACTCTATTGCAGCTCCCTTGAGCGCGCTACCGAACCACAGGCATTGGAAAAGGTCAGGGTCAAACCTGTCCTTAGTTCCCCATGTCATACTGTCTGAAGACAGATATAAATTAATTTGAGGAACAACATAGGTATGCGAAAGTGAGCACACGGATTTCAATAATTTCTTCGTGGTGAAGATAAGCAAAGTTCATTGTAAAGAAGGTTCTTTTTGTATTTCAGTAGAAAAGACATCCTTTTTGTCTAACACTCTTTGTCAGACAAATCTAAAGAGTAAAAGCTGTGACCCTTTTTGTTCTGAAACTCTGTGTGTATGTGTATGCACAACCTGAATCTCCAATTTTAGGTGCTTCCCCACATATTTCAATTGACTGTAGGTAAAGTGCAGAAAAAAAAAAGGGAGAAATTATTTAGTCTTTCTAGTATTTCACTAGATCATAGGATGGTTGAGGTTGGAAGGGGCCACTGGAAGTTATCTGGTCCAACCCCTCTGTTCAAATAGGGCCACCTAGAGCAGGTTGCCAAGAGCCATGCCCAGAAAATATAAAAGAGAGCAAATATATTTTAAAAGATACAAGAGAGATGCGCAGATATTTGAGAGTTGCTGTTAATATCCTGACAGAAACATCACAAATGTGTTGAAATAATTTGCAAACAGCATGCAAGAAAGCATAGTTTAATTTAAAGTAGGCTTTTTCATTTAGTGAACTGGCTACCACTGGGAGGGAGTCAAATGATGAACTCCCCTTTGCAACCGAAACCCTCTCTCTGACTTCCCATCATGGTATTAATATGTTCACCTGGAGTACCTTTGACTTCCTGCTGCTTCTTCTGCCATCTGTGTGCACAGTGATTGCAAATATGATATAAATATTACAGTAGTTGCATAGGAGAAGATGATCTTCGTAAGTGGTGCCCACTGAAGGGAAGTGAGGGCAGATGATTTGAAGTAGATCCCTTGGCACTTCAGCTTATCGTCTCAGGAGGGACAAGGCTTTTACCAGATGGGTAGGAGAATTAGAGGGTCAAAGGAGATAGTCCAGCTTTATTTCACATTCCCAATTTGCTAGAGCAAGCAAAGGCGATGTGTCCCTGGATTTACCTTTTTCTCAAGCTTTTCCTCCTGAAGATCAGCGCGTTTGTAATTCTGGGCTAATTCTACTCCAGACTAACAAAAGTTCATGAACTCTGTCCCCTTCTTACCTTACTGAAACTGATACACTTTTCATTCCCAGGGTGCTATTAGCCAGGAATGCCCAGATGGCATTTATAAACTGTGGGAACAAAAATCTTTCCTGGGTTTCCTAAATCCATACAAAGTCATTACCTTCATTTCCCATTTGTACTTTTAAAGAGGCACTTTTTAGACCATTTTAATAAAAATTTTCTAATTAGTGCAAAATTTTGACGAAGCAACTATGTCTGTTGTCCATGTGCAATGCCCACGGTATGTAATGAATCTTTCAGTTGATTATAATCTTTAGTTTGCATGATCTAAATTATGCTTCACAGCTTGGTTAAACAGCAGGAAACGACCCAGTTCTCCAACTGTAACCCCCCCGTCTGCTCCCAAATAGAGGACTTCTTGCTGTCTTTTATGAAATGTTGCGTGTATGACTGTGATAGTGGTGAGTAAGAGATCTATAAATGGGTTCTGGTGAGGAGTAAACATCATGTGGTCCTTCACTTTGGAAGCGTGTTGAGTGGGAGGCATTTGCTGAACCCTGGTGCACTTGTTATAATCACTGATTAGCACTGAAGTGCTAATGAGATGTGTCTGTTTTCTCCTTTGTAAAGTTACTTCTTCTAAAACAGGCTGCCTTAACAGAATTCAGGGTTAAATATATAAGGCTGGAAACTGTTCAAATAATAGCGCTCAGGTGATTCGTGCACACTGTTTGATTATTTAATATTAGCACCGAATGTGGTGATTTTATTGCATATATGGAGATACAGACAAAATCTGAATTCATTTCATGTTTCATCTTCTTTCAGCTAACATGTTGTATAAGAACAGAAAATACTGACAGTTGGAATTACTGGTCCTGTTTTTTAGAGTGAATCTTTTATCTGCTTTCAGTTAACCCTTTTGTGCATATTTTCAGGGAATAAAAGGGAGATGAAGCATTAAAACCTGTAGTTTTGGAAAAAAGTGATATTTTGCAATTCATTAATTTATTTATATTTGTTTTTGAAGTTGCATCTGTGTTGAATAACACACAGATTAAATAATTTCTTACATAAAAATATACATTGCTTTTTCCTGTGGTTGGAAAACTCGGAGACACAGTCTTTTTTGTCTCAGAAGCTAACACTGGCATCACACCGACTGCAGTCACAGCCCTGCAGATTCTTAGACAGGGAATGGAGAAAGTCTTGAGGGCTGAAAAAACCTCTAATTCCATGATTCAAAAAAGCTCCTAAGCATGTGCTTACGTCCATCCTTAATCAGGACAATGTTTAAGCATTTCTAGTCAAGAAAATCCTTTGCTGTTTTCTTTAAAATGCAAGAGTGTTGTTCAGCAGAATAAGGTTGATTGGAGTGGCAAGGGAGGCGCTGGTAGATAAGCTGCAGCAGGTGAAAGAATAACCAGGGAACATAACTGTGAGGATTATTAATGTACCATAAGCAACCTATTTTTGAGTTTACAGGCTCCCATTGATCTCTGGAGGAGTTTGAGCTCTAAAAATAATGTGCCTTTGGGAGCTGGGAGAGAGAGAATTGGAGCTGGCCAGAGGGAGGTCTGAGTAGATTGGAGCATCACGGGGAGATAATAGAGGGTCCACTGACTGCAAAGGGAGTTCAGGTAGCAATTATAAGCAATCAGAGGGCAGAGAGCACACCTGAGAGAAAGATAATATTATTAGCAGGTGTTAAAATAGCACTGCTTGCAAGGAGTGTGCTTTAGACAAAATTTGAGAACAGTGGGCTTGATTTTCCTCAGCACCAGAGCACTGAGGCAAGGTTTATCATCATGGAAATTTGGTTGCTCCTGGATTGGGATGGCAAGTGGCAACATTTCTGGGTGCTATAGTATCCTCTTTGCTTCTCCTGCTAATTGACTAGTCTCGTAGGTTCATGGCCTCCTGGAAGACTGTGTTTCCTTTGACTAGAGCTACTATGTCTCAGTTGTGAGTGGGAGAACTGGAGACAGCAGTTCTTTTAGTGGCTCCACTGCCTAGGGAGAGACCTGTGCCATGGGAGGGAGAAGAGGAGAGGTGCTTGCTCGGGTGGATGGGACATGATGCCAGCTGGCACCTTTCAGCCCTGGGGTCGTAAAGGTAATAAGTGATATTAATATTGATATCAGCATGAACTGGCTGTCAAAGGTTTGGGATCTGTGAGGAAACACAGGGAGGACAAAGGAGTATCTGAAGAAATGGAGCATGTGGCTAAAAGTAATCCCAGCAGTCAGATTACTTGGATTATTAGCAACACAGTAATGCAGTACATAACACCGTGTTGGCTCAGTTTTTAAACTCACTGACAATTCCACAGCAAAGCAGGGGCAAGCAGGGACCTTGCGCCTGACCCAAGAATCCGCCCAGGCCTTCCTGAGTGGAGGACAGCTTCCCTTGGGACAAACAAAGGCTCTTCCCAGACTTATGGACTGGCTGAGGCTTGAGAGCACCTCTGGAGATTGTCCAGTCCAACCCCCCGCTCAGGACAGGGTCATTCCTCAGGACCATGTCCAGCTGGGTTTTCACTGTCCCCAAGGATGGAGATTCCACAATGTCTCTGGGCAGCCTGTGCTAGTGTTTGACCACCCTGACAGTAAAAGTGGGTTTTTTTCCTATTTAGATTAAATTCCCCATAGTTTTATTTGTGCCTGTTGTATCCTGTCCTGTCACTGGGCACCACTGAGGAAAGTCTGGCTCCATCTTCTTTGTACCCTTATCACCATGATCCCTGGGGGCTTGGTGTGTGCAGCACAGGACGGCTGGTATTAGGAGCTCAGGAAATAAGAAAAGGCTAAACTACTTGGAGAAGATAAGTATGGAGCTCCCACGCAGGGCAGATGTCTCCTCCAGGATGACACCTGCAGGAAACACAGCCTTACCATTGAAGACACTGAATCTACTAGAAAAGTATAAAAAAAATATCATGTAATCCTAAAAGTCAGAGTGCTAAATTACAGCTGTCCTTCATTCCACAAACCTGCCCATGATGCATTTGGAGGCAGAACCTGACCTTGGCCTCTTTCAGCAGAATGATCAGAAAATGCTTGTGACACCGAGGACCGCGTTGTGCTGAGATGTGCCTGCTGTGCTGTCTCTGCACACCCTCGCTTCTGATCCTGCGCTTGAGCACTTGGGTTTAATCACAGCCAGCAATGTTTTATCCGCCCACCGCTTGAAAACAGTCACCTTGTGATATTCAGGAACAGGCACAGAACAGTTTGAAAGAGAAAGGAGAACACTCGAGTGAAACACACGGAGAGCGTGTGTAGCCAGGCGGTAATTACACGGGACAGGATTACACGTGCGTGTGTATCCTGGGGAGCCATCAAATGCAGCCTCAAAGTTGGATTTTTTTTTTGAGATCAGAAAGATAAGGACCTAAAATTACCTGATTGGAAGGACAGTTCAGCTGAAATGAAATAATGCATTGCCTTACTGGATCAGGCTATGAGATGATTGTGTTGTTTGACTGCTAACGGCCACAGAGCGTGTTAGTAGCGCTACGTGTGGTGTTATGACCTCTTTCCCGTGGACAATGGCAGCCCCTCACTTTTTTCCAAGGAGTTAATTACCCTTTGACTGCTTTCTTCAAAAGTCGCCAACACTTTCAAGCAGTTAATGTAAGCCATGCAGGTTTTTTTTCTGAATAGTACCTCATTTCTCCAGGGACGTGTTTCTGCTCAAAGCTAAGCAATTCCGACCTTTTGAACGTCCCTTCAGTACTTGTTCAAATATCTACAGCCTACACATGTTCGGGAGCGTAGCAAAAACTCACTTTATGTAACAAGTTGTGAAATATAGAAGGTTATCTCTTTTTTTCTCTGTCCTGTGGTTCTTTCTCTAGTTTCTGAGCATATGTTAAATGTTTGTGAGTTCAACAAAATGTACCAAAAATAGAGATATTCCTCCATCCCAAATACTTACATCTTAGGTCATTATACGTAATGCTGAGAAAGTTTGTGTCTTGAACTTTTGAAAGTTCATTGCAAAACCTGTTTTCCTCAGTACTGAGCTGTCTGATGTTAACAGCCACCACCGATATCTCTTAACTTCAAAGAGAACAAGAATAGACCCTATGCTGGGCTTCAAATTAGCTGTGACTATGCAGCAAAGAGTCACTGGGGGCAGGTCAATGGAAATTGCTCATCATTCCCCAGACAGCAGCTAAACATCCCCCCACCTCGCTTTACATAAGTAAATAAATTAACTTCAGTGGGATTTATACAAACAGCACAGAAAATACCATGCTACCATGTCTAGAATACTGTCTTCAGTGCTGGTCAGTCACGAAAATTAAAGCAGAAGTAGGAGAAGAGTGGAGTTGTGACAAAAACAGTTACAGGAACAGATACACTTCCAAAACAAGAGAGGCTGAAAATCTCTGGGACTGTTCGGTCTGGACAGGAGACAAAGAAGGAGACACACATCCAGTAAGAAGTCTAATGGGCAGAACAGAGAAAGCAGAGAGAGGATAATCAAAGCAGCTGGGAAAAAAAACAAAACCAAAAAACATATACGTATGTACCAGTAAATAGTATTTATTATTAGTATTTTATGTACCAGTAAATAGTATTTACTGGTACATAAATCAACTTAATATTTAAACTTACCAGTAAATTTACCAGCATTTACTGGTAAGTTTAAATATTAAGTTGATTTTTACCCAATTGATGCACTGGTGGCCTGGCTGCTGTGCCATACGGCAGGGTTTGCCACTGGCATCTGCAGAAGCAGCACTGGGGCTTCCACCAGGGACGAGCCCCAGGGCCCGTGTAGGGCTGGACCCTGCTCGCCTGGGGCAGGGGCAGCCCAGGAGCCCCCCACCCCTGCCAGGCAGCCAGGGCCAGCTGGGCAAGGGTCACAGCTACCCTATGCTGAGGGAAAATCTCAAGGCTTCAAAGTCCTGAGCTCGTAACAGAGCCATGAACTTTCATCAGGCAGAGATTTGGAGCGTAGGCGGAAAAAGCTAGTGGATCAGAAAGATTTGTTTCACGCCCACTCTGTATTCCCTGAGCTTGGGTGTAAACAAGTACAGTCAGTGAAAGCAAAATTGCAGGTGCGGGGAATACACTCCCCCTCACAACTCGCAGGTGCTTTTCTGCATGCTCTCAAAATACCTGTGATGCACTGATAAAGGACTAATTTCTGGTCTTGTATTTGTCGCACAGGTCTGACAAGAGAAACCGAATGGATTCCAATGAATGGAGATAATTTGAAATATTTTATATATTTGTATGAAGACTATGAATTTCCTAATGCTGCAATACTCCATAGGAAGCATCTTCTTTGTACATTTATATCAACAATTTCTTGTGGTCGATTTTGTTTAACATAAAAAAGTACTGCTGAAATGAAACAGAACACAGCAACTAGCAATGAATGTGTATATATTCAGCAATGATTTTCACCTGCGAATGGGAATAGCGTAGTTTGAAGATTGAGCAAAAGTATAATAAATACTTTTAAAAAAATCATTATTTGCAATTAATTTGTTTTATTTCCTTTTGAAAAAAATCCATATGGGCAAGAGTTTTAAAATGATTTGACAAAATGCAGAATAAATGAAGAATGTAACATCTGATTTCATGTTGTGTACTCCTGGTTATAGAACAGGAATCATGTATCAAGTGTAATAAAGGAAATTAAAATATTAAAAGGGATGGTCTTTCTGATGAGTTTAGCTAAATTCATCTTTTGTTGTAGACCTCAAATATTTCTTTTTCTTGATAATCTAAAATGCACTGGTGTTCTGATATTTGTGCATCACCCTTACTTTATACAATGAAAATACATCTGTGTTAGCTGACGTAAAACCTGCAACCTTTATTCAAAAAACCAGGTCATCCAGCCTTGATGGAACATGCTCCTGAACACAGGCTGAAGGACCACTATCCTCAAAAGCCCAGATAAAAAGGGGACACTGAAATACTGATGCTGAGCAAAAATCATATGATCACACCACCTCTTACATATGATGATTAATCCCTGACATTTGTTTTATACGGACTGTACATAAATGAAGACTCTTTGATGCAGATTCTATTTTTGGAAATGAGATCTTGTTGTTAGAGAAATTTAATACACTGTGTCTCCTTGGTCTCTCTTGTGTTATTTACTGTGAAGAGATAAGAGGAGTTGTTTTGATATAATATTATCCTATCGTTCATTGAAACTATTCTACATGTTCTGGAATGCTCTGTTTGGCTCTTGTTTATTCAATTACAATAAAGATAATTTTTCTGTTTAGAAAACAGGTTTCAAGTTGAATATTACTAACAATGACATCCATTCAATTCTTATTTGCTCTATCAGACAACACAAAAGCTAACTGGCAATATTTTTGTGTTTTAAGTTATTAAATATATTTGCATGGCTTTGTACAGGAAATTAGAAAGGAACTCTGCTCACTGCAGCTCAATTAAAAGGACATTCTTGTCTTTGTTACTTTCAATATGCAATACCGATGTTGCTTACTATCCTGCTCCATCCTTACATGCTTCTGGCTGATTTCCCTTAATGCCTTCCTTGGAGGTGAACGTCCCTGAAAGGCAGGTTGAAATGGAAGTGTCAAGCGGCAGAAAGCATCAGGAGCACCTTTCATTTACGTACTGATAAGATTAACGCATCTATTCAATTGAAAATGAACAATTTTCCCCCATGCTGCATTATCAGTCCTTGGTATTGGGCTGCGTTGTTCCTGCCAGTCTGGAAGTGATAAAAAGAGGAGAAAACACACAATCCCTTGAGCCAAAAGCGTGTTGGATCCGAGATGAGTCAGGACCTCTGCTTTTATTATTCTTTACTTACTTTAAAAATACTCATTTCAGAGAACTGCAGAAAGGTATAGCCACGTTTTTTCCCCCTCCTGTCACGGTTAGGAAACTTCACAGTGGAAATTTCAGGGGATGGGGAGAGATGGGACCACATCCCAGTCAGCACATCTGAATGTGTAAGTGAAGGAAAAAAACCCATCCCTGGCACAGATGTGTGCTGCTTTTGCCAGAATTCAACTCCTTGCTACAAAGTGGAGGGGTACCGCCAGTGGCTGTCGAAACAGCTTAATGGTTGGGAGGGGCTAGGCAGAGGCCAAGAATATTTTTTCTCAGCTTCATTTTTAATGAAATTCCTAAACATACAGGATTTTAAACCGTCTCAAGGCTGACAGCTATGGGGCGTGGGGGTCGGTGAGGACCCTGGGTTAGGTCTTAGCACTACAAGGAATCTTTATTAAAGCATGAAATTGTCAACAAAGTACTAGAAGAAAAGGAGGCTATGAAGGATGTCTGTGTCTCAGCTAGTAAACTGTTAACAACTGGTCTGAACCATCACCTGCTGGTGATGTTACTTTTCATCAAAGTCTAATGAAAGGGTCTGACTGTAGGGCGTACACAGGCCAAGGAAAGATGCCCCAAGCAACTCTGCAGTCTGTTACTTCTGGCATGGAAAATTTTGCCCCCCAAATGTTACATTTTGGCAGAAATTTAGGGAAAGATTGAGGTCTTACAATGAAAGATGAGCACAGAAATACATACTAACAACCATGCTAAAATCATGCCTATTTCACGTGGTTATGTGTCAGTCTCTGACAGTATGGGCCAAACTTGCTAACAGCTATATATTAACACCTCACTAATGAGGTGATACATGACCACCTGTCGGCAGTGAAGCCAGAAGAACGGTTACAGCAAAATAAATAGTTATCATAACTAAACCGCAGAGAGATAAACTCCCTCCGCCCCACAACCCCTAACCTGCTTAATGAGGAACCCACGAAATAGAGCAAAACAGCTGGATTTCAATGTCATCCCTACCCTCTGGTCTCCGCGTGGTGCTGGCATGACAGTAAATCAGAGGGACGGTAATGCCCTGGTGTCACGGAGCTCCCTGCATGTAAAGCGGAGAAGGAGTTTCCTTTATTAACTCCCTACACAGCTCTCTGCAGGGCCTTTTTTTTTCTTTTTTAGTGCCGATGCTGAAAGAGAGACTTCTTTAATCTAACTGAACGTATTTTTCTGAGAAACTGCTCAAAAATGTGGTGGAGATGTGTTCCGTCGGAAAACCAGAAGTAGCTACTGCGCTGCGCCTCTGGCAAAAGGTTTAGTCTAATGAGACCCTGGCACATTTGGGGAGAGACTTTTAATCATCAGTCAGTGAAGAAAAACATGCACTGATGATTTCTCTGGTCATATGCACAGAAAAATCCAAACATGTTTAACTTAGAGGTAAAGATAAAAGTAGAGGTAAAATAATAATTATTGCTACCTGAAAACTTCTGCTGAGTTTGAATGTATTTCAGTTGATGACTCTGGTTTAATCACTTTCAATTAAAAGATTATAATGTTTCTGCATTTCTAAGACAAATACTGCTACTTGCCTTAAAACTCTGGAGGCTTGGCTTTATGCATAACTTGAATTATAGATCTAAGCAGGCAGGTTTGCATTTTCTCTGATGGTGTAAGCTATTATTTTTAGTAATAAAAGGAAGGCCCCACTGTACTACTTTACTTACTGTACCAGGAAAACATCTGCAGTTATGTGCAACTCTGTTTATGGAAGTGAATTCCCAAAATCAAAGTCTTGAGATGCAGTTCGTTGAGTTCAGTGGCATCTTACCAGGACTGTGCTCAGTGCAATCACAAGGGTGATAAAGATGGCCCTTTTATTTATCTCTTGTCCCATGCTGTCTGTAAATTATTTATGGGAAGATGTTACAAAAAAATGTCACTTTGTCCATTTTGTATTGTAAAAAATTGATATTGAGAGAAGAGAATCAGGGAAGGCTGTCCAAGGAAAATAGTTGTATTTTTCTTGGTAATACCTTTAGGGCCAAAATATTGAAACAATTACCTTCTGCCCTCATGACTAATCCTGGTTTCTGTAATGTGTGTGCATTTAATTTGAATGAGTTTTTGCTTTGTAAGTGAAGGAGATTAAGCAATGTGCTTGGCAAAAAAATCCTGATTTTGGTGTATGAGCTGCCTAGTACTATTGGTGCATGAGTAATTACAAAGGAAACCCCCCCTAAAGCCACTTTTTCAGCTGTCAAAAAGCGCTGCAGCTTTGCTCCTTACTTCATGACCCAAGATAAAATGTTGTCTAGACACAAAAAACTAAGGGTTGGAGATAAGATCAGTCAAACTTGGTAAAATCCAGTTTTTCCCATATCTTTGGAAGGAGTCTAAAGCCATTTATAAAATAAACATATACGTTCATATGTTATACTCACTTGCCTCTACTTTACTTTGCAGTAACTATGAAATGGATGTTTTCAAAGATATCCTAGAGAAACCTGGTGACTAATTGTAAGTGCAATATCAAAGTGACAATGTTCTGGCCCTGATACCAGCTGTGGGTTTCATATGCACCAGTGGTTGGTAAAGCTTGTCATTTAACTAATTCAATTTGATTTTGTCTGGATGTTGTACTGTGAAAAGTGACCTGATCCTTTGCTGTATTTTTAATGAAACTGGAATTTCATTTGCCTTTCTTACAGATGCTGCATTCTTAGTAAATATTTTTTACAGGTACTGCAATAGTTTCTATTAAGAGTATCCTTCATCTAATACAGTAGTTCTTCATCTTCATCTAATACTTACGACTCTCCTAGCTGATGATTTTCAGGGTCAGAATGGGTCTAACAGATCTCCTATCAGGAGACTGATAATCCAAGCCCTGGCCTGAGCAGAAACGCAGAAGTCAGCGTGTAGGTGAACTGGACATTGTAATGGTGCAGCATGCAGTGTCTTCTGTCCTTCTTAGAACAGAGGTGTTCGCCATGTTGTGGCAAGTTTAGATGCAAGGGACAGGATTCACGCACCTGCTTGGACACGAGGAGGATCCGTAAGAGTAGATGGACAGTAGTACGGGGAAAGAACGCAAGGGGTGGACTTGTAGAGACTGAGGTGGGGAAGGCAGGGATGAGGGGAAGCAGAGGGCATAGGTGTAGGTTTCTGCTTTGAGAAACAAGTCAGGGAGCAAGAGTGATTTCAAGGATATGAAGGTCACTGCTGCCATGCCACTTCCTTCCTCCTGCCCAAATTCTCTAACCGGTGTCCAGCAGGGACACCGGAGCAGGTCCAGCAGGCTGCAGGAAGGTAGGTGCTGGGCTGACACATGACAGATGAATCCTTAGAGGAAGGCCAAAGACTTGAGGAGACATCTCAAGACCCTTTGAATCCTCACTGTTGCTGAACTCAGGAAAACCACCTTGCTCCTTGCTCCCCACCAGCAGTCCTGGTGTGTTCTGAGGTGCTGATTTGGAGATGTGGAGGGAGTGATGGAAGAAGCTGAGGGGGTCGAATAATTAGGGCTCTATTTTTCAGTGTGTCTGGTTGCTGTTACAGTTGCTGCCAAGACTGGCCCTGGCCTGGTGACTGTATCTAGAATTAGGAGGGTCAGGACAATATCTGAATTTGTGCTTTCCTACAGAAATTAGGAAAGGAGTACAAATTCTTAACTGTCTTACTGCACAGTCAAGTAGCAAATGCACACATGAAAAAGTCAAATAAAGCATTCTGCCCTGTGAAACACACAGTGTACTCGTCCTCTCTCTTTCCATGACAGCCATGTGTCACCGGAGCCGGGGTATGGTTTACCAGCCCTCTGGCTTTCATAATGTTCTCGGCGCTTCTCGCATACTTCCTGCATGCACATCCGTGCGCTCATCCTCCATTTTTATTGCTGAAGGTTAGTGAGGATAAATGAAAGCCTCCAATGCCACTTTCTATGGCCAGTTTAGATCTCCCAGATAATCTCCCGTGAGGTCACCCACCTCTTCTAAATGTCATGCACGCATGTGATCTGAAAGTCTTCACAGGCTGTCCTCACGCCTGAATGACATCCCAGTGACTCAGGCACTAATGTCTCCGAATGAGGCCATGTCTTAATTCCCTGCTTTGACTCTTTCTCCAATAAAATCCCGCTGACCATCCTTGCACTGAGAGCTACCAAATGGGGTAGCGCGAGGGGGGAGAGCTTTGAGGAGATTGGGAAAATGACACTGAACGGCACCACATGGCTGAGAAAATTCAGCCAGCATCAAATTCACATAGTCATTGTGGCACAAATGGGCCATCTGGGCTCTTCCCTGGCCCTTGAGAAGGGAGGAACATGCTCTGCCTACGCTGCGTGTCCAGCAAGGCAAGAGAAAGCTGCATGTGCTACAGCCGTGTTGCTGACCCAAACCCAACGTCCGGGTCATCTGCTGGTGCCGTAGGACACCATGCCATCCACATCACTGAAGCTACGCTGGCTTGCACCAGCAGCCACTTTTGCCTGCAGCCTCAGAGAATCAGTGGGAGGGAGAGAGACTTGGAAGAGCATAGGCTTCAAGGGAGGAAAAAAGACGAACATCATCCTTTACCCTGTGGGAAGGCAAACTTTGCTTCCTGGATTGATATTTCGTGTATAAAGCCCATGGCTCACCGGCGGTCGCCTGGAGCAGGGCCTCAGCAGACCGTGGGCTCTGGAGGAGCCTGGGGAAGAACGTGATTCAGAAAGGCATGAGGCTGGACTGCAACCTCCCAAAGCCCGTCCCACTAGCATGGCAGCAGGGATGGAGGACAGGGTCCTCCTCTTCCGTCCCCTTCCTTCTAGCAGAGTCAGGCTCTGCTACCCTGGTCTCTCCCATGGTTGCCCCCATCCAGCCTGCTCGGCTGGGGCTTCCTGCCCTTCTGTGCCACAGGGAGCTCCTCACAACCATGGGGAAACAGCCTGGCTGCCCAGGATTTCTAGTCCTTCCCCACAAAGCAGGGATTATCTCAGCCCTCCGAGAGCTTCTTCAGTTTGTCTGTGTTTTCCACTGCAAAGTCATTCTGGTCTGCTTGAGCAGCAAGTGAACCAGCACATCAGGGAAGTGATTTTGTATTGCAGGATGGCATGGTTATTTCAGGAATGGCACGTGCATGTTGATGTGGCAGCATCATTCCTCCAAAATGTGCCTCGTTGTGTCCCAGCATTCACATTGGTGTTGCATTGCCCAGCAAAACCTTACCAAGAGCAGCTTCCAACTCTGCAAAGGGGTCTCTCTCCTGCACCCATATTGACTTGATGTGGAACAGGATGAATCTGACAGAAGAACATGGCAGTTGTTAGATTCTTGATTATTGATTTTTTTTGGTTTACTGATATTTTACATGCCTTGATCCTTGTCTTCAGGGAAAAACAACCGAAGGAAAGGCATGTACAGAAATGCAAATTCCTAACATCCTAATATCCAGAAAGAGAACTATTTGTACTCTTCAAATTTCAAATAAGATAGAAAACTACACACTTTTTTATCTTCATGTGAGGCAGGGGGAAAAAAGAGAAAGAAAAAATAACACTGACGTCAGAGGTGGTGGAGTTCATTTCCGTACTACTCCAGTCAGTTGTCAAAAATGTGTTCTTTACGGATTGATCTCAGCAGAAATGCTCAAGTTGTGACATCCCCGGGGAGCAGCTTTTTAAACGGCAGTGATGTTGGGCAATGACCTTCCAGCGGCTTCTCCTGTGAAGAGAGGCTGTGCTTTCAGCCAGACACTTTGCATGCCCTTTGTCCTGTACATTTTCAGCTTGTTGACATGCTCAGTAAATTTTCCAAACAGAGCAATTATGGTGTCTCCAAAAGCATCACACACCAGCATGCATCTCAAGCTTTTTCCTATTTAAGGCTTCTGTTTTTTGGCAAAGCATCTCTATTTAGAAAATAGCTTGTGTGAATCACCAAGGCCTGATAAGACACACGCCTCATAGTTCAGAGGACTTTGTTATTGAAGGCTTGTCATGAGCAGAAGATCCTAGATTCAAAACACTCTCTAATCCATCTCCTTGCCTCCAAGCTCGAGCAGCTATACTTACCTAATTCCAGGCAGATTTGTAAAGAATATATTCTTTACAGCATATTTTAAAGATCCATCCATGATGGCAATCCTACACCTCCCTAGGCAACCTATCCTAGCATTTTGTTATCTTTACTGTTAGAAAGTGCTTCCTAATTAAAAGCTGATATTATTGGCCTGCGTAAATGTAATCTATATGTGTGATATTACATATGATGCCTGTGCAGGAAACATACAACACTGAGTAGAGCAATCAGATTAGAAAATTATGTCAATTGTATAAATTTCTGTTCTAGGGTTGAGAAAGCAAACCTTATATTTCCCAAGGTATGACTAACCTGCATGCAAGGAGCAATTAAGTGAGGGCCTTGGTCTCTTGTGATTCTTCTAGGTCAGATGAAAAAAATTACGTGTCTTAAAAGAAAGTAAGCTGGTTCTTGCTGAACCCCATCAAGAGCTAAGGAATCCCACTCAGGAGAAAAACTGGTAGCTCCCAGTCATGTGAAGCTTCACCTTCTCTAATGCCTGTACCGACCAAAACCAAAACAAGGTAGAAAAGGAAGAGGAGAAATGACTAAAAGTTTAAAAGGCAAACCCCAAACCACTGCACAAGGCAGACAGTGTAGCATAGCACACAGTTTATTGCCTTCACAGGCAAGTAGATCAGATGAGTATGCAGGCAATTGGTATTATTAGGAATTATGTAACTCAAATGAGAAGAGTCAGCATGAGAAGACTCAGTGCACCAAATTTGATAACAGCTTCCCCAGAAATTCTTTTGGCTGGGATTTTTGGTCACGATGAAATGAAAGGTAGGTATAAGAAATAACTGCCAGAGAGTATTTCTTGCCTGAGTAATCTTAGGAAGTTGAGATAAGGCCAGTAGATAAGATGAGTTGAAGCTTTTCTGGAGCTACAGGTTACTACATGTAGTTGCATAGTGGATGTAGAAGGGCTACAAGAGTTCTGGGAAACTTGGACTTTTTTTTCTTAATTCAAAATTTCACCACTAAGAACAACCCCGAGAAAATCCATCCAGATTTATTGTATGAAAAAGTAATTCTAACTTCCTGGCAGACCATTATCATCCAACCCATCAACTCCATCCGAAGGAATAAGCGGACTGAAGGCATCCATTTTGCACAGCTTTTAAAAATAACGTGCTGAAATGGGCCAAGAGGAGAAGAACTTTCCTCCTCCATCCTTACACATAAGTCCCATAGTGATGCCTGCTTTTATGGCAGCACAGGCTTGTACAGGAAGCCAACGTTGAATAGTTTAAGGTTGAATAGCTTGGCTCCCCTTGGAGCTAGCATCTGTGACCTTTAGAGGACTGTGCAAACCAGAAGCTGGCAAATATTTGTTTCTAAGAGAAACCCAAACAATTAAAAGCAACAAGATTTATTGACTGCAGTGACTTACAGCAGTAGCCTCACGGGAGGGCAGTTGCCAGCTGCCTGAAGGGACCCTGGGCTCTAACTGCTCTTTCTGCCTTTGAAAATGTCCTGAACACTTTCATTCCTGATGTCTTAGCAATGCCTATTTATTCTCTCCATTCGTCTGTTTGTAGCTGAGAATTTCAATGTATGGGAAACCAGAAGTGGCCTACAGCAACTTAAATTCCCTGCAGTACCTCTTTGCTGGAGGTTGTGATAATGTGTTGTAATTCTGGAAGCTGTGAAAACGTGGTATTTTCTCCTGCAACTCTTTTCTGGAAATGAGAGGAGGATCAGGAGAAGGCCCTAGCTGCCTAGCTGCGGGAAAAAAAAAATAAAAAAATCGACCTTTATAGCATTTAATGAAAACACTTCCAGAGAGTGAGGCAGTACGAAACAATCCTGCAAGCCTATCTGCTTCTGAAGTAACCCAAGTGAAATCAGCGGTAGCGACAGCAAGGGCAGCCATGAAGCGCTGGTGGCTGAAGACTCTGCTCCCCGACGTGTCGGTGAAGGCTGCAGCATGGGAGCGTCTGAGCAGAGAGTATTGCTGCCCTTCCCTAGCCTTGCTCACGAGGGCCTGCTCACCCCATACGGACTGCTGAGGTGATGTCTACCCATCAGGGGTGAACATGTTAAAAATAACATGCTGTACGTAGAAACTCATCAGGCTTTCTTCTGTAGCAGATGAGGGACTCAAATGTAAAGGGTCTTATCTTTAATACAACCTTTAGTCCAACAGGACCATTAGGAGCCAAATATACCCTGCATATCAGGTGAGAAAGCTGGCATGTAAAGCTGAAAAACTAAGCTAAGACAGATAACTTGGCCCCTAAAACTTCTCTGTGCTAAGAACGCTGAATTTCTGCTTGTACCAGAATTGATGGCAAAATTCCTATTGGCTTCAAAGGAATCAAAACCAGCCCCTATTTCCAAACAACTCTGTAAACTTTGAACTGGAAAGTACTTATTGGATCACAAAGCTCATTTGAAGAAAACTGAAAAACATAACCCCCTGCAGAAGATCTGACAGACTTTTAACAGCTCTTCTCTTTTGTCAAAGGCAAATAAACATGCTTGGAGAAAAATGGACAAGTGATTTGTATGGGGATTGCTTTCATTTTCTTTTTATTATTTCTACTTATAGCCTCTTAACTGTAGTCAGGAGTAACAGAAATATTAGGGTGTGCAGTTTGTTTGCCTAGATTGCTTGTTATTTTACACATACAGCTGGTGGGTGTCAGAAGTAGAGTGGATACGGCTATTTCAAAGCACCTCCTGAATTTGGGTGTTTTCTTCTCAAGGGAGTGTAATCATCCAGCCCCGGAAATGATGTTCGGGTGCTGATGTTGGAAGGCATGGGAGAATATACTTAATGCAATCTATCTTTTTAAAAGCTTTGGCTTATGTAGTTTAATTGCAGTGCTATACTAGCAGCACACAGTAGTTCCCTGCTTAGTGATGGGCTGGAAGTCTGCCTCAGGCGCAGTTTGTGAAGCTAATGTATTGACTTTTTTTTACCAGGGCCGCAGGCACATTCATATGTTACTGTGAGCTAAATGAAGGTGTAGTCACAGAGATTATCTACTCCTCTACATATATAAGCCTACTTACCTTTTGAAATCAGCTTTCCTCTGACCAGATTTGTCATTTCCATAGTGCAAATTAAGGAAGTTTTCTTGTGGTAACTTGCTTGTTGGACCATAGCTCAGTGAAGAGGAAGACTAGAAGAAGCCAAAAGGTAGTGAAACCACGGCTGTACATGGTCGAGATGGTCAATGTTGGCCTAAACGACTGTATTGCTGTCATTGCATGACCTCCAGAAAGTACTAGTAATGTTGTTACTTGTAAGTTTTACGAATGTGAAGCACGTACATTTATTTTTAATCTCCTCTCCCTTTCAATGGTAGGATATCAAATTTACACCAGTGTATGGTAGCTCTATTTAACCACATTTCTCATTCAACTCCAGCTCCCATTCACATCCTTCCCCTTTGACGTGACTGCTGTCAGGATCAGAGGAGGTTCCTACACATCAGTGCTGCCTCCGTGAATGGTGGAGGAGGATGCAACTGGGCTAGTTTTGTGTGTGTGAGGACTCTAGATTTTCTGGAAGGAGCATGGCACCCTGATGAAGCATCTTCCCCACCCTTATTCTGAGAAAGCACTATCTCTTCACTGCAGGAGGCCATGTGCTTACCCCAGGTGCACAGCTTGGGGCCTCAGCAAGGCTGGAGCAGCCCATCCAAGGAGTGCTGACTTCTAATGTCGGACAAATCCCATGGTTCTGCTGAGATACACCTAGTGCCCTGGCGAGATGGGCCATCTGGGAGACAAATAGACAGGTAAGTCTTTGTAGTACTGGGAAGGAGGTTTGCTCTTAGACATTTCAAACTTCATGCTCCCCCCAAAGGTTTTCACAGGTTTCAGGTCCATCTGCCCTATGCTTTTCTCTTTACCTGTCTACAATTTCTTTTCTTTGGTGTGACAGAAGAGGTAAGATACAGTGATAACTTTTCCACTTCAGGCAAAATCCAAAGGGCCCCTGAAAACTCTGCCATTGTACCAAGGAAAAGATGTTGCACTGTCATGCCAGGTGTGTACTTCTGGGGTGCAGAGAATGGGCTACCTGAGTTCACTCACTTCCAGAGTCACTTATGTCAATCCTTGATCTAGGAAGATGAGACCAAAATAAACTTGCTGAAAAAAAAAGTCAGTATCTCTACAGCCTTTCAAGCTGATTTAAATAGACTATGTGTTTTTTCTGGGCAGGCAAACCCTTGCACTTCCATGAGGAAGTCAATCTTTGCATTGCTATTGGCGCAAGAAGTCTAAAGTAGGAATTTATGAAAATGAGCTCATAGTATGTGAGTTCTTGGAGGGTGCCTTAGGGGTGAGGGATTTGGCTCACTGCTATCCACAGCTTGTATGCATGCCCAGTATGCATCCAGCTCATATCAGTGGAAGAGGGGAGACGACTGTGGTCAATGGCTTGATGTCCATATGGACACCAGTGACAAATGTTGTCCCTCAGGAGTCCATACTGGGACAAGTGCTGTTTAATATCTTCATCAATGACTTAATGAGATCGAGTGCACCCTCAGCAAATTTGCAGATGACACCAAGCTGAGTGGTGCAGTTGACACACCAAAAGGACGGGATGCCATTCAGAGGGACCTGGACAAGCTCAAGAACTGAGCCTGTGTGAACCTCATGAGGTTCAACAAGGCCAAGTGCAAGGACCTGCATGTGGGTCGGGGCAACCTCTGCTATCAATACAGGCTGGGGGTGAAGGGATTGAGACCAGCCCTGCCGAGAAGGACTTGGGGGTACTGGTGGATAAAAAGCTGGACATGATCTGGCAATGTGTACTTGCAGCCCAGAAGGCCAGCCGTATCCTGGGCTGCACCAAAAGCAGCGTGGCCAGCAGGATGAGGGAGGGGATTCTGCCCCTCTGCTCCGCTCTGGTGAGACCCCACTTGGAGTCCTACATCCAGCTCTGGAGCCCTCAACACAAGAAGGATGTGGAGCTGTTAAAGCGGGTCTAGAGGAGGGCCAAAAAATATCTGAGGGCTGGAACACCTCTTCTATGAGGAAAAGCTGAGAGTTGGGGCTGTTCAGCCTGGAGAAGAGAAGGCTGCGGGGAAACCTTTTAGTACTTGAAGGGGGCCTATAGGAAAGCTGAGGAAAATATTTTCAGCAGGACCTGCTGCAATAGGACAAGGAGTCATGGTTTTAAACTAAGGGAGAGTAGGTTTAGACTAGATACAAGGAAGAAATTTTTTACCATGAGGCTGGTGAAACACTGGAACTGGCTGCCCAGAGAGGTGGTGGAGGCCTCATCCCTGGAAACATTCAAGCCCAGGGTGGATGGGGCTCTCAGCACCCTGATCGAGTTGAAGATGTCCCTGCTCACTGCAGGGGGGTTGGGCTAGATGGAGTCTAAATGTCCCTTCCAACCCAAAGCCTTCTATGATTCTATGACTCTGTCCTGGAGAAGAAAACTTGACATATGCAGTCCAGTTCCTACAGACCTTAGAAATTTCCTCCAGGAGTGGAATTTAGAGACTGTATCTAGTGTGAAGGAAATGTCTCTCTCCCTGTTTGGTGAGTAGGGCCACCAGTACCTTATGCCACTCTGGACTGGCTCTGAGCTCAGCTTGACAACTGGTCGGTGAGGCTTGCTAATTACACACCATTCAGTAGCTCATGAAGATTAGGAGGGTCAATATAACACCTCCCATTAATGCCTTTGCCACATTCCAGCATGGCTTTATTTAGTCAGAAGTCATTGAGACAAAAAGCTCTCTACAAACGTATTGGTTTGCTGTCCATCATCCATCCTTCAGCATGTGCAGTTCACGCCAGCTGCACTCCACCCAGTGCGAGGGCTTGGATGCTCTCCCTTATCTGTCGCTCCCACTCCCAAACCTGAGGGCTTGTGAGCAAATTAAATAGGATTGGCAGGTGCAGGTGTAATCCTTTCAGTCCCAGGGGTAAGCCTGAGAGCTGAAGATCATGGCAGGACAGAGGCCGGAGTCACTAGGTAGTGTGCCGCTGCTGCTAGCAACGATGACGATGACATAGTGTACAGATTCTAGGAACACATTTAGTGATCAATTGAGTGTAGACATCAGGATCTCATTATCTCATAGAGTAACAGCGCTAACAGCAGCTGCGTACACTGTAACCTTTACTTCGCTAAGCAACAGTCTATGTCTTAGAGAGCATTTGCTTGAATGTGAATTAGGGACTGGAAGAGGGTGGAAGGGGTGAATTCTAACCAGCTTATGTGAAAATCATCTTGATTTCAGAGAGACCTCTGCAGTCTGCAGCAAATGCCGTGAAGGCTCTTAGCTTCACTTCATCTGTATGGTGTCCTAATAGAGGAAAACATTGTTTGTGTTTTCGACTCTGTGGTCCCAGAGCACTGGTTGGTCCTTGCATTTCTCTCCCTGTAAAAACAAATCCCAGTTCTGATTACAAGTAAATCCATTGCAATATGGGGAGCCAGTCTCCATTTTCTTGTCGTTTTCTCACACCTGAGTTGTGGATCCAGTTCTACTGGTTTTGTACTGGGTATATGTATCACTAGGAGCACAGAAACCACATCAGGGTGGACTGGGCTCTCTGCTGGACTGGCTGCCCAGGGGGGAAGCAAGGGCTTGATGCAGAGTGTCTTGGTGCCCCGGGGCCATCGCTGGAGGGGATGGACCCCAAGCAGCACCTGAAAACTGCCCTCCACTGTGAAGTGCTGTGAAGGCCGTTAGTACACCTGGTCTGGAATGGGCTCCTTAAAATACACATTCACCTTCTTTATCTTGCAGCTGCATTGCGTGACTCCTCCCACTGCGGCTGTGCTGAACTGGGAACCCAGATTAAAAACTTTCCCAGCTTGTTTCTCATTCACCGGGGAAGCTCACGTCTAACCCACTGGGAGAGCAATAGAAGCCACAATGACGTGTCTTCACGGGAGGTGAACGAAAGGGAACCTGAGAAAAAGGGAGAGGCAGCAAATAAGGCACTGGCTGATTGACAGGCTGTTACTTCATGTCGCTTTCACAGCTTGACACAGGATGCTTTCTCACGTCAGTGCAGTTAGTGCTAGCGTAACCCAGCGGGCGCATGGCACCCCCAGCCTGGCTGTGCCAACGGCATTCCCTCCTTTCCTTCTTTTTTCCCACATAAACCTCAGAAAACTGCCATGCAGCCATGGCTTAGGAGACCTGGCCTTGCAGCAGGCTTTGGCTGGGGTCCCTGTGCTGACTCCTGATCACACTGAACCCCATCTTCTCCCCAGTGGCAGACGGAGGCTTGCAGTCAGCCCGAGTTTCTTGCCAGCATCGTGCCTAGACGCAGACCCCTCCTGGGTGCACGTGGATGGGTACTGCACGCCAAGGGCTTGCAGGCTCCTCGGACAGGCCAGGGATGCACTGACCTGCACTGATTTCCTGCTCCCCCGCCCACGGAGGGCAGAGTGTCCTGTGGGCAGCTCCGTCTCCTTCACACACAGACCGTGCCATGCGTGTCCCCAGCCTCCCCCCACCAAAATGGAAACCTCACGGCCTCAGCCCACCTCTTCCAAGGCAGTAACTTTCTCCTGCACTTTTATATGCGGACATGATCTCACCATACGTTGCTTTTAGCTGCAAGAAAATTTCTCCTTCTTACTCTTTTGTTCTTAAAGACCACTTTCCCAGGCTGAACATCCCTTGCTTTAAAGAGATGGGATGACCCAAATACTGTTGTGAGTGATTGTTCAAGGATGAAGTACAGACTCCAGTCCAGTGATTTTTACAATACGACTTAAATCAGTATGATCTTTGTGCTTAGTAGTTTCTAGAAAAACCTACATGCTACACCATTGCTGGCACATTCATCATTTGGCTCACTTTGCTACATGTGTTCATGCAGTACCGTATCAAGCATCTGAAGCATTTGCTCTGCTGTCCTCTGGACTGCACTGATTTCTTCTGCAACAAAGTGCAACTTGGAAATCCTCCGCTGTGGGGTTTTGCAATGAATATGTTTCAGTACGCCACCTGTTACTAATAAGGGTAATTTTACTTGTACAACTCTTTTTAGAACCTTTAATCTTAAAAAATAATTGGGAAAATTTACAATGGTAATTGAAGTGTTTATTAACTGATGGCCTACTTGCAAGATTAAACTGAACACGGCATTGCAATTCAGGCCATTTTTCAGCTTTGTATAGGAAAAAAAAGTAACTGCAAGTGTGGAAGCCAACATTTTTCCCAGAACACCTCTGAATATTCTTTTTTATTTCAGACTGCATATTGTAGTACAGCAATGATTTCAACAGAAAATATACTAAAAGCTTTAAAACTAAATCTAATTTGAAGTCTAAATGATGCATGTGATTAAAAACGTACTATCTATTCCTGGCATGTCACATATCATTGAAACACTAATGTTTCCCTAATTTTAAGCACCATCTAGTGACTCAAACATCTGATCTTCCGAATTAGAGCTGAGAAAAATAAGACCGTGGCTTGCCTGCACCCCACCTGGTGCAAGGTCTCTTCTTGAGATTCAAAAGCCAGCTGTTCAGCCACTGTCTGCTCCCTTGCTAATGGACATTAAATATTCTTCCAAAGGTGCCGAAGACCCGAGCTGCTGCCTGGAGATAATTTGTCTGATGACAAAGGGGGGGTTCCGGCGGAGTAGGCTCCCTAGTTAGACAAAGCTCACTGCCTAAAAGCTGAGCAACGAGAAACCTCATTTTGAAAATCATAATCTTTTTTTGTCACTCCAGAGCAAGGGACTGGAAAGGATTTGGCTTTATTTCAATTATCAATGAAAGAAAATAAAATCTCTGGGCAAATAAACAGCTTTGTAAGGATCATGATTCTTACCATTTCTATTAGCCGGCTTGCCATGGAGATGAAGTACGTCTGAGAGGGAATCACACAGCAAATCTGCATACAATTATAGGACCTGCTTCCCTGGCATTGGTATTAAATCAGTTCAGTTAAATCAGCGCTACCTTCTGTGGCAGCTGGCAACTGACCTCCACAGACTGCAGCCCGCGCGCAGAACTCGTCTGGGGAGCAAGTGGTGCGCAGCCGGTTAGAACTCTGCATCCCTCGGGCACGGGCACGGGGGTCGAGGCCGAGCCTTGTCGGGCCTCTCTGAGGCGGCCGCGCCTGCGGTCGGTGCGGTGCTGGTGCGTCACTCGGGCCAACAAAACCGGTGCATGGCTGGGTGGTGTCTGGCCTGGCCGTGCTGAGGGAGAGGAAAAAGCCTTGGCCTGGGAGTGCATCAGCTGATGGGGGGGAGCGTGTTTTGGCTGCTGCTGGCGAGACCCATGGTTGCCCGAGCCACATCTCCGACCCTTTTCTGGGACATCTGGATCCGAGGGAAGTAGGATTTAACTACGTGCCCTCACACCCAGCTTCTGTGGCTTACCAGCATGCACAAAGCGCCTTACCAGCACTGGGGGGCTGCTGACCGTGGCTCAGCAACAGAAGGCCAGCCCAGTTTCTGTGCGTCGGGTGGGCATCATGCGCCAGGGTCTCTGCCGGTGGTGGGTCCCCAGCTGCCTGCCCAGCCGGTGGTTCGCCTCTGCCGCGCGCTGGGTTGGGGCACTACGTCTGCTGGGGAGGCCGCACAGTGAGGGAGCCTGGGGGGCCTGACCTGGGCTGCGGAAACCTCTCTGCTGCTGTATTTATGGGTTTCCCCCCACTCCTCTCCGAGCATCAGCTCCTGGCTGTGTCACCTCCCAGACCCCCGACTGAGAGCAATCATGGCAGCACAGGCAAAGGGCTCATGGAGGACAAGGACTGCTGGCAAAGAAGATGTGGTGCCAGGACTTGCTTATGCCAGAACTGTAGCAGGAATGCTCCTCGAGCTCAATTCCGTGCTGCCGACATAGCCCCCGTGCTCCCCTGCACTCACCACTCAGCCTCCTGGGGAAAGTGTGATGGCTCAGCGCCGGCTGGCTGCTTTGAAACTGTGGAGGCTGATCTGCACATCACGTTATTGAAATCTGGTACCTTATGGGGTTACACTGGGGAAAGAAGTATCTTTAGGAGTGGGAGTGTTTAAGGCCTGGTCCCTCATCACCAGCACACGACTGCCAAGGGGTGACAGAGGTTCCCACTCTCTGGTTTGTCCAAAACAGCAAAAAGCATCAAATGAGATGCTTGGACTCAACAGGACAGCTTTGCTAACAACATCTGAAATACTTTCAAGCTGTTCTAACTTGGACATAGGCAAAGCCACTGGGAAAGAGAAACAAGGCACCTCTTTCATTCTTCATCCCCACTGCCCATACGTGTCATTTTGCTAGCAAGGGGGAAGATTTTTTAGCAAGATCCTGATTTATGGCCTATAATGTCACGATGGAAAGTGGATTCAAGAAGCAAATCAATTCTCAGAGCTATACAGCAGTGAAGAATGACACTTTTGGAGAACTTCCCCACAAATAGAGCACAGTGTGTGTAGGTATCAGTCTTCTTGGGGTCACTAGAACAGTCACACAGTATGCACACTCCACACTAGGATCCAGTCAGCTCCCAATCACCCCTATGTTACAAGGGTGAGCCAGAATTGCATGACATCACACAAATAAATATAAGCAAATACAGTAAAAAGGCTTTACCTCTGGCTTCAGTAAAAGGTGAAATTTTTCAGTCCTGCAGGATCCTCCTCTGCCTGCAAGTCTGCTGGCTCTTGATGCAGCGAAATGGTCTGACATTTATCAACCCTGTCAAGGTTTGCAAGTCCTGAGTGTTTGACCTGGAAAGAAAGGTGTCAGGAGGAGATTCCTGAACACCTCCACCCAGAGTTATGCAAGGGAAAAAAAAGAAAAAAAAAAAAAAAGCAAACTTTAAGAGGTCAGAATGTGGAGCTGGCCCTGAGCTACTATTCCTGGTAGAAATTAGACCCTGAAGGGCCGGAGTGAAAATCAGGGATAATCCCTGCGTACGTGCTTCTAATTGGGACAAACTGAAAGTGAGAAAGCTGAGCGAGTCAGCCCCGGCCCATCCCACCCCCAGGGGCCTCGGGTTTGTTCCCAGCTAGTAACCAAGAACACAATTATGCAAAGCCTCCTCCTAAAAGAGATTTCGGTTTATTATGGTCGAACTGGGGGAATCTATTTTCGTCACCGCTTTGTGCAAATGTGTTACCCTTGTGATTTCCAGCCAGGTCCTTCCAAGTCAGCTGCCTTGGCTGCGGCTGTCGGTGGAAGCTGCTCCGTCTGTTCGGTCCCTGGCCCCTTCGCTTGTCTGCCTGGGACAGTTCCTGGGCAGGGGGGATGAGGGGATATGCCTGCGGCTATTCTGGTAGCTGTGAGTTATGGCGGTGTCATGTGAAGCGAAGAGCCCAGAAATGCATGTCGAAACGAACCAGTGACTAATCATGATATTTTGGTTGTCTTAGTGCCTGCCAGGCAAAGATTTATGGGCTTAGAAAATCTTCACGTAATAATCCCCGGGTGCTGATTTGCTCTTCGGCTGAAGCTTCCTGAGAGAGTGCGAAAAGAGGACGAAAAGGGGGCTACTGTCCAAGGGGTGGCGAGGTCTAAACTTACCTGAGTTTGAAACACAAGAGAGGAGAAAAGCCAGCGCTCCCTTCTCGTCTGTGTCTGCTGAGAGCCATGCGCTGGCAGCCAGAGAGGATCTATTTGATCTGCCTGCAGAGCAAGAAGGGTCGAGGGCGACGGCTGAGCAGACACAAAGTGGCATTTGTGGGGATTGTCATCTAGCTCCCTCGTCTGTCACCTGATGGCCAGCCAAGAAAGTGCTCAGCACAACCGTGGACCATTCATCCTTGCACATGCGACGGAGGAGAGAAAAGTAAGCATCCCACAGCTGATACGACATTCAGCTGTTTTTTCTATAAAGGAATGCATTGAATTCACTACAAATCTACTAACTGTCCCCCTATGCCAGGCAAGAGACTGATTTCTTCTTTTTCGGTTGGGCTTTTCTCTAACAGCTGGAGGTCTGCTGGGCATTCAAGCAATGGCTGTCGAGCAGGGCAGCTGTTTCAGTATCTAATCGCATTTTAGCTTTAGTAACTCCAGGGGAAAGCGTTGCATTGCCTACCATGAGCTACTTCCTCTCTTACTGCAAAGCGCACTGCACCACCGTGCTTGCCCAGTACCAGACCCTGAGATCAGAGGGCTTTCTGTGCGATATTTTGCTGAAAGTGAAGGAAAATGAGTTTCCTGCACACAAATCCTTGCTGGCATGCTCCAGTGACTATTTTCGAGCCATGTTCAAAAGCTACACCCGAGAGTCTAAAGCCAGTGTAATTCACCTGCAAGTTGTCTCACCCACCGGTCTCCAGCATGTCCTGGATTTCATTTACACTTCCCTGTTGCCCCTTTCCTTTGAAAGCCTGGAGGACACCTTGGAAGCTGCAAGCTACTTGCAAGTGACTGATGCTATCGGCTTGTGCAATCAGTACTTAGTTAACAATCTCGCCTTGGAAACCTGCTGCTTCTCGGCCAACGTGGCCAGGAAATTCTACCTGCCGGACGCCTTAGCTGCAACAGAAAAATACATTGTCAATAATCTCTGGAAGCTGCTGGATTTGGATTTGTCAGGATTGCTCGAGCTGAACTTCAGGACTTTGCTAGCAGTGGTTCAATCGCCAGATCTCCCCGCGGTGAAAGAAACCTGCCTGTTAAATCTTGTGCTGCTGTGGCTGAAGCAGGATAAATCCAGGCTGGCTCACACAAATAGCCTTTTAGAGCACATAAGATACGGCCTTGTCCCGGTGGAAGAGCTGAGAAAAACCTACACCCAGTCAGAAGTGCCCCTCTCTGCAGGTATCAAGTGCTTGATCATTAAAGCCATAGGTTACCATACATCTGTTTTCAAACAGCCTGTCCTACAGGACAAGTCCACCACGCTGAGGAACCAGAAGACTAGGATCATTCTGCTGGGGGGAGGGACAGCAAGCGAGGGGCTCGTCACCGATGTGGTGGCCTTCGACGTTTACAATCACAAATGGCGAGCTCTCACGCAGGTGCGGGACAGGGTGCAGAACCACAGCGTGTGCGTGGTGGGGAACTTCCTTTATGTCTTGGGTGGGGAAATAGAAAGCGGTGCCCCAGGTGATGCTAAAACCAAAAAGATCTTATCGGTTACGAACAAGGTCCATCGTTACGACCCCAGATTTAACACGTGGACCCAGATCACGGGCATGCTGGAAAAGAGATGCCAGTTTTCTTGTTGCGTCCTAGGCAAGGATATCTTTGCCATTGGTGGAAGGGGTGAGGATGGGTCACTGCATTCGTCTGTGGAAGTCTACAACATCAGCAGGGACAGATGGACGAAGGCCAGGGAATTGCCATGCAAGATACACGGCCATGCCAGTGCCATTTGCAAGAATACTATATACATCTCTGGTGGCAAGTACTCAGACCCAGCCAACACAAGCAAGGATGTGTATTCTTTGAGCTCGCTTGAAGGGCAGTGGATGAAACAAGCCCCCATGAGCATCGCTCGTTTTGGGCATCAGATGGCAACCATCAGAGAAGCCATATTCACCTTTTTAGGATTATATGAACCATTCTCTGAAATAGAAAGATACGACCCTGATCAAAACCAATGGACTCGGTTAAGACCGCTGATCTATGATCGATTTTGCTATGGCCTGGCAGTGGTAGAGGAAACGGCTCTTCTTATCGGGGGAAAGAAATGGCAAAACTCACGGGAAGTCCCCACACAAGACGTGGTTGGCTACGACATCGACAACGACGGCTGGGAAGAGATCTGCAAAGCCCCACTGCCTTGGTGCGGGCTGCAGTGCGCGGTGCTGCAGCTCTCTGAACTGGCTGACGGGCAGGAGAGCGACGGCCAGCAGAAGCGGCCGCCGAACTGCTGATCTCGCGCTCTGAGGAACAACCAACCCAGGAGGTGACCCACCAGGGTGGGTCTGGAGAGGAGGAAGAAAACTGCAGTGGCACTGAATATGACGAGGTGGAGGGTTTGCTTTGATAAGCTGAACGCTTGGTGGAAACAGGCAAGAAAGTCTGGCTCCAGCACAGGAAAAGCTTCTGGGATTTACACAGCTGGAAGCCGATCTTGCTGAGGAAGGATGTAGCAAGTAGCACGTTTGGAGCAGATGAGCAAGAACTGTAATCCTTGACTTTTGAAGAATAATACCTAGATAGCAATTAATACGTGTTGCAAGTCAGATTTTTCAAAGGTTAAAAAAATATAATCCATCTTTTCTGTTTTCTTAATCAGAGGTAATTTTCCCAGATGGTAAGTGCTATTGATTTTTTATGCTATGGCTAAGCAAAATGAAAGTGAGCTGTACAAAGACTAGAAAATTGATGCCTACGAGAACTAATAAGAAGTGCTGCCAAGGAAAAGGTATTATTTGATATGCTACATACTAGGCAAGAATGTCTTAGATAACCAGCATGAAATCACCAGCCAGAAAGCACGGATTTTTTGATATGTTGACACAGTTATGGCCATAAGTTAAAACAGTGACTGTTTCATAGAAGCTGCTTCTCTCTGAGCGGCCTTTGTTGTAGTGTGCCTCTTGGATGCTTATTTTGCGTTATTTTAAAGACACACCCTACCGGTACAGTACATTTCTTTTGTATCCAAACCTTGTGTTAGTTCAGAAGGCCGGAGCTGAATGGGTATACTTGCTGCTAGACTCTGAGAAACACGTTACAGGAGTTGCTGTAATTAATGCCTCAGTACTTACCTTGGCAGCATACACTGCTTTATTGTACCAGGTTGTAATGGTAAAATTGTTCATAGATGCTGAGCTAGCACATGAGAGAATCCTGCAGTCAAAAAACGGTTTACTTTCACCAAAAGTATGATGGGGAGGGAGGTAACTGGAGGTTTTCTGAAGTCTTTATTCAGTGTCTACCTACACCTGAAACAGCGATAGTCTTACTTCTCTTTGGCAGAGCTCGAAGGCACAGATGACGGGGGTACTTTAAGGCACGTGTGAAATGCAGGCAAAATGGTCAGGTGCTGCAGAGTCACTTTGGTAAGGAGTAAATTGAATCTCGAGTCACAAATGTTCATTTAAAAGCTAAATTTATTGTACTTCATTTTACAGTGTTCCCTTTCTATGCTGAGAGTTAATACAATAAAAATATATATAGAAGAACATTTAATAGTCTTAAAGAAGGCAGCACAATGGATAGGACACATGTTCTTTGTCACTAGACTAGCTTAAAAAACCGTAATGTTTAATTTTCACCTTTAAAGCAATCAAGCTGACTTTACTAATGTAAAGTGCAGGCAGAATAGCTGTTGCATAGCAACAGAACTAAGTCTTCTGAACTGCCTTGGTTTTGACAAGGAATCAACTACACAATGTGCATATACATCCATCAGATATAAAGAGTTCTTTATATGAATATATTTACTTTTGGTCCAGTAAAACAAGAGCAAGAGAATCTAAATGCTTGGAACAATAGCACAATCCATTTCAAGTCAAGCATTTTTTAAGAGAAATTTACAAAAACCTCACAAATTTAGTATACAAGTCAGTACCCATGCAGTAAATAAATGTCCAGTTTATACAAACAATATTCTTCTAATGGTACAAATATTACACTGGATCCAGAGTTCTATACAAATGTTAATACATGATTTGTCATCCATATCGACTTGAATATAGGATTACTGAAAATGGGCTACAGAAAGGCCACTCTTCTGTACAATTGTGCAAAATCTGCAAAACATTTGCAATCCAAATGCAATAAAATAACAAGTTAGAAAGAGAAAGAGGGGGAGAAAAAGAAAGAGAGAAAAGGGAGCAAGAGAGAAAAAGAGAGAGGGAGAGAAAGAGAGAGGAATAAAAAGAAAGAAAGAAGGAGAGAGAAAATAAATCTATCCATTCTTTCCTTCATCCCTTCATGGATATAACTGTCAGGAAACATCAGCGCTCATAAAGTTTAAAGTACATTCACTGAGCTGTACAGGCAATAGTCTAAAGTTGGTTGAGAGTACAACTCGCTGTAAAAAGTACAGAGGCTTTTCCCTTTCACATGAGCATTATTAAATCGTGTCGTGAGTCTTAACTTACGCAGCAAAATACTGAAAAGCAGCAGAAATATTTTGTCATGCTCTGATCGCTTTTCGAAAACAAGCCCATAGAAAGTAAATATGTGATTTAAGATTTCCCTCCCACTTTCCTATTCCAGGTATGCACCTAACTCTAAGGAACTATTTCTACTCATACTCCTGGGGTTGTCTCCAGCACATTTCAAATCTCATGGAAGTTTAAAACACTTTCATGGGGTTGTGAACTCAGCAGAACCCAGAGACATCCCCTCCCCTTCAAAAACAAACCAGAGGCTTTTTATACTCCTCCGTTATTTTTCAGGTTCTGTGCTCTGCTTTGCTCCCACCACACATTTTCCCTGCATACAATACAGCCAGATTTCACAGCTCGAGAACACATGGGAGACTACTTGAAAAAAACCCTATTCATTCCTTTTCTATTGTGGGAGTTTTCAAAGCCTCTCAGATTTGGAGCATTTTGTTGGGAACCTTTTACACTGCTGCTTCTCTGGGCGAGAGAAACGCCGCTGTCAAGGACGTTCAAAGTCTACATTTTCTCTTTTGCAAAATCTGCACATTATACTGATACCTTCAGTACAAAAGCAGCATAAATGACAGTGCCATGACTAACTTTTAAAAAAATCAACCAAATGTGAGTAAGAGACAAATAACACATAATTTGGTCTCATTTAGAACACAAACCAGCATCCCTTTGCACTGACGGTAAACCTTAGCAACAGGCTTTAAAAAAGCACAAGGAAATAAGATCTAACCTTTTGATACTTAAATTCACATTAGTCATTTCTGTCTGCTGATCTTCACCCTTTTGTGTGTTTGACAAAACTGAAACACAACCACCGCATTACACTTTTTCCCTGTTATTTAAGAAAACTCCTAGAGTTTCTCATTAAATATAAAAAAAGTTTTTCTCCCACCACCAAAATAGTACCTGCACTCCAAAAATGTAATGCAATACTGGAATTCTATAATATAAAATATCATTGTAAAAGTGACCTTCGATAACAAAACCTTTAGCTTGTAGAACTTCCTGCATGAAGGTCACAGCCTTCCAAAAATGCTTTTAAATACTTTTCTTTAATAGCTAAAGATCATGTTCTTTATTTCACAGCAGGTAAACACAAGCAGAGTGTTGGTCGCATATAAAATATACAAATCCTCATGAAAGACGTAGTATCGTTGACCATTGAAGGTTTACTTCACACAGCTGAGTAACATTAAAATATAATTTACTAGAGCTCCCACATATTGATATAAAAACTACTTTATGCACTTCAGTAAAGGGCTGGAGTGTAGCAAACGGACAAAAAGAGAGGCTTCTATACATGCGTTTCAATGTAAGAGTGAGTGTGGGCTAAGGAGGCTATCAGTGCATCAACCTCAGACGAGCCATTAACGGAGTCCCTCGGGGTGCTGCTTGGATAGATGTCCATGAAGAGATCAAGGTACATTTGTTTCCAGTCTTGAAAGTCTCTAGACGTCAAAGCTGGATTATCCAGAACTTTATCTATAATGGCTACTTCTCCTTCCCTGGCCTGTGAGAGAAAAGGAACAAGCACAAGACAAGAGTCAGTGCAGGTGATGAGTCGCCGGCAAAATCAATCCTGCGTGCGGAAGGAGTGCACTGGGGGGAGCAACCGCAAGCCACAGAGCCCCTAAAAGTGGGGGGAGTACCTGACTGCTACACGAGCACTTGCAAACAGGAGCCCTTCCTATGGGGCATCGCCCATCACCCTGCGGGGAGAGGGCTTCCCTGGGCTTGCCCAGCGCCCTCGGCAGCAGTCCCTGTTCCCCCTCCTCAGCTCCTGTTCAGCTCAGGAGCAAGCCCTGTACTGTTTACTACTAGCGGTCTGCGTTTCTCGAGACAGGTTTCACACAACGAAGTGCCATCTGTTTGCTCTTCTCGATCAGCAGCGTAAGAAAGGCCGCGTGGGTGCGTGGGATGCAGGCAGATGGCCTCCCGCCCGCCAGCACAGCGCGGCCTCTTTTACGAGGCTCATCACGGGGACATCTGAGCGCTGCATTGCAAAGCCTTGTGCAAGGACTCCCATCTCAGCGATAACTCATCTCCATTAAAGATCCAGTGTACGCAACGGGCTGGCTGGCTGGAACCTCCTCCTGCCACCGCAGCGGTAAAGAGGACACAGAAATGGGTAAAATCTGACATAGCTGCTGGTACCTCCTTACCCGTCATCGAGGCAGGGGATGTGGCTGTATCATAACCTCCGGCCAGTGATCAGTTTACTGAGAAACGACAGGCAGCCCGTATGGATCGGAGTAAGCCTCAGATATACCTGTAGCCGCTCGCGGTTGTTGCAAATAGTGGAAGCTGTATGCAACAGACATAAGCCTTGGAAACACAGCTGACACACAGGTTTCCAGCACCGCTCCTCTGTGCAGGAATGGTATGGCCACCAGCAATCTCCCCTCTATCCTCCTGGCCAGGTGGGTTTCACGTTCCTCGTTGCTAACTCACATTTTCCATGCCCAGACTACAAGTGTGTTAAATGTTTCTGGGGAGCATGTTAATGGGAAATATTGAGCTGTGTCAGCCCATGTTGATGGGAGAGGATCAGAACGGTCAGAGATGTCACCCATAAGCAGTAAGCTGAAAGGTATTTTTCATGCTTTGCAAACAGCAGCTAATTAACACTATCTACTAGCATATTCATTTTCAGAAACGGAGACACGAGCCAAGACTGACCCATGGAGATTAAACCATGGGAACTCCTGATTACTGCATCTCTGCTTGAACTACCATAACCTGCTTCTCGCAGGCTGTGGCTGGTACCCACACCTCCGCACTACCAGCCGGGTGGCTCCTATGTGCTGGCAGGAGAATGGTTTTGTGTCATGTCACTGGAAAGAGAGCAGAGGGGTCTTTCGCTAAGGACTTAGATGATGGAACAGAGCCTACGGACAACTAGAGCTAGAAGCAACTTGGAGGGCTGTCTTAGGCTACTATTAATCTGGAAAGGTTCAAGGAGAACAACAACTCCAACAGGCCAGTGCAATTGGCTTCACTCAAGAAGGAGAAATCAAGGGCACTGATAAAAAGAAAGAATGACTGATTAGGTAACAGCTGTTAGCTACCGGTAGCTATGACTACCAGTAGTATGGCAGAGGTGGAGCTGGGAGCTATAATGGAGCTAGAAAATCGTCATGAGTTACCATGATGCCATTGCAAAACAAGCACATGTCCCTCTGCACTGTTGCTCTACACACGAAATGGCAATTATCTGCCTGTGGTACTTGCTGCCATTGTGTTTTCAATTATTTGTGTCATGTACTAATCAAGGTCCAAACAAGAATGGCAACAGGTTTGGAAAATATGGCTCACGGACAGAGAGTGAACAAATCGTGTTTGCTTGGTCCAAAAGAAAGAAATCCCACAGAAGCACAAAAATGGGCATCTGCCGGGGCAAGGGGATGCGCTGGTTTTGGAATTCCCTGGAGGAAAGCAACTCCATTTGTAGGAAGTCGCTGGCGTAACGTCGTTCAGGTATCAATAAATGCTAACAAGAAAGACAAATAAGCGCAGCAGCAAACTGCTGATACTGAACTACAGTTTTGGTACGAGTGATCCCGCCAGGGTGCAAAAGCACAGAAATGGTGTGAGGCTCCTGCCACCCCACCACGTCTGACAGCACTGTGGGTTCGTTTCAGTTTCTCATGCTTGTAGAAGTCATGTGGACAGCCCGTGCATCTTGACTGTTACTGCCAGCCTCCAATCCTGTAAAGACTTCCATACCCAGATAATACTAGAACTAGTTGTTGCCTCCAGTAAGATGACACAGTGCAGAAAGTTAAGTGTGAGTAAGATTTTTTCAGGATGGGAGCCCCAAAGCGTGAAAATACTACTTAAATGCTTCTCTAGGTGCTGAAAAACTAAATTAATTAATGTTGATAAAGCCCTCTGATGAAAGCTGTTACTAAATCCACTGTACAATTATCTAGTAACTTAAAACACAGTAATTTAATATAGTTAACAGGGTGCCTGGGGAAATCCAGCATATTGTTTGCCGAATTCTCTATCAGGACAGAATTGAAACTGCTGTAACCAACAAAGAAGCTGACAGGAAGGCTAAACGAGCTGTGGTGTGTTTAGAATAACCATAACAATCTTCAAATCTATCATTACCACTATCTACCTCTTTACTCCATCTTACTGATTAAATACAATGACCCCGTCAGTTTATGCAGAAAGCAAGCACACGGTTTCCTCCTGGACAAGCTCAGCAAGCGGAAAATAATCAAGTGTTTCAAAAGGCAGCGCTCCCTTCGGAAAGGCTGGCTTTGCTTAACTTCAGACTTCCGCAACTCCAGAGTGAATGCGTTCTGGTAAATGAAAATTTTCAGGGACAAAAAAGGGCTTAAGGTCTCCTCTGATAATTCGGTGTCAAATTCTGTTAAAACTAGCTAGAGGAGGAGCAGCTGACTGAGATTTTCTCTGCGCAGCAATAAAACCTCACCCCCTCCCTTCGACGGCTCTCCCAAGGCGCATTTCCCTCCGCTCTGTGAACGGCGTTTCCCATGTCTCCCCTGCTTGTTTCGCACCCTAGGGTCAGCCCGGACTCCAGCTGCGCACGATTAAATCCCCGAATACGATACAGTCCCATCCAACCCGGGGGCAGGATTTTTCTTCCCCCTCATCTCACCTTTAAAGTGCTTTTCAGAATTCGCAGCTGGTGCAGTTTTTCATTGACTACTGGATCGCTACATCTCTTTATAAAAGATTTCTTGTACTCCAGCTTAGTGGAAATCCGATGTTCTCCTAAAGGAGACAGGCTGGCCTGCTCCAAGGCTCTGCACAAATCTTGCAAGGAGTCAGATGTTTTTTCCTCTATAACTGTAATGAGAAAAAGGAAAGAAAAAAAGAGAGGAAAAAATAAAGGAACAATGTATCATTAATGTGCTTATATGAAGATCTATCAAAAACCTTCACAAAACTTTTAACAGGTTTAACTAGACCATAAGGAGAACATTCACACCTGCCAAGCTCCAGGAAAAAAGTGCTGCGATTGTAACTGCTCCTTCTTGCTATTGCCTTCAGGAGAAAGGGAGAAAAGCTTCCAAGAATGGAAAGTCTTGACCCGCAGAGGAAGAAGAAAAAAAAGAGAAACAGTGCCAGGTGTAGCAATATTACAGTGACATACTGTCAGAAATCACATCTCTAGTATTGCAGTGAAATATGCTGGTGACTTAGTCATGACAGGGAAAGGAAGCCCTGGCAGCACCCTGCGGAGGAAGGTGATCAGGGATCGGATCCCAGCCCGCGAGCGCTGACGCGGCATTCAAGATTATGTTTATGATGGTGGCCTTGGAATGACACATCGCTTTCTTTCCCAGAAAAGTCCCCTTCTTTTTTGTCTCTTATTTTGATACTCAAGAGTGTTGTTCAATGGTCAGTGATACTATCACTTGTGGTGTTTTATGACTCTGTTATTACCTGAATTCAGCAGCAGACTACGGAGCGCGTTCATGACAGCCCACCCAGCAGCACAGCAAACCAAACCAGAGCTGTTTGCATTATATGTTTGTCTATTGATTTATCAGAGGTTTAAAAATACTTGTTCTAACTAACTAGTATTGGGAGCATTTTAAAGGAAAAAATAAAAAAGAAAAGTTTGGTTTCTCTAAAAACAAAATCAAGCAAAGGCTGGAGATGAAACATTACTCTGCTACGAGCATTTGAAATTCTTAATTTAGAAAGCACCAAAACATTTCAGCTTCCTGCACACTGTTTTGCCCAGAAGCAGCTGTCTGATGACTCCGTACAAATGGGAAGCGCCAGGATTAGTGGGGAGCTGCCGAGGAGACGGCAGGGCATCCCCGGGGGAGCGGGCAGCGGACACTTGCACACCGACATGCCGGTGCACGGGGCGGCCGGCTGCCCCTGCACGCAGCCTCCCGGCTGCCTCTCCAGCCCTCGGGACCCTGTGCCTGGGCCTGGCTTCCGCAGTGGCGCGTGTTGTCCTGGCCCGAGGTGCCTGTGCCCTCAGGATGCTTTCATGAAAGCTTTTGCAGGAAGGCTACAGCTGCTTGGTTTCAAGCATTACTTTTACCCTGCGACTGACCCTGCACCAAGACACAGCCACCACCAATGGCTGAAAGTTCAGCACATGCTAAAGTACCCATAAGCAGTGACCCTCAGTCTCCTCAGGTGTTTAGAGGGTTTTGCATTGAGCACCAACAGGGAGGCCAGGCAGTGTTCAGAAATGATGGTTCTAGCCCACCAGCAGCTACCCACGGCAACTTCCCATTCAAGCCCACACCATGCAGTACGCCAACTACTCACCTTAGGCTCAAGCAAGAACTCCACACACCCAAATCTCCACACCCTATCACAAAAAGTGTTTGCAGTCATACAGATCTTTACACAATCAAAGAATTTTGCAGTCAGCAACTAATCCAGCTATATCTTTCGTCAGTTTATTCCTTTGCCCTTTTCAGGGGGCGGCTGTTTTTAAAGCACTTGTTTTTTTTTAAAGAGATATGGAAATGAAGAAGGGTTAAAGGTTTTTTTATTGATGGAGGTGTTGCATACAGAGCTCCCAAAGTCCTGTCATCTTGTGCTCCCCTGCTCGGAGAGCTGGGTTCATCACTGTAACGGGCGGCCAGGACTTAAAGAAAAATAGAAATGAGATGCATTTCTCTTTCTTGTTGATTTCTTTCTTGTTAAAAACATCGAATGTGTTAAAGGGCAAAGCATTCAGTAGCTGAATACTTCAAGATTGGTAAAAATAGCTTGTTTTTCATGCTTTCTTAAAAAGTCCATGCAGCAACGATATCAGATGTTTGGGATCTCTCTATCAGTTGATGTTGCTGAACACTGAAGTTCACCCGTCTGACAGCTGGGGAATGGGCGTGATTTGCTAAAGGGCAAAGGGGAAAAAAAACACCTTGATCTGACAAGGGAGGATTTTACATCTATTTCTCTCTTTCTTTTTTATCCCTTGTTACGCAAGGCAAAAAAGATCTTTCCTCGGGTCTCTTCTCCCCAGCAGCATCGCCACTTTGTACCCCCAGGGAATAGGTACAGGGACAACCTGCTGAAGAAGCAGACCAGTGCTTTGACTCCACATCATCTGAATTTACTTCGCTAGGCTGATCTTCAGCCTGGACCAGCAACCGGCCACCACGTCCAGGCTTGCCACTGAAAAGCCATGGCTTCCTAACAGACCAAAGCTCTCCACGGCAGCGAAGGACAATGTCTGGGTTCAACCCCAAGGTTCAGTCCTGAGTGATGAGAGGCATTAATTAGCCTGGAAGGCAGCACGGCCCGCGCGGGTTGAGGTGTTGGGCTGGGGTCTTGGGCTGCCCTCACCCCCCGCCATGCCACCGGCCTGGTGCTCTGCGGGGCTCAGCTCTGTGGGCCAGCAGCCGCTGCTCGGGTCGCGGTGGGCAGGGGATTCCCACCCTCGCCCCGAATGGGCCTGGCTCTGGGGCCACATGGGAAGAGGCACGGGGCTGCCAGGGTGGGATGCAGGCAGGGTCAGGCAGCAGAGCACTGCCAGCACATCACCTCCACCCGGCTGGGGCTGCCTCCCCAGTGCTTGCGTCACCACCTCGGAGCAGCACGTAGAAAAGGGGACGAGATTTGCTATGAAGGAAAGAGCGGGGAAGAAAAACAGCAGGTCTCTTCCCTGAGACGTCTCGCTGCTGTCGCTGGGGCTGGGGAAGCTCAAACAGGGCACGCTGTCACCTTGTTCCACCCACGGCGGGGGAGAGGGCAGCAGGCGTCATGCTAACACATCCCAAGCCCTCAGTATTTTCCAGAGAAACACTGAAGGTGGTGGAACTGCTGCTCTCAATGGCTCTCAGTAGGCGGGAATGAGATTACACACGAATCTCCCCTCCCTCACCCTTCTGCTAAAGGCTTTGATTGATTTCCTGTAGGTGTTGGCGAAACCCTCGGCACCATAAAGCATCTGAGGCACTTGATCAGATATACAACTGAGCTTAAAACGTATTTTCTTTTTATAAATTGGTAGATTTGTATGTGAGTCATGCTATTACAGCAGGGCTGCCTCCTGAAGGAAGAATAAGGCCTCAGGTAATGCCTTATTTAAGAAGAAAACGTGGCCTAATCGGATTTGCAGATGACCTCAGAACAGCAGCCAGTGCAGCAGGTCGTTTTTCCCCCTCACTCGGCTGCTGAGTCCTGGGTTGCATCTCCCCGGTTTCTCTGAATACGCCGTGAGGTCCCTGTTTCCCCATACTGTCAAAAAGGAGGCTCTCTTCTCTGGAGCAGTCATTTTGCTCCCTGCAGCACCCAAGCCTGAACAACTCTGTAACTCTGGAGCAGAAATAAAGCTGCGCGAACTCTGCAGCACACGGGATCTAAATTCAGAACCCTATCTTCCAAATACAAGAACAAACAGGTACTAAATTTTGTAACAATGAAGCTTCTGCTGTGCCTTCCAGTAAATGCAAAGCTATTTGCATTAAATTCAGGAGATAAAGAATACATCAGTCTAGTAAATGGCATATTATTTTTCGTTATTCTGCTTTCCACAAGGAAGAGTTTCTGAACTTTCTGTACTTCGCCCTCACTTCTTAAAATGCAGAAAATATTTGTATCTACTTTTACATTTTCTCAGGAGAAAGAGATGGGGATTGGGAGCGGGTGGATGAAACTCTAAGAGGTGAGGAATGGTTTGGGCTGTTGGCATTCAGGAAAAACTGGTAGGATTTCTTACACTGTGCCATCATTTGTTGTTGAAAAGAGCATGCCCTGAGCTCCACGATGCACTAAGTGCAACCACCTCCTGGCTCTGCTGGGCCATTCTTCTTTCCATTATTTCTCTCCTATAAACCAAGATCCTAAGAGCAATAAATAAGAACATCAGGCACTTGAGTGAAAAGTGACCAGAGGGGAACAACCAACATTGGTATTCACATGGATCAAGAGATGATCGCTTTGTGTAAACTGAGGATTCAGGAAGATGGTACTGAACTAGAGCCACGCAGAAGGTCACTGTTGCAACCCAGCTGGCTAACACATTGCTCTCTGGACACGGAGAATCTCTGGGCCCACATTTCTCATAAATCTGCTCTAAATATATGGAATAACCTCTAGTAATTTTCAGCGGAGGGTCCTGCGCTTCTGTGACTCGCTTTCCCTGTAAAAGCTCAAGCCACCAGAAGCTTGCATGGTTTTCCTCTTTCAGTGAGGTACCAGAGGAACCACTGATTGCACCTGGGGCTGTGAGTGCACGTAACTGCCCATGCAAGCATAGTACAGCACCGTTCACCATAAATTTTGTCACCCGCTGTGCTGACACCCTTTTTGAGGCTTGAAGCTCTCCTTTGAGGCCCCTTTTTTACTTTGCCAGTGCCTCCTAACGCCACCCAGACTCATCTTGTTGTCTCCAGACTCCTTGTCCCGATGGCTGGACACCGCTGCCACCCTGGTGGCAGTCTCTGTTTTCCCGCTGTCCTCTTTGCTGTTTGCTACCTTCACAGCTTAGCGACGTGCTTTCCTTCGCCACGCAAATCCTCTCATGCATGCCCACTCCTCTCCTTGCAATTAGCCCTGCATTTGAACAAAATTACCACCCTATGCAAATCCCGAGAAAGCTGAGCTGCTGCAAAGTCTGCGACAGAGAGTGAACAAGGCATAAACAGACTGAAATCCCCTGGCTCCACTTAAATTTCAAATCCCATTTTCATCCCTTTTGGTGAGCTCACTTTCTGTCACAGAGGAACCAGCCCAAGCTCAGCCTTCTCAGGAACTTAAGGAGGCAATTTTGTTAGAATACATCACTAATTACGTTATTAAACAGCTGCCGTATGTCATTCCCCCCCACTACAAATCCCAAAGATTTATTTCTAATTTGAGAGTTACACCTTTCTGCATCACCTTTCGCACAGGGGAGGCATCTGCCTGAAGCCTCCCAGAGACTTTCTGCGAGCATCAGTAAATGCTCCACCAAAACAGAGCATCCCCGGCCTCTGCAAAATGGTCTCAAACTAGATAAAACAGGCCCTAATGCACTAATCTCTGGGTTGGTTTTTTTTTTTCCTTCGTTGCCTTCTTGATCCTGACACGTCTGTGCTGGCAACAGAGAAGTTTCTCTGCCACAAGCCAACTAGCAAGTGATATAATCCGAGGACCGACAAAGCGTTTTGTAACCTTCCTATGCCACAGCATGCTGGCTGTGCCATGTCTAACTAACCGGTCTACCAGCAACAGCCCGGTCCTGCAGCGGCCTCACCGGCCGGCAGCGCAGCCGACCGCAGATCCCTCGGGGAGTGGAAGCCACCTGTGGCAAGCTCTCGAGCCCCAGCTCAGGCTGCCCGCCGGCCACGGGTCCCAGCAGGCAGGCACGGGCTGGGGACGTAACGTGGCCACAGGGTCCAGCAGCCTGGCTGGGCTCAGAAACCCCGGGGGAGAGTTAGGAGAAAGACAGAAGGGATCTCCCTATATGTAAGGTGAGAAAGCAAAGGATGGAAGGCGAGTGGATGTGGGTTTCAGCTGTGCTGGAGGGGAGGAGAGAGAAGAAATCTTCCAAAGAAGTAGTTCTTGGTTTCATGTGCAAGGGCTAAATCCATCTTTGCTGCTGTTCAGGTTAATTGTTAAGAGTCCAAACTGCACAAGAGGGAGGCATATCTGAATGCTTATGATGCAAAGAAACAGGAATTACGGTCACCACGGTCACCCACTATTTGGGTGGATGGCAGTCAGACTAAGCGAGGTATTTCCTTTCTCTCCAGACTGTAAGCTAAAAGGAACAATATGGTGAAACCAAAGAAAGATAAAGTTCTACAAGGAGTTGGTGTCTGCACAGCTGTGTGCTGTGTGTGAGGTTACTGCTGCATGGGTACAAGAGGAGCCACGGTGACATGGAAAATCTGCTCCCGGCAGGAGAAGGCCCCAGGTCACATCCCTGCTGTCCGAGACGAGGAAGAGTGACGCAGTGTTGAAGCTTGGCGTGGTACAGCGGGCAGGAGGTGCAGTAAGATGCAGCTCAGGTCTACACAGAAGCTCTGGGTAACACAGAGACGATTTACCTGTTAGAGCACTAACAGAAACCTGTGTCATCTCCTACTCCACATTACGGCAAAATCAAGGTCTGACTGGGCATGGGAGTATGTCTCTGCATCTCTCTCTCTATATGTATGCATATACATACACACGTGTATATTAATGAGAGTTCCCCGTGAATGAATAAAAGTTTAAACTTAACAGAAGCTTGAGAAAAGCTGGGGGATTCTTGGGCAGCACCTGGCCTTTGCAACCCTTCTCTCTGTTACTCCTTCCCTCTGCCTGCCCTTTTCTGATTTATGTAATCCTCCATCATTTCAGGCCCCGCGTACCTCAAAGTGCAGGATTTTTCCCAAAGTCTTCAGTCAAGGAAGGGAGAAGCAGTGTTTAAAACCAAACTTTGGTCCATGTGTTTGCTGAAATGTTAGTGGTTGGAGGATCAGAGAACAAGTATTAAATCTTCATTTTATACCATGCTTTCCTCTAAAGGGGAAGTATTTTTTGGTTATCGGGACAGTTGTACACAGTTTCTGTTCTCTCCTGTTACATAAACCTCCAGACAAAAAAAGATATTCCCTAGAGAGGGTGTTCACTGAAAGCCACAATGCAATGGAGCTCCGCAATACGCCGGAGTTTTCCACCCGACGGTATGAGGCTGCCTCTCCTCTCGCTTGCCCGAGCATAAATTGGTTTCTTGAAATAAAGTCAACTGTGCAGGAAAGCGGAAAACTCATCTCCCACAGGACAGACTGCTGAAAGTATTTCAGGCATTTTCCACTACAGCCACGTTCAATCAGTAGCAGTTAGGTACCACAACCACTTTTAAAAGATCTGACCCTAGCCTTTGTAAGGCCTGAGAGACGCCAAACCTCTGCTGCGGCACCAAAGGCCTAATTCTTTTTGTGAACTATTTATGGCACTCGTGGTTTTCTTTTTGGATCAGTAGATTCCTGCAAATCCTCTGAGGTCAGCTTTCTGGTGATACTTGAATGACAAGCCGCCTACACCTTGTCACGGCCTTGTGAGCCACCACTGCCCTGCAGCTTGTGAGCTGGCTGACTGAAGCCTGTTCAACCTCCACGGGACACTTCAGCTGGTCTTACTAGAAGTCTCACGCCCACGTCAGTCATGTCTCTTCAGCTTTCTACGCAACTGGAATTGCTTATTAAAACCAGCTGGCAGTAAACTCGGTAAAATCAATCCTCAGGGTTTCTCCCAGCAGACCTGCACTGTTGTGCCGAGAGTAACATCTAGGCATTGTCAGCATCCACTTAGCAATGAAGTAGAGGTGCCAGCACAGGGGTTAATACGTTAGTGAGAAAGGAAAACAGAGACAGAGGGAACAATTTGCTGGCTCTGTTCGGGCTGCCTCTTGACAGCTCTTACACACCTCGAATGAGCACCAGGAGAAGCTCCTTGTTTGCTCCCAGCTCTGCTGTTTCATGAGGTAGTATTGGTGGGCTGTGATTTCAGAGAAGGCATAAGAATGAAGATGAAATATCTCCAAAGCTTCCCAAAGTAACAGGGAACTCTGAGCAGAGGCAGAACTTCTTGGCAGCAGCGTTATAATTGCATTCTTTCATATCTGGACACAGCACTCATTAAGTTGACTATGAAGGCATCAGTTTAACCTTCATCTGCTGAACAGAGTATAGTGACTCTTTGGGAGAATTTTAACATGATGAAATAGGATATCCTGACATTTTTCTGTGCCACACATTGATGTAAGTGCTGTTTAATTTTACCACAAGCTACCAACGTTGAAGTGAAACAAACAGAGCAATTATATTTTGATGGCACGCTTCCCCTCAGTCCCCACAGTTCAGAAACAATGAAAAACTTCTCGTATTTATGAGGTAAGCTGGGAGCTGAAGCAAACTGAGTGAACTGCTGCATGTCTGATGCTGTGACTTTTAAATAGGACGAGGAGGTCCCTAAGGATACATCTAGCAAGCAATACATGGAAGCAATTACTCCTTCAGGAAAACATTTTTCACAAACCTAAGCTGTTACAGCACATGAAGCTGTGAAAGGTTAAGTGACAATCGATACGGACCCAGCGACATTACTCACCAGTCAGAATCAAGCCACAGTCATGCCTGTGCAACAGCAGTGCCTGTCAAGGTCTATGGGCTTGACACCTGAAAGCATGCCTGAAGAGAAGGGGTGTGTATTCCTGGTGAGCAACACCCACCGAGAAGATGACCTCTGCTTCAGGCTACACCCCAAGTGTGCTTATTTGTATGAAAATGTAACACCAAGAGTGGAATTTTTGAAAGCACATGCATCACTCAGGAGCTGCAATCCTACTTTCAACATGAAAGAAACACGGCAAATTAGTGTGGGCAGGGGCCAGATTAATTTAATCGCCGGCTCAGTTACCTCTGTAATGCACTGCGATCTGTTGGGGAAGCACCTCCCCAGGCAGTTATGAAACGGGCCTGAAATACTTCTGAAAACGTTATCCCAGAAGGTGGCATATTTATTCAGATATTCAGATTTATTATTGGATTTATAATTGCACATGTTATGATAGTTGCACTGATTAGATTCCAGACTAATTAATCTGCACCCTGATTTACATGTTATTTATGTAGGGCACGACACCGCCAAATACGAAGCACCTCCTGTCAGCTGCTGAATGCCCATCACCACGGTCTGAAAGCACCGCACAGAGTTCAACGGACCTTTGAGAACAAAAGCTATTATGGTGAGGAGAGAAATGCAACAGCACGTGTTTTTTCTAGACATTACACATGTCATCGGATGTCACAATGAACTTGTGACCCATATGCCTGCAACCTTAACATAAAGCTCTCTCTCAGAACTGGCACGAGAGTCGTCACAGAAGAAAGGTCCATTCCCCATCCATTGGGCAGAATGTATTTGCACACAAAAGAAACAAGAGAAAGGAAATGAACATCAGCCCTGACAGACAACGCTTACGCAAAGGCAAAACCGAAAATTTTCTGGCTTATTTCCTTTATTAAGCCTAAAATAACACCTTCAAAAAATCCTGTCTTCGTGAATAAATCAAATGCCTTCATTAAAGAAACATTTACTGCCATTTTCTATACTTTATTTTAAGGCATACAGAAAAATATTTAACAAATGTGTATGCAATTAAATGCCGGGGACTGCTAATTACAGCCCTTCTGAATGCCTCTGCAAAACAAAGATACTCAATACAATATGTTAGAAAGGGTGGGGAAAAGCAAGAGAGGAAGCTGAAGACGATCTAATTCGTATTATCGCAGATATATGCTGGCCTTTGGCTACGAACAGCAAGTAAGCCATCAGCGTAACTCCAAACGGCAGCCAAAGGACATTTTAGAGTCACGTCTTTGCTTCTGCTTCTCTAATTCATTTCCAAAACATTTCACCTCTAACTAATTACGGAATTTAATGACAGAATGTAGAGGACTGGCTGGGGTTGCAGGCCATTCCAACAAGGCTTTAATGACATATCCTTCAGGTTGCAGGTTGCATCTTTATGTACTTAGCAGTGATTTATCAGCCCTGGCAGAGGCAGGTACTTCAAAGGCAACCTTATATAAAAAATAAATTCTGCCTTTGCCAAGTGTTGGAAAGAGCACAAAATTAAATTTAAAAATCAATTCCTACAGACAAGAGAGTCGTAAAACCTCAGTGGGTTTGTCTATTTGGCCAATAGGCAAAAATTTATGACAGTACAGTTTTGTAATCAATAACAGCAATACAGCGTATGCTTTCGATTGGAAGAAATTAAAGATGCCAAAACAACGCTGCTAAATATTTAGGCTGATTTGAGACAAGTCCCATTGAGCAGAAACACAAAACATGCATTTTGATGAGTTTCCAACTAGTTTATGTCATACTATACTTTTTATTTTTCAAAAAAGAATATTAAAACTATTGTAAGCTTTGTCACCTGCTGTAAGGCAGAATGATGTAATTTTATTCACTGCACATTTCTTGTTTGTGAGGCAAAAAAGCATAATTTACTTCTTTATAAAAGGGAAGTATATATAACTATATATATATATAATTTTATTGGTATTAACAGAATGCAATACCATACATTGAGCAAACAGAAAGAAAACATTTCAAAATACATTTTTTAAAAGTATCTCCCCATAAGATAGTATGAAATATCAAGTAATTAGCATTAACATTATTACAATACACCCTTAGCCAAATATATGAAGGAAAATCCACATTCTAACCACAGAGATAGAGGCAAACATCAACCCATAGGGGACCCAGAACATAATGATAAATACAATATCTGAATCTACTTTGAGTGACATCCAGACAAATACTGGCCCCGAAACAGCCCTCTGGAGTCTGGGTGTTATACGGAGAATACTTTGCGCCTGCTTGGCCAGGCAGCATCACTCACATGTTTAAGTCCTAGAAGATAAAGAGGAACTGAAGAGTTTATCTGCAGAGTCTAATTAATCTCAGCATGAGGTATCTTCTTCATCACCATCCAAACCAGTGTCAGTGTACCCTCTGGTAATTCATTACAAATCATGAGATAAACAGAAGTCTCCGAAAGGTCTATACATACCTCCGCTTGACAGAATACACTTAGTTTAGCATGACACAGTAAGGTGACTTCCTTCACTAATGTGAAGTACGCGTAAATGACACGACTCTGCCTGGTTGGCCTGAACGGGTTTCACTGCAGTTCAGTACAAGCAACAGGCTTTTACAGTTACCATGGCTGAATCCCTCTTTAATTCCTCCAGGTCTGCAGAACAAACTGAGTGACATCAAAGCCCTTCCCCTGCCAAGACCCTCTTCCCCTTCCGTTCTCCCATGCGGGGGGCAGTATTTTCTGCAAATGTGCTCCGTGTAGACTGGATCTGACTTTGTGCCTAGTCCCATTGTGGAAAGGGTGCATTCTTCAAAAGACTGGCCATGCCCTTTGACACCTTCCTGGAGGCCTCATATCCAGGCATGTGGTTGTCTATGCTTTAACAGGTCTGTTCTCTGTTATAAACATCAAAGTTATTCAAGAAGAACTGACTTTCTGAACGGAGGCCATTAGGTTGCTTGCAAGAGGCTGAAGTTGAGTCTCCGTCGTGCCAATTCTCTAATGATAAGTTTATCAACCTTTGAGTCCAATCGGTTCAGTGCCAAGAGAAGTGGATCCCATGTGACATGGAGAGGTGCTATCAACTCTCGCAGTGTATTAGCCTAATATGATAAAGCAGTGATACAATATGTTGAGAGAACTGTGATGTGCCATTATTTCCATATCATATTAGTAAATACTATCATGCAAACAAGAGCAAATAGCAAATCTGGCAAAAAGCAAAAAGCACTACAGAGCTTTTCTAATCTGCATGCAGCTACGCTCATGAGGACAGAGACATGGCACTGTTCTGCTGTTACACCTTGCTCCATTCAAATATCCATCCCTGATGCAAAAGGGCAGAAAGTTATATATTTGCTCTTTGTGGATACACTTTAAACAAGAAAAAAGAACAGAACAAAGACCAATTAAAAAAAAAACCACAATAAAACAAGAGAATAATACACATCCTAACCAGCTTGGGTTGGTCTCCTCTCTGGTCAAAAGACATTAGCTCATTTGGAAGCACTGGAAAAGGGTCACATGAATGAGGAGAAAGGAAGCAAAGCATGTGTCCCAAATCCACCAAACGTGACACGAACACAGAAAAATATCCTACTGGCAACTTATGCATGAACTAGAAAAAGAGGTGGCACAACACAGTCTGGCTCCTTTTGTTATCCTAGCTGACAATCCAGCATTGTGCAACATTGGGTGAAGGCTAACATATGGAGCTAGGAAATCATGGGATTTTGAAACCACACTGACATTACATGCATCCAAAAGCTAGGGCTTGAGAATTCGAGAATCTTTGTGGACCTGTGTTAGCAAAGAAAAGAGAAAGAGAGAGGTGGAACAAACAGCATACAGCTAAGTTGTTTACTTAGAGTTTCTGCGTGGATATGCAGTCTCTGCACACGGGGCAGTTTCAGAAGCCCGGCTGCTCTCAGTACATACCCTATTCTATTGTCTAACACACTTATTTGTAATACAAAAATGAAACTTTCCATGGATCTTGAAATCCATTGTGGTTTTAGATCCCAGATATGAAAAGCTGAAGGATGTTTTCTTGTTAAAAAAACCACTTTGGGAAAGAGTTCAACTGCGCAGAATATAAAGATGTACAAATTCAATCCAGTTTAACTGGTGAGACTTGTTTATCCCTGGTTAAAGAGAATTTCATATTTTTTTTTCAAAAGACAGGATGAAAATGGAAGGAAAATATCAAGCATTGCCATTTTTACTCTTGAGCATATCACAAAAGGTCTGGGAATGCAGAAAAGAAATGCTGTCTCAGTGACAGAAGGCACAAGGTGGAAAGAATCCCAGATGGAAACATCAGTGCCATTTACTCCACCCATGGCAGCAACTCCAAAATGAGTTTCCAGAGAGGCAGAGGGTGAGCAATACTACATGGAACTCAAACCGAGTTCAGGCTCTCCTCCACCGCTGAGATTTCCTGGGGACTCTGTACTTCAACAGGGAGAGGAGGAAGGAGAAGGAAGAGGAAAACAGTTTACATAACTAAATCCTAAGCATAGCAGTCGAGAAAAAATTTTACATAACTTGTTGTTTAAAATAAGGAACATTTGATTCTACAATCGAAATGAAAAAAAAAACACCCAACCCCTCAAACCAAAACCCAAACCCCTGACAAACAAAAGGCCAAACCAGCACATTTCAGGACTCCTGGGGTTGAGGGAAGGGAGACTCCAGTAGACTGCAACAGGGAATGTTTTTCACATTTCATCCTGTTTTATACTACAAACAGTCACAGCATTTGACATAAGAGTCTTGGATTTGCTTGGAAAAAGGCACTAAGTGAAAGAGGATAGTGCTGCCTCATACGTATGACTTCTGCAGCTTCAGGAGATCCTGTTGTCTCATGGATGTTGTTCTGTAACTTTATCCCTAAAAATTCAGGAAGTTTGGTTTCAAAGGTCAGGCTTTGGCAAAAGAAACTTCGCTTTTCGTGATACAAGGTGGCTATGAAATAACGGAGGGTTACTGAAGTCAGGGCAAGGGCGTTACCTAGCAGATGTCTATACCCTGCTCTTCCACACGCCCTGCCGAGGCTGGCTGGGACACGTCCTCTGTGTCTGTAGAACAACTGTGCTATCTTCAACAAATGGTGGGACAGGACTTTTTTTATGTACCTAAAATCCAACTAAATTTTGCATTAGTAGGTGACTATTTCTGAAAAAAATCCCTAGTAATAACATACACTTTTGAAAAGGCTATTCAGTAATATTGCTAAGGCCGTTAGAGGCCTATCATCGAACACTAGTAATTCTTCACTGTCCCAGTTTGGCTCAGTCACAATGTGCATGAACAGTCTTTCATCAGGACCTCTTAAGATAAGTGGTAACATACACTGTCCTATTTATTTGAAGATGAATATAATTAACAGACACACTTGGGGGGCTTCTCTAAATAGATTTTATTATTTTACTATAGCACTCTTACTGATAGTAACCAACTGTACAATATTTCCTATTAGTGTAGATGCACATTAACAGTTTAGAAATTCTGCTTTTTGGTAGTAAAATTGTTTTTCCTTATCATTATAAAACCCACATTTTTCTTTCTGTATCACTAACATTAGCAAAATGATTTATGTAAAAAATCTCCAGCATATGGTTCCCTTTCTATATAAGATCTTTTAAATTTGTTTTAAAGGAGAACAAATACAAATAACAAAGAACAAGTAACGTGTTTTTGAATGGATACTTATTGACACTACAACTTACGAAACTCATGAGACTTGCAAACATTTTGAAAAATAAACCAACTGCCATTCACATACAAAAATGAATCCGACCCTATGAAAATAATCATAGAGTCACAGGTTGGAAAAGACCTCTAAGATCAAGTCCAGCTGTCACCCCAACACCACCACGCCTGCTAAACCATGTCCCGAAGTGCCACATCTACACGTTTTTTGAACACCTCCATGGATGGGGACTCCACCACTTCCCTGGGCAGCCTGTTCCAGTGCCTGACCACTCTTTCAGTAATTAAGTTTTTCCTAATATCCAATCTAAACCTGCCCTGATGCAACTTGAGGCCATTGCCTCTCGTCCTATCACTAGTTACCTGGGAGAAGAGACCAACAGCTACCTCCTTTCAGATAGTTGTAGAGAGCAATAAGGTCCCCCCTCAGCCTCCTCTTCTCCAGAGTGAACTTACTGCATTTATCAACCGGACTATGTTTGTATTATGAGAAGAGCTTTATGGCAAATGACCTCCCCAGAGAGGAAGAGGTTACAGAAACAAAACTGCCTGCTATAAATCGTCATGTATTTCTTCAGCTAACGCGGCCATGTAAGACATGAGGAATCTTACGTCTGAGCAAACCTGTAGCAGTGGGAGGTACTGTACCCATTGAAAGTGGCGGTGACAGAATGCATCAAGGCTGGGACCAGCCCACCAAGCAAAAGCAAAGGGATGCTCTGCGGGCTTTTCCAGGCGTGCCAATGTGTCTCAAAAAACAATAAAAATGTAAGCAAAGGGGAGGAGAAAGTTCTCTCCTGAGAGACATGTTTGAGAGTCATAATCAATAGGTCTCAAAATGGCTCTCACACAAGAAGACCTATGTAGGGAAAGGGGCATGGAAGGTGAATCAGCTATTTCTTTTCCAATATGAGACCTATTTATAAACAATGAAGGCACACCAGCAGTCACTAATGAGAGCTAATTTACATTAGGATTTTCACTTTGATGTGTTTTTTAATAAAACGCATAACATTTTACTGCTGCCACTTTAGAACCTCCTTATGAATGTTCACATTATGTGTTTTGCTAAGCAGACTACAAGATGCCTGATTACTAAATGGTATGTTTATGGTAAATTTGCTTTTCAGAGAAGGGGTAGGTTGAATAACAGCGGTTTAACAAACTTTCTTTTGAAGTAAGTACTTAAGGTTCAGAAAAGGAAATTCTGAGACTTCCCATCTACAGTGACATTAAGAAAAACTGTAACTGCTTTTGGAAGCTCTATCCTTTCCTTCATTTGTAGCCTATTTTGTGTACATATTTTTATGTCTGTCTATATATTTACGAGAGATGCAGATGAACTTTTGACTAGAAGCTCTTACCTATTATCTAGGCCAATGATGCAGCATGTCTAGTTATGTATATTCCCCTAAAGGTAAATACTACGCAGGAGCAATCTGGCTCTGAACAAGAAAGAATGCAAAGACTGGGGAAAAGAAATCTGTGTCCCCGCCTCCCCCGCCCCGTACCACAAACTGCTACCTGGCTGCTTCTGTTAGAAGTCCAGTGGCAGATAGATCTCCCTCCTTACTAGGGAAATGCCTCAACGCTATCTGACAGGAGTCCTCAGGAGGAATGCTGGCAGATCTACAAACTGTCTGTTGCTCAACGGTGGGAAGCTCCTACCATCTTCAGGACTGCTCACGTCTCAGCCAGATGCCATGCAGAGGATGAAGAGGAGTTGGTATAGAGCCTGGCAATGAAAGTGCTTGAGGAAAAAGGGTTTTGATGACACATCCAGTGCAGCCCTCTGACACTATACTCCTAAGCAGCATCTCTGAAAGCTATCCTGTAAGAAGCCTGTTAGGTGTGGGAGCAGTAGCAGGAGTCACTCAGCACTCCTCTGGAGACTGAGTTACTGCAGTAAAGGGCACTACCTCAAACAACAATAATACAGGAATATGCTATATGCACATAGCAAGTTCCAGTTTTCCCAACATTACAGTATGTATTTTAGTGTCCCTCATGTCCTCACCAAGCTAAAAGTGACAAGAAAGGACCGACAAGAACACAAATGCTGTATGAGAAAGCACCACAAGGAGGAAGGGGGACGTGGAGGACAGTTGCTGTGTCAGACCACACACAAACTCCAGTATCTGCTCCTGCACAAGTGCTGCACTTGGCTCCACGAGAAGAATGAGGCATGGGGAAATTATGGGCTTCTGATCTGCAGGGATTTTCCCTCCCACTTACCACAGTATTACTAAACTTGCAAATTCTGTCCCAATATGTACTTCCTATACCACAGTCATTGCTAATAAATGTCTATCTACTCCGTGCTAAAGAACTAAATAAAAAACCTCAGACAACCAAGTAAGCAAAACCCTCACTAGACTACAATAAAAAGCACCTGGACAACTCAAAATACATAGTTAAAGCTGTCTTACACAGTCCAGCACCACACACTAACATATTTATTGGTACACAGAATAATTTTATTCCCTGTATGACCCTGTCTTAAGGTGTGAGCACGTATGCTGAATTGTATCGAGCTCACCTCATGTGCAAGGAAGCCCTATAAACTCATCCTGCTTTTCCCCAGACTCTTGCTCAGCCTTGCAGCTGCGGTGCCCAGCACTGCTCTGTCCCCAGGCGTGAATGCAGGCATCGCGTGCTGCAATGGCCGTCATCCGCAGCTCTCTTACTGCTCCGTCAGAGCCACCTCCGACAGAAACAGCCGTGGACTCGGCAGCTTGTGGAGACAGACCTCGCAAGCATTTCTAACCCTTCCTTCTGCGCTACCTTCTGCTGAAGTAACACCTGACACAGAAACGCCAAGGAAAAAATTTACATAAGGAAGATGCGTTTGCTTCATGAACGCTGTTTCTCTAAATGTCAGAAAGCTTTTTTACAATGCCACTAGACCCCATATATTATTTGCTATTTGTTTATGGAGGTTTTCTTAAGTGATGAACTTAATAAAAGTTAATGAACTTAACCATCCTT